>LSQX01221242.1_pt1 | contig 20461 bp, 18 predicted proteins | sample 654561 | NCBI WGS metagenome assembly LSQX01 (sample SAMN04489861, study PRJNA283612) | anaerobic digester metagenome | isolation source: 4 biogas reactors fed with cattle manure at either 37C or 55C with and... | place: Denmark: Kongens Lyngby | collected 2014 | reverse complement strand
GCATCTCGTCCAAAAACAGCACGCCCAACCGAACCCAAGCGTCATAAAAATCCATATAAATCAACAGGTTTTGACACTATTCACCAAAACACCCCCCTCCTTACTCTATCTTCCTCATCTGTCTTTTCAACAAGAGGCCTAGCCAGTGGTTCTGCCATGGTTGGCAACGCACAAATGACAATCAAAACTGTGAATAGGAGTCCAAACATTTTTTCATTCTTCTTCCTCCAAATTGATGAATTGAGCAAGCAAGAGTTGTTTCCATTATCGCTTCCCTCAAGTCTTCGCGAAATATGATGCAAACACACTTCATTTATCTTTGATATATTCTCTGAAAACCGACTGATGATAACAAAAAATTGGTTCATAGCTCTTTCTAAATCATGTGATTTCCCCTCATGGCAGTCTATATTAGATTTTATATAGGCATCAAGCAGTGTGTCGATTGAAAGGCCTGTAGTTTGAGAAGTATTGTTAATAAGTTCTTCGCTTAAACAAGTATCAATATACATAAACCTAATTAGCCACCGTATCGTATAATAAAAACACTTAAACACTTGGATAACACTGTGGGAATGCTATAATAACGATTACTATTACAGTGCTCTGAGGACACATATGAACATAATCGTATCAGGCACCCGTACCTTTGATGACTACCCCCTACTCTCAGCATGGCTCGATGCCCTTCGAGTGTTTTATGGGGATGTTGTCATCGTGAGCGGTGCAGCACCTGGTGCGGATAGATTAGCAGAAAAATATGCCAAGCGCAATGAAATACCAGTAAAGCTTTACCCCGCTGATTGGAAAGCACATGGACGAGCAGCAGGCCCAATACGCAATCAGCAAATGTGCGAGATCGCGGATGTTCTGCTGGCATTCTGGGATGGACAAAGCCGAGGGACTGCCAACATGATAAGCCTGGCAGAAGCCAAAGGCATCCCTGTACACCTGGTTATGTTTTGAGTATATCAGCAATCAGCCGATCGTCTAAGAGATAGTTTTAGTGCTAATATCACATCCCGTGTGATGCGGAGTTCTTCTAAAGAACAGTCAGATACCAACGCTTCAATTTCATCCATCATTAAGGCTACTTTTGCGCTTTGTCGCGGATACAATAGCCGTCCAACACTTGTACTCAATTCAACGGCAATTTTTTCAAGCAATTCCAAACTGATCTTTCTCTGCCCGTTTTCAATATAGCAAATATGAATGGTTGATACTCCTGTTCGTTCAGCCAGAATTTCTTGTGTGATTCCCTCTCTTTTTCTACAGCTCCGGATTCTTTCTCCCAGTAGTTTTTTGTCCAATTCAATAAGCCTCCCTACTCACTCAAATTGCAGTAGTGGCAAGTATAAACTGTTGTCTATTAAACTGAGACGTTAACAAACTTAAACTGTCAGTTTATTCATTTTGCGCCACACCTGGCATAGAATGATAAGGCTTTATTTAGTTGGAGGGGTTTAGGTTGAATTCCACGAACAAAAAAAGTCTTCGAGAGTCCGTTCGCAGGAAATACAGAGATGCAACCGTTGAGAATATCGAAGTAATTCCAGCTGTTGGCGAGGTGGATTTCTATTCTGATGAAAGCGACAAACGGGTAGCCGTATATGCACGCGTTTCAACAGACGATGCTGCACAGACCTCTTCGTTTGAGCTTCAACAAGCGCACTATGAGCACCTCATCAGCCTGCACCCTGGATGGCATCTGGTCAAGATATATGCAGATGAAGGTATATCAGGCACTTCACTCAAAAACCGTGATGCCTTTCTCCAGATGATCAAGGATTGTGAAGACGGGAAAATCGATCTGATTGTTACAAAGAGCGTTTCCCGATTTGCCAGGAATGTGTACGATTGTATTGGCATTATCCGACAGTTAAAAGCCCTGAAGACACCAGTTGGCATCTTTTTTGAAACAGAGCATCTCTACACTCTAAATGCTGATAGTGAAATGAGTCTCACCTTTATGGCCACCCTGGCCCAGGAAGAATCTCATATCAAAAGCAACTCTATGAACTTGTCTTATGAAATGCGATTTAAGCGCGGCATTTTCATGACCCCAGTTCTGTTGGGTTACGATCAGGACGAGAACGGGGATCTTATTATCAACGAAGATGAAGCGACCACGGTCAGACTTATATTCTTTATGTATATGTACGGGTATACTACCACCCAGATTGCAGAAACGCTCATGGAGTTGGGCAGAAAAACGAAACGTGGGAACACCACATGGAGTTCAAGCACTGTGCTTAGCATCCTCAAAAACGAGAGACATTGTGGCGATGTGTTAGCAAGAAAAACATGGACACCGAACTACCTGGATCATAAGTCAGTTAAAAACCTGGGCAACCGCAATCAATACCGAAAGCTCGACCACCACGAACCCATTATTTCACGAAATGACTTTGTTGCAGTTCAGCATATGATCAACAATGCAAGAAAAGGCTACCGTGGGCTTACACCTTCTTTGCATGTTATCAACGAAGGCGCGTTGAAAGGGTTTGTTATCGGAAACATAAATTGGAAGGCTTTTGATCATCAGGATTATCTGGATGCATCAAACAGTGTTATGCAGGACGGAGAAATCCAGGAAGAAAAGGTTCACTATACCGAACCAGAAGATGGCGAATTCGACCTCAGGAATTTCGAAGTGGTAAGAGGTCAATTTTTCAATTCTGAGCGAGAATCGTGCGTTACCTTGCATTATGACCGAATGATCTTTACAACCAAATGCATAAGGAACTTAAAAAAGACCGCCTATGTTGAGCTTCTCCTTCATCCAGTACAGAAGTGCATGGTTGTTCGTCCCTCCTCAAAAGATCAGAAAAATAGCCTCAAATGGGCGAAGGCACGTGGAGATGACTATTATAGCCGGACTGTTTTTTGCAGCACTTTTTTGCCTGTTCTGTTCGACTTGATGGGTTGGGAACCAGAATACCGATATCGCATCAAAGGCGTTAAAAAGCGTCATGAAAGCGGTGATATTGTCCTGTTTAACCTGCGCGAACCGGGGATCATTATTCCAAGAATAAAAATGACAGACCAAAACGGTGCGCAAAATATCCTTCAAGACACTGAGCTACTAAACAAGGCTTACGGAAAAAGCATCATAGCCTATCCTGCCGAGTGGGCTGACAGTTTTGGAAGCAATTTTTATGAGGAACACCACCCTCCAGAGCTTATTAACCTGGCAAGAAATGCGGACACCGATGTGCGTCACGAAGGTATACCCTTTGAACGAGAAGGCGAAGAACAGTACGAAATTACAACCGATGATCAACTTCACGAACAGATAAACAACTTGATTGGCTCAATGAAGCAGGAGGCTAATTCCAATGATGAGTGACCAGAACTATGTACGTCCCGCCACCGCGCCAATCATCCCTGATCCTAAACGTATGGAGGAAGCTGGATTCGTTGAAGACAGGAATTTTAGCTTCGATGGATTTCAGGTGGTTCGCGGCGAATACTTCGCACACACCTACGAGCCGTCCATCAGCTTTAACCAGTACAAAATATCCGTAAACAAGTCCTGTATCACCCGCATGCCTCATGTGGAGTATATTCAGTTATTGATTAACCCTGTGGACAAAAAACTTGTTATCAGACCCAGCAGCGAAGACGAAAAAGGCGCGTTCAGATGGAGGGTAAGAAATACCCTAAAACCACGCTATGTCTCCTGCAAGGTTTTCTTCGCAAGGCTGGTAGAACTTATGGATTGGAATCTGGATTATCGTTACAAGCTGCTGGGCAGAATGATGATGAGCCGCAGCGAATACCTGTATGCTTTTGATCTGACTGAGCCGGAAATCTACCAACGGTTGCCTCGTGATCCTGAAACCGGAAAAGTGATACGAGGCCCCCGCAGGCCCATGTATCCAGAAAGTTGGAAAGAACAGTTTGGATTGCCACTGGAAGAAAACAAGAAGTCTCTACAAATAAGTCTTTACAACGGATATGCCGTCTACGGATTGAAAGATAAGATCGACAAGCCTTTGAATTCAGAAAGGAACGATAAACATGCACTTGGAAACACCAGCTATCCTGTTTGACTTCAAAAAGAATCGAATACGGATTCATAAGAACACCCTAAAAGCCTTGGATTATCCTGATTACGTACTGCTGCTCATCAATCCTGCTGCACAACTAATCGCGGTAAAAACCAGTGATGGCAAAGATGCACGCGCACATCGAGTTGTGCATAGAGTATCCCCCACCCAGTCTTTTGAAATTTACAGCTCGACATTATTCAAGCAACTGCTTCAATGTAGCCCCTGGGATGATCAGCGATCTTATCGTGTCTTTGGTCGCCCCATTGAGAAGCTTGGCCTTGTACAGTTTGACATCAGAGATTCTCAAGTATACTCACCGAAATACAAAACTATGCCAGAGAACATGCAATCATGAGCACAGATATAATCCTGAAAATTGATCCTCATTTTCAGCGGCTCATTCCACCTTTGACAAAAGATGAGTTTGAGCAATTGGAGAAGAATATTCTTAGTGAAGGTTGCCGCGATCCTATTTGTGTATGGAACAATATTATTCTGGATGGTCATAACCGATATGCAATCTGTAAGAAATACAGACTGCAGTTCCGTGTTAGGAGCATTGATATAAAGAATAGACATGATGCCATTTCCTGGATATGTGCTAACCAACTAGGTCGTAGAAACATTACGCAAGAAACCCGAAAATATCTGATAGGCAAACGTTACCATGCAGAGAAGCAAAAGTGTCAATTACAGAACTTGCATAAAAAAGAAAAATCCCCAAATCCCGAAAGTTGGGATTTGGAAAAAGGCGTTGATAATACTAGCGATTCTCGCACATCTGTTGCGTTAGGAAAAGAGTACCAGATCTCTCATAGTACCGTTGAAAGTTATGGGAGATACACCAGAGCATTGGATAACCTGGCCAAAAAAGCCCAAGAGGCAGTCCCTCATATTCTCGCAGGTGATATAAAACTATCACAAGAAAACGTTAAAGCATTAGCCAAACTCCCCAGCATCACTGTCCGAAAAGTATTGGATGATTTAGAAGGGAAGGATAAGAAAGAAAGACGTAATTACTTAAGGAATCTCAATAAATCAATATGCAGCAAACAAAAAACCATCAAAGACATGCCTGACTTTGATCCGGACGCAGAAGTTTCCAGCCTGATACTAACACTGCCTTCCTGGCGGGACACAATGCTGAGAGTAATTCAAGCGTTAAAAACAAAACCTGTTACACCTGCGGCAAAAGAAAACCTCGGAAAACAGCTGCAAACACTCATTCAACCCATCGCTGAAATAATTCAAACGACAATGAAAGGATAATTTGACTATGCAAAACGAGATGGTTGACCTGCAAATATTTGTACCAAAAGTCACCTTTGAACAGATTCCCATCAAGAACCTTGTTTCTAACCAGGAGTATCAGCGCAACCTCTCAAAAGGCCATGTGCTACGCATGGCACAAAACTTTGACATTTACCAAGTGAACCCTGTCAAGGTAAGTCGCCGAAACGGCATTAATTATGTGTTTAACGGACAGCATACCATCGAATCAGTAGCAGCCGTATCCGGTTCCAGAGAAACTCCTGTCTGGTGCATGGTTTATGACGATATTGATTACCAGCATGAAGCCGAGATTTTTGCCAACCAGCAGCGCTTCACCAAAGCATTAACTCCTTATGAAATCTTCATGGCCAATATCGAAGCTGGTATGGACAAGCAATTGATTATCAAAGAACTGGTAGAATCTTATCAGCTGACAATTTCTGGCAGTAAGAATACATCTGGAACCATCTGTGCTGTATCTGCCCTTGAATTCATCTTTGATAAACTAGGATACCACACATTGGATCGTACGCTGCGCCTTGCCGTTAACGCTTGGGAGGGCGAACCCAACTCGCTTGGCTCAAACATGCTCAAAGCCATCGCAAGGTTGATAGCTGCCTTTGGCGATGATCTCAAGGACGAGCAGTTTTATGAGCGGGTCGGATCACACTCAGCCAAAGAGATCATCCGAAATGCAAAAGAGCGCCACAACGGTACCATTGGCTATGCTGAAGCAATGCTCCACCTATACAACTTCCGACTTCGTTATCCGCTACGAAATGAGTTGCTGTTCGCCAAAGATCCTCTAAGACGATCAGAACCAAAACAGGAATCCTTTGAACAAAGCGAAATCATGCTATCAGAGGAAACTTAACTGTTTATATTAATGCTGATTGTGATCTGAGTGCCATCCAGGAAATTACAGACCATCGAATCAGGGAAGTATACCAAATGATCAAGCACCTTGTTGACAAGTGCAATGTCGGGACTTTGCTCTGATGGCCAGGATTCAGTCAAGCAAATCATCTGTTGTGCGCGATAAGCTTCAAGCTCAGTGCCTTCTTGTTTTCTTTTTTCCCAGTCGCTTAGTCTTCCCTCTCGGGTAAGGATTATTTCTTTCCACGCTTCATGAAAAAACCTTAGCAGTTTTTCTTTATGAAGGTTTACATTACCACATCCCATAGCACCTTTTACAGCGTACCTGCTCCTGCATTGCCAAACCTTAACTGGTTTCTTGTCACGGTACCAAGTACGCTGTGTATAAGGTTGACCACATTTTCCACAAAAAACTCTTGCTGCAAAGGGGTTCTTATCACTGAGATGGTTGGTGACATACAAACCATGCTTTTTACGATATGCGACACCTCGATCCAATTCCTGCTGAACTGCTTTCCATATGTGCACAGGAACAATGGGTTCATGGTTTTTCTTAATATAAACCTGTTCAATCTCACCCTTGTTCAATACTTGCTTTCCTGTCAGGTAGTCAGCTACATAATATTTCTGGCACAGGGCGTCACCCATGTACTTTTCATTCCTGAGCATATGATAAATGGTGCTGCTATACCAGCTTGTGCTTCCTTTCACACCGGGAATTTCCTCAGCGGTTAATTTTCGAGCAATATCACCAGGTGATGAGCCTTCTAAGAACTCATAAAAAACGCGTTTAACAATTCCTGCTTCCCTTTCATTGATGACCAGTTTCCCATTCTCATCTTTGTCATAACCCAAGAAGTTAACTGTACTCAGATGAAGCACGCCTTGCTTGTACAGGGAGCGTATGCCCCACTTGGTATTCTCTGAAATGGATCGACACTCGTCCTGAGCTAGAGATGCTAGGATGCTAAACAACAACTCGCCGGTGCTATCCATGGTATTGATGTTTTCTTTCTCAAAAAATACACCTATGCCAAGATCTTTGAGCTGTCTGGCATAGTTGAGACAGTCCTGGGTATTCCTGGCAAAACGTGTGACTGACTTTGTGATGACCAAGTCAACCTTCCCATCCTTACAGTCCTGTATCATCCTCTGAAATTCCAAGCGGTTGCGCACATTCATCCCTGAAATGCCTTCATCAGCATAGATATCAACCAATGTATATCTGGGATTGTCTTTTGCATAATTCTGATAATAGGTCACCTGGTTATCAAAACTATAAAGCTGATCTTCGTTCTGGCTGGATACCCGACAGTATGCAGCCAGTCTTATTTTATTCGATTTTCCATTCAGAATTCTTTCTCGCTCCGGCTTTGCGGGAATATGAACAATTTCTCTTGCCATGGGCATATCCTTTCTTTAGGCTGAAAAGGCTTCAAATTCATCGATTGGGTAACAGGTAAACTGCTTCATACCGTAAGTATCTTTGTATTCACAAACTACGACAGGTTCGGTAATTCCCCAGGCATTTGCCACAGCTGCTGGAAGCCATATGCCTTTACATGCTGCAGCAGATATCTTGAGGTTGGTTTTACATACCCAATACTCCCGAATACCATTGCTCCATTTGTGAATCAGTTTCTCACCACAATAAGGGCAAAACAGCATGTTGCTCAGCGGGTATTGTATCCTTGATGGCCTTGGCAGTTCAGGCGGTTGGGACAGTTCTCTTTTCAAGTGCGCATTCCGTTCGTCCAAAACATCCTGTACCGCATCCCATTGGCTTGGCTCAACGATATGGGGATGGTTCCGCGCCACATACCATTGATCTGCCTGACCAGTATTCTTTCTTACAACGCGCCTGTGATCACGATAGGTCTTTTGTAAAAGCAGGTCGCCTTTATATGTCACATTTCGAAGAACACGCTCAACAGAAGTATCGTCCCAAAGTTTTCCTTCAGGGCTTGGAATGTGATTTAGATTCAAGTGTTCCTTTATTTTGCTGCGCCAGACCCCTTTTGCAGCCATGTCAAACATCAGTCTGACAACCCATGCTTCCTCTTCCAGAATAACCAGGTTACCAAAGTCATCTTCAGTATAGCCAAAGGTGCGTTTGGTTGCGTGGTGATGTCTGCCTTCCTTGAACTTCCGTTTTATGGTCAAGCGCTGGGTATCACTGGCAGCATCGCTTTCTGCCTGGGCAAAAGCGCTGTGAATAGTCAACATGAGTTCACCCGCAGATGTAAGCGTGTTGATACCCTGAAGTTCAAAGAAAACACCTATCCCCAGTTGCTTCAGTTCTCGAGTTGCTTTTAACATGGTTTCGGTGTTTCGTGCAAAACGTGAAATACTTTTCACCAGCAACAGATCAAACTTTCTGTCTCTGGCATCCTCCAACATTCGTTGAAATCCCGGCCGATTCTCATAAAAGCCTGAGATTCCCTCATCCACGTAGATTTCACAGAGTTGCCAGTCTGGTCTGGACTGTATGAACTGAAGGTAATGTCGAGTCTGGTTTTCCAAGGAGTTCTCCAGTTCTTCCGATGTGCTGGACACCCGTACGTATGCACTGACACGAAGACGGGCTGTTGTTACCTGTTTTCGAGGTGCCCGTATTTTAATTTTCAACAAAACCCCTCCTTTCAATGTGTCACATCAATCACTCGAAAACGAGTATTAGTCAAGTAAAACAAGCGCTTTTACCCTCAGTTTCGGAACTGAATACTGCGGGCAAAAAAGAAAGCCGCAAGCACGGATGCTCACGGCTGTTTGGGTCATTTATTATTCTTCCGCATTGTTCCGGCTGTTCAGTTGAGCCAGGATCGCTTTTAGCCTTTCTGGAATAGGCAGACCCAGTTTGCCGGTGTTCTCCAGGATGGACAGCCCTTCATTGGAAAGGTAAAAACAAATCACAGCAGAACGCAGACCGGAACCGGAACCAATGACCTGTGTGTCCATGATATGCGCAATGCCTACCAACGTAAAAATGACAATCTTGCGAAAGATACCCTGAAAGCCCACCGTACTGGAAAGTTCTCGATCAAGTATGGCGCACATCACACCGGTGATGTAGTCAATGACAACAAAGGCAATGAGTGCTGTGAGCAAGCCGTCCAGTCCGCCCAGGAAGAAACCAAGCCATCCGCCGATAGCAGAGAATACCAATTGAATGGTTGTCCAGATGCGTTCGATACGTTCCATGATGTTAAACCTCCTCAAAATAAAAGCTCCCCTGAGGGAGTTCATAGTTCTGTCCAGACTATCTACCGAGCTGATCTGCCATCAGGATGAGCTCCTGCCCTATGGCACGGATCTTCTCTGGCAGGCTGTTCTGTATTTGAGACGTAGTCGAGGTAAATCGAGATGCCAGAATCTTTTCATCAAGCTCGCTCCAGATACCCGTAACTGGCAGAGCATGGTCTCGCTGAAACTGTTCGATTGCGGCCTTTGTTGCCTTTCCAAATATACCGTCTGCACCCGTTCGGCTGCCTACATCATAGTCAAGGCGAATCAGGCGTTCCTGCAAATACTTCACGCGCTCATTACGTGCGCCCAGGGTCAAAATGGAATCATTGCTCATAGAATCCTCCTCATTTGTGTTTTCATAGTTAACAGCTTTCAGCCAACCTACATGTGTCCACCCATTTTTAAGTGTTGAGGACACAGCCGCCCCTTTACCCATACTGGCGTGAACAACCTCATGCCTGCCAGCCGTATACCAACCAATATGGCTGGCATTGCCCAGGTTATCCTGGTAGTGATCGGGTGCTTTACTGTCTTTGCGAACAATAAACAAAACAGCCCCTGGTACCAACCTTTTCTCTTTCTTTGCCTGTTTCAATGTCGCCACGTAGGTACAGGCATTTCTGAACATGTCATTTGACCCCCGGTAGCTCATGGTGCCGCCAAGTTTTCGAACAACACCTTCAATCAAGCCCTGGCAGTCAGCACCTCGATGATCCAGATGCTCCTTACCCCACACATAAGGGATGCGTTCTCCATCCAGCAAATCCATGGCAAGGGCAGCGCAGGCTGCGGCGGTCGGTTTTCTCATGTCATCACCTCCTCCCAATAGTCAGATATCGCGCTGGGCTGCCGGACTATACTCTTGTTGTGGGCTTTGATGCATCGCCAGGTCTGTTCGTTATGAATAACAAGGCTACCAACAGCAATGCTGGTACCAGTTGCCATGTCAGTCCAGACGACAGGAACAGGCTGTGCTTGCCTTGGAACCCAATAATCAGGAAACAATGACGGTTGCTTTCCTTTATTGAAGCGCAGACTGTCATACAGCACATCACCTTCTGTTGCACTGTCACCACGCGTGTAACGTTTGTCGCTTTGCCATGGATCTCCCTGTATTGGTGGTGTAATCAGACCAAGGAGCCTGCCGGATAGCTCTGTGACTTCTTCGTTCAACCGCGTCTTTTCATCGATGAGGGTTGCTGTCTGCTCAGTGAGAGATGCAAGCTGAAACTGTAACTGTTCAGCCTGCTGTTGGGCCTCTATCAGCGCTTGGTTAGGAGGCTGTCTGAAAGTCAGGCTGTGTTCCAGAATCTCCGTGTAGCTTGTAAGCCGTTCGTCAGAAAGTGGAAGAGCATCAATCTCTGTCTGACTGATGCCCCCTTGGATAATAACTTTCGCAGTTGATATCTGTTCGCCATTGATATCTCGCCGTTCATGGATGATTCTTTGTATTTCCATATTCCTCCTTATGGACACCAGTAGACTTCACAGGGTGTCGCACCACTTGTCCCACCAGGACCGACAATATTACATTCCACGACTGTGCCTGGTATATGTGATAGAAAGCTAAAGTCGCTATATGCTTTGGTGCCTGCAATCTGGATCGCACAGCTGATACCAGCAGTACTTGACGTGAACAAGGGGCTGGTTGTAGATCCTGTGAGCGTGAACTCCCGCTGCACCCAGCCATTAAGCGTAGTGCCTGCCTGTGTCAATGTAAGAAGGCCACCCGCTTTGGAGAGGGTGACCGTGATGGTGCCAAACGTATACTTAGCATCGCCGTAGTTGCAAAGCGTGAACTTAACAGTAAAGGTATAGGTACCAGAAGCACTCATAATGTCGGATGTAGCCGGTGCAAGCGTATAGGTGCGTGTACCGCCGTTGGTATACCTGCTCTCGCTTTTAGATTTGATGGTGTATCGGTAATCCACAGTTTTGGTGGCATTGGGTCTTAGCCACAATGTGCCTTTACCTTGCGGTGGTTGCGACTGCTGGATGAGGATGTTCCCCCTATGCCAGATAGGCTGACCATTGATACGGATGGCGTTGTCATTGGGTGAGTTAATGCTTAACCCAAAGGTACCCGCCGAGTCCCTGCCGACATTAAACACAGAGCCAAAGTTAATGTGAGAGTTGTTGGCATCAGAAGCATCAATCTGTACCCTGGCCCCGCTGAGCTTAAGTTCACCGCCTGCGCTGATGTTGACCTTCCCACCTGACGAAATGTTGATGTGGTCAGTTGCAATATCGATGTAACTGGTTTTGAGCGCAGACACAGGGTCTTCGGGTGCTGGAAACCATGTGATAGGAGCCTTGTTGCCTTCAACCAGCGTTGCCCATTTTAAATGAACCGTTCCTGTACTACCGGACGGAAAGTTGTATGCGCTGAAATGCCAGGGATAATCAGCTGCATTTGCGGCTGTTGTGAAGGTAAACTGTTGTATGATTGTGCTTGCTGTTGTTATGGCATATGAGTGTGCCAATACCCAGGGGCTTGTATACACATAGCATCGTAATTCACCACTGCTGTTGTTTTTGTTCCCACAGAAGGTCATGGTATAGGTGGTATTGCTTTTCAACCGTTCACTCAGGCTGAGGGTTTTGAATGCATACTGACCAGCTGTGCTGCTGATGTTTGTAAAGCTGTTTAATAGAAGGTTTCGCACCCCTACTCTAATGCTGTTAAAGGCTGCAAGGCGAAGGGTTTCCTGTGCGGGGGCAGATATATGCGCTGCTGTAATGACACCAGCGGCTATCTTTGCAGCAGTAACAGCGTTGGCACCAAGTTTATCTGTAGTAATAGCGCCTGCATTCACCTTATCTGCAGTCACTGCATTTGTAGCTATCTTTTCTGCCGTAATTGCTCCTGCCAGAATTTTCACGGCAGTGACTGCATTGGTTGCCAACTGCGTTGCTGTTATTGCGCCCGTTGCCACTTTCTCTGTGGTGACAGCCGAAGCCTGAATATTGCCTGCAACAATCGCGTTGGCAGCAACCTTAGCAGCTGTAACCGCCCCTGTGGCGATTTGTGTTGCCGTCACTGCGCCTGCATTGATCTTTGCGGCGGTGACAGCATTTGCAGCAATCTGGTTTGCCGTAACTGCCCCAGCGTTGATTTTTTCAGTTGTGATTGCGTTTGCCTGCACCTTAGCAGTGCTTATGGCTCCGTCAGCAATGTAGGTAGTACTGACAGTGCCAACGGCCAGCTTATTACCTGTAATGGTATTGGCAGCAATATGTGTAGCATCAATCACCCCAGCCTTAATGGCAGCAGCTTCAACCGCGCCAGCAGCAATTTTGTCAGCGTTAATAGCACCTGTGGCAATCTTCGCCGTGGTGATAGCTCCCGCGTTTATCTTGTCGGCAACGACTGCATTGGCTGCGATTTTCGCGGCGGTAACAGCATTTGCAGCAATCTTATCCGAAAGGATTGCACCGGCAACAATCTTCCCAGCCGTGATAGCACCTGTAGCAATGTGATCAGCCGTGATGGCGCTTGCCGCGATCGCTTCGCCTGAATAGGCAGAGGCTACCCAAGCATTGTTTCTTCGAACAGATAAACGGTATCCTTTGCTGGTATCGAACCAAAGGTCTCCATCGCTGTAGACACCGCCTGTGGGTGCACCAGGCAGATAATAGACTGTATTTTTACCGTTAGCTGTGGAACTAACACTTGATATAAGAGCATCGACATCACCGGGTGCTGGCGACCAGTCAGAGGGCTTGTTTCCTCGTTCCAACTTGGCCCACTTATACTGTTCAGTCGTTACAGTTGTCAGATTGGCAACATCACCATTCTGTATGAGACAGGCAAGTTTCACTTTGTCAGCACCAACCCTGGTGGTGACCGTTGAGAAGCCCTCGCTACCAATCGGTATGATATCGCCCACTACTGAATCATAGGTTCCATCTTCACGATACTGAGAGATTCGTGATCTGAGTGGTTTGTTGATTGCCTTTAAGTACAGTCGGAAGGTGATTAGGTCATTGGCTGATAAGCGATGGACAGAGTACATCACATTGCTCTGAACTGTGCCAGTGTACTGCGATACATTGACATTCCTGAACTCAGCGCTCGTGCCCGTAAGCAGGTTTGTACCGCCAATCTCTAAGTCCAAAGCGCTTGGGCCAAGCGGTGTGTGCGCCCACTGGCTCCCTGTCCATCGATGCACACGGTATCCATTGCTCAAATCAAACCATAGGTCATCGACTCGTAACCCATCAGCGCTTGTCGGTTTGTTTGCAACAGTTCGATAGAAAACTTTATTCTTCCCATCAGCTGTTGCCTGTGCCTTGCTGATGACTTGCACAACGCCCGTCTGATGGAGGTGCTGCATATCAACAGTACCGTTTGCAATTTGCACACCGTTTATTTTGCCAACAGTAATTGACCCTGCATCAATGTTAACAATTTGGGCAAGCGCTGCATCCAAAGTACCTGTTGTGATTTTTGATGCGGACAGAGAACCGATCTTGGCATTGGTGATGGCAGCATCCTTAATGTGCGCTGTCTCAATGGCTGCGGCTGCAATAAGTCCACTGGCGGCTGTGATTATTCCCGCCTGAATCTGATCAGCCGTGATAGTTTTGCTGGCAATATGTGACGCTTTGATCACCCCAGCATCAATTTGGCTGCTTTTAAGTTTACCTGTGGTAATGTTTGCCGCGTTAAGATTGACTACATTTACATTTCCAGCATCCAAAGTACCCGTTTGGATCTTTCCAGCGTCAAGGGAAACCACCTTTGCATTGGTGATTGATGCGTCCTTGATATGAGCCGTGCCGATGACAGCGTTCTCGATTTGTGCTGAACCAATGGCAGCTTGAGCAATCTTTGCCCTGGTAATGGATGCGTTTTCAATTTGCGCCGTTCCGATGGCAGCAAGCGCAATCTTCGCTCTGCTGATAGCAGCATCCGCAATATTAGCAGTCTCAATGACAGCGTGACCAATTTTAGCGTTGGTGATTGCAGCATCCTGGATGTGCGCAGTTTCTATAGCTGCCTGCTGGATATGCGCAGCGCCGATAGCAGCAGTCTTTACCTGCAAAGAACCAATGGACGCAAACTGAAGGTGCCCCGTCCCAATGGCACCCATGGCCAGCTTAATACCCTTGATGCCACCCACGGGTAACTGACGCGGTGAGATCATGCTGCCCGCAATCGTTTCAGTGGCAGTCCCTAAAACTACTTTAGCGTAGCGTTTCAACAGGCAATCATAGCTGTACTCTGTCATGCGAAGGGTAACTTCCAGCCCCAGCGATTTGACCAATACACGCACACCATCGCCCAGAAATAGGTGGCTTAGCGGTTTGTAGTCCTGGTACTCCAGCGTGTCTGCTACATCAATGAAATCCACATCTATGGTGATATCGGGTAGATCACAACCGTTCTCATAGGCATCCTGAGCGGCCTTACGCAGCCTCGCTTTGGCCTGGGCAACACTGAGTTCTTTACCAACCTTGGCTTCGCTGACAGACAGGTGCATCCAGCGCGGATGCGGATATGCGCCAATGTTCGGACTGTCGATAAACTTCTCGTCCAGGTACAGAATTTTGCCTTCCTCTGTTTCACCAGTAGGCAAGATGCGTGTGATCACATTCGCATCGTCCACATCATAAGTAATGCCCAGCAGGTTCTTTCCCTGACGTATCTGAATGTCCGTATCTCTGCCTACACGTTTGACCAGATACAAGTCAAACCAGTCCCGTGCGAGTTCACCACCCGCTTTCTCAACCAAACCGCCCTCACCCAACATAGCTTCAAGAGGGTTGGTGTTTTCAAAGGTCACTTCTTCAACTCCCTCGGTCAGATCAGTGAGCATGGAGAAGTTGTGTGCAGACTGGCATTTCCTCAGCAGTTCACTGGCAACTACGCCAGCTGCGGTGCCTTTGGTCGGGCTGTACTGATAGACCATGTTATCCATTAGGTCATAGGAAATATGCCTCGCATAAACAGACACCTGCGTAAGCTCCGGCACTATGCGGTAAATCCTGAACGGTTGGTCTCGAAGCTGCCTGGGTTCCACCACTTTGGATGTTGCTATCTGTGGTGTGGATTCGCTTCTCACAAACACCAGATATTCGCTTCCCATATAGCCACGCTTCCCATCTGGTGCGATGGCTTCATAGAAATTGGGGTTAGCAGTGCTGAGCACTTGCACTTCAAGCCCGTTCTTGTATTTAGCAAGGCTGGGGGTTTGTCGGCTGGGGCCACTCCACAGGTTCAGACGACCGCCTGATGTTTGAATCCGATAGATGTCCTTGCCTTCGGACTGTGTTTGTACCAGTGTTTGCACCCTGGGTGTCATAGCGGCAGGCACCGGTGCTTTGATAATGCATCCCACCTGAAGACGTGACCATTTGCCTGTGTCATCTATGGGATGCTGCATGGTCAGTTCCCATTCGCCGTTGAGTGTTTCATTCACCAGACAGGATGAAGGCACAAGTACGTTCAGGCCATTGCCGCTAAAGTCCGTTGCATCAGGCGCGAATATATAAAGCATGGTGCCTCCCTTCTCATAACGTTCGCCAATTAGGCGTAATAACCATCTGAGAAACACCCCCCGACCAGGTGATGATGTTTTGACCTGTCAGCAGAGTTGGGTAATCGCCGCTCATATGGCTGTTTCGTGTGTTGTAGTTCTGATAAGTTTCAAGCAAAGGGGTGTCGATCGTGACCACACCAGTTAATCCGGTCAGCTCGAAATACGAGCCACCCACAGTGATCTGAGCATCGCCTGTTAGCGTGACTTTGATGACAGGCTCTGCGCTTACCGAGCCTGGGTTATGCACATAGGTGCCCGATACCGTGAGGGTAATATCGGCAACATTGCTCAAATAAAAAAAAGGCTGGCAGCGGAAATTCACAACAAAACGCCTGTGTGGATTGCCCCTGAGTATCTGCTCAAAGGAAATCTGATTAACTACATGCGCATAAAAAAAGCCACCCTGTCGATTGGCAAAGGTGACCTTATCGCTGCCTTTGAGCCATTTGCTTAGTTCATTCAATCGGTCGAGACCGGAAATAATACACTCTACAGTGACCAGAAAATCATCGTAAACATCCGGGCCTTCCAAGGTGGTGAGGGTTCCGCTTCGACCTGGAACGGATGTAAATGTCACGCGCTCCTGTGGCCGAATAATATCAGGCGGCTTTAGGACATGGATACCAAACTCCGTACATCGTCTGCCTTTCCAAAGAAACCAGTCGTTCAAAGTTTCCCTCCAATCAAAAAAGGCCCTGTCTTTTGACAAGAGCCTTTCGCTTCATCAAGTGTGTTAAGTGTTCAAAAAACCTACTGGATGGATGGTGTGTTCTACCTTGGGGTTAACGGCACCAAGTTGTGCGTCGGCAAGAATGATACCGCGACTAATGATATTCTCACCAAAGCGTGCGCGAACAGTATCTATAGCTTTCAAGGCATCCTCCCATCGTGCGCGTTTTTCCGCATCACCCATTAAGTCCATCTGCACCGGGTTGCTGTCAGGCTCTAAGGTACTCATGGAGATGCCTATGGAACGCAAAGGAAAATACTGCTGGTAATTCTGCTTCCTGAACAGTTCCTCAGCAATGGCAACCATATCATCAGGCTGGGCAGTGAAAAATGGTACGCTCTTCTGGCATCCGGTTGAACGCAGGTTTTCATTTCGCACGCTGAGGGATAGACATTTTCCACGCAGTCCAATCTCACGCAACCTGGATCCAACAGACTCGGCCAATACATACAGCATACAGTGAACATCGCGCATGTTGACCAGGTCACGGGGAGCCGTCATGGAATTCCCAACCGATTTAACGGCTCGGGACGCTGTGCTGGGCATGACAGGCGTTCTGTCTTCGCCTGCTGCATAACACTGAAGTATCAGCCCGATCTTTCCAAGCCAGCGATGCATGTACTCCGGCTCGCACCTGGCAAGGTCGCCGATGGTGTTGATACCACGCTTTATTAACTTGGGATAAGTACGCCTACCAATACCAATCAACTTATCTGCGGGGAGATTAAATATCTGTTCCTGATAGTTGGTTGGTGTAATAAGCGTTGTTGCATTGGGCTTTTTCATATCACTGCCCAGTTTTGCATAAGGCTTGTTCCAGCTGACACCAACAGACAGCGTAAGTCCAAGCTCATTGACTGCCCGCTGACGAAGGGTTAATGCCAGTTTCGCGCCATCAGCCCAGGTAAAACCGGGGTTCGATACATCCAGCCAACACTCATCCAGACCAAAGGCCTCCACCCGGCTGGCATACTGATCGTAGATAGCGCGTAGCTTTTGCGAAAAAGAGATATACCGCCTGTAATCTGGCGGCAACATGATCAAGTCAGGACAGGCCTGCCTCGCTTCCCAGTTGACCATGGCAGTCTTAACGCCACGCTTCTTTGCTTCCGGTGTTGCTGCCAGGACAATGCCGTGTCGTTCTTCTGTGCTGCCACATACAGCAACTGGTCTGCCACGAAGTGAAGGCTCATACACAAGTTCACAAGAGGCATAAAAGCTGTTGGCATCACAGTGCAGAATCACACGATCCATACTCACTCCTTACCGAGGTTGTAGAGATGTGTCGCCCTGTCTGGGAACTATACCCTTGATTTTCTCTTCCACAAACCATCGCTGTTCGTCATCCAGAAACAGATAGGTCTGATGAGCGCCAATGCGCACCGTGTAACGCATACCCAGGCCCCCTGCCTTGGTTGCAGGTGCCTGACGAACATCCAGCACTTGATCAATCTCATAGCGCTGACCATTCAGTTCAATATGCAAAGGTGTGATTTTGCCTTGAGAGTCGAAAACTGCCCCGACAGGGACATACGAACGCCGATACATGCGCTTCCCTCCTTAAATAGAGAACATTTGTACGCATTTTATCGCCTCATAATGTCCCTGTCAAGAGGGCCTTTTTACAGAATACGGATCCGGTCGATACCATAAATAGCTGCCAGGGTGGAACCATTGTCCCAGTTGATATGAATTCCACCAGCATCATCCACATGTACAATTGTACCGACATCACCAGATTTTAGACGTGTATAGGGATCGTTCATACTCTCCAGCACCACACGGGTGCCGGTCGGATATTGACTGCGAATATGGTTTAGGAGTTCTTTTCCAGGGAATGCCTGAATCATATCATCACCTCACTTTTGAAAAAAGTATCGCTCTGTATCCCATATAGTTCAATCCATACGCCACAAGACGATCAGGAAAGAATTATGCGTTTCTAAGACCCCGTCCCTGATGCTGTCTTCTGGTTAGAGCAGCAATCTCCACAGCCAGCGCTCGGATATCCATTTCATCCCGTATTTGAAAGGTGTTCCCTGTGAGGGTGACGACACTGGACTGATTGTAAGTACGCCTGTTATCGTTAGCGTTGTAGGCAACTGCACTCTCCTTGGCAGCATTTGTCAAAAACCGGGCAGCATTGGAAATGATTCGTGCTTGCGTTTTGCTTTCCATCAACATTCCCTGTCCCCAGCCACGCATACTCATACGCCCCACCTCATCTCTGAACACTTGTGAGGGGGATTTGATTTTAAGTTCCTGCTTGGCAGCTTTCACTGCAGCACGCGCAGCTTCCCGCATGGCGCTAACAACGCCTGCCTGACCGGACTGAATCCCATTTCTGAGCCCTGCCATAGCTTGATAGCCGACAGAACGGAGCGTGCCTAAATTCAGCTGACTGGAGAGGGTGTTTTTAAGTCTGCTCACAATACTGTTTGCAACTGCCTGAATATTAAAAGTCATAAAGCCAAGGGCGAGTCCCTGAGCGGCAGTCTGACCATAAGGGGCAAGGAAGTCCAGCCCCAGCCAAGCCTGTACGGCACCTTCCAGTTGCATAATAGCTTTGGCCACATCGCCTGACAGGTCGTAATCACTCAACCCCCGACCCAGCCCGGCAGCAGCGTACTCTCCTAGAGGCATCATGCGGGTACTGGGCGACTGGATCCCAAGAGCAGCGTTCAGCGCATTCTCAAGGTTTCCCGCTGTCGTTTCCGCATCGTTTTCCCAACCTGCCTGTGCCATGGCACCGGATATGCCAGCTACAATGTTTTCACCAACCCCTGCAATCTCAAGCTCGGACACAAAGTCCAGAATGGCCTGCAGGTTATTTATGTCGTCTTCACTGACAGTTTCGCCAGCCTTGATGGCAGCAACAACCTCAGCCACATAAGTTTGCAGGCCAGCCAGTGCATCACCGCTCATGTATGTCCTTAGGCTATTTTCTACGCCACGGGTACCTACACCAAAAACGTTCCATAATCCCAGAATGCCGTCTTTATGCTTTGTATAGTTTCTGACTTCAGCTGTCAAAAACTTCAACTCCTGCATGGTGCTACGGGCAAGGACTGAAAAGATACTGTTGCCCGGATCCACTCGGCTCGCGGTACTCTGCCAGCCAAACTTCACAGGCACCATAGGTTTGTTGATATCCGCAGCTGCCCGTTCAACTGCCTCTTGGGTACCGGAAACTTTGGGGGTAATCAACACATGCAGCGTTCCATCCGCTTCATAAGCAATGAGTGTGTTGGCGTCAATTTTATTGGCAGGTACCAAGTTCACCGGGATCTCCTTACCGCCCTCCCAGAACTTGGCATTGGGGTCATTGAGTACATCTTCCGGGTTTTCATACTTTTCAGACAGCCTGACCAGCCCATTGACCATAACCGGGTTGGCTGCAATAAACGCGTTATACGCCGTCAGGTCATACCCTACAATGGCAACCCTGCTCTCAATATAGCTGGGCTTTACCACGCCTTTTTTCTCTTCATAGGCGGTAATATAAGCTACCACCTCGGTCTTAAGCTGAGTTTTATCTACATTGGTTGCCTCTGCGTATGCGTTGATGACGGCATCCAGCTGGGGTGATGTTAGGTTGCTGATGTCGATACCTTCTGCTTGCAGATAGCCAGTGACCATCGCAGCAACACCAGAGGGTGTAAGCGCAGCAATAGAAGCGCCGCCTGTTATTTCCTCATAGGCCAGTACAAAAGCAGTCAGATTATTAGGTGTGATAC
>LSQX01382163.1_pt1 | contig 20462 bp, 17 predicted proteins | sample 654561 | NCBI WGS metagenome assembly LSQX01 (sample SAMN04489861, study PRJNA283612) | anaerobic digester metagenome | isolation source: 4 biogas reactors fed with cattle manure at either 37C or 55C with and... | place: Denmark: Kongens Lyngby | collected 2014 | reverse complement strand
CGGCACAAATTCTGTGCCTGGCACGAAAATGAACCTGGCACGAAAATCAACTTAGTCGATCGCGGGCCGTAGATAACATCAGCTTGAGGCGATTTTCCTGGTTGACTTTGCTAGCTCCGGGGTCGTAGTCCACTGCGACGATGTTAATGTCGGGATTTCTTTCCTTGATGGGACGCATCATGCCCTTGCCGCAAACATGATTCGGCAGACAACCAAAAGGCTGAACACAGACAATATTCTTTATTCCACTATCAGCTAGCTCCAGCATCTCGGCAGTAAGCAGCCAGCCTTCACCCATTTTGACGCCGGGACTAATATAACCCTCGTTCAAAGCAACTACATGCTCGAAAGGACAGGGCGCATCAAAGCTACCCTCTTCCTCCAAGAGAGCGATCAGGCCACGCTTTTTCTTACAGAGATACTTATAGGCAATCTTGCTGCCCCAAAACACGAGACCACCACGACCATAGAACTTTTGATCAACGATGCCGTTATAGGCACAATAAGTTAAAAAATCAAGCAGACCGGGCGTAGTGACTTCAGCTCCTTCTTCATTGAGGAAATCGACCAGCTTATTATTACCCAACGGCGCATATTTGACATAGATTTCACCGACAATCCCCACCTTGACCGCATTGCGTTTTTCCTTCGGGATCTTGGCAAAATCTCTGATTATTTCACGAGAAATATCTTTACTATGGCGCATGATCAGACTGCTGTCCGACCCGATACTATCGCCCAAACGCCTGATCCACTCATCTTTCAGAGCATCAGCCTCGCCGGCAGTGATCTCGTAAGGCTTAGTCTGATTGACCAGGGTCCACAAGAGATCGCCATACAAGACCGCATCCAACAGACCAAGCAGCTGTTTGATACTGAGCTTAAAGCCCGAATGATCTTCCAAATCAGAAAAGCTGAATGAAATCACCGGCACATAATCAAAGCCGGCCTTGGCAAGAGCCTTGCGCAACAAGGAAATGTAGTTAGAAGCGCGGCAACCGCCACCTGTCTGAAAGTAGATCAGTGCAGTCTTATGCGGATCGTACTTGCCCGACTTCAAAGCGTCGAGGAACTGCCCGATCACCAAAATAGCCGGATAACAGGCATCATTATGCACATAACGTAAACCCAGCTCCGTAATTTCCGGACCTTCAGTTTCCAGAAGCTCCATATGATAACCATATGTATTCATAAAATTACAGATCAGCTTGAAATGAGAAGGAAGCATGTTCGGCACTAAAATGGTGTAATCATCCTTCATCTCCTCCGTGAACTCTATATAGTATTTATTAGTTGCTGCCATCTTTAGCCTCCAATGCACCAATTAAGCTGCGCAGGCGGATGCGAACCGCACCCAGATTGCTGATATCGTCGATTTTTATTTGCGTGTAGAGCTTGCCCCGGTTTTCCAAGATAGAGCGGACCTCGTCGCTGGTAATCGCGTCGACGCCGCAACCGAAGGAGAAGAGCTGCACTAGCTCAACATTCTCGTTTTCAGCAGCGAAAAGCGCAGCCCTATACAGTCGTGCGTGATATGTCCACTGATTGAGCACGCGCGTGTCTATCTTTTCCGCCAGATCACAAACGGAGTCTTCGCTCACGACAACAAAGCCCAGCGAAGTAGCGAGGCGATCTATGCCGTGGCTGATTTCGGGATCAACATGATAGGGCCGTCCCGCCAAGACCAGAACTCTGTGATCATTTTCCTCGGCATAAGCCAGCGCATCGCGCCCGGCCTGTCGCACTTCCTCTTTATATTCTTCAAAAGCCGCAAACCCGGCACGCACCGCTTTGCGCAGCTCGGATCTTGTAATCGTCGGATCAATCTCTTGGAGATTGCTATACAAGGTGCGCGTCAAAGCCCGTTCGCCATTGATATTAAGATAAGGATAGAAAAACTTAGCCTCTGCCAGTGAATCCATATTCCCATTGATGGTTTCGCCATAATAAGCAACGATGGGGCAGTTGTAGTAATTATCGCCCGCCTTTTCATTCACGTTGTAGGTCAGACTAGGATAAAAAATGAGATCAATTCCTTGATCGAGCAACTCTTCTACATGCCCGTGCATTATCTTCGCCGGATAGCAAATCGTGTCGGAAGGAATAGAGAATTGACCCCGCTCGTAAGTTTCGCGCGTAGATAGTTGAGAAAAAACCACTTCGTAGCCAAGCTTTGTGAACAGCTCTAACCATAAGGGCGCCTGCTCATAAATGACCAAGGACATCGGAATCCCGATCTTGCCCCGAGGCCCGGGCCGGCCCTGCATCTTCTTGTAATAATCGCGTTTCCATTCGTAGAGATTGGGCAGCTTCTTTTCGTCCTTCACGCCCAAAGGCCGCTGACACTGGTTACCTGAAATGAAACGGCTACCGTCCGCGAAAGTATTAATAGTCAGGCTGCAATTGTTCGAGCAAAACTTACAATTGCTGCTTCTCGACTTATGCGAGAAATTATCCAACTGTTCCAGGTCCAAAAGGCTGCTGCTTTCACAATTGTCCATCGCATAAAGCGCTGCACCGAAAGCACCCATCAGGCCGGCGATGGCCGGGCGCACGACGTCGCGTCCCATTTCCAGCTCGAAAGCGCGCAAGACAGCGTCGTTGAGCAAGGTTCCGCCCTGAACGACGATATGCTCTCCTAAATCGTCAGGAGAGGCGGCGCGGATGACTTTGTAGATCGCGTTTTTGACTACGCTGATGGAAAGTCCCGCGGAAATATCTTCAATCTTGGCGCCGTCCTTTTGCGCCTGCTTGATCGATGAGTTCATGAAAACCGTACAACGAGAACCGAGGTCTACAGGTGATCTACTCTTGATTCCGACTTGGGCGAATTCATCCACTGCGAAACCCATGGAATGAGCGAAGGTTTCGAGGAAGGAGCCGCAGCCGGAGGAGCAGGCTTCGTTCAGCATGATGGAATCGATGGCGCCGTTTTTGATATAAAAGCATTTTATATCTTGGCCACCTATATCAAGGATAAAGTCGACTTCAGGCTCAAAATGTTGTGCTGCAGTAAAGTGGGCAATGGTTTCAACTAGACCCATGTCGGCCCGGAAAGCATTCTTAATCAGTGCTTCGCCGTAACCTGTAGTTGCAACTCCGCAAATTTCGATGCGATCGGCGCAAAGACTTCTGATCTGTTTCAACTGCTCCAAAACGATTTGCACCGGGGAACCCTTGTTGACGTCATAGTAACTGTAAAGCAGCTCTTTGGCTTCAGAGATCAAAACCAGTTTAGTAGTGGTACTGCCGCTGTCGATGCCGAGCCAAGCACGACCTGAATATTCTTCAATCGGAATGCTTGCAACTGTGTGTTGGGCATGACGATCATGAAAGGTCGCATACTCCTCATCGCTATTGAATAAAGCAGTAATATGCGCTCTTTCTTCAGTTTTATGTTGGCTGCCCTCAACGAGCTTTTCAACCATCTCCTGATAAGAAATCGCTTCGTTGGCTGCACTGTAAATGGCCGCACCGCGCGCTACCGAAAAGCGGGCGCAGTCAGGTAGGTATCCGGTCTCTTCGGTAAGGTCCAGTGTCTCACGGAAACGGCGGCGTAAACCTTTGCAGTAATACAAAGGGCCTCCAAGGAAGACAACCTTGCCTCCGATGGAGCGCCCCTGAGCCAATCCCGTGATGGTCTGGCTGACTACCGCTTGATAGATAGAATTAGCCACGTCGCTTTTGGTCGCACCTTGATTGAAGAGTGCCTGCACGTCTGTCTTAGCAAAAACCCCACAACGGGAAGCGATCGGGTAGAGGCGTGTCGCCTCTAATGAGGCGGCATCCATCTCAGCGATGCTCATGTCGAGTAAAGAAGCCATTTGATCAATGAAGGCGCCTGTGCCGCCTGCGCAGGTACCGTTCATTCGTGCGTCGGTACCGCCTTCGAAGAACAGAACTTTTGCATCTTCGCCGCCGAGCTCAATAACCACGCTGGCATCAGGGATGTCGCGCTGGATAAACTGGCCTGTGGCGTAGACTTCCTGCACAAAGGGCAAACCGGAGGCTTCGGACACACCTAAGCCCGCTGATCCGGAAATGGCCATAGTAAAAGGCGCTTCCTCTAGAAGCGTCTGGATGGACTTGAGCATTTCTAAAGTTGTTCCCAAAGCTTCAGAAAAATGCCGCTCATAGCGTTCGTATTCAATTTTGTTATCTACCGTGAAAACTATCTTGGCTGTGGTTGAACCGATGTCAATACCCAGAGCACGGTTGCATTTATTTATATTCATGTATTTCCAGTCTACTTCATGACTGTAATCTCCCATCGCCAATTATAAGAGGCTCTGGCGCAAGTGTCAAAAGATAAGTAGAGCCCCTGTCAATTGGAACTAAATGATGTAGGATAGGGGGGTGAGTTATTGGACGTTTTTTTTAACTGTTTTTAAAATAAGTGCCATCACCTTTGGTGGTGGTTACACGATTGTGCCTGTCCTCAAAGATGAATTCTGCAACAAAAGGCAATGTGTCAGCGAAGAAGAGATGCTGGACATTGTTGCCTTAGGGCAAAGCGCTCCCGGCCCGATTGCCGTCGGCGTGTCTCTGCTCTTAGGCTACAAGTTGAAAGGCCGTGGCGGGGCGCTTCTGGGCGTTCTCGCTGCTATCTTACCGCCGATCATTTTGATCTCGATCATCTCCTTCTTTTATGAAGCCTTTGCCTCCAATTATTGGGTGCGCGCGGCTCTGCGCGGTATGAGCGGGGCCATAGCTGCTGTGATGCTGTTGGCGGTTGTCTCCATGGCCCAACAGGTCCTGAAAAAACACAAAGTATTTTCACTGATTCTACTTGTGAGCGCCTTTGTCCTGGCTTGGTTTACGAGCATAAACACCGCAGTACTAATCCTCATGTTCGCTCTAATCGGCATTGTGGTTTTTTCACTGAAAGGGCGAGAGGAAAAAGGTGACGAATCATGATTCTATGGGAGCTGTTTATCGCTTTTCTGGAAGTTGGGGCTACTGCCTTCGGCGGAGGCTATGCGGCCTTGCCCATCATTCAAGACGTCATCGTAGAAAGACACCATTGGTTGACAATGACGGAGATGACTGACGTCCTCGCCCTGTCACAAGTTACACCCGGGCCGATCGCTATTAATTCGGCAACCTTTGTTGGCTTAAAACTCGCAGGACTTCCCGGTGCAATCGTGGCCTCGATCGCAACAGTGCTGCCACAGGTGCTGTTGCTATTTATCTTCAGCGCCTTCTTTTTTAGCGGTCGTAAGTTAACATTAGTTGATCGAGCTCTCGAGGGATTACGCCCCGGCGTTGTGGGATTGATTGGAGCGGCCGCGCTGAGTATTGTGATCACGTCGGTCTTTGCGGGCAGCGCATTTATGGGCTTGGACATGATAGCCCTTGCAGGCTTTTTGGTCGCATTAGTACTACGCTATGTGAAGCTGGATGTTTTCACTGTGGTAGCTCTCGGTGCCCTAGTGGGTCTGCTCGGTGGCGTGGCAGAGCGTTTTTTGATCTGAGAACTTGCTAGAGTTTGAAGTTTTTATACTACACGGAGAATGTTGAAATCTTATTAACAGCGCGTGTCATAAACAGAAATTACAACTTAGTCCAAATCATGTAAAATGTTTATGAGTTTCGTGACTTTGACTAATCAAGCATTCGCCAAAGTTAGCCATGGAGGTAAAAAATGAAAGTTATTTGTGTAGAGAACGATCAGGCCGTAGGCATAGAAGCGGCTCGTTACATTTCAGCGTTAATCAGGCTCAAGCCAGACTGCAATTTAGGCTTAGCCACGGGTACGACCCCTATCTCGACTTATAACGAATTAGTGCGGATGCACTTGGAGGAAGCTTTGGATTTCTCCCAGGTGTCAACCTTCAACCTAGACGAATATATCGGCTTGGGAGCGGAGCATCCTCAGAGCTACGCCTATTTCATGGACAAGTACCTATTATCCAAAATTAATATTAAGAGGGAGAATACACATATTCCGAATGGCAAGTCTCTCTCTGTAAACAAAACTTGTACTGACTATGATAAAAAAATTGAGAAAAGCGGCGGGCTTGACCTTCAGCTCTTGGGGATTGGTGTCAACGGTCATATCGGCTTTAATGAGCCGGGCAAAATTGTGGCAGAGACACATAAGATTGAATTAAGTGAAGAGACGATCGATTCGAATAGCCGGTTTTTTGAGAAGAAAGAAGATGTGCCCCGGACAGCGATTACTACCGGAATGCGCTCTATTTTGAATGCCAAACGCATTCTTTTGCTGGCGATAGGGGAGGCGAAAATCAACGCGGTTCACGCTTTAATCCATGGTGAGATTACAGCTGATGTGCCGGCTTCTCTCCTGCAATTACATCCTAGAATGACTGTGATAGTTGATCGGGCAGCAATGGGCGATTCAAGTTTTCCCCACTCGCTGTTCTCTTCTGATTAGGAGGATTTAATGAGCTCGAAAATTCTCGTCGTTGATGACGAACAAAATATTGTAGATATACTAAAATCCAATTTGGAGCGGGAGGGCTATGAGGTCCTAGTCGCTTTCGATGGAGAACAGGCCGTTGAAATGTGCAAGACGAAAAGCCCTGACCTAGTGCTGCTCGACTGCATGATGCCGGGTATGGACGGTTTTGACGTCTGTAAAACTATCCGCCGAAACTCTAATGTGCCGATAGTGATGCTGACTGCCAAGAGCGAGGAACTGGATAAGGTTCTGGGTCTGGAGCTGGGAGCGGATGACTATATTACGAAGCCTTTCAGCGTGCGTGAGGTGCTGGCTCGAGTGAAAGCTCAGCTGCGCCGCGTAAATATCCAAGAACGCGAAATGCAGATAAAAGACGAGGTAGTCATCTCGATCGGCGACATTATGATCGACAAAGATGCTTATCAGGTCTACGGTGCCGGCAAGCCGCTTGAGCTTACTTTGCGAGAGTACGAGTTAGTCTTGTTTTTGGCGGAACATGCCGGTCAGGTTTTTACCCGCGAGGAATTGCTGAATCATGTCTGGGACTACGAATACTTCGGTGATGCGCGCACAGTTGATGTCACAGTTCGTCGTGCCCGTGAAAAGATCGAGCCCGATCAAGATAATTTCCAATATATCTTGACCAAGAGAGGTGTTGGTTATTATTTCGCAAAAGAAGTAGAAACCAGCCTCGACTAAATAAGTGATTCAAGCTTGACAGATGGAACTCTTTCTTTACATTCTAATCGCAGTGGTGGCGACCATGCTCTTAATGACTGTGGTCTTTCGCTCTCGACTGCCCAAAATATCAGAGAAAAAAGACCAGGAATTCTTGCGGACGATTAATCATATAGCCAAAGAGAGAGCTGAAGCGAATGCGATTTTAGCTTCGCTTTCCATCGGCGTCGTCGCCTACGGCAGCGATCATCGTTTGCTCGCCACGAATGATCTGGCTCAGGAAATGTTGAAGTTTATCCCGGATACCATCGACTCTTTCCTTAACTACTACGGCAGCGAGAATGGGATGCGAGCCGCCTTCCTTATTCGCTCCAGCGAAGTGAGCGGCATCTATGAACGAGATAATCGTGTATATCAGATCAAGTGTGAGCCGCGACATCTTGACGGTTCCGCAAATAGGTTCGCCGGTCACGTCATCATGATCCAAGATGTAACAGAATCGACACGTCTGGAAGAAGAACGCCGTGCTTTCGTAGCTAACGTTTCGCATGAGTTGAAAACACCCTTAACCACAATTAAATCTTATACAGAAACTCTCTTGGACTGGGGCTTGGAGGAAAAACCGCAAGAATCAGTGCGCTCGGATCTCGTCCGCATATATGAGGATTCGTTGCGCATGGAATCCTTGATCGCCGACCTTTTATTGCTTTCCAGTATCGACAGTAAGGCGCACTATATGAACGCCAGGGTCTTGGATATGGGTAGCCTTTGCCGTCAGATCACTGAAAGGCTGCGCCCTTCTGCAGAAGACAAGAACCTAGATTTCGGCTGCCTGGTGCTGCCTGCTTCCGCTCTTGTCTTTGGAGATGCTAACTCTATAGAACGTATTGTCACGAACCTTCTTGTTAACGCGATTAAATATACGCCCACAGGAGGCAGGGTTCAAGTTTCAGTCGGCAACATTGCTGAAGATATTTATGTCAAAGTGAAAGACAGTGGCAACGGTATCCCAGCAGAAGAACTACCCAACCTGTTTGATCGCTTTTACAGAGTGGACAAGACGGGATCACGTCAGTACGGGGGTACGGGTTTAGGCCTGGCAATCGCCCACGAATTGACGGAATTGCATCACGGGCGCTTGGAAGTCGAGAGCCAAGCGGGAACAGGAAGTGCTTTCACATTGTTCCTACCGCGTGCAGATCGCTATTTAATTCAAGTTTTCTTACGTTTAGTGAACAATGATCAAGTGGATGATATACTAGGCAAGGCGGCGGCGCAGACTCTGTCGAAAACTCTCGCTGACAGCGATTGGGAAGTTGCAACAGGTCCCACTGCCGACCGCAAGCATTTAAGGCATGTGCTTGAAAAAATCGGGCAAGAAGTAAACAATAAGATGAAAATAATTTAACTAGAGGGAATAAATTGCGTACTTATCATATAGAAGGTGGCTATCGCCTTTCAGGAGATGTAATTATAGGTGGATCTAAAAACGCGGCTTTGGCTATTATTGCGGCAGCGATGGTTGTCGACGGCCCCTGCGTTATTAAGAACCTTCCTGAAATCAGAGACATAGATACTTTATTGACTATCTGCGCAGACCAAGGCGCCGAGGTTGTGCGTGAGAGCAAGACCTGCGTCAGAATCGATCCGCGCAAGATCAATACACACGAGGCGATGCAGCCTTTAATGGAAGCCATTCGCGGCTCCTATTATTTATTAGGAGCGCTTTTGGGTCGCTTCGGAAAAGTAAAGCTACGCATGCCCGGCGGCTGCGACTTTGGCAGCAGGCCGATTGACTTACATCTAAAGGGCTTTCAGGCTTTGGGGGCAAAGACAGAAGTTTCCCACGGCTATGTTACTTGTGAGGCGGATAAGCTGATTGGCGGCAGCGTTTTCTTAGATACGGTTAGCGTGGGCGCCACAGTTAATATAATTCTGGCGGCAGTCAAGGCGGAAGGGAAAACAGTCATTGATAATGCTGCTCGTGAGCCGCACATTGTAGACTTGGCCAACTTCCTCAACGCCATGGGTGCTGACATCCGCGGCGCCGGTACAGACGTGATCCGGGTTCAAGGACGTCCCTTTTTGCCTGCTAATCAGGAATATGCGATTATTCCCGACCAGATTGAAGCCGGTACTTATATGATGATGGCTCCGCTCACAGGCGGCGACATCAGAGTCTTAGATGTCATTCCCAAACATATGGAGCCCCTCTCTGCCAAGCTCAAAGAAATGGGAGCAGAAGTGGAAGAGGGTGAAGAATGCATCCGTGTGTCTCTTCCTGCAGGCCGGAAATTGAAGGCCAGCAGTTTCAAAACAATGCCTTACCCCGGTTTCCCGACCGACCTGCAACCGCAAGCTGTCGTTTTGCAATGTGTGGCCGAAGGCACTGGTCGCATGTTAGAAAACGTCTGGGAAAACCGCTATCAATACGTTGACTATCTGCGCATGATGGGAGCTAACATTCTCACCTCGGGCAAACTAGCTGTCATCCAAGGTGGCACCAAGCTGACAGGATCCAAGCTAAGAGCCCGTGATTTACGAGCGGGGGCTGCAATGGTTATGGCTGCTTTAGCAGCTGAAGGCACTTCGGTGATAGAGGAAGTTGAAAAGATCGAGCGCGGCTATGAGTTTTTCGTGGAAAAAATGCGCAAGATCGGAGCCGAGATCAAAGTCGTGGAGAACAACAGTATATGACATGTTTCGGCGTTTCTCTGCGTTCGGGCAGCAGCGGCAACTCAACTTTTATTCGAACGGAATCTGCTAGTCTAGTCGTCGATCTGGGACTTAACGGCAAGCGTTTCGCAATGGCTCTTGATGAGTTTGATCAAGATCCCAATCAAGTCGACGCGATTTTGCTGACGCACGAACATATAGATCATATTTCTGGTGTCGGCGTCGTCATGCGTCGTCACAAGATACCCCTGTACACGACCCTGTCGACCTTTACTAAAGCGGAAGCGCAATTGGGTAAAATCGACTACGATTTGGTGCACTTGATTGTACCCGGCAATCCCTTTACTATTCGCGATACTGAAGTTATGGCTTTTCCTACTTCACACGATGCCGTGGACCCGGTAGGCTTTCGCATCAGTTCGAAACATGGAGATGTCGGAGTTATGACTGACGCCGGGGAGTTTAACGAGTACGCACGCGAAAACCTTAAAGGCTGCAAGCTCGTTTTTCTCGAATCCAATTACGACAAGGAAATGCTCTGGAACGGCGACTATCCTTATCCGCTAAAAGTACGCATCGACGGCCGTTCAGGCCACTTGTCAAACGTTGAGGCAGCGCAGGCGGCGTGTTTTTTGTTGGATCACGGCACCGAAGCACTGGCCCTGTCACATCTCAGTCAGGAAAACAATTTACCTGCTCTGGCCCTAGACACTGTCAAGGAAGCTTTGGAGGAAATCGGAGCCCAAAATGAAAAGGACGTCCGTATCCGTGTATCCGAACGCTACAGATGTTCAGCGCCTTTTGTATTAGAATGATTTCTGAACACCCTACACCCTTGGAATAGTTTAGGTAGAATAAGCGTAATAGATATGGCTGTTGAACGTTGGTTGATTGTCGGATTAGGCAATCCCGGAAAAAGATATGAGAATACTTGGCACAATCTTGGACGCCTGGCCCTGCAAACCTTGGCGCGACGCCACCGCCTGTCCGTTAACAAGATCCGCTTCAAGGGCTTAAGCACGGAAGGGCTTATCTGCAATCAGCAGGTGTTGCTGCTGGCACCTGAGACTTTTATGAATCTCTCAGGTGAGAGCGTGCGTGCTGCAGCTGATTATTACAAAATTCCCGAAGAAAATATTATCGTTCTCTATGATGACATTGACCTTGATGTCGGCATGCTTCGCATCAAGGAACAGGGAGGCGCCGGCACCCATAAAGGGATGAAATCGATCATCTCCCACTTGCAGAGCGAAAATTTCCCCCGCATCCGTATCGGTATGGGACCTCGACCCCTTGGAGATATGGTAGATATTGTTTTGTCAAGAATACCTAAATCAGATCAAGAAATTGTGCAACGGTCTCTCGACGCCGCTGCCGATTGCTGTGAATTGATTATTCAAGGCGAGATCTCAAAAGCACAAGAGCGCTATAACCAAAAGAAAGAGCTTGATTAATGCAGTCTGTTCAGCAAGACTCTCTTGAAATCCTGAACCTGATAAAAAAAGAAAAAACACTGTCCCAAGCCGGCGAACACCTCAGAGCCGGGCGCTCAGTGAATCTTTTCGGGCTGTCTGATCCTGCCAAGCTCTGGTACGCCGCCACTGTGCAGAAGGAATCCGGCAAACCCTTGGTACTGCTAGTTCCGGATGAAGCTCGCGTCCGCGTAGCCGAAGAAGAGCTGAAGGAGATTCTAGCTGCAGAAAAAGCCGAAGCATCTTCGATCCTCAGCTTCAGGGCACGTGAGTGGACTCTCTACGATGCCCGAGCTGCCAGTAGGGAAGAGGAAATCTTCCGCTTGGCCACGCTGGACTTAATCCGCAAGCGAAAATTCGATTTCTTGATTGTTAGTGCCGAAGCTCTCCTGCAAAAACTGATCAGCCCGGAGCGTTTAACTCGTTTCAACATAGAGTTTCGTCAGTCTGAACAGATCGAACCTGAAGAGCTCGAGCGCAAACTGCTCCTAGCAGGCTTTGAACGCGTCGGCCGCGTCGAGCGTCCCGGTCATTTCGCCCGCCGCGGCGACATTATTGATATTTATCCGTCGCAGATAAACCATAAGTTTGTGGACGAAAACCCTTGCCTGCGACTCTCCTTTTTTGATATTGAAATTGATGAGATCAAACGCTTTGATCCCGAGACGCAACGCTCGAGTGACTATTTGGATGAGGCGCAGATTACGCCGGTGCGCGAGTGGCTCCTCATGCCGGAAGAGCGCGAAGAGCTGGCGGCTAGGGTTTTGACGCACACAAAAGACAACGTACTGGATGCACGTCGTCGCAGCCTGGATCGTGACACAATCGCCAAGATTGAGCGCATGGGCAGGAGCGATGCCGAAAGGATTACGAACGGTATCTTTTTCCCGGCACAAGATCGTTGGATGCCCTTGATGTCTGAAACGACTGCCACCCTGCTTGATTACCTGGAAGCCTCTGCCCCCCTCTATTTAATGGACGAATATAGCGAGGTCAAGACGGTCATGTACCAGTCTCAAGCCGGCTTTTATTCGCGTCTGCAGTCGCTGATCGAAAGCGCGGAAGCCCCCGGTATTGCCGAATACCTGCAACGGCCGACAGTGGAGGTGCTGGAGGAGCTGCAAAGCGCCGGAACTTGGCTATCTCTGGGTCGACTGCCCACTGATGACAATAAGCTCCCGCAGGCGGAAAGACTCGACGTGGATTGTAGAGTGGCTGATCGCTACCGCGGCCGCAACGAGCAGATGGCGAACGATTTGCACGAGCATCTTGCTGCCGGCGGCAAAGTATTCATGTTAGCCGGAAGTGCCGATCGCAGTGAGCACCTGCGCAGCTTTGTCAACGAATACCAGCTCAGCTCTGTCGAAATATCCGAGCTCAAACTACCCCGCGGTTTTATTCTGCCGAAAGCAGGATTGTTCCTGCTGGGCACTGAGGATATTTTTGGCGTAAAAAAGACCCGCACCACGCGCAAACGACGCTCGAAGCGTGAGGTTTTTTATCAAGACTTAGTCCCCGGATCATATGTCGTGCACGAAGATCACGGCATCGGCCGCTTTGAAGGTACTGAAACCATCCGGACTTCAGATGGCGCTCGGGACTATCTGCACATAAACTACGCCGATGGCGATCTCCATGTGGCGGTTGATCAATTTGATCTCTTATCCCCATATGTCCATGTCGGCGAAGGCAAACCGAAGTTGTCACGCCTGGGCGGTACGGAGTGGCAGCGCCAAAAGGCGCGGGCTCATGATTCAATCAAAAAGCTGGCGACTGACCTGGTCGCACTCTATGCCGAGCGGCGGGCTCGCCGCGGGCATGCCTTCTCCACTGATACGCTCTGGCAGGAGGAGTTTGAAGCGCTCTTCCCCTATGAGGAAACCGAGGACCAGTTGCAGGCGCTGGAGGAGATCAAGGCGGACATGGAATCTCAGCGCATCATGGATCGCCTCATCTGCGGCGATGTCGGCTTCGGCAAGACAGAGCTCGCCTTCCGGGCGATGTATAAGGCCGTGGGAGACGGTTTTCAGGCAGCGCTCTTGGCACCGACGACCATACTGTGCAAGCAGCACTACGAAAACCTGAAAGAGCGTCTACGGGATTTCCCCGTAACTGTGCGTGAGATGAGCCGCTTTGTTTCGCTGAAAGATCGCCGCCAGACCGTGGCCGATTTGAACAAGGGCACAGTGGATATTGTTGTGGGCACGCATCGCCTTCTATCGCAGGATGTGAATTTTAAAAAACTGGGCCTTCTAGTTATCGACGAAGAGCAGCGTTTCGGCGTGGACCACAAGGAAATTATCAAGGCTAAACACCCGACCGTGGATGTACTTTCTCTGACCGCGACACCGATTCCCCGTACGTTGCATATGTCTTTGTCCGGTATCCGCGATATTTCTCTTTTGGAAGAGGGGCCGGAAGATCGCCGTGCCGTCCAAACTACAGTTATTGAATACGATGAAAAACTGGTGATTGACGCGATCAGACGTGAGCATGCGCGACGGGGCCAGGTTTTTTATCTTCATAACCGTACACGTTCAATCGATCGCAAGGTGGCGGAATTGCAGGAAAAGATGCCGGGCCTCCGCTTTGCGGCTGCTCACGGGCAGATGGATGAGCGGCAGCTGGAGAGGATCATTACTGATTTCATTAACGGTGAGTTTGATGTGCTCGTCGCAACCACGATTATTGAGTCGGGCATCGACATGCCGAATGTTAATACGCTCATAGTTGAAGACGCGGATCGCCTCGGTCTGGCGCAGCTCTATCAGATTCGCGGGCGTGTGGGGCGTTCGGGACGTCAAGCGTATGCGCTGATTACGTACCGGCCGGATCGGGCTTTGAGCGAACAGGCGCAGAAGCGTTTGCTGGCGATAAGGGATTTCACCGAGCTGGGATCGGGCTTCCAGATTGCTTTGCGGGATCTGGAAGTGCGTGGAGCCGGCAGCCTCCTCGGCGGTGAGCAGAGTGGGCACATGGAGAGTATCGGCTACGACCTCTACACGAAGATGTTGGATCAGGAGATAGAGAACCTGACGACTGCGGAACCGGCCAAGAAGCGCACCGAGACTGTGGTGGAGCTGCCGGTTGATGCGGGTCTTCCGCCAATGTACATCTTCTTGGATGAAGAGCGCCTCAATCTTTATCGCAGAATTGCTGCGATTGACACAGTGTTTGATTATCGTGATGTGCTTGATGAAATGATCGACCGCTATGGAGAACCGCCGGCCAAGGCGCTGGCGCTGCTCGATATTTCCTATATCAGGGCCTTTGGGGAACGAGCCGGCTTTAGTCGTATCCGCGGTCGCGGTCGCGACATCGAGCTAGTGATTGACGAGGAAAACGGTGCAGACATGGAGCTGATAGCTGCGCTTATGGCGGCAGAATCGGGGCGGCATAAGCTGGTTTTTAACGCCGGGAAGCGTCCCAATATTATGGTGTGGGAGGCAGCCGCCGATGAGAACAAGACCGCTGCAATTTTGCGTGATCTCTTTGCTCAGGCGGATGAGAAGGGGAGAGAGTAACGCTGCCTAGCTGAATGATCTAGGCAGCTTATAGGTGGCTGCGAAACGATCTCGATTGACGCGCGGCTGAGGTTTATCCTGATTTATTTATTCGATCACCGTCACCAGGTCTTCTAGGCTTTTGCGCTCCGTATGTTTTTTGGCCGGTCGTGAGGCTTCGCTGGGATAACCGACTGCTAAGGCTAAAATGGGATATTCCTCTTCGGGTAAGTTCAGACCGGCTTGTAACTCAGTGACATCGAAAGCGCAAATCATGCAGGTTTTTAGTCCCAGATCTTCAGCTTCTAACATAATGTGGGTGCCGACTATGCCAATATCCAGTTCACAGGCGTTGAAAGAATCTTGCTTCCTGACCCAGGCTTCCTCGGCGACTCCGCTGATTACAATATGTACCGGTGCATTGAAATTGGAAATAATGGCTTGGCCTTTTTCTCCTTTAAGAAGATAAAGCTTGAAAGCCTGTCGATTGGAAGCAGTAGGTGCGACACGGGCGGCCTCTAGTAGGAGCTCAAGCTTTTCATCTTCGACTGTTTTGTCCGGATCAAAGCGCCTTTCGGAGTAACGATCTTTTAATAAATCCAGTAAATTTTTCATTGTCTGTCCTTTCTTTAGCAGTTTCAAGTATATAGTCATCTTGTTTGCCTAGCACAAAGGCTTTTGTTATATTTATGATAGAGTTTAAAGGTAATCAAATTATACACATAAGTAGTACAGAAAATTTTAAGGAGGATTTTTATGTCATTAAAAGGTACACAAACAGCAAAAAATCTGATGATTTCTTTTGCCGGCGAAGCTCAGGCTACTTTCCGTTACAATGTTGCAGCGAAACAGGCTAAAGCAGAAGGCTACGTTCAGATCCAGAACATTTTTGAAGAAACCGCTCGTAATGAGGTTGAGCATGGTAAGCGTTTCTATAAGTTCTTGCGTCAGGATTTTGAACCTGATGAGGCAGTAAATGTTAATTGGGATTATCCGGTAACCTATGCCAATACAGTTGAGAATTTGAAGAGCGCCATCAATGGTGAGCATGCCGAAGCTCATCAAATGTATCCTGAGTTTGCAGATTTAGCTGACGAAGAAGGATTCCCGGAAATTGCTTATGTTTGGCGTGAGATCGCTGAAGTAGAAGAAGCACATGAGACTCGTTTCCGCAAGCTGCTGGAAAATATCGAGAATGACCGTGTCTTCACTCGCGATGAAGAAGTTCTTTGGAAGTGCAACAACTGCGGCTATATCCATAAGGGTATGTCGGCTCCTGATCTTTGCCCCGCTTGCGCACATAAACAAGAACATTTCGAGCTTTTCGTCGAAACTTATTAAGACTAAGAGCTTAAGAACAAGTTAACTTTTGTAAATGTACTAAGGCCTCTGGATCTCCGGAGGCCTTTGAAATTTCTTTTACTTTGTTATTTCTTTGTCTTGCTATTTTGTCTTGGCTTTACTTTTGCTGATCGCCCCGCTTAAAACCATACCTACGTACATGACTGGATCCCTAACTAATGAGTGCAGGGGTGAATAAGCTAGGTCGAGGTGGAAGAGATCGCTGACTTTTGCACCGAGAGTCATTGCGGTCACAAGTACGTCCATGCGTTTGGAGACTCCTGATTTGCCTATTATTTGCACGCCCAAAAGTTTTTCTGTGTCGCGATCAGCTATGGCTTTGATATGAATGTTTTCGTTCTTCAAGGCAGAGATTCTTTCCGGCGGCATAACGATGTTAGCAATTTCGATATCGTAACCGGCCGCGCGGGCTTGGGATTCGGTTAAGCCAGTTTTGGCTACATTAAGGCCGAAAACCTGAAAGATGCCGGTTCCTACTACGCCTCTGAAGCTAAGCTTACCGCCGGTAATGATGTCGCCGACGATGCGCCCTGTCTTGTTGGCGGTCGATCCGAGCGGGAAAAAGCCAGGCTTTTGTGTAATCAGGTTGAAGTGCTCAATGCAGTCGCCGCATGCGTACACGCTTGGGTCGCTGGTTTGTAAAAATTCGTTGACAGCGATAGCGCCGCTCTCTCCAATTTCGATGCCTGCTTCTCGGGCCAATGAGACTTCTGCTTTGACTCCGGTGGCCACTATGACAATATCCCCCGGAATTTTCTGCCCATCGGCGGTCAAGACATGATCTGTCGTGATTTTTTTGGCCTGAGCATCCTTGTAGAGATTGATTTCGTGTTCCAGCAAGTGATCTTCAACCTGCTTCGCCATCTCGGGGTCAAGAGCCGGATGAATATAAGGGGCCATTTCAATCATGTGAGTATCTAGCCCTCTCCGGACAAAGTTTTCGCTAAGTTCCATCCCGATGCTACCGCTGCCGATGATGGCTGCGGTCTTCGGCTTTTTCTCGCTGATAAAATTTTCGATATCGATGGCATCTTGGAGGGTTCTCAGACTGAAAACATGATCTTGCTCTATGCCCTTAATCGGGGGGAGAGTGGATTTTGCTCCTGTAGCGATTACCAGGGTATCGTACTTATCTATAAAGCTTTGTTCATTGTCTAAGTCCATAACTGTCAGAGTCTTTTCAGACAAGTTGATGGCAGTGACTCGGTGTCGAATCTTTACGTCGACATTGTGTTTTTCTTTGAAAAAATCTACGCCGCGCGGCGCTAGTGTATTGATATCATCAATGACGCCGCCGATGTAATAAGGAGTGTCGCAACCGATATAGGATATGTGCTCACCTTGTTCATATATGACAATTTCGGCTTCCGCATTATTGCGGCGCGCTTTGGTGGCTGCTGACGTTCCTGCCGCCACTGCTCCGATGACTAAAATTCTCATCTCAAGTCTCCTTTTAATCTACTGCTAACAGCGCTCTGGATAATGTAATAAAGATAATTAATTTAAGTGTAGCATCTACGGATTGGCTTGCCGTAACACTGAGTAAGTTGATTTTCGTGCCAGGCACGATTCTTGAGTTGAAATAAAAAAGAAGCCCGCGATTGCGAGCTTCTTTACTTTTGGCGTCCCAGACAGGAATTGAACCCGTATCCGCAGCTCCGGAGGCTGCTACCTTATCCATTAGGCCACTGGGACTTATTTTGGAGCAAAGCTTATTTTAGTACAGATGAGCTCAATCTACAAGCTAAGGCCCAGCGGCAAGGGCATATTTGTCTCGGATTTTATCTTGCCATGCGGAAGATTTCCGCCATGTCGTCTTGATCTAGTTTTTTGAATCCACCTATAGTGCGCTTGCCCATGAAACAGCATTTATAAGCAAGTTCATCAATCTCTGCATCGCTTAGTTCTATGCCCAAATCGCTGATGCTGATTGGCATATTAATGCTTTGGAAAAACTCCTCCAGCTTACTAATGCCGGCCAAGGCTGTGGCTTCCTCGTTGCGGAAATCGTTGCTGACGCCCATTACGTTGACCGCAAACTGAGCGAAGCGGCGCGGATCTTCTGTGTAGACGTAGCGAGCCCAGCTGCCCCAGACTGCGGACAAACCTGCTCCGTGAGCGACGTCGAACAAACCGCCGAGTTCGTGTTCAAGTTGGTGCGTCGACCAATCGGTGTCAACGCCGGCTCCGGTGAGCCCGTTATGTGACAAGCAACCCGCCCACATGATCTGGGCGCGAGCATTGTAGTTTTTGGGATCTGCCATCACTACGGGTCCAAAGTCCAGCACGGTACGCAGGAGTGCTTCGGAAATAGCATCAGTGAGCTGGCTGTCACTCGTGTGATTAAAGTAACGTTCCATAGTGTGCATCATAATGTCTACTACGCCGCAGGCGGTCTGATATTCCGGGAGCGTATAAGTAAGTTCAGGATTCAAGATGGAAAAGAGCGGACGCGACAAATCGTTGTTATAACCGCGCTTCAGCCAGCCTTCTTCCAACGTCATAACGGAAGAATCACTCATTTCACTGCCGGTTGCCGCCAGTGTCAGAATGGTTCCCACCGGTAGCGCGTCGACCGCCGTGGCTTTGCGTGAATAAAAATCCCAAACATCCCCATCATAAACTGCACCGTAAGCGATACATTTGGCGGAATCTATGACCGAGCCGCCACCCACAGGGAGAATGAAATCGACCCCTTCTTTCTTGCAAAGCTCAATGCCTTCGTAAGCTAAAGACATACGAGGGTTGGGCACTACCCCGCCCAGTTCTAGGAACTCGATTCCAGCAGCGGAAAGAGAATCTTTGACCCGCTCGAGAAGGCCGGAACGTTTTGCGCTCTCACCGCCGTAATGTAAGAGGACTTTGGTGGCGCCACTGTCTTTCACCAGCTGGCCGACTTGCTCCTCCGTATCTTTGCCGAAGACAATTTTGCTCGGTGTGTAATAAGTGAAATTTTTCATATAGCTTCCTTTCTTTTTCAAACGTCATTAATTAATCGTTAAGTACGATTTCCAATATATCTTCTGTTTTTTCAGCTATAAAATCCGCACCCGATTTAAGTAATTCTTCTCGAGTACGAAAACCCCAAGCGACGCCGCAGGCAGTCATTTCTGCGTTCTTCGCAGTCATCATGTCTACATTGCTATCGCCGACAAAGAGGATTGTGTTTTTTTCTAGCTGCAAAAGATCAGCAATCGCGTTAGCGGAGGCGGGATCGGGTTTTAGCGGATATTTCTCACTTGCACCCAGTACGTGATCAAATGTGTCCGGAAGGATATTCGCGACGATCTCTTCTGTATAATCTTGTCCTTTGTTGGACAAAACCGCCAGCTTGATTCCACTGCTTTTTAAATCGCTTAGCAGCTCAAGAATGCCGGGGTAGGGATCCAACTGATAATAAAGATTGCGCTCATAGGTGTCGTAGTATTGTTCCAAGGCAGCGGCGTGCTGTCTTTCCCGAACATCTTCCGGCAGCATTTGCAGCACCAGATTGGAAATGCCTCTGCCAACCATCAGCCTGTAGTTATCCTGAGCATGTGTCGGGTGTCCTAAACTTTCGAGTACCGTGTTACATGAGTGAGCTAGACTAGGCAAGGTATTAAGAAGCGTGCCGTCAAGATCAAATATTACTGCTTTGTACATTTTTTTCCTTTTCTTCAAATTTCCTTTTTATACTAGTTTACACATTATATTAAATGAACTCACTTGCACAATTAAGACACAAAAAAGACCAGTCTCTCTCCTGGTCTTTCTTGCGCTATTTTCTGTTAAGAGCAATTTGATTATTTGATGATGGTAATTAAATTGCCAATGAGCGGTAGCGGTTTTGCTTTCCCATTCAAAGCGTTCACTATACCCAAAACTGCCAAAACAGCAATTCCCAGATAAAAGAGTGAATAGAGAAGGGAACTCAAGAAGATCATGCGCCAACTGATTGCAACAAAAATAGCCGACAATATCGCGATTACTATGCCGCCTGCAACCGATGTCAGTAAGAGCAAGAGCCCTTGGTTAGCATGGAATTTGCCATACCTTGTTACCGGAGTGACTACCAGAGGCAGGAAGAAGAGTATACCCAAATAAGCCAGAGCGGACACGACTTTACTTTGTTCAATCTCTTCTGCGGGGTAAACGACTGCTTCTTCTGTTCTTTGTGGTCCTTGATTAGGATCATAGTTCGTCATATTAAACACCTCTTTCCGAATGTCTAGAATATCTGTCTTAGAAATGCTTCCTTCTGATCTCTAAGCAGATTATTACGACGTTGGTTTAAGATTATACCTTTGCACTTCTAATTTCAACAGTATTAGCGATAAATATCAACTTATGTTAAATATGTTACCTTGT
>LSQX01273712.1_pt1 | contig 20470 bp, 14 predicted proteins | sample 654561 | NCBI WGS metagenome assembly LSQX01 (sample SAMN04489861, study PRJNA283612) | anaerobic digester metagenome | isolation source: 4 biogas reactors fed with cattle manure at either 37C or 55C with and... | place: Denmark: Kongens Lyngby | collected 2014 | reverse complement strand
GCACAAAACGGAGAGCCATGGAAAATATTAATGATGATGCGGGAATAATTTTACCGAAAAGATAAGTGAATTTATCGGAAGTCATAACGGCATTATAGCATCCAAACCATAGAATCACAGTTGCAAACATTACGCCGGAAGAAATGCCGCACAAAATAGATTCAAAAGTAACGGGATTTCCGCTCTTTAAATAAAAAATTATGGTTACTCCTTCGTGGTTAAAAAGAGGATTTATAAAAGCTGTAAGTAAAAGCATTAAAATCAAAATACACACATTAACTTTCAAACCTTTTTTCCATTTTAAACTTATGTAGTATACAAATGCACTGAATAAAGATATTCCCTGAAAAACAGGATGTGTAAAAAACATGGCACCTGTTATCATGGCAGTAAAATAAAAGAAATTCACACCGGGATGGTATGTGGAAAAACTATTCATCATTCAAATCACTTCCCAAATCGCAGCTATAGCGCCACTCGACTGTGTCACCGGCACTTGGCATATAATTGCTTGAGCCGTAACTCATAAGTTGGCCGTTGACCATATAAAGCCACCCGCTCAATTCTCCGCAATCAAATTCATAAATGTTGCCTATACCCTTGATATAGCTGCTGTCTAATGCAGGAGTATGGACAAAATCAATATGTAGTCTATTCTCCCGCAGCACTTTTACCAAAATATCAAAAGCCGAGTCTCCTTCTTCAAATTCTACTTTGGTCTGCGGAAAAATTATGCCATCCCGGGGCAGAATGTCCAGTTTATCTTTATTTAACCTATCCATATTGCCTAAAATAGTCCTGCAATCTATAGACAATGTTATTGTCTGCATTTCTTTACTATCATCAAAATGTTTGCTCGGACTTTCTTTGTCACTGCTTTTTATATCTTTTGTTTCTCCATGGCTCTTATTTGGGGGGAAGTTCTGTTTTTCTTCAGCTGCGGTTTTTTCATTGTCTTTTACTTGAAAATCCTGGTTTTCCGGTTTTTTATCGAACTCCATCTCTCCATCTTTTTTCACTAATGCTCCGATTGTTTCTCCTGCTTCACCACAATAATTATCTGAACCGGACATAGGTGTAATATGACTCTGTTGCGTCATATCATATTTTTTATTAATTACATCCACTGTATTGGTTTTATATAAATTGATGACAAGTATTGCAGGCAATATTAGCGCCAACAAAAATCCTGTAAAAATTATTTTTTTTCTCATAATTATCACCTTTTTAAAGAGGAAGGTTTGGCACATTTATAAGGCTGTCCCTCACCTTCCCCATTTAATCTATTTTTTATTGCCGTTTAAGTAATCATAAACTCTCATGGCCACAACTGTTGCCATCTCTTTTGTGGCGGGAGAACCGGGAGCAAACATATTGTCATTGCCTACGATTAGCCCTAAGGTAACAACGGTTTCAACATCAGCTCTTGCCCAAACAGAGACATTGTCCATATCCTTAATTTCTACATCGGATTTTACTGCGCTTAATTTTAGCGCCCTGCCTATTATCACAGCTATCTGCTCTCTGGTTATAGTGTCCGAGGGGCTAAACTTGTTGCCGTAACCTTCTATTATCTTTGCTTTGTATGCTGCATTTACATAGGGATAGAACCAATCACCTTCATTGATATCTGCAAAATTAATTCCCTTATCAGCATCAATATCAAGGCCTAAAACCAAGGCCATGATTTTTGTGAATTCAGCTCTTGTCACGTTTGATTTGGGATTTAGTTTTTTGTCTGAGCCGGAGATAAAGCCTCTTTGCATTGCCCTGATAATTGCATCTGCCGCCCAGATAGATATATTATCAGCATCTGCATAGGCTTCTTTTAAGTCTATTTCTATTTCTGCGTTTTCTTCAGTGTTCTTAATTTTACCATCTGCACTGCCGGCATCGGCTTTATCCGTGTTTTGCTGTGTGGCTGACGGGCTGCCTCCGCCGCCTCCGCCGCTGCCCTCCCATTTGCTGTTATCTTCTCCTAAATCCTCGCCTAAATTAGTGCTATAGCTCCATTTCAACTTATCTCCGTCCTTTAGTTTGTATTGATTTGCCCCATCAGTAGAATATTTGCCATTGACACTATACATCCAGCCGCTTATAGGACCATGGTCAAACTCTCCCACACCGTCTATTGATTGTATATATATATTTTCTGTTCCGCCGTATTCATAGCTTATATCCCTTTTATCCATTTCCCTTTTTGTCAAAGACCAGACCGTATCGTTGTTTTTTAGCTCAACTGTAGTTGGTTTTAGAACCTGACCCTCGTTTATGGTCAATTTGTCTATAGATAAGGTGACATATTTTTTTGTGCCGCCACCGCTTCCGCCGGTTCCGCTACTGCCTCCGTTATCATTTCCATTTCCGTTATCGCCGCCGCTTCCACTGTTATTTTTATCGATCACCACATCTGTCATATCGTAAAGACTGTTTTGGCCGTTTACAAATCTATCATAGGCAACAAGAGCATAGGTGCCTTGAGTTGTTGCCATAGCATTTATCTTTGTTTCATCGGCTACATGCTTGAAACCGCCTCCTGATACTGCAAAAGCCAATAATGCATCTATAAGTGTTCTATCGCTTTTAATAAATCTGCTGTCCGTATCAGGATTTTCTTTCAAACCGGTTAATGCAACAATAGCCTGACTTATGCTTTCGGAGCTTGCAGGCGCCCACTGACTGGCTGGAAAACCTCCTGTATCCGTTTGAACTGACGACAACCGTATAATCGCTCTGTCTATAGCCGCTTTCACATCAGTATCGTCATTATAATAAGGGGCTAAGGCTTGTAACACATTGGCCGTTATATCTACATCCGGAATAGTGCCTGATAAAGCCCATCCTCCTGCATCAGCGGTTCCTTTTTTTATCTCTTTGTCTAATATAAAACCTATAAGGTCTTCCCTCGTTGCCTGTTTATCCAATCCATTTATGATCGGTATGCCATAATCGTGTGAATCAAGAGCTAACAGAGCATAAGATACCCCGATGACCCCTTGTGCCGTTATTTTGTTATAATCCGCAAGCTTTTCAAGCAAATTATATCCGCCAACGTTTGTAATATCCTTTCCTATGGCCGTTAGCGCCAAAATTACTTTTGAGTATTCGGCATAACCCCCTAAGCCGCCGCTCTTTTCTATAAGCTTTTTTACGATATTATTATAATAGCCCTCATAATAATCTTCTGAAACGCTTTGATTACCCCGGGCAAAAGTCATGATATTCCATTCAGAACCATAAGCCGGGTTCTGCAAACCGCCGTAGATATGATTCAAACTCTTCGTAAGGTGTTTCTTTGCATCAAGGATCAATTCATCTGTGACGCTGATATCTATAGAATCCCTTACAATCAAAGGACAGCCGTCTTCCCTAACCTTACTGATTTTTAATTTATAAACACCGGGATCAACAGGTGCAGTTAAAGTGGCTTCCCCATTTTCATCTGAAAAATATGTTTCCCCGGCAAATTCTGTTTTTACGCCATCTATTGCTGTTGTAACATCTTCTCCCTCATTCCAATCGAAGTATGTGGATGAAATAACAATTGAAAAATCGTCACCTGCTTCAACTGTGCCTTGTGATAATTCCACCTTTGGAATAAGTGTCCCGGGTGGATATTCACCGTAGAAAATCATAATCTTATCATCATCAGTAATATGATAATCTGCCATTCCGACATCAGGAATAGTGCCGTTAACAACACAAAGCCATCCATCCCAACCGTTAAAGGACGCTGCATCCTCATTGTTTATTGACGAAAAATATCCCTCAGAGGAAACCATTGGAATTCCTTCATTCGACAGCAATTCATATACCGCTTCATATACCGTTTCTTTACCAGTCTTATAATCCTTTTCATTTATAATGGTATCATTTATTCCTTCAATCCTTATGCTAACGCTTTTTTCTAATGCTTCATCTCCATAAGTCACTATGCCTGTAAACATAGTAAGTACCATTGAAAATATTAATACAAAAGATAAGAGCTTTTGTTTTTTCCTAAATTTAAATATCATTTTCAAACCTCCTATAAAAATTCAATTCCTACATTTTTTAATGTTACAGCTTGTACGCTTGCTAGTGTCACCCTAAATAAAGACTTTAAGGCTTTTCGGCAAGCCTCAAAGTAACATTTTACTCAGTAGTTCGAACACTAATTTCTAATAAGTCAGTTTGTTGTACCAATAAAACTTAAAAACCTCCCAACGAAGCTCGTCAAGAGGTTTTACAAATTAATCCAATGATTATATTCACTGAAATGCACCCCCTATCACTCGTAGAGTTACATAGCTCCAAACAGGCAGGTCTTCTGGCTCAAGTATCAAGGTCTTGTCTGCCTTCCCGGTTACCCAGTGGCATATAGGACAAAACTCCTCTTTTACAGCGGCGGGACCGCGTGGGCTTTTAACCCAACTTCCCTTTTCATCAATTTTGTTTATAAACAAAATCGAAACCTGTTTCTGATATTCAATTGTCATATCTATGGTACATATAAATGAAGTTTTTAGCAAGTATCTTTATGAAAAATCAGGCTATCAACTATTCCTTTAGCGGCTCATACAGCTTACGATCACGATATTCCTCCGCCTTACCTTTATTCCAGTTCTGCACCGGGCGATAGTAGCCTGTAATACGGCTGTATACTTCTGTAGATTCTCCGCATTCCGGACAGTTGAATTGTTCACCTAATAAGTAACCGTGGTTCTTGCAGATAGAATAAGTCGGAGAAATCGTGTAGTAGGGAAGCTGATAATTTTCAGCAACCTTCCTCACCAGACTTGCTGCCGCTTTCCAATCCGGTAATTTTTCACCAAGGAATGCATGGAATACAGTACCTGAGGTATAAAGCACCTGTATTTCGTCCTGTATATCCAACGCTTCAAAAATATCATCTGTAAACCCTACGGGCAGGTGGGATGAATTAGTGTAATACGGGGTTTTGTCACCTTCGGAGGCCGTAATAATATCAGGATATTTTTCTACATCGTGCTTAGCAAGACGATAAGAGGTAGATTCTGCAGGTGTTGCTTCAAGGTTATATAGGTCGTCATACAGCTCCTGATAATCAGATAGCTTTTCCCGCATATGTTTAAGTACATCTTTTGTAAATTGCTGCGCTTTTTCATGTGTTAGATCCTCTTTTATCCATCCTGCATTTAGGCAAGCCTCATTCATACCGACAAGACCTATAGTTGAAAAATGATTGTCAAAGGAACCGAGGTAACGCTTGGTATACGGGTAGAGTCCTTCATTTAACAAGCGTGTGATAATATCACGCTTAATTTTAAGAGAACGTGCTGAAATATCCATCATTCTATCAAGACGAGAATAAAAATCAACCTCATTTTTAGCAAAATAAGCGATACGGGGCATATTAATGGTGACAACGCCAATTGAACCGGTATTTTCACCGCTGCCGAAGAAGCCGCCGGACTTTTTACGAAGCTCTCTAAGGTCAAGCCGTAAACGGCAGCACATACTGCGCACATCACTTGGCTGCATATCACTATTAATATAATTAGAAAAGTATGGTGTGCCGTATTTCGAAGTCATTTCAAACAGCAGCTTATTGTTCACAGTTTCAGACCAATCAAAATCCGTGGTAATACTATAAGTTGGAATGGGATATTGAAAACCCCGGCCATTGGCATCTCCCTCCACCATAGTTTCAATAAATGCCTTATTGATCATATCCATTTCTTTTTTACAATCTTTATATTTAAAATCCATCACTTTTCCGCCCACAATAGCCGGGAGTTCACCGAGATCGTCCGGTACCGTCCAATCCATTGTAATATTGGAAAACGGGGCCTGAGTCCCCCACCGGCTGGGTGTATTGACACCATATATAAACGATTGAATACAATTCTTTACCTCATAATAGGACAAATTATCCGCCTTAACAAAAGGAGCAAGATAGGTATCAAAAGACGAAAAAGCCTGGGCGCCTGCCCATTCATTTTGCATAATGCCAAGGAAATTCACCATTTGATTGCAAAGTGATACCAAATGCTTAGCCGGGGCAGAGGTAATCTTGCCTGACACACCGCCGAGACCTTCACGAATGAGCTGTTTTAGACTCCAGCCCGCACAGTAACCGGTAAGCATGGAAAGATCATGCAGATGAATATCCGCATTTCGATGGGCATTAGCGATCTCATCGTCATAGATTTCCGACAACCAATAATTTGCGGTGATGGCTCCGGAATTACTTAATATCAGTCCCCCCACCGAATATGTAACAGTTGAATTTTCCTTTACCCTCCAATCAGTTGCTTTTACATAACTATCCACCAAATGTTTATAATCAAGAATTGTAGATTTCAAATTACGAATCTTTTCACGTTGTTTTCGATAGAGAATATAGCATTTGGCAACATCAGCATAACCTGTCTTGATTAACACTGATTCCACGCTGTCCTGAATCTCCTCTACTCCGATGCGCTCATCTTTTATTTTAGACTCATAATCTGATGTGACTCTGAGTGCAAGCAAGTCAATAATATCCTGATTATATTGTTTATTCATTGCCGTAAAAGCTTTACCAATAGCCACACTGATTTTTGAAATATCAAAGGATACTATTTCCCCATCCCTTTTGACAACTTGATACATATACATATTCCTCTTTTCTGCTGTATTTTAATACTATACGCCACGCAAGGCGGCTGCTTTAACATATGGAATAGCAACCTCTAAAAAAAGTTGCATTTCATTGTCTGAAAAGGCAGACATACCTCTTTCGTCCTGATTACCGGAATCAACAAATTTTTGGAGAAAATACCGTTTCGCCCCTATAATCATCTGAGCAGTTTCCTGAATCATTGCAAGATCATGAAGTCCTTTGACGACAGTGGTACGGAATTCATAATCTACGGTATCTTCCATAAGAAAATCAATGCTCTCACGAATTTTCTGCAAATCTACATCCGATATTCCGGTGACTATTGAATAATGTGTCGATGAGCTTTTCACATCCATAGCGACATAATCCACCAAACCTTTAGCCACTAATGCTTTTAGCTGTTTAGGAAAACAGCCGTTGGTATCCAGCTTGATTAGATAGCCCAACTCCTTGATCCTCCGTATAAAAGCCTCCAGATCCTTCTGCATTAAAGGCTCACCGCCGGTTACACAAACACCGTCAAGAACACCTCGACGCTTTTCTATAAAAGTATAAAAATCATTTTCGGATATGACTTCACTGCAATTGTTGAAATCCAACAATGAGGTGTTGTGACAAAAAGGACACCGCAAGTTGCAGCCGCATACAAAAACCGTGCAGGCCAGCTTCCCTGGGTAATCCAATAAAGTAAGTTTTTGCAAACCGGAAATAATCAATTTTCTATCCCCAATATACAACATATTGTGTATATTATATAACCATAGCACAATATATGCAACTACTTCGAAATAACTATTTCAATTTTATACATGACATAATCGACACTATTCACACATCGCTGCCACCCTATTTTACTGCAACAAATAATATGAATATCGCTATTAGGCTTTCCGTAGAGGCTTAAGATTTTTTGCTATATCAAAAACGCATGAACTGTAACATATTCTCAAACAATTACACTATTACTTCATTGAAAGCATTCAACTGCCTGTTATTTTATGCTAATATAAAAGGAGGTTAATTTAATTTTCATTCATCTAAAAGACTAAATATTTGAATGCTCTAAGCAAAATTACGAGGAGGATAACTATGAAAAAAGTTGCAGTAATTTCTACCGGCGGTACTATATCAATGAAATCGGATAAATCCGGATTTGCCGTACCTACCCTTGGTGCAAAAGAACTTTTAGATACACTGCCGGGCATCAGTGAACAAATTAAAGTAAGCGATGTTTCTTTTAAAAATATTCCCAGCGCACATATGACTTTTGAAGATCTATTGGAATTAAGAAACTTAATAATTGACTTGAAAGACAAAGGCTTCAACGGTGTTGTCATAACACACGGGACAGACACAATGGAGGAATCGGCTTATTTTTTTGACTTAACAACAGATATAGGAATATCTATTGTTCTAACCGGTGCTCAACGTAATCCGTCTTCTATAAGTTCCGATGTACAACTTAATCTTATGGATTCGATACTTGTAGCGGCAGATGATAAAACTGCTGAAATGGGAACAGTAATCGTTTTTTCTTCGGAAATCATCCCCGCAAGAGAGGCAACGAAATTCCACAGGAGCAGGGTGGATACCTTTAAGAGTCTGGAGTTCGGTCCTATAGGAACGATAAACAATAATAAAGTTTTGTGGTTTAGAAAACCTATGATAAAAGATGCTTATGGCTTGGGTGATTTTAATAAAGTTGTCGATATAATACCTTGCTATTTGGGATCCGATTTTAGAATGATTGAAAACAGCATTGATTACGGCGTTGACGGTATAATATTGCAAAGCCTCGGGGCAGGTCATGTGCCGAAAGCGATGCTTTCCGGTGTCCAAGAAGCTATTGATAAAGGTATACCCATGGTTTTGACATCTCGCGTACCTACCGGCAGGCTTCTAACGGGAACATATGGTTTTGAAGGGGCGGAAATATACCTAAAACGTATTGGAATGATATTCGGTGGAGACTTAACAGCGATTAAGGCAAGGATTAAGCTTCTTGTGCTTTTATCCTTAGGCTTTGGCAGAGAAAAAATCCGCTATGAATTTGAAAAGGATTTTTATTAATGCATAGATAGTGATAGAAAATTGGTTTGAAAACTGATACAAACCACTCTGTAAAATAATTGCAGAGTGGTTTGCTTTCGCAGAGTTGAATATTTTGTAATTTGCATAAAGGATTTTTTAAAGGATATTGTAAGGATTAAGTTACAATAAATTAGGCTATCAATCCTCTTTTATTCTCATATTTTTCATAAATCTTATTGTCCATAATATCTTTTATCTTCTGAATCACAAGCCAAACATCATGATAGGAAACATATAGCGGAATGGGAGCTAACCTTATGACATTAGGTGCTCTGAAATCCGGGATAACACCCAAATCCTTAAGAGCAGCGTTTATCCTTATAGCCTCATCATGTTCCAAAGCTACATGACCTCCCCTTCTTGAATCTTCCCTTGGATTTCCTATGGAAAAACCATAACCGGTTAACTCAGCATCAATCAAATACATAAGGTATGCGGTAATTTTTAAGGACTTTTCCCTAAGATTCTCTATTCCTGCTTCATTGAACATTTTTAACGAGCCTTTCAGAGGCGCCGCACTCAACATATGCGGTGTCCCCATCTGCCAGCCGCCTGCGTTTTTAGCCGGTTCAAATTCATTTAACAAATCAAATTGCTTTTCCTGTACATATCCATGCCAACCTGCCAAACCCGGATCCCTGTTAAAATGCCTTTTATTAATATATATAGCAGCAGGCCCGCCGGGTCCTGCATTCAGATATTTATAATTGCACCATACGGCAAAATCAACACCCCATTTTGAAAGATGATGTGGCACCGCTCCCGCAGAATGGCAGCAATCAAAACCTATTAAAATTCCCCTTTTATGAGCTTCTTTTGTCAAATATTCCATATCCAAAAGCTGACCGCTTCTGTAAAGAACCGCCGGCATAAAAATTAAAGCGACGTCATCAGTCATTCTGTCTACTATATCCTTTTCATCAATAGTTCTGCTGTCTTTTGTTTCAACATCCACCAGGCAATCTTTGGGATCCAGACCTTTTAAAATTATCTGGCTTTCCACAGCATATCTATCCGTAGGGAAATTCAGCGGATCTACCAAAATCTTTTTCCTCTTGCCTTCCGGTTTATAAAAGGTGGCAATCAAAGTATGAATGTTTACTGTAGTGGAAGAATGTATGGTGATCTCGTCATCATCGGCTCCCATTATAGGTGCCATGAGTTTTGCCATTTCCCTGGAAAAGTAAAACCATGGTATCCTTGCTCCCATCCATCCGTTGATCCCAAGGTTTTTCCACTCCTCTATGACCTCGTGCAAGCTATCCTCAGCATCCTTGGACATAAGTCCCAAAGAATTGCCATCCATATAGATTTCACCTTCTTTTAGATAAAACCTATCCCTGAACTTGGCCATCGGGTCCTTCTTATCCATCGCTAATGCAAAATCCTCACCTGATTCGAATTCCATAGTCATTAAATTCGCCCCCTTTTTTCTTATTCCAAATAACTGTCTTGCTTGTTTTGTTACATAGTTTTACAAACCGTCCTTCATATAACTATTAACCTTTTATTTTAAAATAGCTCTCCAATTCTTTTGCCTGTACCCAGAAATCATCCTCATAACGTTGCCCTTTCAGCTTGCCTTCAACATCCGTTATATCGCCTTTGGCAAAAAAGTCTCCGTAAAACTTGACATTTTCTATTATACCGCTTTTAACATTTATAAGAGCTTCCACTTTACCGCTCTCGAACTTTTTAGATTTTCTAATGTTAAACTCAGGCGATTGTCCGTAGTTCCAGTCCCAGGTCAAATATTTATCAATCTTAAGGCTTTCAATAGCTGCTAAATCTAATTCGGATAATTGCCCTATTCTTAAGTCCATATCTTCATCGAACATATATTGAAGCAACAATTCCTTAAATTTCATGATGCTAATGTCATCTTTAAGATAATCCTTAATATTGGTAACCCTGCTTCTCACAGATTTAATACCCTTGGAAGCGATTTTGTCTTCGGAAACCTTCAGGGCTTTTACCAATTTCTCCATATGAGAATCAAAAAGTAAAGTGCCGTGGTGCAGGAGTTTGCCTTTGGATATAAACTGGGCGTTGCCTGAAAATTTTTTGCCATCTATGGTGATATCATTTCTCCCGGACTGCTCTGCTTTTACTCCCAATTTGTCCAACGCCTTTACAATGGGCATGGTGAATTTCCCAAAATCATAATCACCTTTGTAATCATTTTTAATTATCAAAGAATAATTAAGATTCCCTAAATCATGGTATACGGCACCGCCCCCGGTTATTCTTCTCACCACATTTATGTGTTTTTCCCTTACATAATCAGCGTTTATTTCCTCTATTGTATTTTGATGTTTACCAACAACGATGGTGGGCTCGTTTATCCACAACAATAGGTAGTCTTCTTTGTCGCCAAGGTTAAAAAGATACTCTTCCATTGCCAAATTATAATAAGGATTGTTGGATTCATTTTTTATATATAGCATGTCCGCCCTCCCATTATATTTCAATAATTGTCTGCTCATTGTGTTGATTATAGTAAGAAGATTCTTCACTGTCGTTCAGAATGACACGCTCCGATAGGGTCAAATGATTTGATATAGTCATCCTGAGGCTTGCCAAGGATCTTGATCCGTTCCGGGATTAAAGCTCATCGAAGATTCTTCACTGTCGTTCGGAATAATATCTCCGGCCTTTCACATTTCTTTATAAAGTGCTTGATTGTTTCTTTTTCTTCTCGAATTTTCTCCGGGGATAGTTCTCCTCGTCCCAATCTGTCACACAGTCCCAATAATGCTATTTCTTTATAAGAGACTCTACTCTTCATTTTATTTATCTCCGCAAAAGGCAGTTCTTTAACTACGAATAAAATTTGCATATGCCAGCGGACTAACTCTGATACTTTTTTTATAAAACTATTTTCATCTGAAAGAGCTTTTAAAAAATCTATTGCCATAACTGCACCTATTTTGTCATGATCATAGGCCACAATTCTTCCTTTTTTCAATTTTGTTGCCGATGCTTTCCCTATATCATGCAAAAGCGCCGCCCACATAAAAGCCCTCGGCTCTTCACTTTCGCCCTTACATAAAGCCGCTTCGTCAATTACCATCATAGTATGATTCCATACATTACCCTCGGGATGATGTTTTTCAGATTGAGGTATTTCTTTTAATTTTTTAAGCATGTTAAAGGGATAATCATTAAAATATTCCTTTTTTATTTCAATATTAAAAAACTCTGAGGGCTTTTCATCGTTCAACAAATGATATTCAAATGTTTTAAAAATTTCCTTATGTTCCGGCAAACAATCAACTCCATATTTTCTGAAAGAGACCAGGAGAACCGTCCCCCTGGTTCTCTTAGAACCGTCCCCCTGGTTCTCTTATAAGCCGGCGAGACGTTCCAATATTTCGCCGCTTCTTTTTAGGAACCCTTCAAGTTTATCCGCTTCCATACCTCTGCTTCCCATAAGTGCAAGGTCATATATATGTTTGCAAATCAAATCAAACTCTTCTTTTTTCTCATCATTTTCCGCTATATCAACAAGCCTTTTAACAAGACCATTAGCTTTATTTAAGACCAAGGTTTCCTCTCCTTTAAACATAGCCGACATATCTTCTCCTCCGAATATAGTGCTCATTTCCTGCATTCGCCTTGCATGTTCCGGCATCAAAAGCACCGCTTGGGGTTCAGTCATTTTCAAACTCTCCGCCTTAATTTGAAGCTTTTCCATATCCAGCGCCTTCTTGACAGCTTCTATAAGCTTTTCATCATTTTCTTTATCATCCTTCTCATCCGGGCTTTCACCTTTCAAATCATCAGACAAATCCGAATCTATCCTAAAAAACTTTATACTGCCATCATACATTTCCAAATAGCTTATAAAATGATTATCTATCATTGAGTCCAATATAACGGCTTCCAGCCCTTGTTCTTTAAATAGTTTAATATACTGAGCCTGTTGTTTTTCATCATTTGCATAAAATACTTTATTCTCGGCGCTTTCCCCTTCTTTTTTTCCGCCAACCTTCTCAAAATACTCATTTAAAGTCAGATAATTATCGTTTATGGACTTATAGATTAGAATGTCCTTGACCTTATCATAAAAATTCCTGTCTTTTATAGAGCCGTATTTGATAAAGGGACTGATGTCCTTCCAAAACCCCTCGTATTTATCTCTTTCCTTATTAAACAACTCTGTAAGTTTATCCGCAACTTTTTTTGTTATATGTCTGGATAACTTTATAACATTGCTGTCTTTTTGCAAGAAGCTTCTGGACACATTCAATGGCAGATCGGCACAGTCAATAGTTCCTTTGAGCAGCATGAGAAATTCCGGTATTATTTCTTTTATATTATCCGCAACAAATACCTGATTATTATAAAGCTTTATCTGACCTTCGTTAATCTCATACTCATGACGAAGTTTGGGGAAATATAGTATACCCTTTAGATTAAAGGGATAGTCAACGGATAAATGAATCCAAAAAAGAGGTTCATTAAAATCATTAAATACTTTCCTATAAAACTCCTTATACTCTTCCTCCGTGCAATCCTTGGGGTTTTTCATCCACAACGGTTTTACATCGTTTAGAGGTTTCCTTTCTTTTTTCTCATCATCTTTTGTATCTTCTTTCTCATTTTCAAGATAAATCTCAACGGGAAGGAAAGAGCAATGCTTTTCGATTATATCCCTCAGCTTATATTCACTTAAAAACTCTTCGCTTTCTTCATCCAAGTATAGTGTAATGACAGTGCCTCTCGCATCCTTATCAGATGCGGTCAGCTCAAATTCCGTACCTTCTTCACTAACCCATTTAACCGCCTCTGCATCAGGCTGCCAGGACAATGTATCTATCTCAACCTTTTTTGACACCATAAATGCGGAGTAAAAGCCCAAACCGAAATGCCCGATGATATCGGCATCTTCCCCTGCTTTATCCTTATATTTTTCTAAAAACTCTTCCGCACCGGAATAGGCAACCTGATTGATGTATTTTTTTACTTCCTCGGCGGTCATACCTATACCGTTGTCTGTAAACCTTAGTGTTTTATCATCACTGTTAAAACTCACTGTCACTTCATATTTTTCACCGTCCACACCTTCAGCCTCACCGATGGAAATCAGTCTTTTTAACTTATTAATGGCATCTACCCCGTTACTGATTAACTCTCTAACAAAAATATCCTTATCCGAATAAAGCCATTTTTTTATAATGGGAAAAATATTCTCCGCATGAATAGAAATACTGCCTTTTTCTTGCATCTTATGTGCACCTCCAAAATTTTTCATATTTTTATTTTATATAAAATTTGATTGTTTGTCACATATCTTTATCAATTACTGTTGATATTTAACATAGAAATACAAATTTATTCAATGTATGAATTATAACATCGAATAACAAGCTTCAATGATCTATACGATAAATCATGGATTCCTTATACCCGGTTATTACCCTTATATACCCGCCTAACATATCATCAACGCTGTCTTCTCCCGTATCTACCAAAAAAGGTTTGCCGTGAAGTTCGCTGATTTTTTGTTTTGTAGCTGCTACTATTATATTTTCCTTTCCCAAATTTCTTAAAACTTCTGGACTTATTTGCTGATTGCCTCTCCCAAAAAGATATCCTTGCCCACCGATGGGGGTAATTACCAACTTGGTTTTGTTGCATTTCGTTATGCCGAGTAAATCCTTTTCCGCAGCATCGGATACAATAAGTTTTTTATTCAATATTACATCCACTCCCAGCAAGGTATTTGGGAGGTTCAGGTTATCCATTATTGGCCTTGTTGTAGTTCCGGGTCCGATTATATAAAAAACATCCTTTTCCATATTATCAATTATTTCAAAGGAAATCGTGTTTTGATTGGCTTTTTCACTTATGGGGGATCCGGTTTTACTGCTTTGGGTATATTTCCTTTCGTAAGGCACTTTTAGATATCCGCATAAGTTTGTTACAACTTTGCCTGTCCTGAATGCATTCTCATCTATATCTAATACTTCTGCTTCTTCCGTTCTTGTTATTTTTCCCGTCAAAAACAGTTTTGCCAACTCCCCGGCTTTTTTCGGGTTTTGTGCATATATTGGTGAGTGAATTTTTACCCCTGCCGGTATCCCAACCACAGGAACTCCATCGCCTGTAGCGTTATATATGTCCCTTGCAGTCCCGTCGCCTCCGGCGAAAAGAATCAAATCCGCCTTTTCATCCATCATGGCTTTTGCCGCGGCTATGGTATCCCTATCTTTGCTTATGTCTTCTTTTTGTTTATAAACCGTCCTTGTTTTAAATCCAAGATTAAGGGCAATATCACTGCCCATGTTGCCGCTGCATGTCAATACCTCTATGTTTTCTTTTATATCCTTAAGCTCCATCAGGGCTTTTCTTGCCCTATCGGGGGCTCCGGGCACGGCTCCAAGTTCCAAAGCCTTTTTAAAAACCCCGTCTGTGCCCTTAAGCCCCACACTCCCGCCCATCCCTGCGATGGGATTTATAATAAAACCTAATTTTTTCATAATGTTCATCCCCAATACATGGTGCCGATAGCATAGTTTGCATCCTTTTACTGATAATAACTATTAACCTATATAAAAATCTACATTTCTTTATATTTCTTCAAATAACTTCTCCAGGTGATAGCCCATTTATCCGGATCATCCATACCCGATTCATCCACCTGATGACAGACACTCCTGTGAGGTGCCGTTCTAATTATTTCAGGATTTTCATAAGCTTCCCTGAATATATGTTTCAACGTTTCTATATACTCATCCAAGTCCGCTTTGGATGGTGTCTCTGTCGGTTCCAATGTCGCAGGCTCCGGTACATAATATGGGTGGTGACTGGTCCAATAGTGCATACCGAAATCCATCATCCTTCTTTGTATATCGCCCGTTGTTATACCTGTGTCTTCCGTCAGCTTTTTCAAAGTATATCTTACCTGCTCAATCCTTTGTTTCCCTTTTATATAAGGTGCATCAACGCACTCTGATTCCATAAGCTTTTTAAATAAATAATTGTTGTTCAAAACAGCAATTTTTGCTACCTCGTAAAGTCCCTCAGCACCCAAGGACATTATCCATGCATAGGTTTTCATGATTACCTGGGCAACACCGCTGAAGGATCTGACTTTACCTATGCTGTAAGGAAGCTTCGTAATATCGTAATTCAAAAAGTAACTTTTGCCGTCATAATCAATGAGAGGACCTGGCAAATACTTTTCCAGTTCCTTGGTGACCCCTATGGCTCCCACTGCCGGGCCGCCACAACCATGAGGGGTTGAAAAGGTTTTATGCAAATTGAAAAAACACATGTCAAAACCCGCTTCCTTAGCTCTCGTTATGCCCAAAAGGCCGTTGGCGTTTGCCTGGTCGTATCCGCAAAGACCTCCAAATTTATGTACCAACTCGGTAAATTCTTTTACCCTCGGATTATACACGCCCGTATCTTCCGGATTAGCCACTATAAAGGCAGCCGTCCTCTTGCTTACTGCTTCTTTGAATGCTTCAAAATCAGGATATCCGTCTTTGTCGGGATGAATATACACTATTTTGTATCCTTTTACCGCAGGTGCCGCCGCATCTGAAGGATGAGAGTATATGGTTGTGATTATCTCATCCCTTTCCGACACTGGGGGACGGTCCTTCTGTGTTGTTTGATATCTATGATAGTTGTTCACTATTGATGCCATGGTAAAAGCTGCCTGGCTTCCGCCTCCCGGCTGAAAAGAAAATCTGTCCATGCCGGATATTTCTCTCATCATCAAATCCGTTTTATGTATTATTTCCAAAATACCTTGAACCGTCTCTTCCGGCTGAAGTGGATGCAGCTCTGTCATTTCAGGCATTTTAGCCAATACCTCATTTATCTTGGGACTATACTTCACAGTACACGTGCCCTGACCTATTTCTATATTTACATCGGCGCCCAAAGTCTGCTGGGACAATCTCATATAATGCCGAAGGACTCTTGGCTGCGATATTTCAGGCAAATTGGGCGCTTGTTTTCTTTTCATGGAATCCGGTAAAACGGAAATTCCGTCACCAATTTCTTCACTTATCTCTTCCTCTGCCTCCGGAACCAAAATACCTCTTTCACCCTTATTACTAAGTTCAAAAATTATGGGTTCATCCCATTTGGTCTGATGAAAGTTTCTTACCTTAAAATCTCTGTTAATTCTTTTCATATCATCGCCTCCATTCCTATAACCCTAAAATTTCCCGTAATGCACCTGCTAATTTGTCTATATCCTCTTTTGTATGTATTTCCGTTACACAATATAAAGCTGATTGCCCTAATTCGGGAAACCCTTCTGACAAGTCCTTACCCCCGAATATGCCTTTTCTCAGCAATTCTTTATTTATTTCTTTTATGGACTTATCAGTTTTGCTAAAGTTTATTACAAATTCTTTGAAAAACACATTATCAAAATATGAAGCCTTCACGCCTTTCAACTCTCCCAGTTTTTTAACCGCATATTGAGATTTTTGCATTATATTTCTGCCTATCTCTTCCATCCCTTTAGGTCCCATGGTCGCCAAATACACTCCGGCGGTTATACCCCATAGGGCTGTTTGGGTTCCTACATATTCCTTCCCGTGTTCCCTGTGGTGACTGAATGATGTTCTGTCATAAGCCACATCACCGAAACCATATTCACCTTCCACGACGGTAGGTGCAATTCCAAACAGTCTTGATGGGAACTCCATAACAAACCTTTCCTCATCCATAGTGGCCATAAAGCCTGATTGTCCTCCACCATAATTCATATGTATCCCCAAAGGCTGCAAGTCACCACAGACAATGTCTGCTCCATAGTGTACCGGTGGTTCCAAAACTCCGAGGGATATAGGGTCAACTCCCACTATACACAAAGCTCCGCTGTCGTGAGCAATATCGGAAATAACCTGACCGCCTGTTTCTATAAAACCCAAATAAGATGGGTTTTCAAAATATATTGCTGCCGTTTTGTCCGTAACCTTGCTTTTTAAGTCATCAAGATCCAACTGACCTGTTTTCTCATCATATTCTATTTCTTTAAAAGTAATATCGGGGCTGCAATAGTTTTTCATTATCAAGAACTTTTCCTTATCCATTATTTTGGGAACTAATGCTTCTTTTCTATTTGTAATTCTCGAAGCCATTCTAACAGATGTAGCCGCAGCCTGACCCCAATCCATGGTAGGTACATTTACTACCTCCATATCCAAAAGCTCCGCCATCAAACTCTGATATTCGAACAGTGACTGGAATCTGCCAAAATCATTATAGGGCTCTCCCCCATAAGCCGTCAGAAATTCACCTCTTGAGTTTATTTCATCGCATATAGCAGGGACATAATGCTGCCAGCATCCTGCTCCAAGAAAATTCAAATATTCCACACAGGTTTTATTCTTTTTAAGAAGCCCCTCCATATGCCTTTTAAGCTCATACTCCGACCTCAGAGGTTTTGGAAGATTCATATTCTTTTTTAGTTTCAGATCGCTCGGTATTTCTGCATGTAGTTCTTCTAAAGTTTCCAATCCTATTTCGTTCAACATTTCTTTTTGAACTTCCGGTACTGAATTGGGGATATAGGGATGGTTTTTAAAACCTTTAATTGCCATACAATTCACCCTCCTTCATATTTTTCTATGCTATGCCTCCGCCATCCACAACCAATGCTGTGCCTGTTATCCATTTTGACAAATCACTGGCCAGAAAAAGCACGGCTGAAGCGATATCTTCTGGTGTTCCCAATCTTTCCAAAGGCCTACCTTTCGCAGAATCCACAAGGAAAGACTTTTCCTCAAATCCAAGCTGTCTGCCCTCATCTCTGAGCATGTTTGTATCCGTGTCCCCGGGGTTTATGCTGTTCACCCTTATATTCTGGGAGCCGTGGTCTATAGCCATGGCTCGGGTCAAATTCACGATACCGCCCTTGACGGCACAATATGCAGCAGCTTTGTCGCCGCCTTTGAGCCCCCAACCGGAGCCGGTATTTATTATGCTTCCGCCTCCGCCTTCAGCCATAACAGGTATGACAAACTTCGACATGAGATATGTACCTTTAAGCCCGACGCTCAATACAAAATCCCATTCCTTTTCCTCCAATTCCACAACGGTTTTTCTAACTGTTACCCCCGCGTTATTGAAAAGTATATCAATCCTTCCGTATTTGTTCTTGATATCCTCTACTGTTTTTTTAACCTCTTCCAAAGAGGTCACATCGCATTTAAAAAAATCGGCAACTCTTCCCTCACGTTGAATTTTTGCTGCCTCCTCCTCGCCCTTTGGATTTACATCCACTAACGCCACCATGGCACCGTAAGCAGACAAGAGTTGTGCAGTGCCAAGTCCTATACCGGATGCCGCCCCGGTTATTACTGCAACTTTTCCTTCCAAATTAAGAACATCTTTTTTATGTAACATAATAATCCCTCCAATCATTTAGTTTAATATTTTTTATATATATTAACAGGATAAATAAATGAACATGAAGAACGCCATAAAAGGCTAAGACACTATTTTTATAGTTAACCATATTTTATTATATTATTATGGTTTGGTAAAGTTAGGATATAAGTTTTTGGTTTGTTTAGGTATGGGCGATATTATACCTAATCCTTAGCATAAAAAATAGAAGGGGATTTCCTCCACCTTCTATTTTTACCGATACATTATTTAATTTCAATTTTGCTTATTTTTTTAACTTCTACATCTTTCTTGGGCAAAGTCAGTGACAGCACGCCATTTTCAAATTTAGCTTCTATTTCCTCATTTTTTACATTTTCAACTATGAAGCTTCTGCAATAGCTTCCGCATCTTCTTTCGCGTCTTATATAGTTTTCTTTTTCTTCGTTTATTTCTTCATTTTGTTCTACTGATATTGTCAGTCTGTCATTGTTAAGTTCTACATTAATTTCCTCTTTTTTTATACCGGGCATATCAGCTTCAACAATATACTCTTTCTCGTTCTCCTTTATGTCTACCTTCATTTGATTATCTTTTGTAAAAACTGCAGGCATAAAAGAATCTCCAAAGAAATTGTCGAACATGCTATCCATGTCAAAAATGCTCTGAGGTCTCTGGCTCAGACTTTTGTTCCTTCTTCCATAAGGTACTAAAAACATAATATACACCTCCATAAATTATTAACATTATATTATAATATTTCGCATTGTTTGCCTTTGACTTTCTTTGACCTTTAGTTATATTTTAGCACCTCTCTTTTTTTAGTTCAAAGTTCATTTTTGGTGGCTAACCAAGTTTATCTGCATATATCTTCCATATTCTTAAATAATATGATTATTATTCAGTTTATCTCGATTTCTTTGTAATTTATATAAAAATGTTAATAGATTAGCAAATCACGAAGGCAGACTAGGAAACCTGGCGCTACAGCAGATGGGCAAAACCCATCCATACATAGATCCTTCCGGTGGATCCGTCAGGATCATACAGATGCAAATGCGCCCATAAAAATTTTTGGGATAGAAAAATTAGGAAAGCATCGGCTTGTAACCGATACTTTCCTAATTAAATTGACTAATCGATAACATAATAACTGTTTAACTGTCGTGCCTGGCACCACACCTCATACTGCCATTTTCTTCAGATCATCAGGTATTATGAGCTGTGCCCCTGTCGAGTTTTGTACTTCTTCAACAGTAAACTCAGGATTTATTTCTATTAGAACCAATCCTTCTTCCGTAACCTCCATAACACCCATCTCGGTTACGATTAAATCTACACATTCTACCGCTGTCAGCGGTAAACTGCATTCTTTTAATATTTTATGATTTC
>LSQX01349065.1_pt1 | contig 20476 bp, 19 predicted proteins | sample 654561 | NCBI WGS metagenome assembly LSQX01 (sample SAMN04489861, study PRJNA283612) | anaerobic digester metagenome | isolation source: 4 biogas reactors fed with cattle manure at either 37C or 55C with and... | place: Denmark: Kongens Lyngby | collected 2014 | reverse complement strand
AGGCGATAGGCGATAGGCGATAGGCCTAGTGCAGGTGTGACAGTGTCAGTGCTAAAGCGATAGTATGCTTACCGTTTACGGTGAAGCTCACGTATGGTATGATATACGCTGTGCCGGGCTGAGTTTGGTTGGCCCGGCTGAGCCATGCTTCGACGGGACGCTCCCATGCGGGTGCTACGGATTGCTTCCATTGCCTTTGTGACCGGCTTTTCGGGTGCTGTCATGCCGGGACCTATGTTGCTGCTTACCATAGGGCAGGTGTCGGCACATGGCTTCTGGGCGGCACCGGCGATCGTTTTGGGACATGCACTGCTGGAGCTAATCGTCGTGGCAGCCTTGATCCTGGGCCTGCGACGGGTGCTGGAGAGTACCCCGGTACGGGGTACCATCAGTCTCATAGGCGGGCTGGCGTTGGGCTACATGAGCTGGGATATGCTTCGCAACGCTGCAGATATGCAGCTCGAGATGACCGCACACAGTGAGGCCTTGCCGTGGGCAAAACTTATCCTGCAGGGTGCGGCCGTCTGCGTGGTAAATCCATACTTCACCGCCTGGTGGGCCACTATCGGGGTCGGGCAGATGGCGCATACCAGGCCGAGCAACAGTGGCGAGTACGTAGCTTTCTACCTGGGTCATGAGATGTCAGACCTGGTCTGGTTCAGCTTTGTCGGATTGGTACTTGCTCTGGGCGGACGATTTTTGAACCTGACATGGCTGATTTTTGTGTGCGCAGCAGCGGTGGGTATCCTGGCGCTATGGTTTCTGTATTCTGCAGCTCGCTCACTTTCCGCACCTCGTGTGGCAGATGGCACAAGCTGTGCGTGCTCGCTGCCTCCTGAGGTGTCGCATGAGCGGGCAGAGGTTTTAGACGGGAGAGATGATTGTGACGGATGAAAACAAGCTGAGAATTGGGCTTCCCAAGGGGAGCCTGCAAAACGCCACGGTTGAGATGTTTCGCAAAGCCGGCTGGAGCATCACCGTGGATGAACGCCAGTATACGCCAAACATGGCAGATGATGACCTGTGGGCAGTGCTGCTGCGGGCCCAGGAAATTCCCGCATATGTGGCAGACGGGGTCCTCGACTGCGGACTGACCGGTCTCGATTGGATTGTCGAGTCAGGGGTTGAGGACCGAGTGGTGGAGGTAGCTGACCTGATTTACGCCAAGCAGGGCATGCGACCATACCGATGGGTACTGGCAGTCCACGACACCTCTCCGGTGCAGACAGTCGAGGATTTGCAGGGCAAGCGCATCGCCACCGAACTGGTGGAGGCAACTCGCAAGTATCTGGCAGGCAAGGGTGTCCAGGCCACGGTTGAGTACTCCTGGGGTGCCACGGAGGCCAAGTGCCCGAGCCTTGTGGATGCTATCGTCGAAGGCACTGAGACGGGCAGCACACTGGTGGCCAACAACCTGCGCATCGTGGATGTGCTATTCGAGTCGACCACCAAGTTCATCGCAAACAAGCAGGCATGGGCTGACCAATGGAAGCGAAACAAGATAGATAACATAGCGCTGATGCTGCGTGGAGCCCTGGCTGCCGAAGAGTATGTGGGCCTCAAGATGAACTGTAGCAGTCAGGACTTGCCGACTGTACTGGCCCAACTGCCTGCCCTGAAAAACCCTACCATTTCTGAACTGGCAAACAACGGCTGGCATGCGGTTGAGATTATCGTGTTGAAAAAGCAGGTACGCGTACTGATCCCGCAACTGAAAACCGCCGGTGCTCAGGGCATAATCGAGTATCCGCTCAACAAGATCATCATGTAGCGACACGAGAAACGACGTCTTCGCTGCAGTTTCGCTCATGTACTCCAGTTAGTCTGGCAAAGTCAGCCCCGGGGCGCATAATCGCGCATAATCGAACACCGATAGCGTGAGGCGGGCAAGCGGAGGGGCACTCATATATAGACAACTGGAACGCTTCTGAAAGCAATTGACACTTGAGCGCAGGTCAGTTAGAATACCGGCAGGTAGTGTACAGGTTTTGTCGGAAACATTCTGCAAACCTGCGCTTTTATCTGTGCAAGATGAATTGTACACTCTTGATATGATAGCGGGAGCCAAGCGATGAAGGTGTGCAACGAATGTGGCACGCGCAATGCAGACCACAGCTACCTGTGCGTGAATTGTGGCGGCAGGCTGGCTGATGCCGCGACAAGTGACGAAGACGGTTATACCGGTGATACCGACCAGATTCCGCTTCAGTCAGGTGAGTCTGTCGAGCAGTTGGTTGAGCAAGCCTCTGAGCGGCTTGCTGACGGCAGCCCAGCAGCAGCGATTGAACTGTGCCAGAGAGCGCTGGCACTGGAGCCCAACCATTTATCGGCCTTCTCACTACTTGGCATGGCCCACGAGGAAGCTGGTGACGTACAGGCTGCCCTCGATGCATATGACAATGTCCTACGAATAGACCCTAATCGTGCGGTCGAGCGGCAAAAGGTCAGTTTATTGAAGCTGCAATTGGTCCGCATCGAACAGGAGCCTGAGGAAGAGGCACAGACGCCTCATCCATGGTTGCAGTATGCGCCTATCGCACTGGCATCTGCAGGGGCTCTGTTGGTGTTTGTGGTGGGAGCTCTCTTCATAGTCAGTGCGCGCAACGCCCAGAAGGCAAGTAAGGCTGAGCAGGCTTATGAGTTGGCCATGGACGTAGGCAATGCAGCTATGGCCGATGGCCGGTATGCCAAGGCTATGTCGCACTTCCAGGCAGCTCTGGAGGCGATGCCTGATGACCCGACAGCGCGGCTGCGAATTGCGCGAGCCCAGGACCGTCTCGAAGCAGGAGAGCTGTCGGGAGTTGCGCAACTGCCTAAATATATACCCTCCAAGGGGCCTAACCCCTTCTCACCAGTGGTAATTCCGCCCACCGCGCAGGATGAGGAAGCACAGGATGCTGCCGTCATGCCCATGCCTTCTCCCATGGTGACAACACCACCGCCGCAGAGTGTCTACACGCCAGTGACCGGAGGCAGTCGTAGCGGTGTGCCCAGCCCTACCGTTCGGACCGAAACTCAACCGCCGCCGAAGTCTGACACGAAAAACGATCTGCCCATATCTCCTCGAACTGAGCCTAAGCCCGCTCGCCCGGCCACAGTCGAGACCCCTAAGGCGCCCGCCACCTCTCCAGAGCCGGGCCCTGGCGAGATCAGCATTTGGGCCAGTGACCGTCCTGCTGCCACTCCTGTACCCGCCCGGCCGCGCCGACCGGCTGCGGATCCTGATGCCCTGCGCTCCCAGGCTGATGCGCTTAAGCGTCAGGGCCGCTATAGCGAGGCAGCAAGCACCTACGGCAGGGCCATCGAAGCCTATCAGGAGCAGAAACAGACAAGTCCTCAACTAGGGGCTGTCATACAACGCTCAATCGAATCGTGCACGACCAGCAAACGGATATGCGACTCCCAGTAGCAGGAGGCAACTGATTGCGATTCCACTCGGGTATTATCGCAGCCATCGTGCTACTTTTGCTGCCGGTAGCGGGCAGAGCCCAGCGCTATGTTGGTGTGGTGATACTGCCACCGGCAGGAGTGTTCACCGCGGAGCTAAGCGCTCTGAGCGATGCGCTAACGAACGCGGTTGCCGCGCTGCCTGAATCGGAGACGGTGCTGTTGGATACCAATTGCACCCTGATTGACACTGCTTCTGCACGAGAGCAACTGGCCGGGATCTCATCTGATAGCTCAGAAGATCAGTTGCTGGATCTGGCACTACTCCTGGATCTCGACGAGTTGCTCGTGGTACGAATCGGGGTGATAGAGACAGCGGGTGCTGGAGAGAGCGTGCACATTGCGACGCGTCGGGTCCACGTCGGGCAACAGGATGCGGCTGAGTTTGCCATCGAGCTATCTGGGCTAGGTGCGGCAGATATCAAGCATGCTTCGGAGCAGTTCGCAGTACGCTTGAGTGAGGCAGGCCCACCGTCACCTGTGTCTTCAGCTTCTGTCCCTCCAGCCATGACGACTACTCCCGAGCAGGAGGCTGCGCCGCCTGATGTGTCAGACGCGACGCCATCTGCAGCAGCCTCGACCGCGGAAGATGCGCAGCCAGTGACAGCCTCCCCACCAGCGCCTGAACCGCCCGATCAGCCGGGCACCGCGCGTCTTGCGGCCGCTCGCGCCGCACTGGCTGTCGGAGATCTGGAGCTTGCACGTCGGGAGGCGGATCTGGCGCTTCCTCTCGGCGCTCCCGCGTATGAGCTGTACATGTTCCGGGCTGACCTGGCAGTGGCGCAGAACCAACCCACTGAGCAGCGTAGCTGGCTGGAGCGGGCTGCAGCAGCCAATCCCGAGGCGGTCGAGCCATTGCTTCGTCTGGGTGCCGTACTCGATGCTCAGGGACTCTGGCAGAAAGCAGTTGAGTGTTATGACCAGGCTATCGCTTTGGATCCCGCGTCTCTTCCCGCTTACACTGCGGCCGCCACAGTCCTCACGTCACGCAGCCGTCCCAAGCAGGCAGCCGAATATCTGGCCAAGGCGGCCGAGCGTAGCCCACACGACAACACTCTTTTGATGCGACTTGGGGATACGTACCGCCAGGCAAGTATGTTGGCAGAGGCTGAGGAGGCTTACGACCTGGCTGCCCGCACTGCTGAACCGCCGTTAGCAGCGCAGATCATGGACCGCCTGGGCGACCTGTATGTCTCAAGTGGCCAGTTTGAAGAAGGCTTCCGCTGCTACGCGGAGGCTGCCCGCCTTCGCGGAGACAACGCACAACCACTCGCTCAGAAGCGGTATGAGCAGATGACGATAGTCGCAGATGAGGCGGTGATGTCCGCTCTACAGGCGGCTTCTGAAGCTTTCGAGGCCTACTATCGGGATCGTACCATGCCACGAGAGCGGGCGTATGTCATCGCTGAGCAGTCTGAGACACGGGTGGCTGAGGTCGCGGAGTTCACTGTGGGCTTGCCCGTACCTCCTGCTCTGGAGCAAATGCATCTGCGCCGGCAACTGTTCTATGACCTGGCAGCTGAGGCCATAGTCGCGTTGATGACTTATCTGGACACGAACCTGGAGCAGGCCTTAAGTCAGTACCAAACGACTGTTCGTGAAGCGTGTGGCGAGTACGAAGGACTCCACAAAACTGTGGTGAAGTGACGATGACGGCCGGAGCGGTATGGAGCGGTTTGGGTAGGATCCTGATTCTCTGTGGACTGCTCCTGGTGGTAGTTGGAACCGCGTTTTATTTTCTGGGTCGGCATGTGGGACACTGGCCGCGTCTACCGGGCGATATGACGCTACGTGTTGGGACTGTGACGATTTACTTGCCGCTGACCAGTTGTGTCGCCGCAAGTGTTCTGCTGAGCTTACTGATGACATTCGGACTGTACGTAGCGGGGCTGGTCCGCAGGTAATTGGTCCGATATTGGCACCAAGCGATGGAGGTTTTAGACTGCAAATGCAACAACATGACTGGCAGGACAAGAGGAAGTCTGGTAGGCGAGTACACCAGACGCTACGAGATGCTCGTCGTGCCGGAGCTGCCGACGACGACACTGAAAATGCCGAAAACGGCACGCAGATTGCAGCAGATGATGCAGAGTGGAGTGGCGACGCGTCAGATGGAGGGCGACGTCGCATTGTTGCAGACGGCGACGCCAGCCGGGCTGTGAACACGTTGCAAGTGCTCGAGCGCCTCACCACTGACAGCGACATGGTCGAGCGGCTCAAGGCCTTACAGGCACGTCAACAGCGCTTACCGCTCGACGTAGAGGCCGGGCCGCGCAGTGAGACACGTACTAGAGCCAAGCAGACACGAGATGAATTGGTAGAGCGGTTGCTAGATCCCGTCCTGACCCTGCGCGAAGCAGCCATCTTGCTAGACGTGTGCCCGACCACAGTCCGCAGATATACCAACCGAGGGGTACTCAGTTGCTTTCGGACGCCAGGCAATCAGCGCCGATTTCATCTGTCAGACGTGATCAGTTTTATGGAGCAGCGCGACAGCCGGTAAGACTGTACGCAAAGCGCCTGGCAGCGGTTCGTGCTCGAGGAGGAATTGTCTGATGTCTTGGACGCTGCTGATGATCGGCTGTCCACAACAGCTTACCCAGCAATTGAGCAGTGTTGTCTCCTCCGAGCTTATGCGATTTTCAGCCCTCCCCGATGCCGGGCACCAGGGCCTGGAGAGGTATGTAGAGCAGGCCAGCCTGGTAGTAGTGCATGAAGATGGCGCCAGTCGAGCATTGCCCTGGCTGTGCCACAGGCTGCGACATCTGACCGATGTGCCCATCATCGTGCTTGCCGCCTGCTATGATGAGCAAGTCATGGCGGATGTATTCGAGGCAGGGGCCAACGACTACTTATATGGAGACTATTCGGTACGCGAACTGTTGGCCCGCATTCGTGCCCAGTTGCGCCGTGCCCACGAATATGTCTCTCAAGCCGTCAGGCCTGAACGACATGTAGTTGGCGATCTGACCGTGGATGTGGGGCGCCATCAGGTGATGATGGGCAACAGGGCGGTCAGATTGACGCCCAAGGAGTTCGAATTACTGCGGATCATGGCTACACACCCTGAAAAAGCGCTCTCCCGAGAGCAGTTACTGCAGGAAGTGTGGGGCCGAGAACAGAAAACCAACAGTCGCACCCTCGATGTGCATATAGGAAGACTGCGCCAGAAGATCGAATCTGATCCAGCTTCTCCTCAGCTAATTCTCACCGTTCCCGGATATGGCTACAAGCTGAAAGCGTGACCTTTCGAAAAAGTATATCCACCTGCGTCGCCGATACACTGGAGCCCTAGCTAGGTGTGGGAGACAGTCAGCAGCGTGCAGCCGTGGCACCAAGCAGAGGGGCCGATGCATATGTCGCACCGGCCCGAAGACACAGTCATCCAGCTTCACACCTGGCAGCTACTGCTGAAGTGCCGCTTCGATAGCCGCTTCGAAGATGTCCAGCGATTCGTGCGCCTGCTGTTCGGTGATCACTAACGGAGGCGCCACACGCAGTACGTTGCCGAACATACCGATGGGTGCGATCATACACAGGCCACGCTGGTAGGCTTGCTCAGTGATGCGGCGACACAGTGCCGCATCGGGTGTCTTACTGGCGGGGTCAGTGATGAACTCCAGACCCCATACCAGGCCCATGCCGCGGATATCGCCCAGTTGTTCATGTCGCTGGGCTATGGCCTCGAAACGCTCTCTCATAAGCTCGCCCATCCGCGCGGCGTTGTCGCATAGGCCTTCGCGTTCGATGATGTCTATGGCGCTCAGCGCAGCGCGGCTGGACAGTGGGTTGCCGCCGTTGGTGGAGCCCATGCTCCCGGGCGGTAGTATGTCCATGATCTCACTGGTGCCCAGAACCGCCGAGCATGGCACTCCGCTGCCGAGACCTTTGCCCAGTGCTACAAGATCAGGCTTGATGTCCCAGTGCTCCATGGCGAACATGGTGCCGGTACGACCGAAAGACGACTGCACCTCATCGAAGATGAAATACAGGCCCTTCGATTTGATCCACTCGTCAAGCTTTTCGTACCATCCCGGAGGCGGGATGATGGAGCCGGCACCACCCTGGTAGGCTTCTGTGATGACCGCACATAGCTCCCCGCAGCTCTCGCGTTCGATCGTCCAGTCTATATACTCGAGACACTTGTAGCCGCAGTCTTCGACGTTGCGGCCGAATGGACACCGATAGCAGTATGGGAAGGGAGTGTGCAGAAAGCCTGGGGTCATGGGGCCGAAGCCGCGCTTGACACCCTGCGAACCGCCTGCCGATGCCGCCCCGTAGGTGCGTCCGTGAAAAGAGCCGTGGAAAGCGAGAATCTCCCAGCCATCGTGGGCGCGTCGGGCCATACGTATGGCCGCTTCGGTTGCATCTGAGCCGGTGGTCACCAGGAACGCCTTCTGCAGATGATTCGGGGCGATCTGCACCAGCTTTTCGGCCAGGTCAGCGCGCACACCGGTCAGGAAGTCGTAGCAGTTGAACAGCTTGCCACACTGGTCCTGAACCTCCTCGACGTAATCGGGATGGCAGTGGCCCACGTTTGCCACCAGCACCCCGCTACTCCAGTCGAGAAACTCGTTGCCGTCCACATCGGTGATGACACAGCCTTCGGCCTTCTCCCACACCAGAGGCACCTGATCGCTCATGGACTGAGGCTCAAACGCTTTTGACTTCTCCAGATATGCGCGGGCCTTCGGGCCCGGCAGTTCGGTCACTATCCTTGGCATCTCTTTCACTTCCTATTGCAGATCTGTGATTATCCCTGGGCCGGGGCAGTTTTGCACGGGGTCATGCAGCAGCGCTGCCTCAAGTGGTCCTCACGCGCCCGGGCAGTTCAGCCTCAACCCCATACCGATACTGCTTCGGCTACCGCCGATCTCTGGAGCCCAGGATCACTATTTCCCGTGAGAACCTGTGGCGAACTCCGGGTACAGTGGTCGACGTAGGGATGTCCTGTGACTGCAGCGAGCCGTTGATAGGCTTGGGATGTGAGCCGTTCATCGCCGGTAGCCAGCCTGGCGATTGGCCCCAGGCGTCAAAGCCAGGGATAGTCACGACGGCTCGAAGTATGCTCTTGCTGGTGGCATTTTTATATCCCGAAGAAGCGTTTTCGGCATGAACTGTGCTCACAGCCGCCAGCATCATGCACAACAGCAGCATTGCGACCAAATACTTGCCCATGATGTTGCCTCCTATGGCTGGAACTCAGACTGAACGCTCGCGTGTCTACAGCTCGACGATACCTCCGGTTTCCAGGCTGTGGTGTACTCCGGCGGCCAGCCTGGTCGCTTGCAGCCCGTCATAGCCCGAAGGGAAGTCGCCCAGGTCTTCGATGGTTCCTCCATCGAGAAGCACGTTTACGTTGTGTGCGAAATCGGCGATGGAATCCATGCCGTAGCCCTGCCAGACTTCGCGTCCCTGTTTGTCGAAGCGCTGTCGCAGGAAGCTCATGTTGTGTGTCTGCATGCCTTCGCCCTCGCAGCAGGTGATGGTGCCACGATCCTGGCTATCGCATTCCAGCAGTCCCTTAGTGCCGACCAGCCGGATGCCCTGATTGACGATCGCTTCAAACTCATAGGGGATGATCCAGGAGGTGTCGAACGCTACAGTGGCACCGTTGTCGAACATGACCTTGGCAGAGATCGAATCGTAGGTGTCAACTCCCAGGTCACGCAATCGCTTTTTCACACCGGTGGCCCAGACTTGTACGGGGTCGGCACCCATGATGAAGCGGGTCAGATCGTAGAAGTGTATGCCTAGAAACCATGCCGGAGAGGAGTTGGCCGCCCAGCCTGGGAACCAGTCCCTGGGTACCTCGATACGGTCCTCCATATGCACGTAGCCATACTCGATGTCGCCCAGGTCGCCAGCCTGCACCTTCTGGCGCATGGCAACGTGGTACTCGTCATAGCGCTTATGGAAGTCTACCATCAGCAGAACGCTGGCCTTCTCCGCGGCTTCGATCATATCTAGGCAGCCTTCGACGGTGACATCAAGTGGCTTTTCGGACAGTACGTGGAGTCCCGCGTTCGCCGCATATACGGCGATTTCACGATGGAGCGGGTCGGGGGTGACCACCGTGATGGCGTCAAGCTCTTCGCGGGCGATCATCTCACGGTAGTCGGTGTACGGCGCGAATTCGAAGTCACGAGTGCGCTCTTGAAGTAGCTCCTCGTTCACGTCGGCCGCAGCCACCAGCTCAGCGACTCCCATGTAGCCGAGTTGACGGAAACAGCGCAGGTGGTTTATTCCGAAGGTGCCTACTCCGACTATGCCCACACGACACTTCGCCATCTGAATTCCTCCCAGCATAGAGTATGTCTTCACGTCCAGATGCCCGATGGGGCTTGAAATTCAGCCACACCAGCGTGACAGCGTAAGTGCAAGTGCGGCGGCACCGTCGATGACCTGCCGCCACTCGACCTTCTCGCCGGCTGCGTGAGCATCAGCGATGGTGCCGGGGCCGTAAACCATGGTAGTCATGCCGCCCAGCTTGGCGTATAGGCGGGCGTCGCAGCTCACATTCCAGCCGAAAATCTCTGAGTCTATCCCACACTCTACCGCCGTCTGATGGAGGCCTACTACCAGCGGATGATTCGGGTCGCTTTCGTATGCGTCGTTGCGCAGCTTGTCGAAGGTGAGCTTATAGTGGCCGCGCAGCCACTCATCGTCGGTGCGCAGGATGGCCTGCTCAAGCTCGTGCTCGATCTGGCTCTTACTTTTGTTCGGCAGGAAGCCTACGCCTCCCTCCATGGTGCACTCGTCGGGTACCATCGAGGGCCAGTTGCCGGCGCTGATCATGCCCAGGCAAATCTGTACCGGAGCCTCGTAGCGCTCAAACAGAGGGTAGTTGAGGCTCTCGCGGATGAGCTCCTGTTCATAGTCGAGGATGTGTCTGGCAGCTTCCATCATCTTCTCGATAGCGTTGACGCCTTCGTTGCGCCGCCCCATGTGCAGCGACTTGCCGTAGGTGGTCAGCTTGAACCATAGTGCCCCACGGTTGGCCGGGAAGACGTTGAGCAGGCTGCCTTCGCCGATGATGACTGCATCAGCCTTACAGCCCTGACGGATCAGAGCCAGCGCCCCGTTGCCGCCGACCTCTTCCTCGATGACGAACTGGCTTTCGATGCGCCCCCGTGGCTCGAATCCGAGCTTCTTGAGCGCCGCCAGCGCCAGTATCATCATCACCACAGGGCCCTTGCAGTCAGTTGCACCTCGGCCGTAGACGTATGTGCCATCGAAACGCGGAGTGAACGCTTCCTGCCACTCTCCACCCGGGATGACATCAGTGTGTGACTGCAGGATTACGCTGCGGCCCTCATCGGCTCCCCAGGTGTCCACTACGTTGTAGCGCCCCGCATACGGCATTTCGTTTTCGTTGTGGCTATATTCGGGGTCGCCCATGAGACTGTCGGGGATTTCGCGGTACTGCGGTGTCAGACCGACATGCTCCATCACCTGCCTGGTGTAGTCCTGAACACCCGCTTCATTGCCCTGCACGCTTTCGAATTCTATCATGTCCTGAAGCCACTGCAGAGCTTCATCTCCGAGCGTTCGAACTGCTTCCTGGACCTGCGCGCAGGTGAACTGTTGTGGCATCGTCCATCACTCCGTTTCGCTTAGTACATCAGTCTTGCAGGCTGCAGAGAAGCTGTCCTGGCTAGCTGTAGCAGAATTTGTGGGTATGGTTATCTGACTACTCTGGCACCCTCGTGGTCGAATGGCAGGATCATGCCTGCCAGGTGGCGGGTCGTGTCAAGCCCTACCTGGAGCATTGCAGTCTGCACCTGCTCAGCTTCAGCCGGTGATGCGAGGGCGATGATGGTAGAACCTGAGCCGCTCAACGCAGCACCTCGTGCTCCGGCAGCCAGTGCGGTGGCGATGATTTCGTCCATGCCGGGGACAAGATGTGCACGGTATGGCTGATGCAACCGGTCACACATGGCGTCGGCCAGTAGGTCGTATTGGCCGGTGGTGAGCATCGCCACTGTGGCGGCGGTCTGACTGAGGTTGAACACAGCGTCAGAGAGAGGTACTTGCTCGGGCATCGCAGCACGTGCGTCAGTCGTGTTCACCTGAAAATCGGGTATGGCTACTACGGCCACGAGGTCGGACGGAGGTGGCAGTGACAGCGCTGTACGGGTACCGTCGCGCTGCTGAAAACAGATCGTCAGACCACCGAACAGCGCGGGGGCGACGTTGTCAGCATGCCCTTCTATGTGGATAGCAAGCTCCAGAGCCGTGTCACGGTCTGCCTCGCAGCCCAGCACGGCCTGGGCCGCCACGATGCCACCCACGATGGCCGCGGAGCTGCTGCCCATGCCTCGAGCCAGCGGGATGCGGTTTCGCTGTATCAGGTGCCAGTGGCCGAGGTAACCCATCTGCTCACCGAGCATCTGTGCGGCGCGATAGGTCAAGTTCGTGCTATCCTCAGGCAGACTGCCCACACCTTCGCCGAACACCTCGACAACTGGCCTTGCTGCCTGCCGGAGCTGCACGCGATTATACAGCCCCAGGGCAATTCCCAGACAGTCAAAACCGGGCCCCAGATTAGCCGTAGTCGCGGGCGCTTCCACGGTCACCATACGAGAGTCGGTCATGAGACAGTCTGCTCCCTGTAGATTCTGTGTAGTCGCTTGCCCAGCCCGGTGACGATAGCATGAGCACCGGTGTTGGCTTTTGATGCCAGTTCTTCAGGGGTGATGCGTTCCGCCCCCTGTGAGCCTATCAACACCACCTCATCGCCGGGGTGGCAACCGTGGTCGTCTCCCAGGCCCACCGCCAGGGTGTCCATGGATATCCTGCCGATGATGCGCCGTCGCTGGCCGCGGATTAGCACCTCTCCGGTGGTGGACAGTTGCCGGGGATAGCCGTCGCCGTAGCCGATGGCCACCAGCCCGAGGTCCTGCGACTTTTCGGCATGGTAGGTGCGGCTGTAGCCGACGGTGTCACCCGGTAGCAGTGGCTTGATCAGCACGAGGCGGGCCTTCAGAGCCATGGCGGGCTTCAGCGATAGGCCATAGCTGGCCTGAAGAGCATCGTCCATGCCGTAAAGAAGCTCTCCGGGGCGCACCATGTTGCAGGATTTCGGTTCGTAGGCTGCCATAGCACAGCTGGAACTCATGTGGTGCCATTTGAAGGGGCCGATGATCTGTTCTGCGGTAGCCACAGCACGGTCAAAATTGGCTATCTGCAGCAGGGAGAAGTCGCGGTCTCTGGTTGGCGCAGCGAAATGCGAGAAGATGCCTTCGAAGCGTAGGTTTGACAGGTCTTTGACCTGCTCGCACAGATCCGCGATGGCATCGTGACGCACACCCATCCGGCACATGCCGCTATCTACCTTGAGATGGACTGGAAGAGCAGCTTTACCGATAGCCTTCGAGAAGGCGTGGGCATCCTCGGCAGTCATGATGGTGGCGATGATGCTGTTCTCGACGATCTCGTGAGCCCGCGTTGGAGAGCAGTAGCCCATCACCAGTATGATTCCACGGATACCGGCCCGGCGTAGCTCAAGTGCCTCATCTACGGTGGCGACGCCAAACCATCCGGCACCTGCCTTCTCCAGCGCACTTGCCACGGGCACTGCACCGTGGCCATAAGCGTCGGCCTTGACTATCGCCATCACGGTCGTGTGCGCGCCCACCAGGCGTTGAATCGCAGTGAAATTGCCGGTTATAGCGCCCAAATCCACTTCAATCCAGGCGCGGTCGCGTACACTCATGATGTCACGGGTCTTTCCGATGCCGGAGTAGGAGCCAGGACAGCAAGATGGGGCGTGGGTCAATTGTAATCAGCGCTTTACGGGACGTCAAGCGACGGACGGGGCCGGCACTGCCTGGGTGCGGTGCCGGCCACAGTCTACCCGCGAGGCGCGTTTCGCACCGAGCTTTAGCGTGCTTCAATCTCAGCGAGCCACATCAGATCGGGACGGCTGCTGCTGCCCCCGCCTTTGGACAGGTATATGCGGAAACGGTCCGTTTTGACGGGCTCGAAAGCAAAAGTAGTGCAGGCGCCGGACGGATTGCCGTCTGGCGACGGGGTGGACACGTTGCGCCAGCCACCTTCGTCGGGTACCTGTATCAGGATTTTCTGGCTGGTGAAGTAGGTGTCGCCAGAATACGCCCAGTATACTGTTACTTCCTTGATAGTCTTCGCTTCCGGCATGGTCACTTCCAGCCAGTGATCTGTAGCCTCTTCAGCAGACGCCCATGAGACATCATTGCCACAGCCTGCACCGGTCAGTTGCTTGAAGCCATCATTGAGCGCCACCAGCGATTCGTAGTTCGGGAAGCTGCTCGATGCCTCCATCTGGATATCGGCGACCGCAGCGGCAATGAAGTTGGTGGTGTCTATGCGTTCAAAACTCACAGTCACCTGTGCAGTATTCGGGGATGGAGCCGTGTCTGCGATAGATATAGCGACCTGATGATGACCGTACTCCACATGGCTCAGTTCTACTGCTGCCGTTGCTCTCCGCGGATGAGCTATGTCCAGTGTGATGCTATTGTCAGGCAGGCTTCGTCCATTGACGGTGGCATGCACCGAAGCCGGGTCCAGCTTGTTTTCCGCGTCGGCGAACCCCACGCGAATGGCACGCGGAGCCTGCTGCATTGAGCCAAGATTGACTGAGCTTTCCGCTGCAAGCGGTTTGCCATCAACCTTCAGACCGATGAGTTGTGGAGGGGTGGCGTCATGTATGTCCAGGTCGGCAGGCGGGTTGATCAGCAGCATGATCCGTCCGCCGCCCAACTGTGAGGGGCGCAACTCAAATATGATCCGCCCTTCACTCAGTTCGTACTCAGAGGTTTGCCACGAACCTCCATTGGCCCGCACAAAAGCCTGTATCGGCGTGGTTTGTGTAGCCAGAGGCAGAGCTAGCTGAACCGGGGCAGTAGCCATGACATGCACGGTAGCAGCCGAAGCCACGCCTCCGCACATCAGGCTAATGGCCAGCGCCAGGAACACTATTGTCACTCTCATAGTCTGGTCCTCCTTGATTCCATTCAGCAAACGCTACTATCACATGTCATTTCTACGCCTCAGGGGCCGATACCTGCCTCACCTTCCCGATCTGTACCCATCTGGACTGACCACGGTGACTGACTACAGGTCGCACGATGTCTGTCATGCGGAATATCAGGAGGTCGAGTGGCAAAGGTATGTATGCATTTCGCATTGAACATAAGAACCGGCAGAGGCCACAATACGGAGCTGGCGGGATACGATGGAGTACACCCTGAGGCATTGGCACAGCTATCATGAGGACGAGTGGTGGCGCCAGTGGGCAAATGCCGCATCGGGAGAGTTGTCGCTACTGGCCGCCTGGCACCACGATCCCGAGAAATGGCGGCGGTTGCTGGGTGAGCAGGTGGAAAAGCTGCTGGGCTGGGAGCAGCCATCGGTTCAGCCACAGGTGGAGTTGCTGGGGCAAAAGGATGCCCCGGGTTTCAGCCTCCAGAAGGTTGCGGTGGAAGCCGATGATGGCACCTGGATGACCGGATATGTGTGTGTCCCACATGATAATCAACAGCCTTTGCCTGCGGTGGTGCTGGCACACGATGCGGCCAGCTCAAAGGAAGCGATGGTTGGGCTGCTTACTGAGCACAACCCTGAAAAGGCACCGGGCTCCCATCTGGCTGCATCGGGATATGTGGTATGCTGCATGGATCCACGCGGTGCAGGCGAACGGCCTCGCAGCAGCGACATCGGAGACCTGTGGCAGTGGCTGGGCAAGCCGCCGGTAGGTAGAGATGCCATGGATCTGGTGATGGCCCGCAAGATGCTAGCCGAACGCCCGGATGTCACAGAACAGCGTATCGGCATCGTCGGCATGGGCTCCGGTGGCATGGCGGCGCTGTACGCGTCAATCATGGACGAAGGCTTCCGTGCGACCGCCATATGTGGCTGTCTGATGCGCTACCGCTCACTGCCTCTGCAAGCAACCGTGCATCAGCGTCGCGTTTTGCATGAACGGCTGGCTAACAGCGCAGTGCCGGGACTGCTAGCGTACGCGGATTTTGAAGATCTTGCCTGTCTTGTCGCACCACGGCCGCTTTGCGTATGCCAGGGAGCCGATGCCGAATTGCCGCACGAGTTGGCGACGGACGTTGCTTCTCGGATTACCGAGGGGTTTGAGGTCATGGGGGAGAAGGCCAAGCTGACTGTCGAAGTAACGGACCAGCCTGTGGTTTATCCGACGGCCGAGGTACTGCGCTTTCTGGACGACTGGCTGCTATTGCCGGTATAGTGTATATGGCGTATAGCGTATAGCACTACGGCGAACAGCGGGAGAGAATTGGCTGCTACAGTCAGGGAGTATCCGCTGTCTAACAGATTGTCGGCGAGGTGCCGATCACGGCTTTAGCAGAAGCTGGAGCCAACCAACTGGAAAACTCGAGGAGATGGTCGGATTATGCCCCAAATCAGACTGCGACACACACTTGCCTCACCCCTGGCGGCGCTGCTGATAGTCACACTGCTGGCAGGCTGCGGTGGGACGCTGGCACTGCTGTTCAAACTGGCGTCGGTAGGCCATCTGATCGGAAATGTCACGGACCTGGTAGATCGTTTTGGGAAATCCTCGACTGAGTATGCTGTGTTTTTCGATGGATACCCGCTGGGCCAGCGGCCGGACAACACCGGCAAGCTGGATTTGCGTGGCCTGCCTGCAGGTCGGCATCTGATATCTGTGATAGACAAAGACTATCGCACCGGCTTTCACCAGGCTGTTGACATCGTGGCAGGCGACGATGCCCTGCAGCTTGCCGGCTACAATCCGGTCCAGGGGGCCATCATCAGCGGCAAGGTAGAGCGAGAAACTTCCGGCGGTGGTCGCAGTCAGGTCGCGCGCACGCTCGTAATCGCCGTCTTCAACGGTGCAGATATGCTAAGAACAAACGGTGGCCGGACCATGACCATCCCACCATCGGAAGTATCGTCAGAGTATATCATGGGCTACACCGATAGCACAGGTGCCTATCGCCTCGGACCGGCACGATACGGTACGTGGCTGGTGACGACTGCTCTGCCGGGCCACTACGGGGATGCCCGAGTGGTAGTCACAAGTGGCACTGGCGACAGTCGCAACCAGAATCTGCTGCTAGCTCCACAGCAGGCAAATCCGACCGGTACCATGTCAGGGTCGGTGACGCGCAGTGCCACGCAGGGGATCGCAGATGCTCTTGTCTATACCAATCTACAGGAGCCCTATCAGGTGCAGTTGACTGCGCAGCGTGCCGCTGAGATCGCCAACTCAACCGGTTTTGGTATGATTGCGCAGCCGTGGTTCGCCTGGACGAGCCTGGGAACCATCACTGATGCGTCTGGTGCGTACTCCCTATCGAGCCGCATGGGCAAGCAGACCGCCACGGCCTTCAAGTACGGTTTCCGCGCCAAGTCGTGGGACGGCAATCTGGGCCTCGGTGTCACTCCGATGGATTTCGACCTGTCACCACGCTGAGTAACACGTATAGGAGGGCTGGCATTGCAGGCAGGATTCGAGACTGTTGAGATCACTCCGCCACTGGGGGTGCCGCTTGCCGGGCACTTCAATCGTCGTCCGGCCAGAGGAGTGCACGATCCTCTCACGGCCTACGCCATGGTTCTGGATGACGGGCGCCGACAGGTTGCACTGTTAGGTACCGATTTGCTTGGCATTCCTGATGCTGTCGCGGATCGAGTGCGCGCCCTGGTGGCTGAAAGCGTCGGACTTCCTCCACAGGCAATCATGACATGGGCAACTCATACTCATGCCGGCCCCGGAGTTATGGATGCAGCGGAGGACGGAGCGCATGGCGAATACCTGGCCATGCTGCCTGCCATGCTGGCCGGGTGCATAATCGGAGCGTACCGGAACCTCCGGCCGGTCAGCGCCCGTTTAGGTGTCGGTTACGAGGATCGCATATCGTTCAACCGCAACTATCGGATGCATGACGGTACTGTACGGACCAACCCTGGAGTAGGCAATCCAGGAGCAATCGCTATGGACGGTCCTATAGACCCTGACGTTATCGCATTGCTGCTGGCCGACACTGACGGCACCTGCGGCACCTGTGGAGTACTGGTCAATTTCGCGTGCCATCCCGATGTCCTTGGCAGCGGCAACTACCACTGCTCTGCCGACTACCCGTACTACTTGCGGCAAGCTCTGCGCACGGTGTATGGAAAACAGCTTTCGGTACTGTTTGCCAACGGTACGTGTGGGAACCTCAACCACATCAACGTATTCGCAAAACAGCACCAGGGAGGCCATGACCATTCACGGATGATGGGTAGGACCCTGGCCGGAGAAGTGATGAAGCTCGACGCACATATGTGCGAGGCGGCCCTCGGCCCGCTGTGGTTTGATTCGCAGCAGGTGGAGCTTCCATTGCGCAGGTTCACCGATGATGAGATAGCCAACTTTCGCCAGATCCTGGCAGATACTGAAGCCACTGCCTCTCAGCTATCGTCAGCCAACTTCGCCCGCGGTCGTGCTTTACGTGCCATGCGCACGGTCGAGGCCGGTATCACTTCCCAGCCGGTTGAGGTGCAAGTGCTGAGGCTCGGTGATCTGGCTGTCGTCGGCATACCGGGCGAGTATTTCGTCGAGTTCGGGCTCTACATCAAGCAGCACAGTCCAGCGCCTGCGACCATGGTGGTAGAGCTTGCCAACGGTTCGGTCGGATATATACCTACTGAAGCGGCAATTTCACAGGGCGGCTATGAGGGCTCCAGCACGCGATTCGAAGCTCAGGCGGGCCAGATGCTGGCCGACGCAGCGCTGGAGATGCTGGCCGCAGGCTATGAGACGGTCGCGTGCGACGCGGGGCACTCGCAGAGTGATTGACTGGGTTGGGATAGTCGCACAGCTATGTCGCAGTCGAGTGCGTCAGTTAGATGCAGTGCCGCTGCCAGGGCGGCTCGGTCGAGGGCATGCTCCCTCCGCACGCGGGAACGGAGGCTGAGCGGCTGATGGCGGCACGAGTCTACACCGCCGGCTTTAGACGCAAGCATCGGCTCATCGCCATGACTGTGACCATGGCTGCCGGTGTCGCCCCATTCATGGTCACTCTGGCGGTGATGCAGTACTGGACGGCTCCTCCGCCTTACGCTCTGGCCCTTCTCACGGCAGCGACATACGTGGTAGCCGGACTGGCACCATGGTATAGCCGTGGTACGCTGGCTCTGCTGGGCAATTGGCAGCTCAGAGCGACACTGTCACGGCGAGCCATGGCAGAGCTTGATGGGGAGCCTCAGTCACTGGGGGCCGTATTTGTGGGTTTCTCCCCAGGCGACAAGCTCCGACTGTGGGATGGCGATACAGATCGCGATGTAGGCCTTCTGGCAGTGCGCAACGATTGTCTCATCTACCTGGGTGACGAGTACAGATGGTCACTTCCCCGTGCGCAGATAGACCAGGTGGAGCTGGCTGCCGCGGATGTGGGGCTGCGGCGTATCGTCATCCGTTGGCACCGCCCTCGTGAGGCACAGCAGGCGTTCAGTCTGGTCTGCCGCGAAGCCAACACACTGCACGGAGTGACTCTGGTGACGCGCCGTTTGTACGAAGTGCTGCGTGATTGGGTCTGGTCACAACTGCCGTTTCGTGAGGCCGTTAGCGTTGACTGGGGATACCCTCCGACCGACATATCTGGTGGCTTGGCCGCAGACCAGCCTATCAGCGGCGGTTGCATCAGTGTGGCGGCGATTTTGCTGGTAGTCGTGCTGACCATATGGCGCATGAGCGGTAGCTTGCTGGCTGATGGGGACTACTATGCGGCGATCCTGTGGGCAGGGCTTATCGCTGTGACTGGAGCGATTTTCACCGGCTATCTGCTACACTATCTGCACTCCTGGGAAGCTCAGAAGCAGATTCGTCATCCCCGAGGTCGGTAGGATAACTATTTTGGGCCGCTGTTCCTCTGCGTACGAACTGCCCATTTGCGCCACCACCCACTCAGAAGCGGCAGGGAATCCACTTGCCGGTGCCGAACAATGCTGTGAAGACACTTGCCTATAAACTCATGACTGGGAAGACTGCCAGGGAGAGGAATCGAGGGCTTGCTTATCGCGGATGTGGAACCAATTGCCATCACCTGGCCGCTGCAGGAGGGCATCTCGGGCAGCGCCGATGTCTCAGATGGTGAGCGGCTTGACTTGTACTTGATAAGGCTGACAACCGACAGCGGCATTTGTGGTTGGGGTGAAGCTCGGCTAGCGCAAGAGAGCCATTTCCTGCCCATCACCGAGATGCTTGGTGACATGGTCATCGGGGCAGATCCGCTCAATCGCGGTATCCTATGGGATCGCCTGCGACACATGGTTGATGCAGAGGCATTGGCTCGCCGGCCATCTCAGTACCGCCACGATTTGCACGCGGTGCTGAGTGCTGTAGACATGGCGCTGTGGGACCTGACGGGTAAAAAACTAGGGGTGTCAGTCGCACGTTTGCTCGGAGGAGTGCGCAGCAGCAGACTTGACACCTATGTCAGCGGCCTGTGCATGAGATCAGGGGAAGATTTGCCCGGGCAGGCGCGCAGTATCGTCGAGCAGGGTTTTCGAGCGATCAAGATGAGGCTGAGCGGTGAGCCGGGAGAGGATTTGCGGGCTGTAGCCGCGGTGCGCAGGGCTCTGGGCAACCAGGTGGTGCTCATCACTGACGCGGGCGGCGCGTACGAGGATTTCGATATCGTCCGAAAGCTGGGGCTGGAGTTGGCCAAGCATGACATATACTGGCTCGAAGATCCATTTGCGGCCGGGCGATGGGATGAGTACCACCAGCTTGCGGCGGCACTCGAACCGCCCCTGGCCGGTGGGAAGACCATCTATGGCATCACGCGGTTGTATGAGCCGATCCGACGTCAGGCGTTACATGTGGTGATGCCGGATCCCTGTCTGTGTGGTGGTATAACTGCGGCGTGGCTTGTCGGCACGCTCGGACAGTTGCACGGAGTGCGCATGTCCGTACACAGTGGTGACTCTCCGCTGGCACTGATGGCGGCGGCAAATCTGTCGGCCGCGCTGCCCTACGCTGAGCGGCTGGAGCTGACGGAGC
>LSQX01041957.1_pt4 | contig 20476 bp, 22 predicted proteins | sample 654561 | NCBI WGS metagenome assembly LSQX01 (sample SAMN04489861, study PRJNA283612) | anaerobic digester metagenome | isolation source: 4 biogas reactors fed with cattle manure at either 37C or 55C with and... | place: Denmark: Kongens Lyngby | collected 2014 | reverse complement strand
TCTGAAACCGCACGTAAACAAGCCTCTCTGAGGGCTGACCGACTTGTTCCAAAAAGCAAAGAAAGCATGACACACCTGCTTGATTAAGCGACAGAATCTCATCGATGCTTTGACGAAGACACATCATTGGAAACTGTTTGCATAGAACGCCAGTTGATTCTTCCAATGATCTATCGTATTCTATCAGAATAGATACAATCATTCAACTGGCGGTGCCTGTGAGGCTGCTGCCGGATACCGATAAGGAGGTCCCTGACTCGTGAAGGAATCGACCGGACCGTTACAGACGCCTAAACAGCCGGCGTCAGCAGTCCAGAAACGAAATTCCATCGACCATTACTATGCCCGATATCCGCTCAGACGCGGACTGATCGGTAACATGGCCTATTGGGTCGGCATGGCATATACACATCTGAATATTCATCTGACGGCACAGGGTCTGGAAAATATCCCGACTCAGACACCTTATGTGATTGTTGCCAATCATGAAACGTATGTTGATGGTATGTGGATTGGTTCTTTTCTGCCCAGAAATCATTTTCGCCTGATGACTGCGATCGCGGCAAAAGACCTCGAGGAAAGACATGGCCTGTTTGGAAAAATTATCGTTCGCGTCGGCCGCGCCATATCGATTGATCGATTCGGCAATCCGCTCAGAGGACTGATAATAGCTGTGAAGAAAGTCAAAGAAGGCAATATTCTTCTCATCCATCCCGAAGGAACCCGAACATCCGACGGTCAGCTCGGGACGCTTAAAGATGGTGCCGCTTACATCGCCATTAAAAGTCAGGTGCCCATTCTTCCCGTTTTTATCGACGGCGGCTTTGAGGTGTTCAATCGGCACATGAAAGCACCACAGCCATACGATCTGAAAACAGGTCGGCGCCGAAAAATTATTCTGACGTTCGGTAAACCGATGAATCCTTCGGACTACGAGAATAAAAAAGATCTGACAGAAGCTTTAACGGCATGGATGCAGGACCAGTTTGAACACAAAAAAATACCGAGACTGATTAATAACAGGCGAAATTCAAAGAGCGGGGCATCACACGAAACGTAATCTGCTCCCGTTCGAAGGGTTCCCCGTCGATATTGCCGAGCAGTAAACCGTTGTTGGAACGGATCGTTCCGGAAACGATGTCTGTCATATGAATGGCCGGATCTCCAAGATGCTGCCCGCTTTTATATTTTGGCAGCAGCGGAATGATGCGCCTCAGTGGTAACGAGTCCACCAGGCAGAATGCCAAACGACCATCATCCACCTCGGCCTGCGGTGCCGGATTAAATCCTCCACCATAATAACGGCCGTTGCAGATAGCAGACAGGATGATTTCAGCTGATCCCCGAAACGGTTCCGTTGTTCCGTCTGCCCGTATGGCTTGAACATCGTAATCAATGCCATAGGTGCGATTACCAAAAAGGCTGAGCAGGATAGCCACCGGATAGGCCAGATTTCCAAGGATCCGGACCCGCTGGTTCAACTGAACTGCTTTTAACTGAACTTTTGTATCAAAGCCAAGTGATGTGATGTTCAGGCAAATCTCATCGTCAATCGCAATGGTATCGATACAGCGGATCGTCGGATCAGGCAAAAGCTGCATCAGGCGTGAAAGCTGTGTTGTACTGAACATGGTTTTGGCAAAATCATTCGCAGTGCCAATGGGCAGGATACTCATAGTTGCCGGTGTGCCGGCAATTCCGGCTGCGACTTCCCGGGCGGTCCCATCGCCACCGCAGGCGAAAACAAGAACCCGTTCGCCAAACTGCGAAGCAAAACCAGCCGCAAGCTGGGTCGCATGATTCGGCTGTTCAGTCAGAATGATCTGACAGTCAGCCCGTTCAGGTGCAGAAGCAAAAACCGCTTCAATTTCGCCGGCCAGATTGGCCCTGTTGCGGCGGCCGGCCTTCGGATTGATAATAAAGCGAAAAACGTCTGGTGTCTGTTTTGGTTTCATGATTCCGCTCCTGTTGAAGCATGCGCTACGATGTCGCTCATTCGAAACTATTTCTGATCACTGCTGTTGTCAGATTGATCATAGGTATCGATATTGCGTCCGGTCACATCCTGCCATCTGTATTTATGTTTTTCCATCATTTGACGAATCCGATCAATTTCAATCGGTCTGCGCACCTTCATGGTTGTTGTCTTGACCAGTTCTTTAAAACTGAAGACAAAGTGCCGGACTTTCTTGAAGGACGGCAAACTTGAATTAATATCCTGAAAGATTTTCTCAATGGCAGCCCGGATACCTGACTCATCGGCGTCAGAACCGGTCTGTTGGCTGAAAAGGTCTGTATCGATTACCAGTTTAGCACTGACAACAACCTCGCCGTCAGGTCCGTCCACACCCCAGACAATCGACTCTTTGACCCATTCGTAGTGGCCAATCAGTTGCTCAATTTCCTCAGGAAAAACTTTTTTTCCGTTCTTCAGCACGATCATCGACTTGACACGTCCAGTGATCCGGATGCATTGGTCAGATGGATCAATGCGGCCTAAATCACCCGTATGAAACCAGCCATCCTGATCGATCACGCGGGCGGTTTCTTCAGGGTCCTGATAATAGCCCATCATAACGATCGGACCTCGAACAAGAATTTCGCCGTCTTCACCAGGACGATCCGTGTCAATTGCTACTTCAACACCACTGACCGGCTGCCCGACGGTTCCGGGGACAAACAGTCTGGAATGACAGCCACAGACAACGGGTGCTGTCTCTGTCAAACCGTAACCTTGCAGAATGCGAAATCCGATATCATCAAAAAAAGTAATGATTTCCGGATCAATCGGAGCTGCACCACAAATACCGATTTTCAGCCTGCCGCCAAACGCGTCCAGCAGCTGCCGAAAAACAATGCGGCGCAGATCGATTCCGACATGTCTCAGCGCGCGGGTGATTTTGATAAGTTTGCGAACCAGTTTGTCTTTACCGGTCTTGGCAAGTGTCGTCTGAATTTTGGTATAAAAATTGGCAAAGAGCAGCGGCACGCCGACGATCATATCGATTCCGTACTCTTTCATGTTTTTCTGGATATATCGAAGTCCGTCAGATACATATATTTCCGCACCGATATAGAGCGCCATAAAAAAGCCGCAAGTGTTCTCAAAGGTATGGTGCAGCGGTAGAACCGAGAGCATTCGTGTACCTGGTTTGAGATTGATTACGCCTGCGATACCGCGGATATCCGCAGAAACATTGGCATGGCTAAGCATAACCGCTTTCGAAGCCTGCGTGGTTCCTGATGTAAAAAGCAACGACATCATTGCCTTTGAGTCTATCGTGATCTCACGAAAGTGGACACTACCTTCCTGCAAACGCTTTTTCCCGAACTGCAGCAGGTCTTCCATTCGCATCCAGACTGACTTCTCATCCGCCAGACCTGCGTCAGGTTTGTCCCAGGGAAGGTCAGGAATTTTTTTCGATTGTGTGTCTCTGAGGCGAACCAGCAGCTTCACACCCGGCAGCTGATTTGAATTCTCCTGCAGCATCTGCTGAAAAGACGGATCGTAAAAGACAACCTGAACTGATCCGCGCTGCATCAGACCAATAATTTCTTCCGGAGGAAGCAGTCGGTCGAGCGGCACGGCAACACCTGCGCCGCAAACGGCAGATGCAAATGATAAGCACCACGCATAGCTGTTTTCGCCCACAATAGCAATGTGACTTCCTTGTAGACCTAACGCACAAAGTGCCGTTCCCAGCTCATCTACTTCACCACGGAAGGCTCCGAAAGTTCGGGTCTGCGGTGTCTGCTCCGGATTGTCTCTAAAACAAAAAGCGACCTTGTCACGGTACAGGCGCTCGGACTGATCCAGCATTTCACGAAGGTTCTCAAATGAACGGACGTTAAAATACTGCTTACCTTTTAATATTTGCATATTTATCAGGTCTTCCCGGCTTCCAGCCTGCGTTCTATCTCATTGATGATGTCATCGACTGTATGAATCCGATCGATGTCTTCATCAGATATCTGCAATTCAAAATGTTCCTCAAGCTCAATCACAAACTCATAAAGAGCCAGTGAGTCCATCCCAAGATCGAGAATCAGCTGGGCTTCACCTGTGAGCTTCTTCTCTGGTGTTCCGATGACGGATGCCAGCGCTTCCCGAACGATTTGTCCAACTGATTCAGAGTGTTTGCTTGTCATAAGGTACCCTCCAAACGTGTCGTCCTGGTCTCGTGAGGCTGACCAGTACGTTTTTCCTGTTTTTCCGGATACTCTGTGTATCGCCTGTACTGTTCCCCGACAAAACCGGCGATTCCCTTCAGTGTCGTGAGCAGGACGTCCCTTTGCTCTGTACTCAGCGGCTCGGTAATCCGGTCGACGAGGAGTGTGTGAAATTTATTATGCATTCGATAAGCCAGCTTCCCTTTTCGGGTTAGGCACACACGAACAACGCGCCGGTCGGATGCATCCCGATTTCGAGCAACATATCCCTTCCGAACCAGCCGGTCAACAGCAACTGTCAGTGTACCGGTCGTAATTTCAAGAATAGCCGCTGTTTCACTCATGGTCCGGCTGTTGTAGAGGCCGATGCCTTCAAGCGTGTGCATTTCAGCAACAGATAAATCCTTGAACTCACCTCTGCTGAGTGCTTTTTCTTCAGTTACCAGAATGCGATTAAAAATTTCCAGCATCAGCTGGTTGATTTCTTGTTCATATTGATTCATTTTTGGCCTGTCGGCTAACACCTCCCTCGTGAAAGTTTGATTGTCAAATAGTTTACATCTCTTCACATTTTTCCGCAAGCATGACAAACGGACGAAGCAGATGGTAATGGCTATAGCGAATATGCGCGGAAACTTCAATGTAATCGGACTGATAGTTGATTGAATCAACACGGCCATACCGGTGGATTAAATGAAGGGTTGACATCTCCCTGTACGGAATGCTCAGTTTCACAGACAGCATTTGGTTTTGTGCAAACATCATGATGTTCTGTTCCAGTTCATCCAACCCTTCACCTGTCTCAGCAGAGACCCAGTGCAGTGGTTGCCGTGAAAAAATTGACCCATTTCTCTGGCCCTCTGAAGTCAGCGAATCTTGTTTTTCCCGCAACTGGGACTTGGTCAGCAGATCGATTTTGTTGAATACATAAAACCGGGGCAGCGATGCGGCTCCCAGCTCATTGATCAGCTCGTCAACAACGGTTAAACGACTGGTAAGGTCTTCCTGTGAACAGTCGATGACTTCCAGAATCGCGTCAGCCCGTGTGATTTCCTCAAGTGTCGAACGAAAAGCGTCGATCAGCTGATGCGGCAGATGACGGATCAGTCCGACTGTATCAACCAGCAGCACATCTGTTTTGTCCGGTAAAAGAAGCCTGCGCACACTCGGATCCAGTGTTGCAAACGGCTGGTCTGCCGCATGCAGATCACTGTCGCATAAGCGGTTGATCAGTGTTGATTTGCCGGCATTTGTGTAGCCGACAACAGCAAAAATCAGCAGCTCATTGTCTAGTCTTCTTTTTCTCGACTGTTCTCGCTGTTTGACGATCGCCTGCAATCCTTTTCTCAGGACACTGATCCGTCTGTTGATATGACGACGGCTGCTCTCGAGCTGCGATTCACCAGGTCCACGTGTTCCAATTCCGCCGCCAAGTCGTGACAACGACTGTCCCAGACCCGTCAGGCGGCTGAGTCGGTATTGCTGCTGTGCCAGTTCCACCTGAAGCTTGCCTTCATGGCTTCGCGCCCGTCTGGCAAATATATCAAGAATCAAAAACGTCCGGTCAATCACCTTGCAGCTGACCGCCTTTTCGATATTCCTGATTTGCGAACCGGACAACTCGTCATTGAAAATGACGAGATCCGCCTCATGGGTTATGCATTGCTCTGCAATCTCAGCAATTTTACCTTTTCCAACCAGGAACGCCGGGTCGGAGACCGGATGTCTCTGGATCACTTGCCCGATAACAATTGCACCTGCAGCACGAGCCAGCTCAGACAGTTCGGCCAGTGACGCTTCAAATCCACTGTCCGATTGATCATTAAAAACGCCAACCAGTAAGGCCTTCTCAAGCTTATTGTCTTCTCTCATATTTACATTTTCAAATTCATTTTGTCGTATCGTCATTCATCATCCATTCAGAATCGTTGCCACCCGGTCTGGTTTTAGGTTATACTTGAACGCAGACATCCTCTGGCCGATTCAGCATGAGCACAATATAGGTAGAAAAATGCATCATTCCATTTTCTCTTCAAAGACTTGCCAGTCAAATAGAACTCAGATTTCTATCGATTCTTCTGTTGGTACTGTCGGACTGATCCTGCGGAGATTGAGATCTATTCGCGGCCTGAGCCAGGGTGATCTGGCACTCGCTGCCCGAGCCAATTTATCCTATATCAATACCATTGAAAATCACCCCAGCAACCTCAGTATAAGAAAACTGCTTGATATCTGCAATGGCATGCAGATCGGCCCGGCTCTCGTCATCAGCCTGATCGAGCAGGATATCCAGTGTTTCGATGTCAAGCAGAACAAGATGCCCGCATCGCACAGCAGAAGTGACACGCTATGTTCGATTCCCCGCCATTACAGCCATCACAGATGATGGAAACGTCCTTGACATCAATATACCTGCAAGCTATAATAATCACGCGCTTGGGTGGTTAGCTCAGCTGGTTAGAGTACTTGCTCGACACGCAAGGGGTCGATGGTTCGAGTCCATTACTACCCACCAGACAAAAGCCCTGAAAAGTCTTCAGGGCTTTTTTGCGCGATCATCGGCGGATGTTGTCTCATTCATCATCGGAAGGTTCAGCCCGGACGATACCATTAGACAGATCGCGGAGTGATTGCAGCGCATCGTCCAGCTCGCTGACCGGGTCAAAATCGGTTATCAGCTGCTCACGGGCCAGATCGGTCAGCACTTCACCGGCTGTTGTTCCCATGTGATTCTCAATCCAACTAACGAGCCTCCTTAAATACGGCACATCGCCCTCTTCATCATCCTGATCCGGTGGCGCTGCACCCTGCTCCAGGCACCAGTTATTCAAGATAGCAGCCTTTTCATCTGCATACAGAACAACTGCTTCAATCGGATTAATATGCGGATAGGCTGCCAGAACAAACCAGTTATCCGGTTGTTGATCAGAGTCTATCACGGCATCCGTCAGTGATCCGTCCTGCCGGTTGATGGCAATGACTGAACATCTGTCTTCAGGGTTTTCTGAGCGAAGGCTTGCTTCATGCGCCTTACGAATCGATAAAACAAGTGTTTCGCGATGTTTCCGGGCGATTTCGATCAATTCATCATATGTTTTCATGTCAGTGTCCTCTCTGTCTGGTGATTATGTCTTGTCATCGGATAGATCGACTGCCTGGATCCGCCATATTTCCTTGGCATACTCCCCGATCGTCCGATCAGCACTGAACAGTCCGGAAGCGCAGATATTCTTCCAGGTTTTCTGCGCCCATGTGTTCTGGTCCTGATAGTCCTTCAGCATACGCAAACGCGTCTGCCGGTAGTCCTCAAAATCTCCAAGAACATAGTATGGATCAGGTTGTGAACCCCCGATACCAGACAGTAAGGATTGTTTAATTTCAGCAAACAATCCGCTGCCCTGATCGTCAAGTGTTCCGTCCGTCAAAGCATCCAGTACCCGCCGTAGTCTCGGTTGATGTGTGTAGAGATCAACAGGTTGATAATTCTTTCGAATCTCAGCAAACGCATCCTCCCGTGCGCCAAAAATATAGGCGTGTTCTGATCCGACAGCAGACACGATTTCGATATTAGCGCCGTCATAGGTTCCCAGAGTCACCGCACCATTCATCATGAATTTCATATTACCCGTGCCAGACGCTTCTTTGCCGGCTGTCGAGATCTGCTCTGACACATCAGAGGCAGGAATAACCCGTTCTGCTTCTGTAACGTTATAGTTTTCGATGTATATGATTTTCAGACGATTGTTGATTTGCCGGTCATGATTGATCAGACGGGCCATTTCATTTAAAAGCTTGATAATCCCCTTTGCCATTCTGTAACCTGGTGCCGCCTTGCCGCCGATAACAAAAACCTGATCAGGGATATCCAGATCCGGATTATCAATCAGATCAAAATAGTGGTCCAGAATGGCAAGCGCAAACATCAACTGGCGCTTATATTCATGAATACGTTTGATTTGAACATCAAAAACAGCATCCGGTGATATGACAAGGCCTGTTGTTTCAAAAATAGTGTCAACATAGTTTTTCTTGTTCTGGTATTTGATCATCCGCCATTTTTCCATAACAGCCGGATCGTCCGACAAGTGATGCAGGCTTTCCAGCCGGTCCAGATTCAGAACCCATTCTTCTGAGCCGGACAAATCTGTCAGCAGCCGTGAAAGAAGCGGATTGCACAGTCTCAGCCAGCGTCGCGGTGTCACTCCGTTTGTCTTGTTGTTGAACCGCTCAGGAAACAGTCGATACCATCCGTTCAGCGTGTCGCGCTTAATGATCTCTGAATGAAGGGCTGCAACACCGTTGATTGAAAAGGAACTCAGACAGGCAATCGAAGCCATCCGCACTTTCCAGTTTCCGATCGGTGTGATTGACTGCAGAACGGCCTGATCCAGTTCCTGACTCCGCTCATCCAGTCTGAACCGGCGGTCAATTTCACGGATTATCTCCATGATACGCGGTATGATTCGCTCGATCAGATGAACATCCCAGACTTCCAGCGCTTCCGGCAGAGTTGTGTGGTTGGTGAATGCAAATGTCTCTTGTACGATCGTCCAGGCTGATTCCCAGGACAGATGATAATCATCCATAAGCAAGCGCATCAATTCAGGAACAGCCAGAACCGGATGGGTATCATTGAGTTGAATACAGTTGTATTCCGGGAACCGCATAAAGTCAGTTCCATGTTTTCGGATAAAGATTTTCAGCATATCCTGCAGAGATGCCGAAACGAAGAAATATTGCTGCCGGATTCGCAGCAGCTTGCCCTCATCGGTTGTGTCGTTCGGGTATAAAACGCGTGAAATGTCGTCCGCACGGTTCCGCTCGATCAGGGCATCCATAAATCGCTGGCTGTTAAACAGTTCATAGTCGAATTCACGGACGGACTGGGAGCGCCAGAAGCGCAACGTATTGACGTTTGAAACACGGTAACCTGTTATTGGCATATCATACGGATAGGCCATCACATCAAAGTCCGAAAAACAAACACGGACTGCATCTTCTTCATGGCGAATCGCAAATGGATACCCTTCTTCCATCCAGATATCCGGGTGTTCCTGCTGAAATCCATTTTCGAATTGCTGGCGGAACAAACCATATCGGTAGAGAATGCCATAGCCTTTGACAGGTAGTTTCTGAGTCGCGCACGCATCCAGAAAGCACGCCGCCAGGCGACCCAGACCACCATTCCCAAGTGCCGCATCCGTTTCCTGTTCCAGAACTTCTGTCAGACTGATGCCGTATTCTGACATCGCATCTACCGCGAAATCATATAGGTCCAGATTGATCAGGTTATTCAAAAGAGAGCGGCCTACCAGGTATTCCACAGAAAAATAGTGCTGCATGCGACCCTCTTCATATTGGCGGGCGGTCGCATACCATCGATCAGCGAGCTGTTCAACAACAACAGCGGACAAAGCGGTCCAGTACTCCATCAGCGTTGCCTTGTTCGGCGGTTTTCCGGCAATTGACCGGATATGCGCTGCCAGAATTGTTTCAAATGACGCTTGATTAATCATGATAATCCCTTTCTCAGTCTGTCAACCAATCTGATTGCCATCCTCGCTCATGATGAGATTGTACCGTTTACCAATCCACTTCTGCAACTATGCTCCGTTCTCAACAGCAGTCTTACCCCTAAATAAGCGGGATAAAAAGAGATCCGGTGCTGACCGGATCACTTTTGCTAACCAGATCTCTTGACTTTTATAATCACAGTTTTGAGTAGCCGTAGCTGTTTACCAGCGCATCGATTTTCTGGTGTGCCTTGCAGTTCGGGCAGTCAGCTGGTAAAAATGTATGATAATCCGGAACGTCTTGAGCTGTAAAAATACTGTTGATATCAAAATCGCCAGCTCTCGGTATGGCGCTGAAAACAGCGCTGATGCCACACATCCGGCCGCTGTAGTATTCAATGCACTCGATCGCCTGTGTGATTGTATTTCCTGTAGTCGCTGATGCAACCATCAGCAGAACCCCCTGATTCCAGATCATCGACTGGACATTGTCGCGAAAGATCAGTTGACCGCTGGCATTGAGTTCTGGTGTTATCACAGCAATATTGCTGCCGGCATTCATCGACTGGGTTGTGCTCTCGCTCAGAGCCAATGCTGTAAATGCGGCAATGACTTCAACACCATCCAGGCAGACAATTGTATCAATCGGCGTTGTTCGGGCGTACGGCTCGGCCAGCTCTCGACCGGCAAGTCTGGCGGTCTTGTGTTGGCTTTTGATTTTGGTCAGATCTACATAATAATTGATGTGAGAATGACGGGTAGCAAAATGACCAGGGGTTACACGCATGACGATAGAACTGTTGTGACGGGCTTTCACTTCACGAAACCGTGTTTCCATGACATTTCCTCCTTCTGCATGATTCCGAGCTGATTGCGTTTATCCGTTAAGATGTGTATGGATGGATACCGATTTTTGCTTGGTGATTCTACAAACGAGGAATTCTGTTGTCTTCATTATAATCTGAAAGACCTGGAACTTCCAGTCCTGCTGGGTGAACGATCTTTTCAGTTATTGCTGTCCTGCTTGACAACTACGACAGCACCGCCCGGAAGAAGCGTCATGCTGCCGCTGGTTCTGTTAAGAATCTGACTGCTGAGCCAGTTGCCATCTGCATCATATTTCTCAACGATTGCCCGACTGAAGTCCAGCTCAGAGATCATCTGGCAGGTCTGAGTTTTTGCTGACCGGTTGATGAATACAACACAGCGAAAACCTGATTTCGAAAAACCGTAGGCCCTGATGGCTGCTTCTGATGATGCCTCTTCATTTTCAGCTGACTGATTGGCAGCGAAATCCTGATCCCTGTTCTGCATGACCTGGATATCGAGCGGTCTGCCTTGTGCTGTACGGGAGACGATCACAGCTGCTGACTCCCAGATTTTCATCACCCGATCTTGGTTATCAGCCGGTTTATCCAGATTAACAGCGCCGGATTGCCGGCCCAGATCAAACAGCACCAGATCCAGAACATCCGCCAGCCGTAGCGGCCTCAACGCATTATCTGACAATGCCGTTGACCGGATCAATTCAGGAAATTCTGCAGTCGGTTTATCCGGATTTCGGGGAATCTGATCCCAGTAGCGGGAGATGATTTTTTCTGTATCGTGCACCAATCCTAAGTTGTTTCCCTGATTCAGGTCGGATACATGATAATCCGCCTTCGAAAGCATCACACCATCTTCGTATCCCATTCCATCAAGAAAAATAACCTTGTTTTTTAGCTGCTGGTAATAGGACGACTGACTGACAGCTTCAATCATCCGGTTGACTGAATCAGCACGATTTCGATCGGTTAACCAGACATCCTCAGTGTCGCAAAATTCAAAATAGATCTTCTGAAACTGAGAGGTCCACGGAAGAGTCATGCCGAGACCCTGGCGAATTCGGCCGTAAGGTTCCGAAATCGGAGCTGTCAGATAATCAATCAGATGGATCATTTCAGTTTCTGATGCATAGGCATCGATGACCAGCCACGGATCAGAATGACTTTGGACAGCCATGGACAGCGCGGCATGAATGGAAGATCCGCGTTGCGTCATCCATCGCTGATCTTCGATCGTCACAACATCATTGTTCATGGCCATGCTCCAGTTGTCTGCGGGAACCGCTCGTCTGCCGATTCCCAGAAAATCCATTCGAATCATTTGCGGTTCAATAGCTGTGACCTGTTCCTGCAAACAGACCGGCAGTAAATCGGGCGATTCATTTAAGCGGCCGAGAAATACCCGGTCAATCCAGAGTTTTCCGCTTTTTACAGCGATGCTAAAAGAAACGTCCTGTCCTGCATAACCACCTGGCCTATCTGGTACGACAAAAGCATAGGTATACTTTTTCCATGTACTGCCAACATTGGCAACAGTTGTTCCAATCTGGCCAAACGGTCCGGACAGCCAGATATCGGTAGAACGATCTGCTACGCCATCCTGCTTCATCCAGACCGAAAGTTGAAGTACTTCATTCGGTCTGAAATCTTCAAGTTGATTCAAATCCAGTTTCTGTGAAATGATCGCCGGCTGATCAGAATCACCATCAGATTGCAGTAACAGACTCGCTTGACCCGCGTGAGGCGCAAACTCAGCATCTGTGCGATAACTGTCTCCGGATCCGTAAAAGATCCATGGACTGTGTTCCGACGCCCTGCCCGGATCATCGAGAAATCCTTCCGGCACAGACAGACTGCTTTTCTCAAGGAAAATGACATCTCCCGAATGAAACTGACCTTCTCTGAGCGGACTGTCAAGCGTTATTTCTGCAACCAGCTGAGCCAATCCGATCTGTCCTGTCTGATCCGCGCTGAGAATCGTGTCTTTCCCTGCAAGTGCGATAACGCGGCTTGTCATGCCAGTATCGATACCCGATTGCTGCCAGTTTTGACCGCCGTCATTGGAGATTAAAAAATCTCCTGCTTCATTGAGGACAATCATCTGCTGACGGGACAATATCACAACATCCCGGCAGGATTGCTCTTCCATACGGGAGATCATCTGAAAGCTGATACCGTCATCACTGGCCAGAATGACACCTGATCCTCCTGCGACAATAAAGCGGCCGTCACGAAAATCAACAGCCATCCAGTCATCTGAATGCTCCGTCTGTACCTGTCGCCAGACAAGACCGTTCTGAGAGGTCATGATTGTGTTGTTTTTACCAACGACCACAAAAATCGACTGGTTGCTGGCAACATCTGTCAAATCAGCCTGGGTGAATGGCCTAAGCACTGACATTCTCTCCGGCTCTCCAACGGCAAGGCTGCCGCGATCGCCCACAGCGACCACTGTCGATTCGTCAGATATGGCAACGGCGCGCAGCGGGAGCACTTGACCAGCCGACGAAAAGGACCAGTCCCGGCCGTTTTCCGAAAACAGAAAATCGCCTGACTGACTACAAGCTGCAAACCATTGTTTATTCGCACTGACACCTGTCAGATCATCCGTCAAACCTGTTTCAATTATTTCAGCTGACTGGCTGGCAATGGTACGGACCAGTAATCCGCGTTCACCAACACCTACCGACAGATCACCCTGACCGGCAAAATCAAGAAAGGACTGACCTGGTGACAAGTCCCCTGAAATCTGAACAGGCTGAAAGACACCAACACGATTGATACCGTATCGGGACACACGGGCCGTTTTTTTGAGCATGATTCCGTCATCTGTCTGCGAAAGCACACGAGCTGTCGCATCAGTAAAAAATCCATCCGGATACAGTCGCTGTCCTGCTTCTTCCGATGAAATGGTCAGCGTAGATTCATCGCCGCTGTAAATCGTGAGACTTTGCCGAAAAATGAGCGGTTCGAACGAGGCATCCAGCAGGAGATTTGGGCTTTCCGGCTCGGAAAGTGATATACCTCCCCCCAGCTGGACCGCTGTTTGGCTGCTTTCCCGGATTGAAAAACGAGTCCGGTCACTTCTGCCGGACAAACGCGTTCCGGCCAGCAAAACCAGTGTAGTCAGCAGTAACACAAGACAGATCATGATCACTGTCACAACAAGAAATCGTTTTCGAATTCGCGTGTAGGGTCTCATCATCACCTGAATATCAGACGTCGTTGCTACAGCAGATCAATTCCATGAACCCTGCAGTCTTCGATCATGCTGGACGGCCAGACTGACGCCTGCACCTCTCCAATGTGTGCCTTGTCAAGAAAATACATGCAGATTCTTGACTGTCCGATACCACCGCCAACGGTTAGCGGCAGTTCGTTGTTAAGCACCATCTGATGGAAATCCTGCTGCGCCCGCTCCATGCAGTTGGCTGACCGAAGCTGGCTGCCCATTGTCTCTGCATTGACACGTATTCCCATAGATGATATTTCAAACGACCGTTCAAGAACAGGATACCAGAACAGGATGTCGCCATTCAATGACCAGTCATCATAGTCAGGCGCACGACCATCGTGTCGACGGCCGCTTTTCAGCGGTGCGCCGATCTGTTCTATAAACACAGCACCTTTGTCACGGCAAATGGCATCTTCACGTTCCTTGGGCTCCAGATTCGGATAACGATCTTCCAGATCCTGTGACGATATAAAAAATATCTCTGACGGCAGCTTACGCTCCAGTACCGGATAATGGCGAAGCAGTCGATTTTCTGTCTGGCTAAAGCAACGAAAGATATCGCGGACGATCGTATGCAGCTTTTCCCTGTTTCTTTCTTTTTCCGTAATTATTTTTTCCCAGTCCCACTGGTCGACGTACACCGAATGAAGATTATCCAGTGTCTCGTCACGGCGAATGGCATTCATGTCCGTGTAAATCCCTTCATCCGGTCTTAATCCATATCTGGCCAGAGCCAGTCGCTTCCATTTAGCCAGCGACTGGACGATTTCCACCCTGGCATCGAGATCCCGGATGTCAAAGGATACTGCCCGTTCTATGCCGTTCAGATTATCATTGAGTCCGGTCTCCGGACGAACGAACAAAGGCGCAGACACACGAAGCAAGTTCAATGTATCTGCCAGTTGTGTTTCAAACTGGTCCTTGATCAGTTTAATGGCGGTCTCGGTTTCCCGGACGCCTAGTTTCGACTGATAATCTGATGGAATCAGGACATTTTTCTCGTGCATGATCATAACATTCGCCCTTTCAAAACAACCCATTCGTCCGCTGGCTGTGTCTTTCGCTTTCGATAAAGAAAAATCAGACACAATATGCCAATCGCTATAAACGCCAACTGACTGATGGACACAATCTGCTGAAGAACGGTATCGGACTCGATCAGCGCCGGCAACACACTGCCCGACAGATTAAACGTTACATGAATGACAATCGGAATCCAGATTGACCGCGTCCAGGCATAAAGCAGACCCAGTACAATGCCCGGAAGAATGACATAACTGATTTGGATTGGCTGCATGTGGAACAAGGCAAAAACGAATCCCTGAATCAGAATCGCTCCCCACTCCGGCATGACTTTTCTCAGTTCTCCCTGGACGATTCCCCTGAACAGCAGCTCTTCCGCGACCGGCGTCATAATACCGATACCCAGAATCAACCACAGATAGCCGTTTGCCGGTGTAAACGCTGCGGCTGTTTGAGCATATTCAGTCATCAACCGGTCGATCCATGCGTTGCTTTCCTGCAAATGTGTCAACAGGCTGAACCACAGATTGATCACGCCAAGGAGACCGATGGTTACGGCCATAGCGGGCAGGATTTCCCTCATCAGAGGCTTTTCCGTCAAGAAATAGCGGGCGTCTTTTTTTCGCTGGAACCTCAGAAAAATCAAGTATGCGGGAATCAGAAAAACGGATGATATGACCGTGATCAATGGATAATGGTCTGACAGAAGTTGGTTCAGCAACTCCGCTAGTCGAGCAGGATCGGTTAATATTTCGAGCGGGTTCCCGCCTGCCATCTGGCTGAACATAACAAACAGAAGTACAACGGTTGCCACAATGTTGATGATGACAAGGTGAATAACAAGAAATAGCGCGGGGATCAGAAAGGTGCGGAGTCGCGGTCTTCTGTGAGGATATATCGGGTCAGCCGTAGTGATTTCAGGTTGCCTGTCGTAAATGACCGGGGGCTCATACATGGCGGTTTCTCCTTCTACTGACGGATCAGATGCGCTTCATATTTATGGATCAGGCGCTGTGGCCCATAGGATTCTTTTGCTTTACGCAGTCCCGGCACACCCATATCTTCTTCGCGATTGACCCAGATTGCATCAGGAAATGTTTGTTCCATCATCAGCTTATTGATGGCGGCATAGGAACCATCGTAAGCGGGGTCCGCTTTTTCAAAATGGATGACCGCCGTGTCGCCATGGATCAATGAACCCATCGAAAAGGCAATCATCTTGTCGTGGACATAAAGTGCTCCGCCATACACATCAAGTTGGCTCATATGCCTGAATAGCTGGCGGATTGCCCGATAATCACTCTGACACAAATTCAGACAATCAACATCCTTTTCATCACACCATTCTTGCACCAGTGCCAGTGCCTGGCGTTCATCATCGGGAAGAAGCTGCCGATATTCGTATTCCGGATAGAGACGGCAGAATCGATTAAAATGGTTCCGCTTTCTGTGCAGTGCTTTGCCTCTCAGACTGCGAAGCGCTTCCGCTTCGTACAAATAATCACTGAAATCAGGATTATAGCTGATTGTCGTCTGATATTTTCTGAGGTGCTGCACCATCGGCAGGTGGCATTCGTCTATATACATCAGCCGAAAAGGCCACCCGTGTGATTGAAAAACCGGCCAGAGTACGTCGATCAAAAGCTCCAGTTTCTCCGGCGATGAGGATCCCAGAGGGAATGTGACATGCGGTGTCGTAAAAATGCCGCCGTTGCTGACCAGCGCTATGCACTCATCATGCTTGATGACCTGATAGTAAAATCCGGCGTTCCATGCTATACGGCTGTTTAGACAATGATCAGATATCTCCGTCCGGCTGTTCTCATAACACTGGCTGTAGGCAGCACTGTCCTCTATGGTAAACAGGCTGCACAATTCACATTGCATACTCTAATCCTCTTAAGACGAAAACCCGGATGCCTCAAAACGTTTAAAAAAATGATTAAAAGCTGCTTCAAGCTCACGTCTGTTTTTGATCGACAAATAATACTGTTCGCCGTTTTCATGTCGCATAGATCGCAGAATTGTCAGCTCGGGATTCTTGTGCTGTCCATCATCCGGCTCGTACGGATACATGACAACATATTCGCGCCCTTTGTACTGAAACGCATCAATAAAGGACATGTAATACTCATGTCCATTATCGATATCAACCAGTACTGCAAGTACACTTTCCTGAGAAGCACGATCGTCGCGAACAACTGGTGTTGGTTTATTCCGCTTCCTCGTCATCCTCTTCATCATCGATTTCTTCTTCCTCACACAGACGGTCGTATGCGGCAAGAACACGTTCGTACTCGTCGTCGTCGAGGCTCATCATGCCTTCTGACCCGTCCTCCATCGTTACGATACGGGTGATTACCATCGATGGGTCCTGATCATCATCTGCTGAAACCAGAACACAATAGTGCTCGTCTTCTAAAGCAAAATCATCGACCAGATGAAACGAATAATCTTCACCTGTCTCCATATCAGTCATCGTGATGATACTCGCTTCTGACATATCACCATCACAGTCGCAACCGCAGCAGCACTCGTCACATCCGCAGTCATCTTCTACCTTATTGCGATCATTTATTTCATGATCTGAATCTTGAATAAACATATTATCCTCCTGAACGTTCTGGATTCAACGTAAAACGATTTGATCAGAACTGACTCAAATTATAGCATATTACAGTTGATCTTTGCGACAACTATCCAGATGCTCCTGAAGAATAACCGTGGCGGCCGCCTGATCAATCTTGTGACGCTGTCGACGGGCTTTTAGCCCCTGCTCATGGAGCTTACGTGCGGCGATGACCGTCGTGTACCGCTCATCCCGAAACAGAACAGGAATTCCGGTTCGCTGCCCGAGTGTCTGCGCGAAAGCCTCAATCCGATCGATCATGGCCGACTGTCTGCCGTCTGTCCGATTGGGACAGCCCATCACAACTCCGATGACAGCTTCTGATTGAATCAGGTCTGTCAGCTCATCCAGAACGCGTGATTCATCTCTGCCGTTCCAGGTCAGAGTCTTCAAACCACGCGCTAATACGCCAAGCGGATCGCTTACGGCTATGCCGATTCGCACAAGACCGAAATCGATGCCCATCCATTTATTTGATGCTGTCATCATCTGAATCTTATAACCGGCTGATATAGTCTTTGATAATCATCTCCAGCAGTTCGTCACGTTCCATTCGACGAATCACCGCGCGCGCCGATTTGTGATTGGTTATGTAAGTCGGATCTCCGGACAGGAAATAACCGACCAGCTGATTGACAGGATTATAACCCTTTTCGCGTAGCGCATCCAGAACTTCTGACATTATCTCACGAGCCTCTCGATGGTGATCGACACCCATTTCAAACCGGGTTGTCTCATTGTCAACCATGCTTCATACCTCCTGTATTAATCAACTGCTTGTTCCTATCATAGCATGAAACACCGGTCCTGTCTGTGTTCCGTGCAAAAATTCTGCTGTCCGGTTCAGGATGCGGACGGTCGTCCGATCTCCTTTTACAAGTGGAACGGGACTGTCAAAGCGAACCGGAAGATAATTGGCAGAGTATCCTTCGAGACGGCCGTCCTCCAGCGATTGCTCAACAATCACATCGAGTATCCTGCCAATCTGCCGCTGCTGATACAAAGCTGCCAGTTCGTCAGCCAGTGCCATCATTTCCTGACATCGTGCTGCTCGTATCGTCGAAGGCACTTGTTCTTTCATGCGTGCAGCAGCAGTCCCCCTGCGTTCAGAATAGCGAAAGACATGCATCCGCGAAAAAGCCATTTCCCGACAAAAAGACAGACTTTCCCGAAAGTGTTCATCTGTTTCTCCGGGAAATCCGACGATTACATCCGTTGTGATAGCCGGATCATCAAAATTTGATCGCAGCATTTGAACCGTCGTTCTGAAGACGTCCGTCCGATAGGATCGGTTCATTTTCTCCAGAATATCATCACTGCCGCTTTGTAGTGACAGATGAAAATGCGGGCACAATGATTTGTTTTGAACAGCGAGTCTGACAAACTCCGGCGTGATATATCCAGGCTCCAGAGAACCAAGACGGATGCGCGCGATTCCTGGTATGGCCGACAGGTCCAAAGCAAGTTCTGACAAGGCGTGCGGTGCCTGACCGAGGTCTGAACCAAACGAACAGATATGAATACCCGTCAGGACAATTTCCTGAAAGCCATGTTCTGCCAGCGCTGTTGTTTCACGGATGATCTCGTCTCTTGAGCGGCTCCGGACACGTCCGCGCGCAAAAGGGATCGCGCAGTAAGAACAAAACTGATTACAGCCATCTTCAATTTTAACCAAGGCACGTGTCTCTGTCTGGTCCATGACTGGTCCCAATTCATTATACACGGCATGATCCGGGTCTGCGTCCTTCACCATCTGATCAACTGAACGATCCTCCCCGGTTGACAGGTAAGTCGAAACGATGCGGCAGACATCTCCCTTTTGACGGTTGTTAATCGTCAGATCAGCCCAGTTAGCGGCATCGCCGATCTCTACCTGGCAGCCGATCGCTACCACCAGCGCGTCGGGATTATGCTTTCTGGCCCGTCTCAGCATCTGCCTTGACTTGCGGTCCGCTTCAGCTGTTACCGTACACGTGTTGACGAGATAGACATCTGCCGGTTCGGAGAACGGAACCCATTCATAACCGGCAGCCAGAAACTGCATCCGGATGGCATCTGTCTCATAATGATTCGTTTTACAGCCGAGTGTCTGGCATGATACACGCTTTGCTTTCATTAACCGACCTTTCCTTTCATCTATCCCGTCTCAGATTATCTGATATTTCATCAATATTGACAAACGCTGCAGAACAATAGACAATTCTGATACACACCACAAGTCGTGTCTGCTGAATCCGGCAGGCTTGTCCGTCGTTCCGATTTATGGATCATTCAGCCGAATTGGCAGGGAGGAATTATGAAACACATACACATCAGACTTCAGTCAATCAGTGACGTCAAGGATTTCGTCAGAATCGCCAATACTTTTCCCTGTGAAGTCGATCTCTCTTCCGGACGGTATGTTGTTGACGCCAAATCGATGATGGGTCTTCTGAGCCTGGACCTGACGAAACCCGTAACCGTAACCATTCACCGGGATATTGATCAAAACCTGATTGACCAGTTGCAGCCGTTTGTGACCAGCGTTCTGCCAGATCAGACGAGCTGACCTGGAAAATAAAAGACAGAGGTTTGCTGCGCCTCTGTCGGATTTCCGGTCTAAACATTCATTTCGGTCAGGAGATGACTCCGATCAGCCGCGTCCCGTCAGCAGATACAGTATAATTGTAAACGCTCCGAACAATCCGGCTGCCAGCGTCGTCAACTTCTTCAGAATGCGATCCATGCTGCGGCCTTTTGATTTGCCGAAAAAAGTATCGGCACCGCCGCTGATGGCACCCAGTCCCTTTGCGTTGCCTTCCTGAAAAATAACCAGGATGACCAGCCCGAGACTGATGATAATATTCAAAACTGCGAGTACAATGACAAAACCATTCATATTGCATACCTCCAGCCGGTATCAATCAGACAATCCGGCAGCATGGGCCATTTTACCATATCGGGCAGCCGTTGACAAGCAGGTCTGCAGCGACTGTTGTAGCTTGTTGTAGCCGCGAATCGTTGAAGCGGCGAATCCCGTTCAGCGATTAAAAAGACCCGGCTCATCTCCAGAACCGGATCTTGGTGCCCAGAGCCGGAATCG
>LSQX01211714.1_pt1 | contig 20481 bp, 18 predicted proteins | sample 654561 | NCBI WGS metagenome assembly LSQX01 (sample SAMN04489861, study PRJNA283612) | anaerobic digester metagenome | isolation source: 4 biogas reactors fed with cattle manure at either 37C or 55C with and... | place: Denmark: Kongens Lyngby | collected 2014 | reverse complement strand
GGGTACCCATTACAAGCATTTCTATTATATCACTTTGCGAATCGGGCTTGCAAAGCGACAACATCTGAGCTTTGATGCTATCAATACCATGTGTAAGCTGAGGATCTATATTAGTTGAAATAGCACCGCTCCTAATATCCTCAAAATAGTTCAATAAAGGCAATGATATTGGTTGGTTTATTGTTGTTCCTAAAACCTCAATGTATAACTGTTTTTTTTCTTCTTCACCAAAGTTACAGCTGCTTGTATTCACTGTTTTTAATTTTATATCTCTATTGGGAATAGTACCATATAATAATTGAACACTTTGGTCGATACTATTACTGCGTTTAAGTGTAATAGGAACCTCTCTTATATTTTTGCTTGCATAACCGGTATGTAAAATTGAAAATGCCTCCATTATAAGAGATTTATCATCATTATTTGGTGTTTTTCCATTTCTAAGCTCTAAATACCTATGAAATTTATTTGAAAAAACACATTTTAACACTTCAAGGTTTTTCTCAACATCTGTTTGAATGTTAAACATAATATACATTCTTCGTATCGCCTGCCGCCATTCAATTGAATTTGAAGTCCAATACTGATTTTTTAGTTCAGCAACAATTTCTTGTATTTTGGGGTGCAGGGCTGAATAGTCTTGCAAAATGAAAATTTCTTCATCGGAAACAAGACTTCTGTTATCATATCCATTTTGATGCATATCAGCTATAGCCTGAATAGCTAATGCTTGCTTGTTAAGCTTTATACCCTTATATCCGAACAAAGAGTTGCAAAACAGGTGGTCAAATAAATACTTCATACTTTCAACATTTTTAACATCCTTACATTCTAACCCCGTTGTAAGTGAAAAAGTAATTTGAGCTATTATTTGGCGAATGGTAAGCCTTTTGCCGTGCTCCTGCTGCCAAATAAAATGATGATGAAGAAAATCAAACACTTTGTTTTGATTTTCCAAAACTATATTTCTATTAAAGAGAATAGGACAGACGTTTTTCTTAGGGCAGCCAGTGCATCTGTCAAAGCATTTATTAGAAATGAGATTCTTTAAAAATGGTCTTACAAATGAAGAATTATCAATACTTGCGATGTTTATTGCTCTGATCCCATATTCATTGATATTTATTACCGAATCTGTATTGATATCAATAGCATTTATGAGCTTCATTTGTGCCTCTGAGCCCATTTCTTCTAAAAAGGTATTAAGAAGTGGTCCAGTATTGGCAACCAATATTACATGCTTACCGTTTTTGGATTCCTGTAAGCAACGTTTAAGCATACCCTTTCTGTCAACTGCAGAAAACTCGCTGAAATCTTTAATATAAAGGCACTTTTTCCCATTATACAAAACCACCTCATCCCAAGGTTTCAGTTTTCCTTGCAATGCATTAAGTTCATCAAGTACTTGAATAAGTAAACTTGTCTTGCCATCCCCAGCATGTCCAGTGATGAGAATGATGTGAGGACTATGCTCTGTTAGCCATTTAGCCACAATGTTAACAATTGGTCTCTTAACCATTATATCCTGATAGAAAGGACTGCTCTGGCTTGCTTCAGCAATCGCATTTTCATTTTTTGCCCCAACATTATGAAGCGTATTTAGATACTTTATATATTCCTCATTGTACATTACTATCACCCCACTCTAATTATTTTCAATGTACTTTAAAGCTTCCTTTAATTTTTTGAAGTCATCATCATTGTTGAAATATCCCACACTGAAACGAACTGTTCCTACTGGGAAGGTACCAATAAATTTATGTGCTGATGGTGAACAGTGTAGTCCAGTTCGCACTTCTACACCTTGTTCACTCAATACTTGGCCTATATTATCGCTGCTGTAGCCTTCAAAAACACAGGATACAACACCAATGGTATCAGCTACTTCGGAAGGACTAATGATTCTGATGTTATCATACTTCTTTAAAACAGCTATTAACTTATTGTGGTTTTCTTTTTCCTTTGCATAGATACAATCAACGCCTGTTTTCTTTATCCAATTCAAAGATGCGTACAACCCCGCAATTGCCATTATATTTTGGCTACCGGCTTCATATCTTTGAGGAATTGTATCAGGCATATTGGGACTTGCTGAGTCAATTCCAGTGCCGCCAAAGATAAGAGGCTTAAGCTTAAGGTCACCATTACAAATAAATCCCGCTATGCCAAAGGTAGCATATAAGGTTTTGTGCCCTGCAAAAACCACAAAGTCATAGATAGTACTGCTTAAGTCCATATCTATAAGTCCTGCGGTCTGGCACATGTCAATTACATTAATTGCCTCATATTGGTGTGACAATGTGCAAATATCTTTTATAGGAGCCACCAAACCACACACATTACTCGCGTGAGTAATAATTACGATGTTAGGCTTGTTCTCAGCAAACTGATATTTGATTTTTTCTAAATCGTACGTTAGCTCCTTGTGGTTAACCGATAGGGTAATAATGTTCAGTTTATATAACTCCTGCAAATAATTTAGTACCCTGATAACCGCATTATGTTCAAAGGGTGAAACATAGATGTTATAGTTATTCGATATGGGAAGTCCTTGCAAAATAATGTTGATTGCTTCCGTTGCCGATGGAGTAAATACTACCTTTTTAGCAGGGCAATGAAAAAGCTTCAGCATCAGATTTCGTGTATCATGTATAAGTTTGCTTGCGGAGTTGTTCTGCCCTCGACCAAAATTAACACCTGATTCACGATAATATTTATCTACAAAGCTATACACTTCTTCGGGTTTCGGAAAAGTGGTAGCAGCGTTATTAAAATAAGCTATTTTATCCAAATGTTAAATCCCTCCCCCACACATTCTTTCGATAAATTCCATAAGTATTTGTCTTTTTTCTTGTTCTGAAATAGACTGTCCCATTTCTTCGAGAGCGGTAGCTATCTCGTTGTAAAGAAGTTTTCCTCTGTCACTGTAAGATGTCTTATCAAATGACTTAACAACCTCTTTTCCATCTTTACCGATGAAACACACCTTGTAACTATTTGAGCTTGCCCTTGAATTATCAACCTGAGCAGCAGATAAATCATATTCCAAAATGGATTTTTTATAATGTTCTAATTTTGATATAAATTGCGAAATCGTATCAACAGTCCAATCATCAATTCGCAGATCAGTAACCGTCTTTGCAAGCCTTTCAATAAACGTCTTTTCATCATTACCAATACGACTCATAAGCTGTAATACCTTATGTTCTTCATTAGGGAACAAGTAGCTAAAAGTAGTCGGCTTTAATTTCTCAATAAAATCTCTAATAATGGAGGTCAGGGTGGCACTATCGGCTTGACCGGACTTAAAAATACCTTTTACATCGTTTGTCAAATGCTTAACAAGTCCGTTTTTAGCACTATCAAAAGTAGCTTTTGAGCTTCTGATATTGTCAACAATGTTGATTGTAAATTCTTTATATCCATAAATATCAAATAACTTTTTAAACAAAAATTCTCTTGCATTGATGTCAGTTTGTTTTAAGCTTCCGATAAATTTTACCTGTGCAGGGGGTATTTTTTCTGGGGAGGTATTTTTACCTTTATAAATGGTTTTTAACTCCTTAGCGTACTTAGGTAAACTCATGTACCAGCGTGACATTGCAGAAACAACATAAGTAAATGTGTTATAATCTTTTTCCTTTGAGATAATGTATTCCGAAAACAGCCCTGCAAGACTGTCAATATACATTGACTTATCTTCGTTCCAATTCTCCATAAAAGCAGTAAAAGCCTTTGGGTTTTCGTTAATACTATTAAGGAGATCTGCCGTAATCTTAACTTCTTGGTTTCGGCTCTTAATAACAAGATATTTCTTGAAGAAGTGAAGTACTACTGCAATATAAATAGGGATAACCCCTTTTTTCATCCCATAACCAAATTCAGGCAGAGTTAATCTGTCATATAAGTCTTTGAAATTACTCCCCTCATTTGCATTAGCACCATTGAAGAACTCTTGTATCTCACGCAAAACATTTACCATATTCACATCTTCAGGTGTAAGTGTTAAAACAGGCTTAACTTGTTCGTTTGAGAGGATGCCAGTTTTTATTAATGTACTTCTCATAAACGAAACGTCCTGGCCTGTTCCGGTAAGCCCTAAATTTATATTTAATTCGTTTTCAAGTAACCCAGAAATAAGCTTGCTCCTACTGTTAATTGCAACCGTCGGTAAACTATCCTTATTGATGGATTCATTGTTGATAATAGGAGTTTTTGTATATGTTGCTGCACAAATTTCCGAAAGCTTTGCAGAGATTTGTGCCTTCCGCTTCAACGGCTTTTTTTCGCCATTCCAATAATACTCGGCTTCTCCTGTTTCTGGGCGAGTAAAGCTTAAAATATACTTACTAATAACTTCTTCTAAATCTTCAACATAAATATCATATTCGTCAGAAAGAATCTCATCATCACAAATTTGATCTTTCAAAATCATAATAGCATTGTACTCATAAGCTATTTTCTCTATGTCAATAAAGCGGACAGGAAGTACAAAAACTATTCTATTGTGGTTACAACTACCACTTATAATAATTTCTCTGATTTGTTCAATTTCTTCGTTGCTACGAGGGATAATCGCATACACTACACCATCAGCACTTAGGTTTTCAATCTTTCTTCCCCAATCTGTAACAGAGAAAAACTCTGTGCTGTCAATAAAGGTGAAATCAAAATATCTTATAATTTCCATTTCGTCATTGTAGGCAGTAGGATACATATAGCTCTCAAAAGAGGACTTATTCAGGATGTCCTTTACACTTAAAGTCTGCATGGTCTTTTCAATAACATTCTGAATCTCAGTACTAATGTCAACACCAGAACTTTCCTTGATTTTCAGATAGCCATTGCTTCTTTTGAGATATATAATGCACTCTTTTTCAATAAGCTCGGCAAGTACATCATCAATAACTTTAACATCAGAAACACTGTCTCTAAAGGTGTCTACGATCATGTCTTTAATTGGAGATAGTTTTTCAAACTGCTCAACAATGTAAATGAGCGATATAGTTTTAATGATTTTATTAGCCAGTGAATCCTCATCAAGCTTTTGAAGCACCTTTGATGTAGTCTCATAAAGCTTGTGAATTTCACTTGTGTAAGGTTCTTTCCTTAAAAGTGGCTCAAAATAATCATACACATAATCAGGGGTAAGCATGGGAAAATCACCCTTTGCATTTTCTAAAAATGCGGTTAGGGTGTACTTATTATCCGATGATAAAAATGTAAATAGTGTTCTCTCATTCTGCGCTACCTTTTCAGATAGTCTCGGCAGGATGAAGGTTGAAATCGGATGGAGCGGATAACATCCCATAACTGCTGTCTGAGCTGCAGTATTATCATTCTTTTCAAGTATACCGTTTGCGTCAAAACGCTCAATCAAGTTTTTAAAGCGTGTTTCGTTCTGCTGACAATAATTAGCCCAATAGTCCCTATCCTTCTTAATAACGGCAGAGATGATTTCATACATCTGAGAAAAATTGTTATGCAGATTAATATGCTTAAATCTACCAGAAACACCTCTCCAACCGTCGACCTTATCTTTCGGGAGATTTTTATCAATGTAGTTCGCAATATCCTTATGAGATATAAGCATCAGATGCATTTGCTTATCGCCACTACGATCGCACTTTTCTGCAAAGTCTTGTAGCAGTTTTATGTCACTGATCGTAGTATTGGCAATGCTTGACTCTAAATATTTACTGAACTCGTCATAAATAATATATACACCGTTATAGCCTTCATCCTTTAGCTTATCTACGACCTTTTCATAAAGTTCCACTACATCAAAACCAACAAAGGGATTAAAAGCACTACCTGATGTGAGAGTAGGATAAAGCTTATTGAATTTTTCATATGCATTCACATCAAATTCTTTCAATGAAACAATAAAGTCATTGATCGGTACATTAAGTTCTGAAATAAACTTTTTGTATGTATCGTGGTAATGATTTTTCCAAAGGGCTATGGTATTGACTGCCGCTTTGAAGTTGGTTTCAGGCATTAGATTTGTCAAGTTTTCGTTTTTTAAAGCAGTTTGCAATGCACTCAAAAATGATTGTGTAATACTTGTGCTACTTCCACTGACAATAATCGGGAGCAACTTTTTATCACTGTTTATATATCTTGTAATGAACTCATATAGTTTCGTATTCTGTTCCTTTATTTTATTCAAAAGTATTTCGAACAAAACCATGTCTTTCTTAAAGAGAAGTGACATAAGCATAAGTACGATATGTGATTTTCCTCTACCATATGCTCCAATCAATATCCTTGCTCTACCCCTATCTTGTGCACTTGTGCTGAGAATAACATCCTCAATAACATCAATAGATGACATCGTAGGTATAAAACTTTTCACTTTATTTTCATTGTGTAGGTCATAGGCAATATTGATTGAGGTTTGAAAACCTTTCTCTACCCATATTTTCTCTTCAAACATATTATATCTCCAATCTTTGAGGATATGTCTTATTTGTTAATTGCATTGTAGTATTCTCGGACACACCCTAAAAAGTCAATTTCTCTTTCAATGGTTATAACATCAAGACCAGCTGTCCGAACAACTCTGATGTATCCCGTAAGCTCAAGTTTATTCAATAAGCTGGTCAGCGTAATAATATCCAGGTTAAACACCTTTCCGGCATTGTACTTATCATTTTGAATAGATGATATTTTTATTTCATTTGCTCCTTTTGCTTGATCAACAATGACCGCAAGGATAACAAGCGGATGTATGCTGTCAATCTTAGGAACACTTTTTTTATAAGTCTTAGCTTTTTTACTTGAGATGTCCACAAGAGATAATTCACCAAGCGGACAGTCAATGTTACTCTCCGGATGTACCTTGCCGGGATTGGATTTAATTCTTGGCACATAGGTGTTGATGATACAGTTAAAATCATCATCTAAAGAGCGTTCAGAAACCTCTGATTCGTTCAATAGTATATAAGCATTGAGCTGCTTTACAAAATCATCTCGGTTAAATTCGCTACGGTTAAACTCATTAAAGAAGAAATACCAAGCCGTTGCGTCAGCTTCGTTAGTTGCAAGGTTATAGTGTAGAAACCACAGTGTTCCTATTTCTTCAATGTATCTGTCATTTTCATAAACGATTTCACCGAAAGGGGTAAGAGTTTGGTACTTCTTTCCCGAAGTCGGCTCGGCTGTAAGCCTAACGGCTTGCAGCCAATACCGCAGAGCCTTAACCATATTTGCACCTATGCCTAGAATATCCATAGGATTTCCGTTGTCACCCATAAAAACTGTTCTGTCACGGATAACATTTTTTATTCCTTTATATAACCAGCCTTTTCTTATGAAAAAGGTATCATGCGCTCTAAATCTCATAATTACTCCTTTGTCTTAAGGTATTTATCCATCAGGCAACCGCCTTCAAGATATTTAGCAGTTACACACATCTTACAACGCTTACACTTGTTATCACTGATGCGGTAGTCATCTCCTATAATTGAGATAGCACCAAATCTGCATAATGACTCACATTTTAAGCATTTGCGACAAGCGTTGAATTTTCTCACTTGGTAACCGACCATTCTTTGTAGATCATCATGCTTTGCAACATTCATTGTCTTAATTTTTACTGCATAATCATATCCGTCTTGTGAAAAGGGCTGAACAGATAAAATCGGCACATTGGTTTTTATATCCAAGACAATAGTTTCGTTGATGAGCTTTCGTCCAAGTTCCTTAGTAACGTTTCCAAAAGGAATTAATAAATTTAAAAATGTATCATCAACTGGTCGATTAAGTTTATACACCTTTGCATTATTCTCAGTCGTGCAATTGGTAAACTTGATTTTGACATCCTCAGCCGCAGTTATACCGTTACCACCCTGTCTAGCCTTCCATTTTCCGCTATCAACATAGACTTCCGCATCGGGTTTGCCGATTTTCACAGCAAAGTCAATCAAAAACTCTCGCCATTTCTTAGCCTGCTCCGGCATATAAATCCGAGACAAGAGTTGTGCTCTTTCATTGTTATTTGGGCAACACCAACAGCCCACACGGTCATAACCAAGTCTGTACGCATCGTTGAAGTCTATGCCTTCTCCCAAAATGTAGAGCCAGATATCAATATCCTTCCACAGAAAGATAGGTGATGCCACTGTTTGATTTTGTATTTTGATTTTATCATTAACTGTCTTAATACCATCTTTATCTACTTTAATTGCAGCCTCAATACGATTATACTTACTCCGGCTTACCGACTCGTTTTTGCGAATACCATAAAAAGTTAAAATATCCCGGTCACGATAAAGACTGTTCAGTACGCGGGTGATGGGTCCTGTCTTAAACATAGAACAGCACCAACGAAGCATACGAGCTGGGGGACCAATATCTTCACAAACCTCATAAAAATCTTGTTCCTTGTTTTTTGCTGTCTTAAATATCGCTTTGGGATTGTTTTCTCTAAACCTTTTAGCATATTCAATTGTCAAGGGGAATTCAAGGGTAGTATCGCCAAAGATATGTACTAGGTTGGGATTACTCAGAGCTCGTACAGTTAAATCGGCAGTAACGGTTGAATCTTTACCTCCCGAAAATGAAATCACGATATTTTCACTCGGATATACCTTGGCAGTATCCCTAATAAACTCAGTAGCTTCATCGAAGATATAATGCAGCCTTTCTGTATTGGCCTTAATAAATCTGTCTATGGTTTGATTGAAAAAGTCATAGTTATTTTGTTTTTTATATTTTTCAAGCAGTTCTGTGATTTGCTCATGAGAACGCTTTTTATACGCACGAATTGGAATTATCTTTGATTCACCGTCAATGTAATAACGGTTATCTGCCGCCCAAACAGTTTTGTTTATATAATCAAACGGTTTTGCAGTCAGTATTTCAATCAGCAGTCGTTCTTCAGGGAATACCGGTCGCAGATCCGCGCACAAATAAGCGGTTTCTTTTTCACATAGTGGACAAATGTTTTTATCTATTCTGCTAGCTGATTTGACAATTGGTATCTTACAATCATTGCACCAATAAATAAAGATAGGAGCATCCTGTTCTGTAGCGGCGCCACAAAGCTCGCATATATTGCTATTTGTTTCTCTATTACAACTCTTGCACCACAAAACTTACACCTCCCTTTACTACATCATAACATTTTTTATGTCCCAAAAACCGGACTGTGCTTTTATATTTAAAAAAAGATTATTTTGGTCTATAAAATTCAAGTAAATCTCCTACACTACATTCAAACAACGTGCATAATTTGCTCAGTGTTTCATAATCAATACGCTGCATTTTATCGTGATAAAGATTAGAGATTGTTGCTCTTGAAAGCCCTGTTTTCTCATAAACATCTTGTATGTTATAACGATTTTGTCCCATTAGTGTTGACAACTTACAGCGTATAGCCATTCCAGTGCCTCCCTGTTATATAATATTCACTATACAGTGTAACATAATTTTACCAATCAGTAAATAGATATATGCTTATTTTTTTGTCATATCTAATCATTATAAACTTATATTAGTACATTTTTATTTGAGGGTTGCTTGAGCTATATACAGAGATATACAGAGATTACTTGGAATAATACCTTATTAATACACTAAAGCTACCATTTCATAAATTCATATAAAAAAACACCTATCTCAATGTACATTACTAGACACATGTACATTGAGATAGGTGTAATGAAAATTTTGTTGATATACTTTAATTTCTATCGAGGTATATTTTAAAAATTTTTTACTCTTCACCATTTTAATTTTATAACTATCGAGTATGTTGAAATTTTATCCCCTTTTCTTTTGCAGGCACAGTACCTAATACAATAGCATCATAATTTGCTGCACTTTTGCACTGATTAGAAATATACCCTTTTTCCGCCATGGAAGTATAGTTTGTGCCAGCCACAATAATGTGATCCAAAACTTTAATTTCAATAGGATGAAAAATATCAACCATTCTCTGGGTTAAAGTTTTATCTTCCTGAGAGAAATTTTGCGATCCACCAGGATGGTTATGCGCTAAAATTACTGCATTACAATCACATGCAAGAGCATATTTTAATATTTCTCTCGGATAAACCGCCGTCTGTCCAATACTCCCTTCTGACATGGTTTTTGTTTCAATTATGTTATTACCACTATCTAAAAAAGCAACCATAAACCTTTCTTTATCCTTCATACCGCCTAAAAGAGCTAAAAAATATTGTCCTGATACGCTTGACGAATTGAGCGTAATCTTATCATTGCTCTCGTGCACTTTTAAAATGTTATATGAAGAAATGAACTCGTTGAGTAATCCTATCTTTTCAAGCTGCTTTTCATTTGGTTCCATAATGTGGGGATGTTCTAAGATGTTGAAAGGGTTATTGCTTTTTACATACTGCTGAACCTTCTTGTATGACAGTCCTGTTAAATTTGTCAGGCCTTTTAAAAACTTTTCGGTGTGCTGAATATCTTGCTTCATATTATGCCTGCCCCCCTACTTCATCAAATAACTCAATAATGGATTTTATACTTTTTAACTTCTCACAAGTCTCCATTGATAAATCCATTAATTCAAGATGCGAAAAAAATTTTTTAATCCCTATACTTTGAATGCATCTATGAATTTTTTCTTTTGTATCCATATCCAAGTCAATTAATTTATCCAGTAAATCTACACATTTTATATATTCCGTATCTCTTAACTTATTTACATTCATCTATATTCCCACCTTTCCCTGTAATTCTCTTAATGATTCTTTTCTGATAGTGTACCTCAATACATCGTAATTCCTACGAAGATAGAATAATATCCTCTACTAACTGCCAATTAGCTGCATAAATAACTGCTGATATTCATCCTGCATTAGCTCATTTAACATATTGACCTGTTCAGTACTGAAATCATATTCTTCGATCATGTCAGCATGAGTTTTGGATGTCACATCTATATGAAGGATAGTTTCAGTAGTAGTAATGGTCTCCTCAATTTCTTTGCCATCCTTATCAGTAGTTGTTATGGTTTCCTCATGTTCAATCATTTCTATCCAATAATCAATCGGATTCATATCCCAAAAGATACCCCGTAAGATACTTATCTTCGTATCATCAAGAGTGGCTACATCCATGCCGTTTTCAGGATCGACAGTCGTCTTGACAGCATAAACCGGCAGTATCTCCCTCCAGTTACTGACATTGTTGATGCTTCCACTTCCGGATACCTCCAATGTATCATGTGGATTATCTATCTGTATCTGCTCAATTTTTTCAGAGAACTCTTCATTAATCCAACTGACAACTTCCGTCATAGTTGGCGTGTTCTTGCCAGAGCCTTCATTGGAAAAGAATACACCAAACACAGATCCCAGTAAAAGACCAGCAAGACATATTACAAGAATGATAACAAGCGCTATCCAACCACCTGCAGCAATTAAAGCACTCAATCCTTTAACTGCTACAATGATAGCCTTAATGGCAGCCACCATTGCTTTTACTGCCATCTTTGTCGATGTTACAGTAGCTCTTGCAGCTAATCTTGCTGCCTGTGCTGCCCTTCTTGCAGCCTGAGCGGACTTGGCAGCAGTTTTTGCTGCTGTCTGTGAGGTTTTAACAACAGTCTTAGCAGTACGCTGAGCTGTTTTCACTGACTTTTGGGATTTTTTAATCGTTCCTTTAGTAGTTTTCTTTATGGCTTTTGCACCAGTTTTAACAGATTGCTTTATGGTATCTCCTGTTTTTCTGGAACTATTGATAACCTGTGCTGCCTTTTGTTCACCCATTGGTGAAAAGAGATTTTTAGGGGCCTTTATAGTGAAGTGTGAGAATGTCTGACTCGACTTTGGTTGGATAATATTCTTATTTTGTGTTCGCATCTTAAGCTTTTGAAAAGTTATCTGGTCTGCTCTGTTTTTAACAAACCTCCGCTTTCCCAATTCGCTTGACTTTGATAAAGTGAGTTTTCTCTTTTTGATTTCCTCTACTCTTGGCTGGACGGCACTCTGTTTAGTTTTCTGTTTTACAACACTTTGAGAAACCTTTTGCTTCGCTGTTTCCTTTCCTTTTCCCGAGGAAGCACTCTGCTGTGCTGTCTGCTTTGTTTTAGTCTTAGTAACATTCTCTTTTGCTGCTTTCTTCTCTTCATTCTTTGAGGGTTGATGTATACTCTCTCCATTTTGAGTGTCCATATTCTGAGAATCTGTATCCACCACGCGGCGTTCCTTAATTTTTTCAACCGCCTTTTTCCCGTAGTTTTCTGCGGCATATCCTCCATTACGAATAATGGTTTCTGCACCTTCTCGGATGCTATTTCCAGCATAGTCTACATAGTTACCCTCATCGTCATGCCCAAGTTGTTCAGATTGCTCTTTAGTACGGATATATGCGCTTTTTGCCCTTCGGGATACATCGGTTGCCTTATCAAGTATCTTAATATCCTTCTTAGTCTGTTTGGTCTTGATTTCTTTCACATCCCACACCTCCTCCCATAATTTTTGTTAATATCCTACAGCAAACTTTAACGATCTTTACCTTCGGAAAAAAGCAATGGACGTTGTAAACTCCTACAATATTCAGGATAGCGTAATCGGATTGCTTCAAAAAAGTATGGAGCATAACCACAGTCAAACAACTGATAAGGTGCAGAATACTGTTCTTTTCCTTCTTCCGTCCAACCGTTCCAGAGGTTAAATGCAAGGCGACACAGTCGCCGTGTGCTGCCTGTCTGCCATGCAGATGAAATTCCTTCAGGTTTAATGCAGTCATCCTTAAAATCAAACAATGTGCAAATATTGCGCCTTGTTTCCGCACTAATTCCCATTGCATAGAAGAATGCCTTGTGAAAAGAATCATCGTTACGGGTTGTAATAAGCATTTCATTATAAAAAGCCTTATGCTCTTTGCTTGCAAACTGAATATTATCCAATATGTTCTCCTCCTTAGCTTGATGAGAGGCTAATTAACAAGACGATTAGCCTCTCACGATTAATAAACCATACAATATTTTATTTCTCCCCCGGTTTTGTGCTCATCAGGCGGTAGAGCTTTGTATTACGTGGAAATTGGTCAGTGAAAGGAACAAGAGAGCTTCCTACCTTAATAAGTCCATTGCCTGCATCTACATTTGTAATATAGGAAAGTTGAAGGTCGGAAATGTTCAGAAGTTTGGCAAGTTCCATACGGTCGGTACTGGCCTGATTGAGCATTACGATAAATTCTGAATTTGCCAGCATAGTACGGGCGGTATGGCTTTGCAAAAGATCGTCCACGTTCTGCGTAATACCCGTACAAAAAGCACCATACTTTCTTACTCGCTTCCACAGTGTAAATAAAAAGTTAGCGCTGTACTCATGCTGAAAAAGCAGATATATTTCGTCTATGATAATAAATGTGTTCTTCCCCTTTGCGCGGTTTTGCGTGATTCGATTTAAAATACTGTCCAGTACCACCAGCATTCCGATTGGTAGAAGCTGCTTGCCAAGATCAAGGATGTCATAGCAGATAAGGCGATTGTTTACATCCACATTGGTCGGCATTGCAAAGGTGTTAAGACTGCCGCTGGTAAACAACTCGATAGCCAGAGCAATTTCCTGTGCTTCCGCTTCTTCCTGTTTTAAGAGCTCAGCATGGAAATCCTGTAATGTTGGTGGAGTTTCTTTGAAATTACTTTGTAGATATTTTCTGTACACGCTGGCGGTACAGCGGTCAATTAAAGATTTCTGCTTTGCACCCAAATTGTGCCCGCCAATGAGCTGTTCGCAAAGTGATAGTACGAATTCCGACTTTAGTATGACAGGGTTTACACCATCTCCATAGTCCTTATTCATATCCATTGCATTGATGTGGTTTTGAGATGTGGCAGATATGTGAATGATTTCACCCCCCATTGCCTTAACAAGTGATGAATATTCACGCTCCGGGTCTATAAGGATAACATCATCATCACTGGAAAGCATTTGATTGACGATCTCACGTTTCGCGGTGAAACTCTTACCGGAGCCGGAAACACCGAGGATAAAAGAATTTCCATTAAGCAAATGTTTACGGTTGGCAATAATCATATTTTTACTAATAACATTCTGTCCATAATAGATGCCGCCGCTGTGAGCTATCTCCTGTGCCCGAAACGGTATAAACACTGCTGTGCTTTCTGTTGTCAGTGTCCGAATAGCATCAATTTTCCGCAGCCCATATGGCAGTACTGTATTTAGACCGTCCATTTGCTGATAAGTAAGGGTAGAGAATTGACACAGATGCTTTCGTGCTGTAGTCAGCAGGGTTTCTGTATCGCTGTCAAGCTGCTCCTTACTGTCTGCTACATGAACCATTGTAAGGACAGCGAACATCATCCTCTGGTCACGGGTGGTCAAGTCGTCGAGGAATTCCTTGCTTTCCTTACGCTGTTGCTCCATATCGTAGGGAACAACTGCTGAAAAATTGTTGCTTTGGTTTTGCCGCCTTTGCCAGTTTGTTATATTGGTTTCAACACCTAAGAGACGGCTTTCCACCTCCCTCACGGCTTCATCTGTGGGAATTGGGATAATATCAAGTGATAACATCATATTACGATTTAGGTCACACAGCTCGGATACCATGCTGTCCTTGATATAGCTGGCAAATTCCCTCAGAAAGATAACACGTCCATATTTACTGCCCATGCGAAAGTGATCTTTTTCAAACTCAAAGGTATCGGGGCAGATATAGTCCTTGAAATCATGTCCTTTTTTCATGGTGTCGGACAAATCAAAATGAAAATCTGTTTCCTCACCGGCACGAAAAAAGTCATGCAGGATTCTAAGTCGGTCTGTTGCATCTAATTCTGTACATTTAGAGCCTAAGTGGGAAAAGTGAGTAATCAGGTCAGTGCCAATGCGAGAAAAGTAGTTCCGAGCTTCCTCAATATTCTTTTTAACCACTGACACAGTAACATATTTATCCTGTACAATACTATTTGCACCGGTTGCTTTATCCAAAAGCATCTGATTGTATTCCCTGCGGTACTCATCCAGCCTGTCATTTCTTAAAGGGATTAGAATAGAACTTTCAAAATCTGCTTTGTTTAAGCGCCGGTTATTGATGGTAATTTTGGTGGTGGCTCCACTGTCAAAGGAATTGAGTAATTCCGAGTAGGATAAAAACATTGCCTCTTTATCTTCTTTGGAGGCCACTGCATAATTGATATCCTCAAATCGATAGGATTTTGAAAACTTATTGCCCACACAAAAAATCCCATCCGTCCAAAGAATGCGAATGGGAATAGCCTGCTGAACACCCTTAGGGACAACAAAGCGTTCTTTATCCTGCTTCATGATTTTCTGCAGGGTCTTAATCATGGCGTTTCAATTCCTCCTTTTCATGATTTGCAATAATGTTTTTGAGTGCTTCAAAATAGATGTTGGTTGGATAGTAGCAAAGCTTTTTAGGCATTAGAAATTCTGATTTGATATATGCCCATAGAAATTGCTCCGCCGTCATGCCATGGTACTTGATAAAGCCGAGAGCTGCAAAAGGTGAAGCCCCTAATATACACATCCAGCTGACCGTTTCTGTGCCGACTAAATTCCGTAAGCCAAAGTAGATTCCTATGGCTACACCAACTGCAAAGACAGAAAAAATGAACTGCCGCATGGACAGTCCAAAGAATAAACTTTCTGTATAATCCCGGATTTCACGATTAATTTTAACTTCCAAAATCAAATCACCTCCACATAAAAATAACGCCTCACACTGAAGCGCTATTAGATTGCTTATTTTATCGTTCCTGTTTATTTTTTTTATTCTTTTCTTTTTCTCTTTGTACCTTAGCTACCAATACATCAACTTTACGGTTCTGCGCAATAACTGCCTCGTCCTTTGTAATCGGAATTCCATTCTTAAAAGCTTCATCTATAAGCATGTTAAGTCTTTCCTTCTCCTTCTCCAGTTCTTTACTGTAATCCACCTGTTTCAAATTGAAACCTCCTTATGTTTTTAGTATCTTGATAAACCATTTTAACGGTATACCGGTAGTATAAGTTACATTTATGACTATTTCAACGGTATTCCGTTAAACATATGCAATATAAACTGCTATTCTTTAATTAACGGAATAACGTTTAGGGGTGATAGAATGAATATTTCTCAAGCAGTAGTCAAACGAATAGAAGGTTTATGTATAGAACGAAATTTAACAATAAATGCTCTTAGTAATATTTCAGGCGTAACACAATCAACTGTAAATGACATTATAAGCGGTAGGACATATAATGCTGGAATTGCCACTATTAAAAAGTTGTGCGATGGTCTTGGAATCAGTGTTCGTGATTTTTTTGATTCTGATTTGTTTACCAATTTAGAGCAGGAAATAAAATAGTTTATAACCATCGGCATCCTTTCCTTTTCTTTTTCCATGTGTAATAATGGAATCAAAAAAGGAGGGTCTATTTATGATGTACGCATCCATTTTTATATTTTTTTTAATGTTACTGTTAAACTCCCTGTTTAAAATTGCATCTTTTCTCCGGCTTGGCATACCACTGCTTTATGCGTTTATTGTGCCGATATTCTTTGCTGATTGGCTTCATAAAAATGAAGCTCTGGCAATGGGTATTTGGTATGTATTAATCGGTCTTGTTGTATTTAGCTGGATCATAAGTATACGCAATAAAATCCATCGCAGTCGAGAAAAGAAGCAGTATAATATAAACAACGGCTGATAGCACTATAATCCCATCATCTCCCGCACTACCCGGTCGGCCATTTTCACTGCGCCAACAAGCACGAGCATGTTAAAAATCAGTTCCCCTACATAAGACCATACCATTGTAACGGCACTGGCACTTGTGTCCACCACCGGCGGGGATGACGCAAAAACTGAAAAAATAACACAGGCCAGAACAATGATAGCTCCTTCGAGACATACTGCGGCATAGCCTTTTAGAAAGGACTTACCTATGCTCTGGCTTGGCTCTCCTGCAAAGGAGGCTAAGGGGACAGGAGCGATAGCAGTGTAAAGATAGAGTTTGAAAAATCTTCCATACACCGACATAATCATAATAAAGGACAGCACAGTGATGAACAGTCCGCCGATTAGTGTCACAGCCCACAGTGGGATGCTCTCAAAAAATCCGCAGTCTTCAATGGCTTGCGTTATGGTGTCTGGGAGGACAGTCTGAGTGTTCGTCCCAAAACCTGCACTGCTCATGATGGTAGAAATAATCCCCTGCACGATATTAAACAGCGCCATCATCAGTTCTAATCCATAGGTCACAACACCTTTTGCCAGAGCAAACCGTATGAATAACTTTAGGGCATGTTCCGGCTTTTTGACTTCTGCGAAACTACCGCATGTCTTAACCACACCAATGACGAAAAACAACACCAGCAAAGCTAAACCGATAGCCTGCAATGCGCCATGGATATTCACAATAACGCTCCATATACCACCACCTTTGAATTCAGTGGGGGATTGGGCTACAAGCAGCCATATCTCAGACAGCTTATCATTCCATGTTTTTAAAGCATTATTCAAATTGTCAATTACCCAGTTACCGCTTGACATAGCAGAATCACCTCCTTGAAAAAATTTAGGGAACAGGCTTTTAGTGACCTGTTCCCCTTAAACATGAGGTGCTTCATTATCCTGTAATGAGATTTAAAATCTCTTTAGCAAAGGTAATAATTACGCCACCCGCAAGGGTCAAAAAACCGTTTGCTCTTTGGGATGGGTCGTGAGATTTAAGAGAAAGTCCAATCTGCACGATACCAAAGCCCAGCAGAATCATTCCTATTGCCCGGATCAATCCAAAAATAAAATCCGATAGATTATTAACAACAGTCAGTGGATCATTGGCAGCATAAGCCTGTACGGTAAAAAGGGTAAACATTATTATCAATACACAGTAAAAAGCAAAATTCTTTTTGATTCTCTTAGATATTTTCATCTGATCATACCTCCACATATTGTTTTTTTAGGCTTGCATTAAAGTTTCGAGTTCCTCCTCAGCGAGAAGCTCATAATCACTTTCCTCATTTAAAGCTATGTTCTTCCAGTTCACTGCATTTTCTGTATCTCCGCTTCCACCATCAACAGTCAGCTTTACATTGGTGTGTCTTAAAATATCAAACTTGTCATCCATTAGCGCCCTTTCTCCCCGGATGAAAAGCAAAGCATAGCGGTTATCCAACATACGCACCTCATCTGGAGTTAAGAGCTCACGACCGGATTGTTGAAAGTTGGTAGAATAGCTACCGTTTCTTCCTTTACTAAGTCCGTAAGAATTGGTATCGATAGTCTCTTTGCCTAAAAGCTCTGACACATATTTGTGTGTGGATTGCTCATTGCCACCCAGATACAGAAATTCATCACAGTTACCTACTATAGATTCCCAAGTATCTTTAAACAGGGCTTTTAGCTGTGCCAGGTTTTGCAAAATGATGGATACTGATATTTCGCGTGAACGCATGGTGGAAAGCAGTTTGTCAAATTCATCAGGAAGAGCAACATTGGAAAACTCGTCCATTACAAAATGTACATGAACAGGAAGCCTTCCGTCATAGACATGGTCAGCAAGGAAGTAGAGCTGCTGGAATAGCTGTGTATAAAGCATTCCAACAATAAAATTAAAGCTGCTGTCATTGTCGGGAATTACTGCAAAAAGTGCTGTTTTACGTTCCCCTATAGAGGATAATTCCAGCTCATCCGTTGTGGTAATCCCGGCTATGGACGAAAGATTAAACTTCTCCAAACGGACACCTAGACTAATTAAAATTGACTTAGCTGTTTTACCTGCAGCCAGCTTGAAGATATTGTATTGTTTGACCGCCAGATGATCCGGTTCACGCATTCCCAACCGTTCAAACAATTCATCAAGTGGGCTTTGATAGGTTTCATCGTCTTCCCGCACTTCGGCAGCTGCTATCATTTCCATAACCATCGGAAAGTTTTGTTCTTCCGGTGGTGCTTCATAAAGAAGATAGAGAATCAGAGCTTCCAGCAATGCAGTTTCAGAGCGTTCCCAGAATGGGTCGTTAGTATTGGAGCCTTTAGGCGTAGTGTTTCGGATTAGGTTTGTCACCAGCTTTAATACATCCTTGTCGTCCTGCAGATATGAAAAAGAGTTGTAGCAATGAGACAGGTGCATATTGATTAAGTCCAATACTTTTATCTCATAGCCCCTGGCTTTTAACAGGCTTCCGGTATCCCGTAGAATTTCACCCTTCGGGTCGAGGACGACAAAAGAAGTATTTGCCTGCATAACGTTAGGTTTTGCATAAAAGCGAGTCTTCCCTGAACCCGAGCCTCCCACCACCAGTACATTCAGATTTCGTTTATGCTTTCTTCCGTCCAGTCCTATACGGACATTTTGGGTAAGAATTTTATTTTTCTTTAAATCCTTATCCCTGTATTTCCGGTTGACAGCAGTCGCATTGCCCCAGCTTGCACTGCCATGTTCCTCTCTCCGCCGGTAATTACGCTTGGTAGAAAGATAAATCCCTATTCCCATACCATAAGCAATGATAAACAGCATAATGCATTTGGGTGTATCATCTACCCATCGGATATCAAACGGATTGTTTATCGCCTTTGTAAGATTAGCAAGAATCTCGGGAAGTCCACCGGATAGGGATGGTGCGGTTAGAAGAGCCGCCCACACTACAGGAATTAAAAAAACCGCATAGAGTATATAATCACTCTGTGCGGTTCTATCGCGCCTCATCCTGCTTCCTTCTTTTGTGCTTTTTTTGTTGGGGCATCAATGGTTTTTAACAACAGTTCGTCTACAGCGTCGGTGGGTCGTTCATCCTTAATCAAGTCATTTCTAAGCTCATTCAAAGCATTTACCACAACGCCGTATTCATAATCGTCCAGGGTAAGCACCCTTTCTTCTTCCTTCATGGACATCTCCTCCTAACGTTGCGGCTCCTGTACTTTTTGTTGTCTTTGCTGCTCTAGCATGCGCTTCATCCTATTGGTAATTTCACCGGCAGCATCCCTTATGACAGAAAGCTCCGAACGGATCTGCTGTGCTTCCAATCCCTCCAGCATTTGAGGTGCTTGCTCAAAACGATAACCGTTTGTATCGACACCATATTGCTTACAAAGCATATATGATACACAATAGGCATGGAAAACAAAGTCGGAACGGCTGTAGTTCCCATTGCCCTTATCCATTTCCGCATGAGCAAGTTCTTGTGAAAGAGAACGGAAAATACTATCCGCATCCATACCTCTACGAATTTGTATTTCTCTTGTTTCTGGCTGGTATAGAGCATTTGTACCTTCCGGCAATGTATCACTGATACGGATTGGCACAGGAACATGATCCATCAGCGCTTTTATACGGGTACGTTCATCAGGATATGTGGGAGTTTCACGTTTACGACTTCCTGTCTGAGAGATATCAAACATCTTTTTGGGGTTATAACTAATACCAACACTACCGTCTTCACGCTGGTATTCATCACCGGGCTCCAAAATGTAGAAGCCGCTTTCCTTTTTGCGAATGTATACACCCTGCTCCTTCCATGTGTCAAAGTCTG
>LSQX01254387.1_pt1 | contig 20483 bp, 16 predicted proteins | sample 654561 | NCBI WGS metagenome assembly LSQX01 (sample SAMN04489861, study PRJNA283612) | anaerobic digester metagenome | isolation source: 4 biogas reactors fed with cattle manure at either 37C or 55C with and... | place: Denmark: Kongens Lyngby | collected 2014 | reverse complement strand
GCAGGAGGGTGAGGGTCTCGGCGAGTTCGAGGGCGGCCTTCTCCTTCTCGGTGAATTCGTCGACCATGCGCCAGGCGGGCAGGGCGTCGAGTTTGTTCTCGGGGACGCCGGCCTTGCGGGCGGCGGGGACGTGGATGGACAGGCAGGTGCCGCAGCCGTTGATCTGGCTCACGCGGACGGCGATGAGTTCGATGAGGGACTTGGGCAGGTCGACGTCCGGGTAGAGCATGGTGAGCTTCCGGGACACCTCGGTCAGTGACTTGTAGACCTCGGGGTAGAACTTGTCGAGGTAGGGGGCCTTGCGGGTCATCGGAGCTCCTTCTGCAGCCAGGTGATGTCGGCGGGGGTGGGCTTGCGCCAGGTGTGGTCGTGGTCGTTCTTCTCCAGCCAACCACGAACGAAGGGACAGATCGCGACGATCGGCAGATCCGTCTGCGCGAGTGCCTCGGAGATGAGCTGGCCGGCGAGTCCGCGGCCGCCGAATTCGGGGGTGACCTCGGTGTGGTAGAAGAGTCTTTCTCCGTCGTGGTCGCGGTAGTCGGTGTGGCCGACGCGTTGTCCGTCGACGTGGATGATGAACTGGTTGTCGTCGTGGGTGACCATTCAGATCCTCTCTTCGGGGCGGGCGACGGGGGCGGGGTTCTTGCGGGGGCGGATGCTGGCGTGGGGCAGCTTCGGGGCGGGCAGGCGGCTGAGGCCGTCGGGGTCACGGCCGATGTAGCCTTCGGTGACTCCGAAGCGTTCGTCCTCGTCCTGCCATTCGCGGCGGTACTGTTCGATCTCCTCGTAGGTGCGGCCGATGAAGTTCCACCACATGATGATCTCCTCCTCGAAGGGTTCGCCTCCGATGAGCAGCATGCGGGCTTCGGTGGAGCCGTTGTTGCGGATGTGCAGCCGTTCCTCGCCGATGCCGGTGTACGCCAGTTCGCTGGGGGCGACGGTGACGCCCTCGAGGTCGATGTCGCCGGCGTCGACAAGCAGGCCGTGTTCGTAGGTGGGGTCGACGTCGATGCTTATCGACGCCCCCGCCTCCAACCTCAGTTCCGCCCCCACGAGGGGGCTGAAGGTGGCGACGGGGGAAGTGTAGCCGAGGAGGGAGCCGAGGAAGACGAGGGCCTGTCCGCCGTCGAAGTGCACGGGCTCGGGGGCGTGGTGGTCGAAGCGGCGGGGGCCGTGGCGGTGGGCGTCGGGAAGCACGGTCCACAGCTGGACACCGTGGAGGGTGGTCGTGGCCTGGGTGGTGACCTCCGAGTGGCAGATGCCGGCGCCGGCGGTCATGAGGTTGACCTCGCCGGGGCGGACGACGGCGTGGTGGTCGCCGGAGTCGTGGTGCGTGATCGTGCCCTCGAAGAGCCAGGACACGGTCTGCAGCCCGGTGTGCGGGTGCGGGGCGACGTCCATGCCGCCGGTGACGGAGACGTCGTCGGGGCCGTAGTGGTCGACGAAGCACCAGGCGCCGATGAGGCTGCGCTGTCGCTGGGGGAGGGTGCGGCGGACGGTCATGGCGCGGGGGCCGCCGAGGGGGACCGCGCGGGAGGTGATGATCTCGACCTTGGCGCCGTCGGGGCAGTGCGGGGTGGTCGGGGAGAGGACGATCTCCTCCGGGTTCTTATCGGTGACGGACATGACCCAACTTTAACAGAGAAGATGTTGACATGTACCCAACCATTGGCCGCACTAGGATTGGCGGCATGCGTGCCCTCTACCTCGGACTCGCCGCCGCCCTGTGTGTGGCGGCGCTCGTCCTCAAGTTCTCCGCCGCCCCCGACCTCGGCGCCGTCATCGCGCTGCTGCTCGCCGGGGCCCTCCTGGTCCTCGGGCTCAAGGCCGCGGCAGCCGGGCGGGAGGCCGCGCCGATCGAACTCGACGAGGAGAAGCGCACCACCCTCCGCGGCATGCTCGACCGCGGCGACGAGGGTGTAGCCGTCCGCCAGGTCCAGCTGTGGTTCCGCGACGCCACGCCCGAGACGGCCCGCGCGGCGGTGCAGGAACTGAAGTGACGCGGGTCCCACAGCCTTCCCGCGCCCCGGGGAGGGGACTCCGGTACACTCTCCAACCATGACTGAACGCACTCTCATCCTCATCAAGCCGGACGGCGTCAAGAACGGCCACGTCGGCGAGATCATCGCCCGCATCGAGCGCAAGGGCCTCAAGCTCGCCGCTCTGGACCTGCGCGTCGCGGACCGCGCCACCGCCGAGCAGCACTACGCCGAGCACGCCGACAAGCCCTTCTTCGGCGAGCTCGTCGAGTTCATCACCTCCGCTCCGCTGGTCGCCGGCATCGTCGAGGGCGAGCGTGCCATCGAGGCATGGCGTCAGCTGGCCGGCGGCACCGACCCGGTCTCCAAGGCCACCCCGGGCACCATCCGCGGTGACTTCGCACTGACCGTCGGCGAGAACGTCGTCCACGGCTCCGACTCCCCGGAGTCCGCCGAGCGCGAGATCAACATCTGGTTCCCGAACCTCTAGGGTTCCGGCAGGGCCGCATCACCGTCACGGGGGTGCGGCCCTTCGTCATCTCCGGGACAGTTCCGTGAGCACCCGCACCCCCACGGGGGTCAGCTCCACCAGGTGCCGGGAGATGTCGGCGCCGGCGTCGACGGTGCTCACCGACACCAGTCCGTCGCGTTCCAGGTCCCCCACCTCGGCCCTGAGCTTCCCGACGTCCCGCCCCAGTTCCTTCGCCAGCAGCCACGTGCGCGCCCGGATACCGTCGACGGCCCCCATGTCGGCCAACGCACGGATCACGTCGCGGTGTTCGTCGGCGGTGGTGAGGCGGGGGAGGGTGGCGTCGGCAAGCGACGTCGACTCCAGCACCTTCTGCGCGCGGCGCCGCCCCATCGCGGCGGTCCGGCGGTTCGCGGCGCGGAAACTCAGCATCATGAGGCCGGAGACACCCAGGAAGTACAGCGGCCACCCGGCTCCCCCGACCCAGGTGCCGGGAATGAACACCAGCGCGCCGGGTACGAGCAGGCGCAGATGGTCCCGGCGGGTGAAGTCCGTGTCGGCGGTGGTCTTCATGTCCAGCCCCGGGGACCACGCGTCCCGCGGCAACGCCACCAGGGCGATTCCGGCGGCGACGATGAACACCACCAGCGCAGCCAGGAACATCTCCATGTGGATGAGCGTGAACACCGCGCCGATGCCGAAGCTGAACGGAACCGTCGCCCGGGCGGGGAACAGGGAGCTGCGCATGTCCGCCACCGTAGCGGAACCTGCCCGTGTGGCCCGGGGTGTGCCACAATGGAGCGCGGGCTGCGCCGAGCGTGGCCCGGAGAAGTGCACAAATGAATAGACCCGAAGAAGAATTTTGCGGACGGCCCCTGTGCGGCGGCGGCGAGGACACCTCGCCAGCGCCCGGGGTGCCGGCCGAACACAACTACAGGAGTATCCGTGGCTGATTCCACCGAACCCACCCACCCGGACGCCGAGCAGAACGGGACCGACGCGCCGAAGAAGCGCCGCGCCACCCGGCGGGCGACCCGCAAGACCACCGCACCGGCCGCCCCGAAGGTCCGCGTGCACGCCCTGGCCAAGGAGCTGGGCAAGACCTCGAAGGAACTCATCGAGGTCCTCGCCGGCATGGACCTGAAGAAGGTCGCGCAGTCCACCCTCACCGTCGACGAGGTGGAGAAGGTCAAGGCCGCCCTCGCGGAGCCGACCCCGGAGCCGGACGAGGAGAAGATCCGCACCCGGGTGCGCAAGAACGTCGCCAACGAGATCTCTCAGATCGAGGAGAAGGTCGAGGCCGACCTCGCCGAGCTGCTCAAGGAACAGCCGGACGAGGAACTCCTGGAGGACATCACCCCGGAGATCACCCCGAAGCCGGCCGTCGAACCGGCCGTGGAGCAGTTCGTGCCGCTGTTCATGGCCCCGGAGACGGAGACCCCGGAGCCGGTGGCGGAGCCGGAGGAGGAGTCCGACGACTCCGGGTCCGAGGACGAGCGCACCGCTTCCCGACGCCGCCGTCGCGGCCGCCGCGGCGCCGGCCGCGGGCGTGGCACTGAGGAGCAGGGGGAGCAGGCGGTCGTCGAGAAGCAGGAGCCGGAGGAAGAGGAGGAGGACCTCCCCGAGGAGCCCGTCGCCCTGAAGGGCTCGACCCGCCTGGAGTCGCAGCGCCGCCGCCGCGCCGAGCTGCGCGAGGAGGGGCGCCGAAAGAAGCACATCGTCTCCCAGGCGGAGTTCCTGGCGCGCCGGGAGTCGGTGGAGCGCACGATGGTGGTGCGCGAGCGTCAGCGCCACGACCACCCGGGCATGGTGACCCAGGTCGGCGTGCTGGAGGACGAGCTGCTCGTCGAGCACTTCGTCACGTCCGAGGCGCAGGCCTCGATGATCGGCAACATCTACCTCGGCCGCGTGCAGAACGTGCTGCCCAGCATGGAGGCGGCGTTCATCGACATCGGCAAGGGACGCAACGGTGTCCTCTACGCCGGTGAGGTCGACTGGAAGTCCGCCGGCCTCGGTGGGCGCAGCCGCCGCATCGAGCAGGCCCTCAAGTCCGGCGACCAGGTGCTAGTCCAGGTGAGCAAGGACCCGGTCGGGCACAAGGGTGCCCGCCTGACCACGCAGATCTCCCTGGCCGGACGCTTCCTCGTCTACGTCCCGGGTGGCCGCAGCGCGGGCATCTCCCGCAAGCTGCCCGCCCCGGAGCGCAAGCGTCTCAAGGAGATCCTGGGCAAGGTCGTCCCCGGCCAGGGTGGCGCGATCATCCGCACCGCCGCGGAGGGCGTGTCGGAGGAGGCCATCGCCGCCGACGTCGACCGTCTGCACCACCTGTGGGAGGACATTCAGGAGCGCGCCGACAGGGAGATCAACTCCCGCGGCTCCAAGCCCGTCACCATGTACGAAGAGCCGGACATGCTGGTCAAGGTGATCCGTGACCTCTTCAACGAGGACTTCACCTCGCTCATCGTCGAGGGCGAGCGCGCCTGGAACACCGTCCACGCCTACGTGAAGTCCGTCGCCCCGGACCTGCTCGACCGCGTGCAGAAGTACCAGCGCAGCTCCCACGACGGCGCCGACTCCTTCGCCCGGCACCGCATCGACGAGCAGCTGCAGAAGGCACTGCACCGCAAGGTGTGGCTGCCCTCCGGCGGTTCCCTCGTCATCGACCGCACCGAGGCGATGACCGTCATCGACGTCAACACCGGCAAGTTCACCGGCTCCGGCGGCAACCTCGAGGAGACCGTCACCCGCAACAACCTGGAGGCGGCCGAGGAGATCGTCCGCCAGATGCGCCTGCGCGACCTCGGCGGCATGATCGTCGTCGACTTCATCGACATGGTCCTGCCCGAGAACCAGGAGCTCGTCCTGCGCCGCCTCAAGGAGGCCCTCGGCCGCGACCGCACCCGCCACCAGGTCTCGGAGGTCACCTCCCTCGGCCTGGTCCAGATGACCCGCAAGCGCCTGGGCACCGGCCTGCTGGAGACCTTCTCCACCGAGTGTGAGGCCTGCGGCGGCCGTGGACTCATCCTGCACGACGACCCGGTGGAGGCGCCCGTCGAGATCGAGGAGAAGCCGCGCCGCAAGCCGGCCCAGCCGCACCCGGCGGCCGCCGCCATGAAGCGCGACAAGCCGCAGTCCGACGACATCGAGGAGCTCGCCGCCGCCGTCGTGGTCACGGACACCGAGGAGGTCGCCGAGGAGGCTGAGGCCACCGAGACCACCGAGGTCACCGAGGACACCGCTTCCCGACGCCGCCGTTCCCGCCGTGGCCGCCGCGGCACCAGCCGTGGGCGCAGCGACGTGTCCGACATCGTCGACATTGTCGACGCCGCCGTCGACCACGCCGACGACGAGGACCCGGACGAGCCCTCGGGCGCCGACTACGTGCCGGAGAAGACCTTCCAGCAGGCCGTCGCCGAGTTCGAGGCCTCCCCGCGCCGTCGTCGCCGCACCCGCGGCAACTCCCGCTCGGACCACCGTCCGCGCCCGGAGGACTACCCGGGTTCCGCGGCCTCCGGCCCGGTGGCGCAGGCCGAGGAGACGATGATCAAGGTCGCCGAGGCCGGGGAGACCACCGAGGAGTCCGGTCGTCGTCGCCGTCGGCGCGTCACCCGGGGCCGGGCCGTGCAGCCGGAGGCACCCGAGGTGAAGGAGGAGAAGGAGCCCGTGAAGCAGCGCTCCAACCGCCCCTCCGAGGTGTCGGCCGGGGCGCCGACCCGCGCCCGTGGCCGCCGTCGTGCGGTGCGCCGCGCGACCCTCACCTCCCAGCCCACCCAGACCCCGGTCCGGGAGGCGGAACCGGAGCGGAGGCAGGAGCCGGTGGAGGGCGGCGTCGAGAAGCGGGCCCGTGGCCGACGTCGTGTGGCACGGCGGATGAGTGGACGGTAGAGGCGGTTTGTCTTTTGACACCCTTGCGGGGTAGTCTTTGACAGTCGCTGTTTTGGGGATATTGCGCCGCCAGATCTTAGCAGGTCAAGCGTGCTGCCGCCCTGGAACGCAAGTGAAATACGTCCATTCAGGTCTGCATCCGCCGGCCTGAGCCGAGTTTAGATAAGGGGTAACCCTCTATGTACGCGATCGTCAAGACCGGCGGCAAGCAGTACAAGGTTGCCGAAGGCGACCTCGTCAAGGTCGAGAAGATCGAGGGTGAGCCGGGCGCGTCCGTGGCTCTCACCCCGGTTCTGCTCGTCGACGGTGCCAACGTCACCTCCAAGTCCGAGGACCTCGCCAAGGTGAGCGTCGCTGCGGAGATCGTCGAGCACACCAAGGGCCCGAAGATCNNACATCATGAAGTACAAGAACAAGACCGGCTACAAGAAGCGCCAGGGTCACCGTCAGCCGCTGACGGTGGTCAAGGTCACCGGTATCAAGTAAGCCAAGGAGGGTAACCAATGGCAACTAAGAAGGGTGCATCCAGCTCCAGCAACGGCCGCGACTCCGAGGCCAAGCGCCTCGGCGTGAAGCGTTTCGGTGGCCAGCAGGTCAAGGCCGGTGAGATCCTGGTCCGTCAGCGCGGCACCAAGTTCCACCCGGGCGAGAACGTCGGTCGCGGTGGCGACGACACTCTCTTCGCCCTGAAGGCCGGTGCCGTCCAGTTCGGCATCAAGCGCAACCGTCGCATGGTCAACATCGTCGAGAACGAGGCTGTGGCCGTCGACGCCTAAGGCGCCACGTTCCGTGTCCGGAGCCCGTCGCACCCCGCTGGGGAGCGGCGGGCTCCGGCGCATTCACGGGTAATCTTGACGGTTACCTGAACCACAACAGGAGGAATCCGCCCATGTCCCGCTTCGTAGACCGCGTTGTCCTGCACCTGTCCGCCGGCGACGGCGGCCACGGCTGCGTGTCCGTCCACCGCGAGAAGTTCAAGCCCCTCGGCGGCCCCGACGGCGGCAACGGCGGACACGGCGGTGACATCATCCTCGAGGTCTCGCCGCAGGTCCACACCCTGATGGACTTCCACTTCCGCCCGCACCTCAAGGCCTCCCGCGGTGCCAACGGCGCCGGCCGGCACCGTCACGGTGCCCGCGGTGAGGACCTCGTGCTGGAGGTGCCGGTGGGCACGGTCGTCATGTCCGAGAGCGGTGAGTTTCTCGCGGACCTCACCGTCCCGGGCACCCGTTTCATCGCCGCGGAGGGTGGCGCCGGTGGTCTGGGCAACGCCGCGCTGGCGTCCCACCGCCGCAAGGCGCCCGGTTTCGCCCTGAAGGGTGAGGAGGGTGAGCAGCACGACCTCATCCTCGAACTGAAGACCATGGCCGACGTCGGTCTCGTCGGTTTCCCCTCCGCGGGCAAGTCCTCGCTGATCTCGGTGCTCTCGGCGGCGAAGCCGAAGATCGCCGACTACCCCTTCACCACACTCGCCCCGAACCTCGGCGTCGTCAACGTCGGGCACGAGTCCTTCACCATGGCCGACGTCCCGGGCCTCATCCCGGGTGCTTCGGAGGGCAAGGGCCTCGGCCTCGACTTCCTGCGGCACATTGAACGCACCTCCGTCCTGGTGCACGTCGTGGACACCGCCACGATGGAGCCGGGCCGCGACCCGGTGAGCGACATCGAGGCCCTCGAGGCCGAGCTCGCCGCCTACGAGTCCGTGCTCGACGGGGACCTGGGCCTGGGTGACCTGCGGGACCGCCCACGTGTCATCGTGCTGAACAAGGCCGACGTGCCCGAGGCGCTGGAGCTGGCGGAGTTCCTCAGGGAGGACCTGGAGGAGAAGTTCGGCTGGCCGGTGTTCATCATCTCCGCCGTCGCCCACCAGGGTCTCGACCCGCTGAAGTACAAGCTGCTGGAGATCGTCAAGGCCGACCGTCGTCGACGCCCGAAGGTGGCTGTCGACACGGAGCACACGATCATCCGTCCGCAGGCCGTCGACGCCCGCCGTCGTGGCGAGCCGGAGTTCACCGTCGAGGAGGACCCGGAGATCGAGGGCGGCTTCATCGTCGAGGGCGCCAAGATCGAGCGCTGGATCAGGCAGACCGACTTCGAGAACGACGAGGCCGTCGGCTACCTGGCGGACCGCCTCAACCGGATCGGTGTGGAGGACGCCCTGCACAAGGCCGGGGCGAAGGAGGGGGCGCACGTCACCATCGGCGACATCTCCTTCGACTGGGAGCCGCTCACCGGTGCCGGCGTCGACCCGACCGTCGCAGGTCGCGGCCGGGACGCCCGCCTCCTGTCCACCGACCGCGTCTCCGCCGCGGAGCGCAAGCGCGCCTCCCAGGCCCGCCGTGGACTCATCGACGAGTACGACTACGGCGACGGCGAGGAGGCGTCCCGCGAACGCTGGGAGGGCTAGTTAGGTAGGCTGAGTGGATATGACTACGCGCCCTCATGGACTGCCCCTGTCCCCGTACCGGAATCATGACGACGACGTCGAGTACCCGGCCCCGGCCATTTCCCCGGAGGACAGTCCGGCGTTCGGACACGAATCGGCGATGCGCAGCCACATCGCCGAGGCCAAGAGGGTGGTGGTGAAGATCGGTTCGTCCTCGCTGACGAACGACGACTTCACGGTCGACCCCAACAAGATCAACCACATCGTCGACGCCCTCCAGGCGCGTATGGTCCGCTCCGACATCATCGTCGTGTCCTCCGGTGCCGTCGCCGCCGGCATGGGCCCGCTGGGTCTCACGCAGCGTCCCACCGACCTGGCCACCAAGCAGGCGGCCGCCGCCGTCGGCCAGGTCCACCTGGCGCACCAGTGGGGCCGTTCCTTCGCCCGCTACCACCGCACCATCGGCCAGGTCCTGCTCACCGCCTCCGACGCCGGACGCCGTGACCGTGCCCGCAATGCGCAGCGCACCATCGACCGTCTGCGTCAGATGCGGGCGATCCCGATCGTCAACGAGAATGACACGGTCGCCACCTCCGAGATGCGCTTCGGTGACAACGACCGCCTCTCCGCGATCGTGGCCCACCTCATCAGCGCCGATGCGCTGGTGCTGCTCTCCGACGTCGACGGCCTCTACGACCGCAACCCCGCGGAGCCGGACGCCCGCTTCATCTCCGAGGTGCGCACGGGACGTGACCTCAAGGGGGTCGTCGCCGGTGACGGCGGCCTCGTCGGCACCGGCGGCATGGCCTCGAAGGTCTCCGCCGCCCGCCTCGCCTCCCGTGGCGGGGTGCCGGTGCTGCTGACCTCCGCCGACAACATCGGCCCCGCACTTGACGACGCCTCCGTGGGCACCGTCTTCCACCCGCGCGACGAGCGTCTCTCCGCCTGGAAGTTCTGGGCGCTGTACGCCGCCGACACCGGGGGCACGCTGCGTCTCGACGAAGGCGCCGTCAAGGCCGTCACCGCCGGCGGCACCTCACTGCTGGCGGTGGGCGTGACCGCCGTCGAGGGTGAGTTCCAGGCAGGTGAGATCGTCGACATCATCGGCCCCGACGGTCAGGTCATCGGCCGCGGCGAGGTCTCCTACGACTCGGACGTGCTCGTCGACATGCTGGGCAAGCACACCGACGAGCTCCCCGAGGGGCAGCGCCGCCCGGTGGTCCACGCGGACTACCTGTCGAACTACGCCACCCGCCTGTAGCGGGGTCAGATCCGGCGGACCTCGGGATTGGCCTGCCAGGTGCCCGCCCGCGGGTAGAGGAGCAGGTCGCCGGTGCTGATGAGCTCGCGGCCCTCCGGGGTGAGCAGCCCGGCGATCCGGTCCAGTGCCTCCAGGTCCAGCGTCGTGTACCTCTCGTGGGAGAGGTCCTCCGCCGGGATCTCGTGCGTCGTGCCGGCGACGGTGAGGCGGACGACGCCCTCGCCCGTCGAGACGCCCGTGACCGGCGTGCCCGTCACCTCCGACAACCGGTGGATGAGCGGCGTCCAGTCGGCGAAGGACCCGAAGGACTCGAGGTCCTGCCAGTGGACGTACCGGAGGAGCGGGGCCCCGTCCTCGGCCTGGGCGTAGAAGCCGTCCACGTCCACCTGGTGGAGGTCGGCGCCGGGAACCGGGGGGATCCCGATCCGCTCGAGGAGCATGAGCTTGTGCTCCAGGGTGAGCGGGGGAGCGCCGGTCGTCTCCAGGTAGTGGCGGCGCCGCGCCACCGTCGCCCGCTGCCGGTCCGTCGTGGCGATCATCGTCGGCTGCGCGGGCAGCCCGGCGGTGAGCAGGTGCGCGGGCGGCTCCTGACCGGTGCCCAGGAAGGCGGCCGTGACGGTCTCGTCCACCAGCCGCTGCAGTTCCTCCCGGTGCTCCGCGGGCACGGGGACGACGCTGCCGGCGCTGTACATCCAGCGGTCGGCGGTGACGAACACGGAGGGGGCGTCGAGAAGCGCGGTGAAGAACTCGCGCCGGGAGTCCAGGGTGGAATCGTGCAGGAGGATGACCTCGTGGCCACCGATGGCGACGAGGTCGGCCCCGGTGGACTGCCAGGTGGGGTGCCAGGCGAGCATCTCGACGGGCAGATCCGTCTGCTCCTGCACCCGCGCGAGGAACCTCTCCGCGGTGAGCAGTGTCGCGTACTCGCTGCGCAGCGGGTACTGCACCTGACGGGCCCCCTCCACCGCGTCCTGCGTGAGCAGCCACCAGTAGAGACAACGTCGCGCGGGGTCCGGCGGGAAGGGCCGGTCATGGCCGAGGTCGTCGGCCGCGACATGCGCCCAGACGATCTCCCGCTCGAGCTCCGCGACCGTCAGCCCGGGGCGGAGACGCACTCCCAGCTCGGCGAGCCGGGAGATCTGCTCCGCCACGGTCAGCGGCGAGGGCAGGGGCGGGGGAGTCGGGGGACGACGTCCGAACGGCCAGCGCATGTCTTCATTATCCCGGAAAAACCGGGGAAAGACAGGGTGGCCGTCCGGGGGCGGAGTTCCGGTAGCGTGGTGACACAGGTCACCCCGGAGGAGACACCCATGAGATTCGCCTTCCAGCCGCAGCAATGGCCGGACGCCATCGCCGAGATCGAGGCCGCCGGCCACACCTACGTCGAGGACGTCCACGACGCGGACTTCCTCGTGTTCAACGGTGGACCGGGCAAGTTCCCCGACCCGCTGCCGGAGAACATCCGCTACGTCCAGGCGACGTTCGCGGGCATCGACGCGCTCGTCGACGCCGGTCTCATCCGCCCCGGCGGGGTGCGTTGGGCGTGCGCCTCAGGCCTCTACGACGACACGGTCGCCGAGTCGACGATCGCGATCCTGCTCGCCCAGATGCACCAGCACAAGATGATCACCCTGGCGGGCAGCTGGTCGGTGCGCCGGGAGGTGGACAGGCGCAAGCAGTGGCTTTTCGACGGTAAGACCGTCGCGATCATCGGGGCGGGCCGCATCGCCGTCAAGCTCATCGAGATGCTCCGGGTCTTCGGGGTGCGGATCATCGCCGTCACCCGGTCCGGTCGGGAGGTGGCGGGTGCCGACGAGTCCCGCGCCATCGTGGAGGTGGACAAGGTGTGGCCGGTCGCCGACGTCGTCGTCGTGCTCGCACCCCTCACCCCGGAGACCCGCCACATGATCAACCGTGACGTGTTCGCGCAGATGAAGTCCACCGCCGTGCTGGTCAACGTCGCGCGCGGCCCCCTCGTGCACACGGAGGACCTGGTGGAGGCCCTGCGCGAGGGCGTCATCGGCGGGGCGGCCCTCGACGTCACCGACCCGGAGCCCCTGCCCGACGACCACCCGCTGTGGGGCATCGACACCTGCATGATCACCCCGCACACCGCGAACACGTACACGATCATCCAGGAGCGGACGGGACGTCTCGTCGTCGACAACGCCGCCGCCTTCGAGGCGGGGGAGCGCATGCCGAACGAGGTCGACCTGGAGGCGGGCTACTGAGCGAGCTGATGCACCCTGGTGACCACCTCCCCGTCGCGGACGAAAAGCAGCACGAGGCGGGTGACCGGCGTGTGGACGGTGTTCTCCAGGAGCCGGGCGTAGAGCTGCAGCTGTGCGAAGTAACTGCTCACGGTGTCGGCGGTGACCGAGGCGTCCGTCTTGTAGTCGACGATCGTCCAGCCCCCGGTGTCCGGATCCCGGTGCAGCAGGTCGATGACACCCTCCACGGCGGTCTGCTCCACCATCCCGATGACGGGAACCTCGCGCACTGCCCCGGCCGCCAGCGCGGCGCGGACCTCCGCGGTCTCCGCCAGCGAGGTTGCCGCTGCTGCGAGATCAGCGGTGGCCCGCTCATTGAGCCCGTTGAGCCCGGCGATGGTGGGGACCACGTCCGCGATGTCGTCCGGCGAGGTGATCCTCTCCATCACCTCGTGGACGGCCGTGCCGAAGTCGGAGCCGTGAGAGGCCAGTGGCCTGCCGGTGACCGGCGCGGTCCCGATGACCACGTCACCCAGCGCGCCGCGCAGCTGGAGGCCCAGCTGCTCCTCGAGGGGGTTGAGCCCGGCGTCGGGATCCCCGGCGTGGACGATGGCCGTGGCCTTCAACCGGGGGAGATGCCTCGCCCGCTCATGCAGCGCCACCAGCGCTTCTTTCCGGTGCCGGCGTTTCAGGTCAACGAGATGCGCGTCCTGCAGGGCGGGGTCCTGCGGTGGGGCGGCGGTGACCCCGGGCCGCGTCTCCACCGGTAGCTGGGCGTCTTCGGCGGCCAGCAGCAGGGGAGTGCCGACCCGCTTCGCGTAGGAGCCGCCCTGGGTGCGGGGGATCTCCAGCGGGATGACCAGGTGACGCTTGGCGCGGGTGGCGGCGACATAGAGCAGGCGGATGCGTTCCGCCGCGTCGGCAGCCTTGTCCCGGGCGGAAAAGTGCTCGTAGCCGGGCGTCGGCACCCCTATCTTCGTCTCGATGACCCCGTCCCCGCCAATGCCGATCCGGTCGGCTCTCGAGGGCGCGGAACCGGCCATGCCGGCGAGAATCACCGCCTCGAATTCGCGGCCCTTCGACGCGTGGATGGTCATGATGCGGACACCGTCAGTGCCGTCGTCGAGGATCGGATCCCCGGCCCCGTCCCGGGAGCTCGCCTGTTGATCAGCCCACCTGACGAAATCCCGCAGATCACGATGGGTTTCGGCGCTGAACCGACGGGCGTGATCCTGCACGAATCGCACCCGGGCCAATCTCTCCAACTGTCCTGAGGCGGCCAGGGACTGCGGCAGTTCGGTGTCCGCGATGACCATGTCGATGAGGTCGGCGACCGTCATCGCCGCCGCGGCTGAACGCCACGCCTGCAGCTTCTCGACGCCCCGTCTCTCCCGGGCACCGAGCTCCTCGTCGGAACTGCCCAGCAGGGTGGTCCGCAGCGCCGCGACCTCGGCGAAGGAGTCGGCGGGGTCCGCGACGGCGCGCAGGATGGTGCGCAGCTGCGTGATCACCTCGTCGTCGTAGACGCGGGTGGAAGCCTCCGACACGTACGGGATCCCCTCCCCGGCGAGCACGCCCATGACGCGGCGCGCCACGGCGTGTGTGGTGCAGAGGATGGAGATGTCCTTCAGTGCCAGCTCCTGCCCGTGCAGGTTGCGGATGGCGGCGACGATGTCCTGATCCTCGGACTCCGGCGTCGGTTCCTCCTCCCGCAGCAGGGTGACCGATCCGGCATTCGGGGTGGCTTCCGGGCGGGTGGACAGATCATCGTAGGGGACGCGCGGCAGACCCTCCGTGTCCTCGACCGCGCCGAAGGCATGCCGGAACAGGGTGTTGACGGCACCGATCACCGTGTCTTCCGAGCGGAAGTTGGTGGTCAGTTTCAGCAGGTCCGGACTGTCCTGGCGGGCCTGGAGGTACGTCATGATGTCGGCCCGGCGGAAGCGGTAGATCGACTGCTTCGGATCCCCCACCAGGAACAGCGAGCCCGCTTCCGGGTCCTTCCCCGGGCTGACGATGGCGCGGACGATACGCAGCTGTGCGGGGTCGGTGTCCTGGAACTCGTCGACGCAGATGGTGTGGAAGCGCGCGAGCAGCGCCTGCTGCACCTGCTCATCCCGGAGCAGGGCGTCCGCCAGGTAGATCATGTCGTGGTACTCGACGGACCCGGTGCGTTGCCGGAGGGCGGCGTCGCGAAGCACCACGGCGGCGACCACGCGGCGGAGGACGGTCACTGCCCGGATGAGGGGCGCGTCGGCACGCTCCTTCCAGGGAGCGAGGATACGCTCGACTTCTCGGCGCACGTCGGCGCCCGGGCGGCCCCAGGCAGTCTTGGTTCCGCCTCTACCGCCGGCCTTCAGCACGGGCTCCACCTGCTGCAGATCCACCGTCGGATCGTCGCAGAGGCTCGACAGCGTGGTGATCAGCTCGTTGACCGCCACCGCCAGTTTGTCGTCGTCCACGGTGCACGTGGCGCGGAGGGCCCGCAGTTCCGACTGAAGCGCACCCAGAAAATCCCGGTCCACAGGCTGCCCCGCAGGTGCCAGGGGAGCCTCCATGGTGCTGGCGAGTTCACCCCAGTGCTCGTCCATCCAGTCGGCGAGGTCGGTGATGTTGTGCAGTCGAACGCCGTTGTCCAGCAGCACTTCGATGGATTCGCGGAGGTCGGCGGGAGACACACCACAGTCCAGATCCCTGATCTCCTCGTCGGCCGCACCGGTGAAGACCCCGTTGACCAGACCGAGAAGTCGGTGGTGGCGGTCGACGGAGGCGAAGGAATCCCCGAGATCATCGGACTTGCGGACCAGCGGCGGCACCCCGGCCTCCAGCGGGAACATCTGGATGAGCCGCAGACAGAAGGAGTGCAGCGTCTCCAGCGCGGCACCCGGCAGCTCCTCCAACGCCCGCTGCGCCCGGGCGGTGGCCCCCGGGAACTCGCGGAACTCCTTGAACAACTTCATCCGGCCGGTCTCGGCAATCTCCTGCAACGCCCGCCGAACGCGCGCCACCAGCTCCCCGGCGGCCTTCTCCGTGAACGTGATCGCGGCCACCGAGGACAGCGGCACACCATCCTCCAGGACGAGGGTGAGAATCCGCTGCACCAGGAGGTGGGTCTTGCCGGAGCCGGCACCGGCCTCGACGAAGAGGTTGCGGCCGGTGTCGTGGATGATCTGGTGGCGGGCGGCGGCGTCGGAATACTCGGTCACCGGACTGACTCCTTCTCGTCGGACGGATCGATGGACACCGGCTTGTGGACCTCTGCCTGCCGGAGGTAGAGGGACGGGCCGAAGCGGAGGATGTCGGGATCCGGGCCCCACCGGGGGGTGACCTCCACGGAATGGGCGGGGAAGCGGCCGTGGCAGATGTGGTCGTGGATGCGTGAGACCTGCGCGGTGAACGTCTCCTGCACGAGGGGCGTCATGTCGATGCTGCAGGTGTGGTCTGTGCCGGCGTCGTGGAAGAAGAGGAAACGGCTGCTCACCGTCGCGGGGCTGCCGTCCCACAACCCGGAGAGTTCCGGTAGCAGGCCGGGCTGACCCGCTGCGGCCGCCGTGAGTGCCGTCCCGTAGAGCGCCAGCTGGAAGCGGTAGCCGTCCTTCGCGGTGCCCGTCGGGGTCTCCGTGGACACGTGTGCGTAGTTCCTGGCACGCCCGGACTTGTAGTCGGTGACCCGGACCTCGACGCGGCCGGGGGAGCGGCGGACGTCGACCCGGTCGATGGTGCCCCGGAAGGCGACCGGCTCCCCGTTGCACTCGATGGTGAGGGGAGTGGCGTCGTCCCCGCCGAAGTCCAGTTCCGCGCCGACCGGCATCCAGCCGTCGAGGGCGTCCTGCCGCTCGCCCTCGAACCAGCGGTCCACGGTGCGGCGGACATCTGCGCAGAAGGCGTGCCAGGCGGCGTCACCGAAGCGGGCGGAGGTCTGCGCGTCGAGTATTTCGGTGGTGATGTCCTGGAGCGTGAGGCGGGCCTGAGCCCAGTCGATGTCGCCGCCACCGGTCGGCCGCGGCTCCGGGGTGAGCCACACCTGCCGGGTCCACTCCTCGAAGACCCGGTGGTACAGCAGTCCGCGCTGACGGGGGTCGATATCGGTGGTGGCGTCCGGATCCTCCAGCACGTGACCGTCTGCGAGGTAGGAGAGGAAGAACAGCAGCGGGGAGCGGGTGAAACTCTCCAGCGCCGACGCCGAGACGTGCCGGTCCCGGAAGAAGCCCGCGCCGAGATCCGCGGAGACGTACCCGTTGTACTCCGCGCCGTCCTCATCCCCGGACGCTCCCGCGCTGCGCCACCGGTGACGGTCGGCGACACCGCGGGCCTGCGCCGAGCCGCGGCCGTGCAGCGCCGCCACTGTCTGCTCCTCCGCATCCGTGACAGGTACGTCCACCGGCGAGCTCAGCGAGGCGTGCAACCCCGGCGAGTGATACGAGGCTTCCGGGATCCACGGCGAGGGCTCCCCGCTGCCGTCCTCGGCCAGGGTGCTACGGGGATAGCTGAAGAAGACGTGACTGGCGGAGGCGACGGCGGCGCTGAGAAGCTCCTCCTGACGGCGCAGGAAGTCGGAGGAGTCGGCACGGGACTGCGACGTGGCGATGCACGGGTCGGCGGGCCAGGTGCCCGGCAGCACGGAATCCCCGGCTCCGCAGATGAACGCGGCGTCGAGGTCCCGGCCGGCGAGCGAGTCCAGCGCGCCGATGACCACCTGTCCGTGGGTGGTGCTGCTGCGGGGCTGCGCGGTGACGTCATCGATGAGTTCGAGGACGAGGCCGCGGGTAGGGGCAGGCATGGCGCCGTCCAGCTCCGCGAGGTCAGTGATCATCGCGCGGAGGAACGCCCGCGACTCGTCTGTCGGTCGCACGGCCTCGGTGACAAGCTGCTGCAGGGCGGCGGCGGTCTCCTGCCAGGAACCGGCGGCCCACACGACCCCGACCAGCCCGCGGATGCGCGTGACCCAGCCGGAAACGCCATCGTCGGTGAGCAGCTTCCAGTCCGGCCCCTCGTTGATGCTCACGTCGCGACGGCGGGTGACCCGGTCGAACCACTCGAGCGACGGTGCCTCCCGCAGGCTGCCGGTGATCAGAGCCCTGGCCAGTGAGCGCCGCGGCAGGCGCTCCGGGTCGAGCGCCAGGAGTTCCCGGACCGCACGCACCGCCGGATCGTCCGCCCAGAAGGTGGTCGACGGCGCTGTGAAAGGGATGCCGGCGGCTGTGAAGACGCGGCTGAGACGCCCGATGTAGGAGGGGTCGCAGGCCGCCACGGCGATGCGGTGCAGGGGAGTGTCCTGGGGGATGACCGGGCCGCCGTCACCCAGCTGCGCGCCCAGGATGGCGCGGGCGATGCCGTGAACCTCTTCGTCCTCGTCGACATACGAGGTGGTGCGCTGCTCGCCCGGATCCGGTTGAGCGACCTCGATGACCGTCCCGGGCAGAGCGTCGATGAGGCGCTTCTCCGTGGGAGAGGCGGCCACCACCCCGAGGATGAGGGTGATCTGGTCCGGGTCCGGCGTGGACAGGACCCGTTCATGCACCTCGGCGGGGGTGAAGAAGTCCGCCGCGAGCATCCTCTCCACCCGCTGCGCCATGTCGTGCACCGCCCGCGGCAGGGGAGCGTCCTCCGGGGCGGGCCGCCACTCCCGGGGCAGCTCCAGCAGCTGCAGCACCGCCCGGACCACACCGCGCCGGGTCATCGGCTGGTCCGCCAGCCCGCGGCGGCGGAACTCCGTGTCCTCGTCGTGCAGGATCGTGGTCACCGCCGCCATCACCCGCTGACGCGACAGCGGCAGTCGGGGCGCCAGCTCACGGGCCCGCTCCCTGAGGTACATGGGCAGGGTCTGCACCGTCACACCCACCTGCGGACCGTGCTGGGCCAGCGCGACGATGACGTCACCCCGGGCCTGCGGTCCGCAGAGGACGGTGACGGGGCGGGCGGGGTCGTCGCGGCGGGCGTCGAGAAGCGCGGCCAGGAGGGCACCGGAGTAGTCCATACGGCTCACTCTAGGACCGACCCCTGACATGGGTGGGCTTATGAGAATGCCCGTTCGCATGCGCGGATTTCGCTACACTTGATACCCATGACTGACACCCGCGCCATTGAACGTGAAGAAGTACTGACCAAGGCCCGGGCGGCCAAGGCCGTCGCCCCGCTTCTGGCGCAGCTGCCGACCTCGCGGAAGAACGAGATCCTGCTGGCGGCCGCGGACGCGCTCGTCGCCCAGACCGAGGACATCATCGCCGCGAACCAGCAGGACATCGACTCCGGTCGCGCCGAGGGCCTCACCGAGGCACTCATCGACCGCCTCTCCCTCGACGCCGCCCGCATCGAGGGCATCGCCGGTGGCCTGCGCCAGGTCGCGGGCCTGAAGGACCCGGTCGGCGAGGTGCTCACCGGCGGCGTCATGCCCAACGGCATCCAGATGCGTCAGGTGCGTGTCCCCCTCGGCGTGATGGGCATGGTCTACGAGGCCCGCCCGAACGTCACCGTCGACGCCTTCGGCCTGGCGCTGAAGTCCGGCAACGTGCCGCTGCTGCGTGGTTCGCGCACCGCGAAGGTCTCCAACGCGAAGCTCGTGGAGATCCTCCAGGACGTCGTCGCCGACTTCGGCCTGCCGCGGGAGACCGTCCAGCTGCTGCCCTGCGAGACCCACGACTCCGTGCAGGACCTGATCACCGCCCGCGGCCTCGTCGACGTGGTCATCCCGCGTGGCGGTGCCCGCCTCATCGAGACGGTGGTCACCAACGCCACGGTCCCGGCCATCGAGACCGGCACCGGCAACTGCCACTTCTACATCGACGCCGAGGGTGACCTCGAGCAGGGCATCGCCATGCTGCTCAACGGCAAGACCCGCCGCTGCTCCGTGTGCAACGCCACCGAGACGGTGCTTATCGACACCGCCCTCAGCGACGCCGACAAGCTGCGCATCGTCACCGCGCTGCAGGAGGCGGGGGTCACCGTCCACGGTGACGTCGCCGAGCTCGAGGCCTTCGGCGCGCAGGACATCGTCCCGGCCGACGACACCGACTGGGGCGACGAGTACCTGTCCATGGACATCGCCGCCAAGGTCGTCGACGGCGTCGAGGGCGCCATCGAGCACATCGCCCGCTGGACCACCGGCCACACCGAGGGCATCGCCACCGGCAACATCGCCACCGCGCAGAAGTTCGCCGACGAGGTCGACGCCGCGGCCGTCATGGTCAACGCCTCCACCGCCTTCACCGACGGCGAGCAGTACGGCATGGGCGCGGAGATCGGCATCTCCACCCAGAAGCTGCACGCCCGCGGCCCGATGGCACTGCCGGAGCTCACCTCCACCAAGTGGATCCTGCAGGGCACCGGGCAGACCCGCCCGTAACGCATGAGGATCCCCGCGGCGGTACTGCTGGCCGGTGGGCTGCTCCTCGCCCCGCCGGCGCAGGCGCAGGATCCCACCGGCACCTGCCCTGACCTTGTCGTGCTCGCCGCCCGCGGCAGCGAGCAGAACGAGCACCTGGAACCCACCCGCTACCACGCGGACTCGCCGTGGACGTCCAACGGCTTCGAGGCGGAGAACATCCGCGCCTTCCTGCACTTCGTGGAGGAGCGCCACCCGGGGACCATGGAGAACGTGCAGGTCCTCGGGCTGGACGACACCGTCTATCCCGCACGCATGCCGCTGCCGGCCCTGGCGGGGGAGGACGAGGACCTCGACGCACTCCAGATGAGCAGCCGTGTCGGCACCCTGCTCAGTTCCACCCCGCCGCACGTCATCGTCGGGGACGCCGTCGGGGGACTCGTCGGCGGGATGTACTCGGCCGTCACCGGCACGCTCGGCTTCATCGACGACTGGGAGGCCGCGACCGGTTGCACCCCCGGTTACCTGCTCGTCGGGTACTCGCAGGGGGCGGTGGTGCTCACCACCCAGGAGCGTGCGCTGCACGACCGGGGTCAGCTGGTGGGGGCGTTGTACTTCGGCAGTCCGGGTGGGGTGCCGGGGGCGTCGATAGGCAATAGGCACCGACACTGCCTTGACGGTGACTACGCCTGCCAGCTCACGTCCAGCAACCTCGGCGACGCACTGGGGTCCGGTGGGGGAGTGCACAACCGGTACTTCCTCGACATGGACGAGACCGCGACGGAGGAGGATGCGCACGTCGCGGACACCTTCGCGGGATGGGTCACGGGATATAATCCTGAGCCATGACTGAGCGTATCGGTGTCATGGGTGGCACCTTCGACCCGATCCACCACGGGCACCTCGTGGCCGCCAGTGAGGTGGCGGACCGCTTCGACCTCGACCGCGTGATCTTCGTGCCCACCGGGCAGC
>LSQX01258730.1_pt2 | contig 20484 bp, 15 predicted proteins | sample 654561 | NCBI WGS metagenome assembly LSQX01 (sample SAMN04489861, study PRJNA283612) | anaerobic digester metagenome | isolation source: 4 biogas reactors fed with cattle manure at either 37C or 55C with and... | place: Denmark: Kongens Lyngby | collected 2014 | reverse complement strand
TAATGTCTTTAACCGTTTTTACAAGGAAACTTCGACAGGCAAACGATTGGAAGAAAATGAATAATAATTTATGGGATTCTCCGTATTGATAAGCGTTGCCATTCAATTAAAAATCGATTTTAAACGCGTTCAATAATTGCGGCATATCCTTGTCCGACACCGATACACATGGTAATCAGCGCATATTGTTTTCCGGTTAATGACAATTCCAATGCCGCTGAATATGTTGTCCGCGCGCCGGTCATTCCAAGCGGATGTCCAATGGCTATTGCTCCTCCATTGGGATTAATTCGCGGATCATCATCGACCAAGCCCAACGCTCGTATACAAGCGAGAGATTGCGCTGCAAAAGCTTCATTGAGCTCAATCACATCCATTGCGTCCAAAGTCAATCCGGCTTTTTTCAGGGCAAGGTTGGAAGCCTCCACGGGACCGATTCCCATTATCCTTGGTTCTACGCCCACCACTGCCGAACTGACAATTCGTGCCATCGGTTTTAAATTGTAATCCTCAACTGCCTGCTCCGAAGCAATGATTAAAGCTGCTGCACCATCATTAAGACCGCTGGAATTTCCGGCGGTAACACTGCCGTCTTTCTTAAATGCCGGACGCAATTTGCTCAATATTTCGAGTGTAGTTCCGGGTTTTACAAATTCATCTTGATCAAAAATCAAAGGAACTGCCTTTCGCTGTGGAATTTCTACCGGGACAATCTCCTTAGACAAGCGTCCATTTTCTTGTGCTTTCGCAGCTTTTGTTTGACTTAAGAATGCAAAAGCATCCTGATCTTCACGAGAAATATTGTATTTTTCCACCAAATTTTCTGCTGTCATTCCCATTCCGTCTGTGCCATACATTTCATGCATTTTAGGATTGACAAAACGCCATCCAAAACTGGAGTCATACATTTTTGCATCCGTTCCAAAAGCTTTTGAAGGTTTTGCAATAACATAGGGACCGCGTGTCATATTTTCGACTCCTCCTGAAATGAATAAATCACCATCTCCGGATTTAATTGCCCGATTGGCATGGATAACTGCTGACAATCCGCTGCTGCACAACCGATTTACAGTTTCACCGGGAACAGTAAACGGAAGTCCGGACAGCAAACTTGCCATACGTGCCACGTTGCGATTGTCCTCTCCCGCCTGATTCGCACAGCCCAGAATGACATCGTCATATGCTTCCTTTGGAATTTGAGGATTTCTTTTTACGATTTCAGCAATTACAAGAGCTGCCAAATCATCGGTACGAACGCTGCTTAAACTTCCTTGATAGCTTCCTACAGGTGTGCGGATGCCGTCGATAATATATGCTTCTTTCAAAATAGTGTCTTATTTAAATGTTTTTAGGCATGAAATGTTTGAGAAATCTTTCTCAAAAGTCCACAAAATTATAAAAGTATTTCTTCTGATTGTATTTAAACGTAAATTAACGCCAGGTTTTTGAAGTTCGATATACGATTCCCTTGAAAAGAGCTACCAGTTCGCCATCACGTTCAACTTTTATAATATGAAAACCGAGTTTGTTTTTAACGGATTCAATCACCGATTCTGCAATGAGATAATCCCCTTCTTCGATGGCTTCAATGTGATTAATCGATGTTTCGATTGATACGGTAAATTTTCCGTAAGAATTAGCAGCGAACCCAAATGCGGTATCAGCAAGACTATAAACAATGCCTCCGTGCGCTTTTTGCATGCTGTTTAGCATATCGCTTCTTATTTTCATTCCCAACTTGACTTTGCCGATTTCACTTTCAAGAATTTATATCCCAAGCCATTGGCTAAAAGAATCTAGTGAAAGCATCTTGTTGGGAATCTGCCTATCGCCCTCATTATTATTTTCCATTTTCAATCTTATTTTTTTCAAAAATAGGACTTTTAGAAAAAATTAATTTTAACGAATCCTGAAAAGTTTTAGCATCACATTTATCTTTTTCTTTTATTTCTCGCTTTTACGCGCCACGGCGCATTGTATTGCCAATCGCCTGCCATAATACAACCGTAGGGAATAATCTCGTCCACTACTTCTCCCAATCCAAATTCCTGCATCTGTCTTTTGACACTTTCGGCATCTTTATAGGCACTCGGCAATTCGGAGATATCGGCTCGATTGGAATAAAACCGTATATCCAATCCTTGAATTTCTTCAGCAACCAATTGCTCCGTCGTTTTATGGGCATTGTTCTTTTTAAATCGGCTTCTGCTTAAGTTTCGACCGGCGCCGTGCGGAGCAAATCCCAAATTATTAGCAGTTGTTTCGCCTTTAATTATCAATACCGGCTCTCTCATATTCAAAGGAACTATTCGCAATCCGTCTGTTGAATCCGGAACAAATTTATCGTCTAAAGGTGTGGCTCCTTTGGCGTGAAAGAATAAATCGCCGTCTTTAAACACAAAATTATGTTCATTCCAAAATCGTTGTGTAATATCGGTGTTGAACTTTGCTGCGGTTGCATTATGAAGGATTGAATGATTTAATTTGGTCCAAGTTCGCACAATTTGCAAAGCCTCCCAATACGCTTTGCCTTCATCCGAGTCATAAGGAATCCAAGCATTGGCAGGTAAGGTTTTCGGAGAAATTTCTTTTGTAAATTTTACTGCTTTTTTTAATCCTTTATCGTAAAGATGTGCTCCTAAACCACGGCTTCCATGGTGGGTTATCATCACTGTTTCTCCGCTTTTTTTAGATTGACCGACATACAAAAAATGATTGCCGTCACCCTGGGTTCCCAAATGACAACTAGCAAGCCGGGCACTTCTTTCATCGTTTAGAAAAGGATTTGCCACAAGTTTTTCCGAAAATTCTTTTGGTAAATGCGTGAATTCTGCTCTCCCGCCACCACCGAAATGCGTAATTTCATGAGCGACATTTAATACTTCTTTAGGAGCGATATACCCAAAGTTTGTAAGCATAACCGAACAACAGATATCGGCACTGTGCATGGCAGGATGTATCGCATTTTTGGCTACCGCTACACCGCCTACGGGAATTTGCCCTTTTCCGCCTGTGGGACATGCATCGGGCATGATTGCTCCATCCACCAAGGTAGGCGTTTTCATCAAAAGTTCCATGTTTTCGATAACGTGCTGTACATTTACAATTTCTGCATCAGTTTCGGCTTTAATATTTTTATGAAATGCCACAGGTTTCTCAAATGGTTTTACTTCTTTTGGCGCTACTGAAGCAATGTATCTTTTAAAATCCGCTCCTTTCAACTCATTTTTATTGGCATAGTCAATAGCTTCCTTAAACCATTTTCCGGAAGTGTATCCCAAGTTAATAATGTCTTTTCCTGTTATCATTTTTTTTTCTTAATACCATTAGATTTACAGTACTCTCTAATTTAAACAAATATTCAATACAAACAACTTTTTATTTTCTGACGAATTAATCTTTATACTGATGTGGCTCGCTATTTCAATTTAGACATCACATATTTCTCTATTAATATTTTTAAAGAATTAGTCTTTATTTATGAAAAACACTTCATAATTCTCCGTTAATTCTTATGTTGCAGGTTATTTATTCATCAGAAAGTTCCTATCTTCAACCTATTAAAATTTTGTGTTATGGAAAATATACCTGTTTGGGCACTCAATGCCACACTCGGAAGTTTCAAACAATTAGACCGAAAAATTTCTGTTGAAGTAGCTGTCATCGGAGGCGGTATCACGGGAATCACTACTGCACAACTTCTAAAGAAAAGAGGGATTAAAACAGCGGTAATCGAATCTCGTAAAATCGGGCAGGGAACTACCGGACAAAGCACCGGAAACTTGTATGCACCTACGGAATACGATTTTTCAAAAATGCTTTCAAAATACAGTTCAGAACAAGTGCAACAAATAATTCTTTCGCGACTTCAGGCTATTGAAATGATTCAAAAAAACATTGAACAATTTGCAATCCCTTGTGATTTTCACCTCCGACCGATGTATTACTTTAATGCATACAACGATAAAAACCTACAACACGAAAAAAGACATGCGCACGAACTCGGACTGCAAACAACATCTTTGCCCAAAGATTTCCCGCTCTATTTTGAAGATGGTTACGGCATTGAAAATCAAGCACAATTCAACCCGCTCATTTACACCCAACGTTTGGCTCATGAAATCTTTGATGCCGATTGTGAAATTTTTGAAGATACTTGCATCAACGAAATTGAGAAAGATGACGAGTTTTATTATCTTAAAACCGACATGACGCGCATCAAGGCAAAATATGTCGTCCATGCCACACATACTCCAAAAGGGTTGTTAGTTCCTTATCACACCGCGCTTGCTCCTTATCGTGAATACGGAATTGCAGTTACATTAAAAAATGATTTATATCCCGAAGGAATTTTTTGGGCATACTACGGCGAAGAAAAATTCTCAATCCGTTCTTATAAAAATGAATTGGGGTCGTTTTTAATCTGTATCGGCAGTATGCACAAAGTAGGTCAGGCTGATGACAACAGAGAAAACATCAGTCGTTTGATAGATTTCGTAAATAAACATTTTGAAGTTGAATCTGTAAATTATATGTGGGGCGGACAAAATTATAAAGCTGCGGACATGTTGCCTTATATCGGTAAAAAATCAGCAGAATCAAGAGAGTTTATTGCCACAGGTTTCTCTACTGACGGGTTGGTTTATGGAACTTTAGCCGCACAAATTATCAGTGATGCCATTGCCCAAATCGAAAATCCTTATGCCGAATTATACAAAGCAAATAGAAGTCAACCGCTTAAAGCCGCAAAAAATATAGTAAAAGAAAACTTGAATGTTTTAGGCAAACTTGCAGGAGACTTTTTTAAAAACGGGGAGCCAAAAGAGGTAGAAAGTATCAGTCCCAACGAAGGAAAATTGATTCAAACCGAGGAAGGAAAATTTGCCGTTTCCAAAGATGATAAGGGCGAAGTCAAAGTGCTGTCCCCAATTTGCCCGCATATGGGATGTACGGTACATTGGAATTTTGCCGAAAAATCTTGGGATTGTCCTTGTCACGGCAGCCGGTTTGATACCAATGGAAAAGTTATCGAAGGACCTTCATTTAAAAATCTGGAACAAATCAAACTTAAAAAACCTAAAGAATAAATTGTATTATTGAGGATTCAAAATCCTTTCATGAATTCACCAAAAACACTTGCCGTAAAACTGCGTTCCAAAGCTGAGAAATATATAAAAAAAGGACACCCTTGGGTTTTTTCGGAAAGTATTGAGAAAATAAACAAAGAAGCAAAGTCAGGCGATGTTGCCGTGCTTTTTGGCCAACGCACTAACAAGGCTTATGCAGTGGGATTATTCGATGCGGAATCTCCCATCAGAATCAAAATCTTGCACTCCGGCGGAGGCATCAAGATTGACAGTCATTTTTTTAATCAAAAAGTTGAAAATGCCTTTCGGCTGCGGCAACCGTTGTTGGAACATGACGTTGATGCTTATCGGTTATTATTTGGAGAAAATGACGGATTTCCGGGACTTATCTGTGATGTTTACAACCGTATTGCAGTGATGAAAATTTATTCTGCCGCTTGGATTCCATATTTGAATGCCGTAAGTGAATCTATTGCTGCTGTTGCCGACGTTGATGCCATTGTACTGAGACTCAGTCGCAATGTTCAAAACTTAAAATCGTCGGTTCAGGAAGGTCGGGTTTTATACGGAACGTTGAACAATTCGCTTATTACTTTCAGAGAATACGGTGTGGTTTTCCAAACTGACGTTCTTTTAGGGCATAAAACAGGTTTCTTTCTGGATCATCGTGAAAACCGAAAAATAATCGGGCAAATATCCAAAGGAAAAACCGTATTGGACGTATTTTCGTATGCCGGCGGTTTTTCTGTTCATGCTTTGTGCGGCGGCGCAAAAGAAGTAACCGGTATTGATTTTAGCAAACAAGCTTTAGAACTGGCAAAAACCAACGTACAATTAAATCCGACCAAAGGAAGACATCACACTTTAGACGGCGATGCATTTACAATATTGAAAGAACTGATTCAGCAGAAGAAAAAATACGACATCGTAATCATCGATCCGCCTTCATTTGCAAAAAGCGAAAAGGAAATTGATGTTGCTTTAAAGAAATATGCCGAGCTCGCCGAATTGGGTGTGGTATTAACCCAAAGAAAGGGAATTCTTTTGTTGGCTTCGTGTTCGTCGCAAATTTCTGAATCTTTATTTTTAAACACGCATGCCGAAGTCTTTAATCAGTTGGAAATAGCAGTTTCCTTAGAAAGAATCACAGGTCATGACAGCGATCATCCGATAACTTTTCCGGAAGGCGCTTATTTAAAATCTGTTTATTACCGCATTGGATAAGGTTGAAAATCAATGGATTTTAATAGTGTGCAACTTATTTTTTTAAAATCAGTTTCGCATGTTTATTAAAATTCAAATAACTTGCGCATTTATAATTTACGTCATTTATGATATACGCTTTTAAAGACCATATTCCCGTGGTTCATGAATCCAGTTTTGTCCATCCGTTAGCAGCCGTCACAGGCAATGTCATCATCGGAAAGAATTGTTATATCGGACCGGGCGCTGCCATTCGTGGCGATTGGGGTGAAATTATTCTTGAAGACGGTGTGAATGTGCAAGAAAACTGTACGGTTCATATGTTTCCGGGAAAATCTATTGTTTTAAAAGAAAGCGCCCATGTGGGTCATGGCGCTGTTATTCACGGAGCCAATCTCGGGAGAAACTGCTTGATAGGAATGAACAGTGTCATTATGGATGGTGCGGAAATTGGCGACGAATGTATTGTCGGTGCGTTGAGTTTTGTAAAAGCCGATGAGATTTTCCCTTCGCGAAAATTAATTGTGGGCAATCCTGCGCGAATTGTGCGAGACCTTACAGATGAAATGATCGATTGGAAAACTGCAGGAACGCGATTGTATCAACAACTTCCGGCAGATTGTCATCAAACTTTAAAAGAAGTAGCACCGTTGAGAGAAATTCCTGAAAACAGACCGATTCAAGAAAATTTTTATAAAACTCTAAATGAGTTTCGTAAAAAATAAAAATTGAATCTATGATTTATTATCAGCCGAATGCACGAGCAATACACGCCTCAACTTAAAAATTGTCAAATGAAAATAAACTTTTTCGAACTGCATTTTTTCAAATTCGGAAATTTTAAAATTCCAAAACGATAAAAGAATTGTGTATTTTCGCAAAGGCTCATATCTCTGTTAGAGAATTAATAGAAGATAAAACTTTTTAAACAGATTAAAAAAACATACGCAACGATGAGCGATAAAAAAGAATTCCAAACAATTCAGGAATTTAAGCTCCCAAAGATGGGAGAAAGCATTACCGAAGGCACGATTATAGAATGGCATATTAATGAGGGACAAGCTTTTAACGAAGGAGATATCCTTTTGGAAATTGCCACAGACAAAGTGGATAATGAAGTTCCTGCACCCTTTTCCGGAATTCTAATTTCCAAAAATTACAAAAATGGCGATGTGGTTAAAATTGGTGCAGTAATCGCTACTTTAGAAGTTTCTGAAACGAACAACTCTCAGGAAAAAAATAAGAGCACAGCCAAAACCCGGAAGCAAGAACGTGTTCCCCATCCCAAAACACTTGAAAAAACCGTTGTAAAACACACTGCACCTGCTGCCACAACCTTTACAATTAATAAAGATCTTTTTATCTCTCCCTTGATTGATTCGATTGCCAGAAAAAATCACATTAGTTATGAAGAACTCGCCCGAATTCCTGCAACGGGAAAAGACGGAAGATTGAGAAAAAGCGATGTTTTTCGATACCTTGCTGACGGACGACCTTATAAATTTGCACAGCCGGTTGCCCAACCATCCGGATTTCAAGTTCCCGACCTCAAATTTGACAAAGGAACCGGACAACTTATTCCGATGGATCGCATGCGTAGGATGATTTCCGATCATATGGTGTACAGCAAACACACGTCTCCTCATGTTACAGCGTATGTGGAGGCAGATTTAACCGATATGGTCGCTTGGAGAGCACGGAACAAAAACTTGTTTTTAGAAAAATTCGGTGAAAAACTCACCTATACTCCCCTATTTATTGAATGTGTAATCAAAGCCATTCAAGATTTTCCAATGATTAATTCCTCCTTGGATGATGAGCACATCATTGTCAAAGACGAAATAAACATCGGGATGGCTACGGCATTGCCTTCAGGAAATTTGATTGTACCTGTGGTCAAAAACGCCGATAAACTGGAACTTTCCGAGTTGGCCAAAACCACAAATTCACTGGCACAAAAAGCCCGAGATAACAAATTAAAAGCCGATGATACCAAAGGCGGTACTTTTACTATCAGCAACGTAGGAACCTTTGGCAGCTTGATGGGAACGCCGATAATCAATCAACCGGAAGCAGCAATTCTCGCCACCGGAATCATTAAGAAAAGAGCTGAAGTTATGGAGAAAGAAGACGGTGACACTATTGAAATTCGCCACATGATGTACCTTTCTCTTTCCTTTGATCATCGGATCGTGGATGGCTATCTCGCCGGTTCGTTTTTGAGAAGAATTGCAGATTATATGGAAAATTTCGGTACAAAAGAGAATATAAAAAATTAATTATGAGAGCTCAAATTAAAATAAATCGCACAAAAAATTCAAAATTATCCTCTTTGGATTTTAATAACATTCCACTCGGTCGAACGTTTACAGATCATTACTTTATCTGTGAATACTATGACGGAGAATGGCAAGACATGCGCATTGAACCGATGAACACCATCTCAATTCATCCGGCCACGATGGCTTTGCATTATGGTCAAGCCATTTTTGAAGGCATGAAAGCAACCCTTTCCAAAGACAATCAACCGTTGCTTTTCCGACCTGAGCAAAATGCCAAACGATTTAATTTTAGCGCATCAAGACTAGGAATGCCGACTGTTTCTGAGGAATTATTTTTGGAAGCCCTCAACACTTTAATCGGACTGGATGCAGATTGGATTCCGCCTTCAGAAGGAAGTGCCTTGTACATCAGACCTTTTATGTTTGCTGATGAAGGATTTATCGGAATGCGAGCAGCAAACTCTTATAAATTTATGATTATTTGTTCGCCTTCAGGTCCTTTGTACAACAAACCCATTAAATTATATGCGGAAACTGAATACATCCGTGCCGCAAACGGTGGAACAGGAGCTGCCAAAGCCGCCGGAAATTACGCCGCTGCAGTGCTTCCCACAGAAAAAGCGAAAGCAAAAGGATACGACCAGGTTCTTTGGTTGGATGCAATAGAACATAAATACATTCAGGAAGTAGGAACGATGAATATCTTCTTTAAAATAAACAACCAATTTATCACGCCAAATCTGGACGGTTCCATTCTTGCCGGAATTACAAGAGACAGTGTAATTACCTTATTAAAAGATAAAGGCTATGAAGTTGTGGAAAGACCCATCACCATTGATGAAGTCATTGAAAGCGCCAAAAACGGAAGTTTGGAAGAAGCATTCGGAACCGGAACGGCAGTGTTTATAGCCCGAATTGAATCCATCGGTTATAAAGACATTAACATTAATGTATCAAAAGAAACTCCCGTGGCGGATTGGGTTACAGACACTATGAACGCCATACGCTCGGGAAGCATGCCCGATAAATTTAATTGGATGAAAAAAGTCGAAAGACTCTAATCCGAAGCTATTCAATCAGTTTTTAAGTTATAAAAGAAATAAAATGTCGCGTCAGCAAACACACCCTACACCTACAATTGATAAAAAAACGCTTGCTAAAGCTTTCAGATATTTGGTTACAGCCAAATCAATGACTGAAATTTACGAGGAGAATTTTAAGATTGTTTCTAAATATGTTCACGCCACTTCACGAGGTCATGAAGTCATTCAAATTGCGTTGGGAATGCAGCTCTTGCCTCAAGATTATGTATTTCCATACTACCGCGACGATTCCATTTTGTTGTCAATCGGAATGACGCCCTACGATCTCATGCTTCAGGTATTGGCAAAAAAAGACGATCCATTTTCCGGAGGTCGAACGTATTATTCACATCCCAGTTTGCGCGATGATGACAAACCTAAAATTCCGCATCAAAGTTCTGCTACGGGTATGCAAGCCATTCCGGCTACCGGCGTTGCGATGGGTTTTTGGTATAAAGAAATTGAAAAAATTTCCGACAATGAACCTCAAAAACCTGTGGTTGTTTGTAGTTTGGGCGACGCTTCCGTGACTGAAGGAGAAGTTGCAGAAGCATTTCAAATGGCAGTGTTAAAAAAATTGCCCATACTTTATTTAGTTCAAGACAACGGATGGGACATTTCTGCAAATCGGGAAGAAACGCGTGCTCAAAATGCTTATGAATACGCACAAGGATTTAAAGGATTGGAGGCAATTTCCATCGACGGAACAGATTTTTTTGAAAGTTATCAAACCATTTCTGAAGTTATTGAAAAAATTCGAACCGAACGTCGTCCATTTTTAATTCATGCAAAAGTTCCATTGCTAAATCATCACACCTCCGGTGTTCGTATGGAGTTTTACAGAGATGATTTGGAAGAAGCACGTTCACGTGACCCGTATCCGAAACTTAAAAAATTATTATTGGAAGAAGGTTTTACGGAAGCAGAACTCCTTGCGACCGAAAAGGAAATTTATGAGCAAGTCGAAAAAGATTTGGCTCGTGCCATGAAAGCACCCGACCCCGAACCTGAAGATTTATTTACGCATGATTTTGCTCCAACTCCTATTCTATCCGAAGAAGGCAATCGTACCCCTGCTGACGCAGAACGTGTCGTGATGGTGGATTGTGCCCTTTCTGCCTTGGAAGAAATTATGCGAAAACATCCGGAATCTTTATTATACGGTCAAGATGTTGGAAGAAGGCTCGGCGGTGTCTTTAGGGAGGCTGCAACTTTGGCTGAGAAATTTGGCGATAATCGTGTTTTTAATACGCCAATTCAAGAAGCATTTATTGTAGGTTCTACGGTTGGAATGAGTGCTGTAGGTTTAAAACCCATCGTCGAAGTGCAATTTGCCGACTATATTTGGCCGGGTTTAAACCAACTTTTCACCGAAGTAAGTCGCAGTAATTACCTTTCTAACGGAAAATGGCCGGTATCCATGATTTTACGAGTTCCTATCGGAGCCTACGGAAGCGGCGGACCGTATCATTCTTCATCGGTAGAAAGTGTGGTGACCAATATCCGAGGAATAAAAATTGCTTACCCCAGTAATGGTGCCGACTTGAAAGGGTTGATGAAAGCTGCTTTTTACGACCCGAATCCGGTGGTTATTTTTGAACATAAAGGACTGTATTGGAGTAAATTGGAAGGCACAAAAACAGCTACATCCATCCTTCCGGCTGAAGATTATATTTTACCTTTCGGAAAAGCAAATCTCGTTCAGGAAATATGGAAAGAAGATTCTGAAGAAACAGTGTCAATCATCACTTACGGAATGGGTGTTCATTGGGCATTAAATGCTTCGGAAGCATTGAATATGCAAGACCGCATTGAAATTGTAGATTTGCGGAGTTTGCATCCCATTGATTACGATACCCTGTACAAGTCTGTCAAAAAGTGTAAGAAATGTTTGATTGTTACGGAAGAACCCTCTGAAAACGGCTTTAGTCGCGGACTTCAAGGAAAAATTCAAGAAGCATGTTTTAAAGAACTCGATGCACCGGTGATGCTCATCGGTTCCGAAAACATGCCGGCAATTCCATTAAATGCAACTTTGGAAGCAACGATGATTCCTTCGACCGAGAAAGTAAAAACCAAAATTTTGGAAATTTTAGAGTATTAAATTAATCTACAAACAGTATTTCGGGAACCGAATAAAATTCACAAATCTCTATTAACTCACTGAATATGAATCTATACAATGCACAAAAAGCCGTAGATGAATGGATTAAAGCGCATGGCGTTCGGTATTTTAACGAATTGACCAATATGGCGCAACTTACTGAAGAAGTGGGCGAAGTTGCCCGAATCATTGCAAGACGCTACGGCGAACAAAGTGAAAAGGAAGAAGATAAAAACAAAGATTTAGGAGAGGAGCTTGCCGATGTTGTTTTTGTAGTGCTTTGTTTGGCAAATCAAACGGGAATCAATCTGGAAGAATCGTTTAAAAAGAAATTGGAGTACAAGACAAAACGTGATCATGCTCGGCATCAAAACAATGAAAAATTACGCTAGTCATACGTACAAACACGTATCAATAGATAATTTTAGAATCATTTATAATTTTAAAATGTTAAATCACGTATATTTGCCTTAATTTAAGTGGCTTAAAATCACTCATTATGCGCGGACCCTTATTTTATTCAAAAATACTTTTGTTTGGAGAATACGGAATTATTAAAGATTCCAAAGGACTGTCAATTCCTTACAATGTTTATAAAGGAGCACTTAAAATTGACAAAAATCAAACACCCGAAACAAAAAATTCGAATCAATCTTTGGCACGATTCGCAGAATATTTGGATACGCTTCAAAAAGAAAATCCAGAATTGGTTTCTTTTGACATCGCATCACTTACCGAGGATATTAAACAAGGACTTTATTTTGACAGCAGTATTCCGCAAGGGTACGGCGTGGGAAGCAGCGGTGCATTGGTTGCAGCTGTTTATGACAAATATGCATTCGATAAAATCACTATTCTTGAAAATTTAACCCGTGAAAAATTATTGACGTTAAAGCATATTTTCGCTGAAATGGAATCTTTTTTTCACGGAAAATCATCCGGACTAGATCCGTTAAATAGTTATTTGAGCCTTCCGATTTTAATCAACTCAAAAGATCATATTGAACCTGCCGGAATTCCATCTCAAGTTAAAAACGGGAAAGGTGCCGTATTTTTATTGGACAGTGGAAGCATCGGTGAAACTGCTCCGATGGTGCAGATTTTCATGGAAAACATGAAAAATGAAGGTTTTCGAAACATGTTGAAAAACCAATTTGCAAAACATACCGACGCCTGTATTGAAGACTTTTTACAAGGGAATGTCAAGTCCCTTTTCGGAAATATCAAACAACTTTCCAAAGTCGTTTTGGAAAACTTCAAACCGATGATTCCCGCTCAATTTCACAAACTTTGGAAAAAAGGAATCGACTCCAATGCGTACTACCTAAAATTATGCGGTTCCGGAGGTGGCGGCTATATTCTCGGATTTACCGAAGACCTGCAAAAGGCGCAAAAAGCCTTGAAAAACTATAAGCTGGAAGTCGTTTATACATTCTGATTTCCTGCTTCAATAACTTTTTATGCTTAACAGAAGACGAAAATTATTTTTACTGAAATTCTTTTCCTTGTTTTCTGTAGTTCGAGGGTATAACATTCTGTTTTTAATCATTGCGATTTACCTGACGAGCATCTACATTCTCGCTCCCAATTTGTCTATTCGGGAAGTACTAACAGACATTAATTTGCTTGTGTTGGTTATGGCTTCTGCATCAGCAATTGCCAGCGGATACATCATCAATAATTTTTACGACAGTGAAAAAGACCTTATCAACAGACCCCGCAAAACCATCTTGGATCGGCTTGTCAGTCAACGAACCAAACTGACAACCTATTTTGTGCTCAATCTTTTATCGGTTATTCTGGCAAGTTATGTTTCTTTTAAAGCGGTCATTTTCTTTTCCATCTATATTTTCTTTCTATGGTTTTACAGTCACAAGCTCAAAAAATATCCTTTTATCGGAAATTTAACCGCAGCAATTCTTACCGTGGTTCCTTTTTTTGTGGTTTTTGTATATTACGGAAATTTTGACTTAGTCATTTTCGTTCACGCCATCTTCCTGTTTATGATTATTTCTATGCGGGAATTGATAAAAGATTTAGAAAATTTACGTGGTGATTTCACCTTAAATTATCACACCATTCCCGTTCTTTATGGAGAACAAACATCAAAAAAAATGCTCACCATTCTCGGGATTCTGACATTTATTCCTGCCTTGATTTTGGTCACCCATTTTAGTCAAGATGTTGGGCGAATGATTTATTACTTTTACGGAAGCATGGTTGCTTTAATAGTATTTTTAATCTTACTTTGGACGGCAAAAAAGAAAATTAACTATGTCATTCTCCATACCATTTTACGATTTATTCTTGTCATTGGTGTTTTGAGTATCGGATTGATTCGCGTTGAATCCATTGTCACTCATTTGTAGAATTTTTCATTTGTGCAAAAAGACTCCATAACACTACTCCGGCACAAACTGCAATATTTAAAGAATGTTTGGTTCCAAATTGCGGAACTTCGATGACGGCATCACAAGCCGAAACTACTTTTTGCTGTACGCCTTTCACTTCATTTCCAAACACCACAGCGTATGTTTGCTCCGGATTGACAGTGAAATCATCAAGAAAAATCGAATTTTCTGCCTGTTCAACGGCAGCTACAAAAACATTATCGTTTTGCAACTTCCGAACCACTTCCATAACATCTTCCACATATTCCCAAATGACGTTCTCAGTTGCGCCCAACGCTGTTTTGTGAATATCTTTATGAGGAGGTTTTGCGGTAATGCCGCAGAGATAGATTTTTTTAATTAGAAATGCATCTGAAGTTCTGAAAACAGAACCTATGTTATTCAGACTTCGGATATTATCAAGAATGACAATCAAATTAGATTTTGGAGCATTGCGATAGCTTTCCACATCCAATCGGATTAATTCACTATTTTTTAATTTTCTGTTTTTCATAGATTCGACAAAGATAAAATTAATCGCAAATATTCGAATTTTATGAAGAAAAGGGTTTTAGTCAACTTTTAGAAAAGCAGCATTATTAGTATCTTTATCCGTTTATATAAAAGCAAAAAACTGTTCCAAAATTTATTTAAACCATGTCAAAAAAAGAGACTCCACTCATGAAACAATACAACAGCATCAAAGCCAAGTATCCCGATGCTTTGTTATTATTCCGTGTTGGAGATTTCTATGAAACCTTTGGCACCGATGCCGTCCGGGCTTCTAAAATTTTAAATATTACGCTTACAGCGCGAAACAACGGAAGCGACAAAACAGAACTTGCCGGTTTTCCGCATCATTCTTTAAATACGTATTTGCCAAAATTGGTAAGAGCAGGTTGTCGCGTTGCCATTTGTGATCAATTAGAAGATCCCAAAACTGCCAAAACCATTGTAAAAAGAGGAGTTACCGAACTCGTAACTCCGGGTGTGGCATTTAACGATGACATTCTGCAATCAAAATCAAATAACTTTCTTGCAGCTATTTATTTTAATTCGGAAACAAGAGGAAAAACTAAAAATCTGGGAATTTCTTTTTTAGATGTTTCCACCGGAGAATTTTTAGTGGCTCAAGGTTCTGAAGAATACATCGACAAATTACTTCAGAATTTTAATCCCTCAGAAATATTATTTTCCAAACAAAAAAAGAAAGATTTCACCGAATCTTTTGGAAATGAATATCACACCTATCATCTGGAAGATTGGATTTTTCAATTTGATTACACTTTTGAAACACTGATAAAACATTTTGGAACACAAAATTTAAAAGGCTTTGGCGTGGATCATTTAACAGAAGGCATTATTGCAGCCGGTGCTATCCTTCATTATTTAAACGACACTCATCACTCCAATTTACAGCATATTTCAAAACTTTCCCGAATTGCAGAAGACGAATATGTTTGGATGGATCGTTTTACCATTCGAAATTTGGAATTGTATCACTCCACGGCGACAAATGCGGTAACACTCTTGGATGTCATTGACAAAACCATTTCGCCTATGGGCGGACGCTTGCTGAAACGCTGGTTGGCGCTTCCGTTAAAAAACACAACAAAAATAAACCGTCGTCATGAAGTTGTAAATCATTTGTTAGACCATCCACAACTTTTGGAACGCATTAGAAATTACATTAAACACATCGGAGATTTAGAACGATTGATTTCGAAAGTTGCTACCCATAAAATAAATCCGCGAGAAGTAATTCAACTAAAAAACTCTTTAGAAGTTATCGTCCCGATAAAAGCCATTGCAATACAGTCTGACAACGAATCGTTGCGCATCATCGGAGAACAACTTCACGACTGTGAATTGCTTAGAGAACGCATCAAAGCAACACTTTTTGAAGAAGCGCCCGTAAATATTTTAAAAGGAAACACCATTGCTTCCGGATTTTCAGAAGATTTAGACAATCTTCGGAGTATTTCTGCCAACAGCAAAGAATATCTTGACGAAATGCTGGAGCGCGAAAGTAAAAAAACGGGAATCAGTTCCTTAAAAATTGGCTCAAACAACATTTTCGGTTATTATATTGAAGTCAGGAATACCCATAAAGACAAAGTTCCCACTGAGTGGATTCGGAAACAAACTTTGGTGAGTGCAGAACGCTATATTTCAGAAGAATTAAAAGAATACGAAAATAAAATTGTCGGTGCCGAAGAGAAAATTCTTGCTTTAGAACAAGAAATTTACGGGAAACTTGTTGAATGGATGCTGCAATATATTGAAGTCGTTCAACAAAATGCCAATTTAATTGCACAATTGGATTGTTTGTGTTCTTTTGCTGCACACGCAAAAGAAGCTTCATACACCCGTCCGTTAATGAATGACAGTTCAGACATTGACATCAAGGAAGGGCGACATCCGGTTATCGAAAAACAACTTCCGCCGGATGTTCCATACATTTCAAATGATATTTTCTTAGATCGGGAGCATCAACAAATCATTATGATTACCGGTCCCAATATGAGCGGTAAATCAGCGATTTTAAGACAGACGGCACTCATCGTTTTGCTTGCCCAAATTGGGAGTTTTGTTCCTGCTTCTGCCGCACGAATCGGTTATGTCGACAAAATTTTTACCCGTGTGGGAGCCAGCGATAATATTTCTATGGGAGAATCGACATTTATGGTTGAAATGAATGAAACTGCCAGTATTTTGAACAACCTTTCCGATCGAAGTTTAATTCTCTTGGATGAAATAGGCCGCGGAACGAGTACTTATGACGGAATTTCCATTGCCTGGGCAATCACAGAGTACATTCATGAACATTCAAGTCGGGTCAAAACTCTTTTTGCCACTCACTATCACGAACTCAATGAAATGAGTGATTTGTTCCCGAGGATTAAAAACTATAATGTCTCGGTCAAAGAATTAAAAGACACGGTGCTTTTTATGAGAAAATTAGTGCCGGGCGGAAGTCAACACAGTTTTGGAATCCACGTAGCTAAAATGGCCGGAATGCCACAAGCTGTTATTCACAGAGCCAACAAACTTTTAAAACGCTTAGAGCAAACCCATACTTCGGAGAGCCTGAGCGACAATCTAAAAACTTCCTCCCGGGAAGAACTTCAATTGAGCTTCTTTCAGCTTGACGATCCATTACTTGAAGAAATCCGCAATGAAATACTGGATATCGATATCGACACCCTTACACCTGTTGAAGCGCTAATGAAACTCAATGAGATTAAAAGATTGCTCGAACGAAACGCTACACTGAAAGTAAAAAAATAAGGACTGCTTTAATATTTTATTTTATAGAATAAAAACCTTTTGCAGTTTCAGTAAATATATTAAATTTGCATCCGCTAAGACAGCCCAGATTGGTAAATACCAATCTTCGTAACGTTCATAAAAAAATGCGAAAATAGCTCAGCTGGTAGAGCGCCACCTTGCCAAGGTGGAGGTCGCGGGTTCGAGCCCCGTTTTTCGCTCATAAGAATGCCGAATTCTTGTCGGCATTTTTTATTATCTGTTTAAGCTGATGTGGTGGAATTGGTAGACACTCAGGACTTAAAATCCTGTGCCCATTGCGGGCGTGCGGGTTCAAGTCCCGCCATCAGTACAAAAAAAACCGCAGTCCGAAAGATTGCGGTTTTTTTATTGCTCTTAATAGAACGTTTTTCCGGATTTCGACATATCCCGCAACAACGGACTGCATCGGTACCTGTCTTCACGATATCTCGAATATAGTATGTCCATTTTCTTCACACACCATTCAATTCCTTTTTCATCTGCCCAGGCAAGCAATCCTTTAGGATAATTCACTCCTTGTTGCATGGCGTTGTCAATATCTTCTGCAGAAGCAATATTCCAAAAAAGGGCATCTGCTGCTTCGTTGATAAGCATTACCAAAATTCTTTCGAAAATTTCTTTCCCTAAATTTTCATCCGTATTTGCCTCCTTATTTTCTGCATTTTCCGAATAATTATAATATCCCCTTTCACTTTTCCGGCCTAAATACCCTGCTTCAAAATAGCGTTTTTGGGTAAACGAAGGTTTGTATCTGGGATCAAAATAAAAGGCTCTAAAAACAGTTTCGGTCACGGTATAATTTATATCGTTTCCTATAAAATCCATTAATTCAAAAGGTCCCATTCTAAAATTCCCAAGGGTTTTCATTGCCCAATCAATTGTGGCAAAATCTGCAATTCCTTCCTCATAAATTCGCAATGCTTCTCCATAAAAAGGACGCGCAACACGATTGACTATAAATCCGGGAGTATCTTTAGTCACTGCGACTGTTTTCCCCCAAGATTTTATAATTTCTATCGATTTTTGAAGAACTTTCTCCGAAGTCTGAACAGCCGGTATCACTTCGACCAAACGCATCAGTGGCGCCGGATTAAAAAAATGAATGCCGATACAGCGCTCCGGATTTTCCAAAGATGCAGCAATTGAAGCCACAGAGAGCGAAGAAGTGTTGGAAGCTAAAATACAGTCTTCACTGACAAATTTCTCTACGGTTGAAAACACTTTTTGTTTGATATCTAAATCTTCGACAATTGCTTCAATAACCAAATCTGATTTTTTGATTTTTCGCAGGGTGTTGACGTATTGAATATTGTTTCGAATCCGGTTTTTTTCTTGCTCGTCGATACGCCCTTTTTCAATAAGACGGTTCAACACTTTTTCCAATGCTGTCTGCGCATATTCCAATGCCTCGTCTTTAACATCATAAAGTTTAACATTACATCCGACTGTTGCAGCCACTTGAGCAATACCGGATCCCATCGTACCGGCGCCGATTACAGAAATATTCATAGTGTATATTGTTTATAGTAGATTAGCTTTTAAATCGATGAACAGCTACAAAAATAGAGATAAGATATTTATATCCTTAAGTTTTCTTAGGTTTCCATTGTAGAATAACAGAATAAATCGATAGGAGGCTATTTAAAATAAAATCCGATGCCGCCAACAAATATTCTATCTTTTCTTTTTATAAAAAATTGTAAAAAAAATAACGACTATACCATCGATTGTGTGGCATGATTTAACAAATAATTGTATGTTAGTCGTTTTTTAAATCAGGAGCTGATTGGATTCGGCACAATGGAAATATCAATAACCAGCAAACTTTAATTACCTATGGACACATCGGAAAAAACTCCTTCTGAAAAAAAAGGATTCATTAATAAAATTCTTAATGCGATAGAACGCATAGGAAATAAACTCCCCGACCCTGCGATTTTGTTTTTCTTGCTAATGCTCGTTATTTGGGTACTTTCGGCTATCTTCTCTCCTTATGACTTTTCGGAAATCGATCCTACCACAGGGTCACCCATCCAAATTAACAATCTTCTGACAAGTACTGCTCTTGCCGAGTTTTTATCGGGAATGGTCACTACTTTCACGAGTTTTGCTCCGTTGGGAATTGTTTTGGTAGCGATGTTGGGAGTTGGTGTGGCAGAACATTCCGGATTTATAAATGCAGGATTAAAATCGATGTTGCAAATTACGCCAAAAAAGTTATTAACGCCCATGCTTATTCTTGTAGCTATTGTTTCACACACAGCTACCGACGCCGGTTATGTATTGGTCATTCCTTTGGGTGGTATTATTTTTTATGCTGCCGGGCGTCATCCCATTGCGGGAATTGCAGCAGCTTTTGCAGGTGTTTCTGGCGGATTTAGTGCCAACCCGTTTCCATCGGGAATCGATCCATTGCTACAAGGTTTCACCCAATCGGCAGCTCAAATCATCGATCCGAGCATTCAATTAAACCCACTAAACAACTGGTATTTTACAGCCTCATCTACACTTCTTATCGTCCTCATCGGATGGTATGTGACCGACAAAATTGTTGAACCACGCTTGAAAAAAGTTCCTGTAGCCGTTGATGAAGGCGAGGAAGTAACCATGGGTGCCTTGGATAAAAGTGAGAAAAAAGCTTTTTATACTGCTTGTGCGGCAATGATTTTAGGATTGGTAGGACTGTATCTCTGGGCTGCTCCTGCTGACTCTGCACTGCGTGATGCCGACGGAGAAATCGCTTCGTTTTCCGCACCTTTAATGCGATCTATTGTTCCTTTAATCTTTATCATATTCTTAATTCCCGGAGTTGTGTATGGAATGATGTCTAAAACTTTCGAAAGCACTAAAGATATTATTGAGAGTATGACAAAATCTATGACAGGAATGAGTTATTATATTGTCATGGCTTTTTTCTGTGCCTTGTTTATCGATGCTTTTGCCAAATCAAATCTCGGTGCTTTATTGGCTTTAAAAGGAGCATCCGGATTACAGGCGTTGAACATGTCCGCTGAAATTACCATC
>LSQX01179353.1_pt3 | contig 20485 bp, 15 predicted proteins | sample 654561 | NCBI WGS metagenome assembly LSQX01 (sample SAMN04489861, study PRJNA283612) | anaerobic digester metagenome | isolation source: 4 biogas reactors fed with cattle manure at either 37C or 55C with and... | place: Denmark: Kongens Lyngby | collected 2014 | reverse complement strand
CGGGAAGTGGTGTACTACTCAACAGTGACGTGAACGGCGCAGCCAATATTCTCAGAAAAGAAATCGGTGACGACTGGCTGATTAGTCAGATCGAAGCCGGTAAGGGCGTTATGGACACGCCCGTAGCAGTCAAGCACATCGACCTGCTACTAGAAGCGGGGCTGCGGCCCCGCGAAACCATGTCTAACCGCGAAGCGGCTTAGGCGTGGTAGTTCATCGCTGTTAAATGGACCCGCTGCCTTTGGTTCGTGTCAGGATTTTTCTGCGGGCGTTTGGCCCGTTTTTTCTGTCTTGACGGCCCGCAGGACAACAAACTTTGGGTGGGCCGCAAGCTGTTCGACCTTGCCAAACCAGCGGCGCAGTTTGGCGTGATAGCCCAGATGACGGTTGCCGACCACCAACAGCTCACCGCCGGGTTTCAGGGTTCGGTGGGCCTGGCGGAACATGCGCAGGGCGAGAAAATCATTCATCGCCTGTTGCTGGTGAAACGGCGGGTTGCACAACACCAGATCGAGGCTGGCAGGCGGCAGGGTGCGCAGGCCGTCGCCGGCAAAAATTTCCACATCGCGCTGGCCAAAAGCCGCTTGCCAGTTGTCACGGGCCGAGCGGACGGCCGCGTGGCTTTCATCCACCAGCACCAGTTGCGCTTGCGGGTTAAGCTGCGCACAGGCCAGCGCCAGCACGCCATTGCCACAACCAAGGTCGGCCACGCGCTGGTCCCCAAGACCGGCTGGCACATGCTGCAGCAGCAGGCGGGTACCGACATCCAGTTTGTCCTGGCTATAGATGCCAGGATGATTAACCAGCTTCAGGTCAAACTCAGGTACCGCATAAGTGCTGGAGACAGGGAAGGGCTGTTCCGCAAGACCGGCTACCTGTGCCTGCAGCAGGCGGGCTTTTTTCTGCGCCAGACTTGCTTGCACCGGGCCGATATATTGTTCCAGCAACTCGCCCGCTGCCCGTGGCAGATGCTTGATCATGGCACCGGCCAGCACCAGGGTGTCGGCGTTCAGCAGCTTTTGTAAACCGGCCAGCTGGTCTTGTAACAAGGCCAGGGTCTTGGGTATCTGAATGAGGACTGCATCAAAGCTGCCTTCCAGTTCGCAGGTACGGCTTGCCCGCTTGATCTCTTCGAGGGCTTTTGTCAGTTGGTTGCTGTGGGCATTGTTGGTCAGCCCTTGCTGGGCAAGAAAAGAGTCGCTGCAGCTGCTGACCCTGTATTGTTGGCATAGACTCAGGGCCAGTGCGCCAAAGCTGTCATTCAGTACCAGTACATGGCTGCCTTTGGGTAGCCGTAGCTCGTGCAAGCGCTGCAGAAGGTACTCGTCGGCAGCATTGAAAGCCTGCAACGGAGAGTTTTGCTGCACGGGAAAGCGTTCAAGATCCAGATGGGCGAAAGGTGATTTTAGAATGGCCATGCAATTTACCGGTTTCAAATTTATGAAAAAAAGTGTATGAATGGTACATGAATAACCCAGTAAAGGAGTCGGATATGAGTCAGCCAGATGAAAAGTTTACACGACAAACAATTACGGAGATTGTACCCCTTACCCCCAGTCTCTTCAGTTTTCGTTGTACCCGTGATGATGGCTTCCGTTTTACCGCCGGCCAGTTTGCCCGGCTGGGGGTGCGCAGCGGGCGCGGCAACCTGGTGTGGCGAGCCTATTCGATGGTATCCAGCCCGTTTGATGAGTTTCTGGACTTTTTTTCCATCGTAGTGCCGGACGGCGAGTTTACCAGCGTACTGAGCCAGCTCAAGGTGGGCGACGAGCTGCTGATCGAAAAGCAGCCACAGGGTTTTCTGACGCTGGATCGTTTTGTCGATGGCCGTGATCTCTGGATGCTGGCGACCGGTACTGGTGTTGCACCTTTTTTATCGATTTTGCAGGACTTTTCAGTTTGGGAGCGTTTTGAGCGCATCGTGCTGGTTTATAGCGTGCGCACCCATGCCGAGCTGGCCTATCAGGAGTTGCTGGAAGAACTGCTGACCCGTGAATACATTGCCGAGCATGCGCACAAGTTTGTTTTTGTGCCTGTTGTAACCCGTGAGCAGGTGGAGGGCTGCCTTGATCGGCGCATTACCGAGCTGCTGACAAGCGGTAAGCTGGAGGAAACAGTCGGCCTGGAAATGACGCCAGAGCATTCACGTGTACTGATTTGCGGTAACCCGCAGATGGTGGATGACACCCGCAAAATGCTCAAACAGCGCGACCTGCAACTGTCCCTGACCCGCCGCCCCGGACAGGTGGCGGTGGAAAATTACTGGTAGGGTTTGGAAGGGCGTGGGTGGCATTTAAGTCTGTTCACCATTGAAGTGTTTCGAACAAGCCCTGAGGCGCACAACGCAGCTCCAGCACGGAAGGCAACCCTTTATGGGCGGCTTCAGCCGCGACCAATCCTGCTACCCGTACCAGGCAGACCCGGGCCGGAGGGGACCGCAGCCGGGCCTTAGTGGTTTGTGGCAGCTTGCTGACACGAACCAGCGCAGTCTGGCGAAGTGTCCACTCCGGCCCTGCCGCCACAGTACAAAACATACTGATATACCGCATTCAGCCCATTGCTGCGCGAACTGGACAGCTGGCGACCCAGCCCCAGCCGGCTGTACCAGTCGGCCAGATCAACTTCCGCCAGTTGCTGCGCGGTCAGCCCCTCCAGCCGCACCCGCAACACCTGCAACAAGCCTTTCAGCAGCCGGGCATCGGTATCCAGCTGCAGCTGCAGGCGGCCATCCGGCCAGTCCGGCTGACACCAGACCGGGCTTTCGCAGCCGCGCACCAGCTGCTTGTCCGTGCGTAGCTCGGGAGGCAAGGCGGGCAGTTGCTGGCCATGTTTGAGCAGCAGGCGGGCGCGTTGCTCCCAGCCCTTGCAGGCGGAAAATTCGTTCAGCATGGCCTGTGCGGCCGGGCTCAGTGCTGTCATGCCAGGATCTCCAGTGCTGCATCCAGTGCGGTAAAAAAACGCTCAAGATCCTCTCCATTGTTATAGAACGCCAGCGAAACCCGTACCGCGCCGGACAGGCCCAGGCTGTCCAGCAAGGGCATGGCGCAGTGCTGACCTGCCCGTACGGCAATGCCCTGCTCGCCCAGCAGCATGGCCAGGTCGGCACTGTGGATGCCCGGTGCATTGAAGCAGGCCAGGGCTGTGTCAGGCTGGCCCAGCAGCTGCATGCCGCGGCGCTTCAGGCCGCCCAGCAGGCTGCAGTGCAAGGCTGACTCATGTTGTTCAATAGCAGCGCGACCAAGGGTTTCTAGCCAGTTCAGGGTGGCAGCAAAAGCAATAATGCCGCCAGTGTTCGGTGTTCCGGCTTCAAGCCCCAACGGCAGTGGGCGGGCGCTGGCGTTTTGATAGTTGCAATGCTCGACCATTTCGCCGCCCCATTGCCAGGGCTGCAGCAGTGTGTGGCGGCGGGGGTGGGCATACAGCAGACCGACTCCTTCTGGCCCGTACAGCTTGTGGGCCGAGCAGACAAAAAAATCTGCATCCAGCTGCGCTAGGTTGGGCTGACGGTGCACGGCATACTGTGCACCGTCGATAACGCTCAGCACATCCAGTTCACGTGCCCGCTGTAACAATGGGGTCAGGTCGTGCATGTGGCCCAGCACATTGGACAGTGGACTGACCGCCAGTAACCGGCTGCGCGGGCCGAGCATGGCCAGAGCCGCCGGCATGTCCAGTGCGCCGGCAGCATCCAGCGGCAGGATGCGCAGCACCAGATTCTTGCGCCGGGCCAGCTGCTGCCAGGGCAACAGGTTGGCATGGTGCTCATGGGCACCCACCAGTATTTCGTCACCCGGGTGAAAACTTGTGCTCAAAGAGTAAGCCAGCAAGTTGATGCTCTCCGTGGTGCCGCGAGTGAACACCAGGCTGGAGGCTGCGTCGCATCCGAGCCAGTTGGCAATGTCACGGCGTGCCTGCTCAAACGCTGTAGTGGCCCGCTCGCCGGGCCGGTGTTGGGAGCGGTGCACATTGGCCACGCCACCGGCATACCAGTGCTGCAGCGCGTCCAGCATGACGCGCGGCTTTTGTGCGGTAGCGGCGCTGTCGAGCCAGGTTTGACCCTCGGCGGCCAGTTGCTGCAAGCCTGGGAATTCGCTGCGCCAGGCGGAGGTCAGGGTACCGGTCATGATGCTCAGTTGCCCAGGGCTGCTGCGTAGTCTTCGGCCTTGAAGCCAACCAGGGTGCGGTCGCCAAGGTCCAGTACCGGGCGCTTGATCATTGAGGTGTGTTCCAGCATCAGGCGGATGGCTTTGTCCTGATCAATATCCTGCTTGTCGGCGTCATCCAGCTTGCGATAGGTGGTGCCGCGCTTGTTGAGAAGGGTTTCCCAGCCGTGCTCGTTACACCAGCGTTCCAGTGATTCGCGGTCAATGGCGGATTTTTTATAATCATGCAAGACGAACTCGTGATTGTGTTCCTGCAGCCAGGTTTGGGCTTTTTTCATGGTGTCGCAGGCTTTGATGCCGTAAAGGGTCAGAGTGGTCAAGGGGCGCTCCTTATAAGGGAATGTGAGTTGTTACTACAGTTTTTGACGGCGCTTTGGGTGCGCTGAATAGTGTTGGCGAGGCAGTCAGGGCCAGGCGAAAAGCAGCGAAAAAGTGTAGTTTGCTTGTAGTAAATGAGCATTTTGCGCTGATTTTCAACAACGACCTGATAACGCAGGCAATTACTTAACGCTTCCTTTTTGTTTCTGTGCAAAGTGGCTGCATGAGGGCAGGTTTTGCGCAAAGTGACCGCATCGAGTTTTGCTTCGCATTGATACCAGCAAAAACCACATGACAGCAGGCTTTGCTTCGGGAGGCTGCTGCCCGGCTTCGGTGCCGGGGGACTGCAGGGGCCAGGCTCTTGGCGTTATGAGCTCTGGCGACTGCAACTGCACTGGGTGTGCTCAACACCAGTCACTGCAAGCCGTCAGAATGACAGGGCCAGCACGATACGGTAGATGATAGAGCTCATCATGCTGAGCATGCCGACCAGCATGATGACTGGCCCCCAGTGTTTGTCGCGCCAGGTAAAGCCGAAGACGAGGATGATCATGCTGATGATAATCAGCAGAGTCATGATGTGCAGGGGATTGTCCATTAGGATTCCTTAGTGGCTGGGCAGAGGCTAGGGTGTCTGGCCGGGGGACAGCTGACTGATCAGGGCTTCTTGCAGTTGCTGGCAGAGTTCCGGGTCGGACAGTGGCTGGCCGTTGCTATCGGTTATAAAAAAGACATCTTCGATGCGTTCGCCCTGGGTAATGATCTTGGCATTGACCAGTGACAGGCTAAAATCCATGAATACCTTGCCAATGCGGGCGAGCAGGCCGGGGCGGTCCGGGGCGGTCACCTCGACCACGGTAAACGGGCGCTGGGCATCGTTGTGAATATTGACCACAGGTGCAAAAGTAAAGTGCTTGAGCTGGCGCGGTATATGACGCTGGATGACATCAGGATAACGCTCGGGGTGACGTAAGGTATCGCTCAGGTGCTGCTGAATGGTGTGAATCCGCTCGGGGTCGTCGCCGATACGGTCGCCATCGGCTTCCAGCACAATGTAGCTGTCGATGGTGAACTGTGAGCTGGACGTGGTAATCCGCGCTTCGTGTACGCTCAGGTTAAGCTGGGCCAGAGCAGCGGTGGTGGCGGCAAAAAAGTCCTGGCGGTTGGGTGCGTAGGTAAAGATCTGGGTGCCGCCGGCAAAGCCGCGCTGGTTCGACTCGCGCACCAGAACCAGCGGCTCTTCGCTGTCGCCGTGCTCAAGCATTGCGGCGGTATGCCAGGCAATATCGCCCGCACTGTGACGCAGAAAGTAGTCATCGCCCAGGTGGGACCAGATAGCCTGTACAGCCGTATTGCAGGCACCGTCACTGCATAACAGGCTGAGGGCGGCGGCCTGGCGGGTTTCGATCAGCTCTTCGCGCTCCAGCGGGTTGGCCAGGCCGCGACGCAATGCACGACGGGTCTCGCTGTAGAGCTGGCGCAGCAGCTGGGCACGCCAGGAATTCCATAGTTTCGGGTTGGTGGCGTTGATGTCGGCCACGGTGAGCACATACAGGTAATCCAGACGCATCTGGTCGCCGACTTGCGTGGCAAAAGCGTGGATCTCGTCCGGGTCGGACAGGTCTTTGCGCTGTGCAGTGATGGACATTATCAGGTGATTACGCACCAGCCAGACCATTAGCCGGCGATCTTCCGCAGGCAGCTGGTGGCGCACAGCAAAGGCATGGGCGTCTTCTGCACCCAGCTCGGAATGGTCGCCGCCACGGCCCTTGGCAATATCATGATACAGGCCAGTCATATACAACACTTCAGGCCGGGGCAGGCGGGCGATAATGGCACCGGCCAGTGCAAACTTTTCGGCAAAGTCGGGGTGGCGCAGCTTGCGCAGGTGTTTGACCAGATTCAGGCTGTGTGCATCGACGGTGTAGATGTGAAACAGGTCGTGCTGCATCTGGCCGACTACACGGCCAAACTCGGGCAGATAGCGGCCAAGAATGCCGTAGCGATTCATGCGGCGCAGGTTCATGTGCACGCCTTCGGCGCAGCTGAATAGTTCGACAAACAGGCCTGTGTTGCGTGGATCCTGGCGAAAGTTGTCGTCAATCAGGTGGCGGTGGTCGCGCAGCAGGCGGATGGTTTCTGAGCGTACACCCTTCAGCTCCGGGTGCTGGGCCATCAGCACGAATACCTCAAGGATCGCCGAGGGTGTTTTACTGAATACATAGGGATGAATATGCTCCAGATAGCCATCACGGATGCGGAAGCGCTCGTTGATGACCTGCGGCGGCTGGTGGCTGGAGTCGCGTACAATTTGCTCTTCAAACACCTGGCGAATCAGGTCGCCCAGCTCGGATATGCCCATTACCGTGCGGTAATACTGCTGCATGAAGCCTTCGATGTTGCTTTTCGCATCATCGCTGTCAAAGCCAAACAGCTCGGCCACTTTGGCCTGGTATTCCAGCAGCAGGCGATCCTCGCTGCGGCCAGCCAGCATGTGCAGGGCATAGCGCACCCGCCATAAAAATGCGCGGGAGCGGGCCAGCAGCTGATACTCGCCGCCTGTCAAAAAGCCCGGCGCTTCAAGGCTGGCCAGTGTCTGCATGCCGAAACGGCGTCGGGCGATCCACATGATGGTCTGCAGGTCACGCAGCCCGCCGGGTGAGCTTTTAACGTCCGGCTCCAGGTTGTATTCGGTATCGTTATGGCGTTCGTGGCGGTTTTTTTGTTCGTCACACTTGCCAAGAAAAAAGTCGCGGCTGCTCCACATGTGCAGCGGGCCAATGGCATCAATCAGCTGCTTGAACAGTGTCTGGTCGCCGCGAACCAGGCGGCTTTCAAGCAGGTTTGTGATGACACTCAGGTCAGCGGCCGCTTCCTCCCGGCACTGTGCCAGGGTGCGTACACTATGGCCGATTTCCAGCCCCAGATCCCATAGAAAGGTGACAAACTGGCTGATGACATCTGCCAGGGGTGCGGCAGGTTCATCTTGCAGCAGAATCAGCAGGTCGATATCCGAGTGGGGGTGCAGCTCGCCACGGCCATAACCGCCGACCGCGATCAAGGCAACGGCAGTGCCATGGCCTTCCAGATGATAATGTTGCCAGGCCTGCTCCAGCAGCTGATCGATGACGGCGGTGCGGGCAGCGACCAGCTCGTTGATGTCATGACCATCAAGAAACCGCTGGTCCAGCACCAGGCGGGCATGCTCCAGCGCCTGGCGAAACACCGTCCAGGGTTGCTCCTGACCGTTTAAACTTTGGCTAAAGGTTGCGTTGTCAAACAGCTCAAGATCGGCAGGCATAGGCGGAATCAGGGCCCAATGGCAGGAAAGGTTTCGTCATTGCGCAGGGTGAAAATTTCGTAACCATTGGCAGTGACAGCCAGGGTGTGTTCCCACTGCGCGGACAGCTTGCGGTCTTTGGTGATGGCGGTCCAGCCATCGCCCAGTACACGGGTTTCTTTGCGGCCCAGGTTGATCATGGGCTCGATGGTAAAGGTCATGCCTTCCTGCAGCTCAAGGCCGGTACCTGCCTTGCCGTAATGCAGCACCTGGGGTTCTTCGTGGAATACAGTGCCAATACCGTGGCCACAGAATTCGCGCACTACTGAGTAGCCGTTGCTCTCGGCATGCTGCTGGATGATCGCGCCGATATCGCCCAGGCGGGTGCCGGGGCGCACGATTTCAATCGCCATATACATGCATTCCTGAGTGATACGGCACAGGCGCTGAGCCCACTCTGGTGTGTCGCCCACCATAAACATCTTGCTGGTATCACCGTAGTAACCGTCCTTGATAACGGTGATGTCAATATTGATGATATCGCCGTTTTTGAGCGGCTTGTCATTGGGAATGCCGTGGCAAACCACATGGTTGATTGAGGTGCAGATGGATTTTGGAAAGCCGTTGTAGTTTAGCGGCGCGGGAATCGCTTTTTGGACGTCCACAATATAGTTGTGGCACAACGTGTTGAGCTCATCCGTGGTCACCCCGGCCTGGACATATGGCTCGATCATTTCCAGGACTTCGGCGGCCAGACGGCCAGCGATACGCATTTTTTCGATGTCTGCCGGGGTTTTGATGGATACGCTCATTGATTGCCTCTGGGTGATGTTTACAAATAAGCGCATATTCTAGCAGGAAAACAGGGTTGTTTCCCGCAAGGCACGATCAGAAGCCGGCATGGCTGCCTCTGCTGGCGTTACTGTGCCGCCAAAGCCTCGCCTTGCAGTTGGCCGCTGAGCATTTGCCGCTTGAAACCAAAGCCCTTGTTGCGTTGCATGGCAAAACCTGCCGCCTGCAAGCCCCGGCGCACGAAACCGGCACTGGTAAAGGTGGCCAGGGTGGCACCCGGGGCCGACAGCTGTGCCAGCAGGCCGAAGAGTTCTTCTGTCCACATCTCAGGGTTTTTTGCCGGGGCAAAGCCATCGAGAAACCAGGCATCAACAATTTGCTTATCCAGCTGCGCCAGTTGCACGCTGGCATCGCCAACCAGTAGTGTCAACCGGACACGGCCACCAGCGAACAGCAGTGTTTGCCTGCCGGGGCGGATGTTCTTGTAAGCCTGCAGCAACTGTTCACTGTAGTCCTGCAGTGGTGGCCACAGCGCCAGTGCCTGTTGCAGGTCTGCAGCGGTTAAGGGAAATTTTTCGACACTGATAAAGTGCAGTTGTGCATCTTCTGGTGCTTGCTGCTCGAACAATTGCCAGCAGCACAGAAAATTCAGCCCGGTACCAAAGCCGGTTTCGCCCACCGTCATGCAGTCGCCACTGTGTAACGCAGCAAAACGCTCGCTCAGCCGGTTGTGTTGCAGAAACACATAGCGGGTCTCCTCCAGTCCGGATAACAGGGAGAAGTACACATCATCATAGGCGCTGGATAACGGTTGGCCCTGGTCGTCCCAGTGCAGTTGAGCGTGTTGGATGGGCATGGTGAGTTCCAGATTGAAAAGCACGCGGTACGGTCTGTTGCCGAACAGAGCCGGAGCGGTTGTTGAGCCAATACTATTGCAAGGTGTCAGCCTGCATAAGACAGTGGATTATACTGCGAATGTTCGGCAGTATGCAGGCAACTCACAGACTGTCAGCATATGACAAGGAGCAGACATAATGAAACGATTGTTAGACTCTATTGTTCATTTTCATGAGTAACCCCAGTGCGCCTCAAATGCATCCGCCTGTCCGGCTTCAAATCTTTTGTTGACCCGACTACCGTCAGCTTCCCCGGCAACATGACGGCGGTGGTGGGGCCCAATGGCTGTGGCAAGTCGAATATCATTGACGCAGTGCGCTGGGTGCTGGGCGAAAGCTCGGCGAAAAACCTGCGTGGCGAGGCGATGACGGATGTCATTTTCAATGGTTCCACCAGCCGCAAGCCGGTTTCCCGTGCCAGTATCGAGCTGGTGTTTGACAACGCCGAAGGCCGTATTCCCGGCGAATATGCCAGTTACGCCGAAATCTCCGTGCGCCGCCAGGTGACGCGGGAGGGGCAAAGCACTTATTTTCTGAATGGCACCAAATGCCGCCGCCGTGACATTACCGACCTGTTTCTTGGTACCGGCCTTGGCCCGCGCAGCTACGCCATTATTGAACAGGGCATGATTTCGCGGCTGGTTGAGGCGCGGCCGGATGATTTGCGCATTTTTATCGAAGAAGCAGCCGGCATTTCCAAATACAAGGAACGCCGCCGTGAAACCGAAAACCGCATGCGCCGCACCCAGGACAACCTGGCCCGCCTGACCGACCTGCGCGAAGAGCTGGGCCGGCAGCTGGAGCGCCTGCAGCGCCAGGCGCAAGCAGCGGAGCGCTATCAGACATTGCGCGAGCAGGCCCGCCAGCTGGAAACCCAGCTGACCGCAATGCGCTGGCGCAGCCTGGACGAACAAGCAGCGCAGTTGCAGCAGCAGCTGGACGAGTGTGAGACCCGCCTGCAGGAACAGATTCACCTGCAATATCAGGCTGATGCAGGTACCGAACAGCTGCGTGACCGTCACCACGAACAAACCGAAAGTTTCAACCGGGTACAGGCACGTTTCTATGTGATCGGTGCCGAGATTGCCCGCAGTGAACAAAGCATCCAGCACGCCCGCCAGCGCTTGCAACAGCTGCGGGACGACCTGCGTGATGCCGAACGCCAGCGGGCAGAAACCGAGGCCCATCTGGCCCAGGACCGCGACCAGTTGCATGAGCTGGACGAGCAGGATGCCCTGCTGCAGGAAGAACTGACGCAGGCGCAGGAGCGTCACGAGCTGGCGCAGGCGCAGCTGATGCAGGCCGAAGAGGCCTGGCAACAATGGCAGGAGCAGTGGCAAGCGGCCAGTCTGGACAGCCAGCGGCCAAGGGAAGAATTGCAACGAGTAAGTCTGCAGCTGCAACAGCTGCACACCAGTGCCGGGCAGCTGGCCCAGCGCATCCAGCGTTTGCAGGCCGAACAGGACAGCCTGCAGGCCAGCATGGGCGATACGGATCTGGCGGCACTGCAGGAAGAACAGCTGTTGTTGCAGGAGCAACTGCAGGAGCTGCAACTGCAGCAGGAACAGCAACAAGAGCAGCTGCACGGCCTGCAACAGCAGGAGCGGACGCTGCAACAGCAACTCAACGAAGGCAACTCGCAGCTGCACCAGCTGCAGGGCCAGCTTAGTGCCCTGCAGGCGCTGCAAAAACAGGCCTTGCAGCAGGATGACGGCCTGCAACCCTGGCTGCAGGCGCAAGGGCTGGAGCAGGCCCCCAGGCTGCTGGATGGCCTGCAGGTGGAGCCGGGCTGGGAGCTGGCGGTAGAAACCGTGCTGGCGGGTGATGTGCAGGCGTTCTGTGTAGGTGCCTGGCCACAGGACTGCAGCGGGCTGAATGGTCATTTGCGACTGGTCGGCAACGGTCCGGCGCTGGAGCCGGCCAGCGGTTCGCTGCTGGAAAAAATCCGTCACTCGGCGGTTGACCTGTCTCCCTGGCTGGCGCATGTGTTGCCGGTTGCCAGTCTTGCCGAGGCGTTGCAGAAATTGCCGCACCTGCCTGCCGGACATAGCCTGGTCACCAGCGACGGCTGCTGGCTGAGTGGCAGTTTTTTCCGCTTGCAGCGCGGTGCGAACCAGCAGCAGGGTGTGCTGCAGCGGGCGCAACTGCTGGAGCAGCTTAACGCCGAACTGGGCACTTTGCAGCAGCGGCTTGCGGGACAGGAGCAACAGCTGCAGGCCTGCAGCGAGCAGCGCAGCCGTTTGCAGCAGGATGCCCGCCAGCTGCGTGAGCAGGAACAGCGTGACAGCGCCGAGCTGGCCCGGCTGCAAAGCCGGCTGGCCGCCGAACAGGCCCGCCACGAGCAATTGCAACAGCGGCTGGAGCAGGGCCGCGAGCAGCTGCAGGAGTTGCAGGAGCAGCAGGCACTGGAGCAGGAGCAGCAGGCCGAGTTGCAGCTGCTGCAGGAGCAGGCACAAGAGGCCGTACTGCTCAGTGAGGCCAGCAGCGAGCAGCTGCAGCAGAGACAGGCGGGCGTGCGCCAGCAGCACGAACAGGCCCGGCAAACTGCTGCCCGGCAGCAGCAACACTGGCAGGAGCTGCAGCTGCAGCACGGCAAGCTGGTTACCCAGCGTCAGGCAACCGCACAGGCGCTGGAGCGTTTGCAGCAGCAGATTGAGCGTGCCAGCCAGCGCCAGGAACAGCTGGCACTGGGGCTGGCCGAGGGCGAATCGCCCATTGAGCTGCTGCAGGCCAAACTGGAAGAGCAGTTGCAGCAGCGGCTGGCGGTGGATGACGAGCTGCGTGACGAACGGCTGGCGCTGGAAGAGCTGGACAACCAGTTGCGCCAGATGGACAAGCAGCGTCACGAGGCGGCGCAGCAGGCCGAACAGATCCGTGCCGATGCGGAAAAACTGCGTCTGAACTGGCACACACTGCGGGTGCAGCGAGACGGGCTGGAGCAGCAGCTGCACGAAGCCGGCGAGCAGGTGCAGGATGTGCTGCTGGGCTTGCCGGCAGATGCGGCGCCAGAGTCCTGGCAAACGCAGCTGGAGCAGTTCAGCGGGCAAATCCAGCGGCTGGGCGCGATCAACCTGGCCGCCATTGAGGAGTACCAGCAGCAGTCCGAGCGCAAGCGGTTTCTTGATGCGCAAAATGCCGACCTGGAAGAGGCACTGGACACACTGGAAAACGTCATCCGCAAGATTGACCGGGAAACCCGCCAGCGTTTCAAGGAAACCTTCGACAAGATCAACAGCGGCCTGCAAACGCTGTTTCCCAAGGTGTTTGGCGGCGGCCTGGCCTGGCTGGAACTGACCGGCGAGGACCTGCTGGATACTGGCGTGGCAATCATGGCCCGTCCACCCGGCAAAAAGAACAGCACCATTCATTTGTTGTCCGGTGGCGAGAAGGCACTGACCGCGCTGGCGCTGGTGTTTGCCATTTTTCAGCTGAATCCGGCGCCGTTCTGCATGCTGGACGAGGTGGATGCACCGCTGGATGACGCCAACGTGGGCCGCTATGCGCGGCTGGTCAAGGAAATGTCGGCACAGGTGCAGTTCATCTATATCACCCACAACAAGATTGCCATGGAAATGGCCGAACAGATGCTGGGCGTCACCATGCAGGAGCCGGGCTGCTCGCGGCTGGTTTCGGTCAATCTGGACGAGGCGGTTGCGCTGGCTGAGCAGTGAGCGAATCGCACTGATAGTGCCAAATAGTTGTCGGTTTGTTAAAATTGGCGCTTTTATGCAACAAAGTACGTAAAATGGGTTTCCAGCGGTTTATCAACGGTTGCAGCCATGGTAGTTTACGACTGGTTTTGAATGTTGGTTTTCATGTTTTTGTTTGCGGTGAGTTGAGGGTTTATGGATATCGGATTGCGCGAATGGCTGGTTATTGTTGGCGTCTTGATCATTCTGGCGATTGTGGCAGACGGCTTTCGCCGCTACCTGGGTCGCAGCACACTCAAGTTCAAGCTGGATCGCAAACTGATTAACCAGTTTTCTGAAGAGGTTGAAAATTCCGAAATTCTCGGGCCGGTGCGTGTGGCGCAACCAAAAGAACCTGTGCTGGGCGAAGATGAGGCTCCAGAAGCCCATTCAGACCCCCGGGTTTATGAACCACTGGAGCTGCCGCCATTCGAGAATGAGCCATTGGCTGATGAGCCGGTGGCGTCCGCTTCACAGGTTGATATGCCTGAGCCGGAGGCGGCGTCTGAGCCTGTTGAAGAGGAGCCGGGCGAGATCTTTATCATCTATGTCGAGTCTCTTTCGCCGGAAGGCTTCAAAGGCCCGGACCTGTTGCAATCGGTGCTGGAAAGCGGCATGCGTTTTGGCGACATGGATATTTTTCACCGGTATGAAAGCGCCTCCAGCAGCAGCGACAAGCTGTTTTCCATGGCCAACGCGCTGAACCCGGGTGTTTTTGATCTGGACAACCTGGACGACGGCTTCAGCACCCGTTCGCTATGTTTTTTCATGAGCCTGCCCGGCCCGAGGCAGCCAAAACAGGCGTTTGAGCTGATGCTGACGGCAGCGCGCAAGCTGGCCAGTGACCTGGGCGGCGAACTCAAGGATGACCACCGTAGCGACCTGACCGGACAAACCATTGAGCATTATCGTCAGCGCGTGCTGGACTTTGAACGCCGTCAGCTGCGCCTGAAGTACTGACAGGCACGGACTGACAACATGATAAAAAACGTCGTGCATGCAGATGTTCGGCGTTTTTTCATTTAACCGTACTAAATCCGGACCGGCTCTATGACCACGACTGATTCCATTGTGCAGCAGTTGCAGCAGCTGCGCGAGCAGATCCTTTACCACGATTACCAGTATTACGTACTGGATACGCCAAGTGTGCCCGATGCGGAGTATGACCGGCTGTTCAGCCGGCTAAAACAGCTGGAACAGGAACATCCGGAACGGATAACACCAGACTCGCCAACCCAGCGGGTTTCTGGCCAGCCACTGGGCAGCTTTACCCAGGTGCGCCATGCTGTGCCGATGCTCAGTCTTGGTAACGCTTTTGTCGAAGCTGACATTCGCGCTTTTGCCCGGCGTGCCGGTGCAGAAGATGCTGCCGCTGCAACGCCAGACCTCTTTGCTACGGGACCAGGTTCGGTCGAGTTTTGCTGTGAGCCCAAGCTCGATGGCCTGGCAGTCAGCATCCTCTACCGTGACGGCGTGTTGGTACAGGCGGCGACCCGTGGGGACGGCACCACGGGTGAGGATATTACCCACAACGTACGTACCATCCGCAATGTTCCGCTAAGACTGCAAGGCAGCGACTGGCCGGATGAACTGGAAGTGCGTGGCGAAGTGTATATGCCGCTGGCCAGTTTTGACGCCATGAACCAGCGCTTGCTGGAAGAAAACAACAAGCCTTTTGCCAATCCGCGCAATGCCGCTGCAGGCAGCCTGCGCCAGCTGGACCCGCGCATCACCGCCACTCGCCCACTGGAGTTCTGTGCATATGGCAGTACCAGCGCCGCTCTGGCTGACAGCCAGAGCGCAATCCTGTTGCAGTTAAGACAATGGGGCATTCCTGTCAGTCCGGAAATGCGGGTTGTGCAGGGATTGCAGGGCTGTCTGGAGTATCATCAGGCTCTGGGTGAGCGCCGCGATGCGCTGGCCTACGAAATTGATGGTGTGGTGTTCAAGGTTAATAGCATCAGGTTGCAGGAACAGCTTGGGTTCCGCGCCCGCGAACCGCGCTGGGCGATTGCTTACAAGTACCCGGCGCGGGAAGAAATAACCATATTGCAGGCGGTAGAGTTTCAGGTTGGCCGGACCGGTGCCATCACGCCAGTGGCACGTCTGCAGCCGGTTCAGGTGGGGGGAGTAACCGTCTCCAATGCCACTTTGCACAATATGGACGAAATCGAGCGGCTGGGGCTGATGATTGGCGACACTGTTGTTGTTCGTCGGGCCGGGGATGTTATCCCCAAGGTTACCCAGGTGGTGCTGGAGCGCCGCCCGACTGATGCCCGCACGGTAGAGATGCCACAGCACTGTCCCGAATGTGGTGCAGATGTTGAGCGGACCCGGCTGGTGCGTCGCAGCAAGGGGCGGGAAACCTACACCGAAGGAGCCATCTGGCGCTGTGTTGGCCGGCTGAGCTGCCCGGCACAACTGAAGCAGGCGCTGCTGCACTTTGTCTCGCGCAAGGCGATGGAAATTGACGGCCTGGGTGAAAAAATTCTTGACCAGCTGGTCGAGCGCAAGCTGGTGCAATCGCCGGCGGACTTGTACCGACTGACCCATGAGCAGGTAATCGGGCTGGACGGCTTTGCCGAGCTGTCCACGCAAAACTTGCTGCAAGCCATTGCCGCCAGCAAGCAGCCGGAACTGGCGCGCTTTCTGTTTGCCCTGGGAATACCTGATGTTGGCGAAGAAACGGCCAAGACCCTGACGCGATCACTCGGCTCGCTGGCCAATATTCGTCGTGCCTTGCCGCAAACCCTGCTGTGGTTGCCGGACGTGGGGGCGGAAGTGGCTCACGAGATCCATAATTTTTTCCAGGATGCACACAACCGCTCGGTGGTGGATGATTTGCTACAGTGTGGAATCAGTGTGCAGGGAGAAGGCGAAGTGGCGGCAGAGCTGAGAGGCTCTATCAGCTTGCCGGCCTTTATCGAACAATGGCAGGTGACAGGAATTGCCCGTACCGGTGCGCAGCGTTTGGCGGAGCACTTTGGCACGCTGGATGGTTTGCTGGCAGCCGATTGGCTGGACCTGAGTGCAGTGTCGCGCTTGCCGGAAAAGGCAGCCCGTGCGCTGCGCGAGTTTTTGCGGGATGAACAAAACCGTGCCGTGATTCATGCAGCAGAGCAGCAGTTGCTTGACTTCGGCATGCACTGGAGCTGTGAAACTGTCCAGGCAGAGGCTGCTCCACTGGCAGGACAGACCTGGGTGCTGACCGGAACCCTCAGCCAGCTGACCCGCAGCCAGGCCAAGCAGCAACTGGAGGCACTGGGTGCAAAAGTAGCTGGCTCGGTGTCGACGAAAACCAGCGTGGTGGTGGCAGGCGAAGCCGCCGGCTCTAAATTGACGCGAGCACAGGAGCTGGGCATCCGGGTGCTGGATGAGGACGCGTTTTTACAACAGCTGCAACAGTTGTCCTGAGACCCTGCAGCCTAAATCATGGGCGGGCTATCTACAATATATTTCCCCCACACCAATGATAGGAGCAGCCCATGCCAGCCGTTGAACTGAGTGAAAACAACCTGCACAGGCTTGCACCGCGCCCGCGGGACTGCCACAAGGGCCTGCTGGGGCATGCGGTGATTCTGGCCGGAGGCCAGGGCATGGGCGGGGCCGGACTGCTGGCGGCCCAGGCCTGTCTGCGGCTGGGAGCGGGACTGGTCAGCTTGCTGACCCACCCAGAGCATGTCGCAGCCAGCCTTGCACGTCAGCCGGAGATCATGGTGCATGGGGTTGCCACGCCTGCCGAAGCTGAACCTGTATTGCAGCAGGCCTCGGTATTGCTGCTGGGGCCAGGGCTGGGCCAGACAGACGAAGCAGTCGGATTGTTGTGCCGGGCAGCCATGCGACCGGTAACCCAGATCTGGGATGCCGATGCCCTTAACCTGCTGGCTGCGCGTCCGGAATATTTTGTCGCTGCCGGGCCGCGCATCCTGACTCCGCACCCGGGCGAGGCGGCCCGCCTGCTGGGTTGCAGCAGCAGACACATACAGGCGCAGCGCGAGCAATCGGCCCGGCAGCTGGCGCAGCGCTACGACGCCGTGGTGGTTCTCAAGGGCTTTCCCAGTTTGATTGCCGCCGCCAACGGGCAGTTGCTGTGCTGCAACCATGGTCATCCGGTCATGGCCGGGCCGGGTTTTGGCGATGTGCTCGGTGGAGTGATTGCCGCCCTGTTGGCGCAGGGCATGCCACCACTGCCTGCAGTCTGCCTGGCTGTCTGGCTGCATGCCCGGGCTGGCGAGCGGCTGGCTGTACAGGGCAGGGGTGTGGTGGCCAGCGACCTGCTGATGCCGATGCGGCAGCTATTGCAAGAGTGGAGCCCTGTTTGACGACAGCAAGCCTGGACACGCAAGCGGGCAGTGCGGTTTATGGCCTGGCAGAGGCAAATATTTTATCGCTTCAATAGTTGATAACGATTATCATTTATAATATTTTGTGCGTGTCCGCCTGCACTTGACAGGCCTGTCATTCCCCGAGAGATTTCCATGCACAAATTCCCCCTGAAGCCCCTGTTACTGGCCTGTCTGGCCGCCAGTTGTCAGCAAGCGCTGGCCGATGAAGTCAGTCTGGGCACCGATGTCGTTACTGCCCGCGGTTATGCCAGTGACAGCTTTTCCACCCCGCAAGCGATTGAAGTGGTTGCGCCAGAGGCTACCAGCACCGGCCCTGCCGGCAACCTGCTGCGCGGCAAAGCGGGCCTGGCATTGCACTCCGATGGTGCCTGGGGCCAGAACCCGGTGTTGCGCGGGCTGAAAAAGGAAAGCGTGGTGGTGATGGTGGATGGCATCCGCATGAATTCGGCACAGCCGCAGGGAGCGCTGGCATCCTTCATGGATCTTGGCCTGCTGGACCGGGTGGAAGTGGTCAAGGGGCCGGGCTCGGTACTCTATGGCAGCGGTGCCATGGGCGGAGTGGTCAATCTGCTGACGCCGGAGCCGCGTTTCAGCGACAGTGCCCGCATGGGCGGGCGCTTTGGCCTGTCGGCCAGCAGTGTTGACCGTGGTGTCGCCGGTGCCTTGCTGGTGGATGCCAGCAACAGCGAACACGGTCTTGTGGCCGGCATTGCCGGGCGTGATGTGGGCAATTACAAAAGTCCCGACCGGCGTGAAAAACGCACCAGTTATGAGTCTGGTACGGCGCTGCTGAAATACCAGTACCAGCTGGCAGAAGGCTATGTGTTGCGGGCCCAGGCGCAATACCACCAGGACGAGGATGTCTGGTACCCCGGCTCCATGCGCAAAGCTCCCAACCCGGTGCTGGGCCCGGACAATACCCTGACCATCCACTCGCCTAAGCAGACCCGCGAGCTGTACGGTCTGGGGCTGGATGCGGAGCTGGCCGGCGGTACCCTGTCTAGCGATATTTATCGCCAGGAAGTCTATCGCGAGATCCGTGGCCGGTCATCCGGAGCGGGGCGCAACCTGGTCACCAATGATGTCAGTTTTGTCACCCATGGCTTGCGCAGCCAGTGGAACGGTGCTGTCGGTAGCCACTGGCTGACCCTCGGTGGTGAAACCTGGCAGATGAAAGGGGACCCCGAGCGTTACAATTACCAGCCGCCAGCCTTTGCTGCCCAGCGCACCGATCCGTTCAAAAATGGCAAGCTGACCTCGTTTGGAATTTTTGTGCAGGACGAGTTTGCTTTGGGCACCACAGAGCTGACGGCCGGTGCCCGCTATGACCGTAACAAGGGCACGGCAAAGCAGAAGGGCAATGGCCCGCGTACCATGACCAGCGGCCTGACGCGCAGTGACAACACCATCTCCTGGTCGCTGGGTGCCCTGCAGCCACTGACCGATAACCTGAATGCCTACGCCAGCATTGGCCAGGCCTACCGCTCGCCCGACATGCGCGAGCGTTTTGAAGATGCCGAGCGGGGAGACGGCTATTTCCATGTGGGCAACCCGAAACTCAAGCCCGAACGCTCTACCAGCTATGAGCTGGGCCTGAAAGGGCGTGACGGCTTGCAGAGCTACCAGCTGGCAGCCTTCTACACACGGATTGACGACTATATTGCCGGGCGGATTACCGGCGAAACCAATCTGCCCAACAAGCAGCCGGTCAAGCGTACGGAAAATCTGAGCAGGGTCGTCATTTATGGTCTTGAGGGCAGCCTGGAACAACCGTTGGGCGACTTTCTGCTGGATGCCGGCTTTACCTGGCTGCGCGGCAAGAACCGGCAGGATAACGAACCCCTGTACCAGACTCCGGCCAGCGAGTTGCGTCTGGGCATTGGCCAGCCGTCCGCGCAAGGCTTTTCCTGGCATGGCGGCGTACGGGCTGTGGCCGCGCAAAACCGCATTGCGAAAAAATTCAGCAATGGCAGCGAAGACAAGACTTCCGGTTTTGTCACCGCCGACATCAACCTTGGCTATGGCTTTGGTGCTGTTGCCGGCCTGAAAGCCAGCCGTGTGGACCTGCAGCTGAGCAACCTGACCAACAAGAAATACCATGAACACCTGACCGATGGCCTGAGTGGCTGTGAACTCAAAGCACCCGGTCGTGGCGCAACATTGGCGGTCAGTGGCAGCTTTTGATTTTTCAGGGCCGCTTCCGGCACCGGCCGCGCAGACAGATCCTGTGTGTGCGGCTTTAGCCGTGACTGGTGATGGTTATGGCGTTGGTCGCCACTGAAGTGGCTTGTGCAGGGGGAAACGGCTCGCAAAGCACATTCGGTGCACACTAAAAAGGGGGTCTGTACAGACCCCCTTTTGTTACAGCGGACAGTGTTGAATCAGTAGATATCAAACACACCCAGAATTTCACCCAGCCACATGTGGCACAGGATACTGGCAACATAGCCCAAGAAGATCGCAGGCAACCAGCGCAGGTGGCTCATGAAGGTGTAATGACCGCGGGCAGCGCCCATGAGGGCCACACCGGCAGCAGAACCAACGGATAGCAGGCTGCCGCCCACGCCGGCAGTCAGGGTGACCAGCAACCAGTGACCGTGACTGATGGCGGGGTTCATTTCCAGTACAGCAAACATAACGGGAATGTTGTCTACCACGGCAGAAATAATACCGATACCAAATGCAGCCCAGGTCGGACCGAGGCCGTCAAACAGCAATACGGAAACCAGCTGCAGATAGCCCAGGTACCCCAGTCCGCCTACGCAGAGTACAACGCCATAGAAAAACAGCAGGGTGTCCCACTCGGCACGGGCGACACGGCTGAAGACGTCGAAAGGAACAACACTACCCAGATACTTGAGGGTTTCCTCGTCGCGCTTGGCTTCGGCACGTTTGCGCTTCTTGTCCAGCGACTTGGGTAAGGTGACTCGCAGGAAGTAACCAAAAAACTGCAGGTAGCCCAGACCGACCATCATGCCGAATACGGGCGGCAGGCCCAGGA
>LSQX01120310.1_pt1 | contig 20489 bp, 14 predicted proteins | sample 654561 | NCBI WGS metagenome assembly LSQX01 (sample SAMN04489861, study PRJNA283612) | anaerobic digester metagenome | isolation source: 4 biogas reactors fed with cattle manure at either 37C or 55C with and... | place: Denmark: Kongens Lyngby | collected 2014 | reverse complement strand
TATAAGAAAAAAGCGTTATATTCTTCCTTATGCCTTTTTGAAATACTCAATAGACAAAAATATTATTTAGGAAGAATTATGACATTCGGTAAAAGTTTTTTATCTTCAGTTATTAAGCCCGCTTTGGCTTTAACTGTTGTTGCCTCAGCGGCTTTTGGTGTCAGCGCACAAGCACAGGATGGCAATGATGCTTTTTTAAACGTATCTTATGATGTGATGCGCGACTTCTATAAGGAGTTTAATCCTTTGTTCTTAGAAGATTATGCTGCGAAGAATGACGGTGCAAAATTAAATATTCAGCAGTCACATGCAGGCTCTTCTAAACAAGCCATGAGTGTTGCCAATGGTTTATTAGCTGATGTGGTGACGATGAACCAAAGTTCAGATATCCAGCTATTAGTTGATAAAGGTTTAATTGATGCTGAGTGGGAACAAGAGTTTCCTGATAATGCAGTTCCTTTTACTAGCTTGACGGTGATTTTAGTACGTAAAGACAACCCTAAAAACATCCAGGACTGGGAAGATCTAACAAAAGACGGCGTGCAAATTGTGATTGCTAACCCGAAAATTACCGGTAATGGTCGTTACACTTTCTTAGCCCTTTATGGTGCCGCTTTAAAAGAGCATAATGGTGATCATGAAAAAGCAAAAGAGTTGGCCCGTGGTATCTTGAAAAACGTACCTATCTTGGAAAATGGTGGCCGTGCTGCAACGACAACCTTCGTACAGCGTGGTATCGGTGATGTCCTTCTAACCTTTGAAAATGAAGCACATATGGCGGCTAGCGAGTTCGGTAAGGATCAGTTCGAAGTAATCTATCCTGCATACTCTATCAAAGCTGAAAACCCAGTCGCTATTGTTGATACAGTCGTTGAGCGCAAAGATTCTGAAGCACTTGCTAAAGAGTATTTGGACTTCTTATGGAGTGAGCCAGCACAAGAATTGGCAGCTTCTTTATACTTGCGTCCTAGTAATCAAGAAGTTTTAGAGAAAAACGCTGATCGTTTTCCTCCAGTAGAAACCTTCCGTGCTGTAGATGTTTTTGGTGACTGGCCTGAAATTATGCAAACTTACTTTGCTGATGGTGCTATTTTTGACGAAGTCAACAAGCGCTAAACAGTAAAAAGCATAAAAAAATTTGCTTCAATGCGCTTAGAACTCAGTAATTGAGGCTAAGCGCATTTGCTATTAAAAAACGGTATTAAATAATGCAATTTTTACTCAAACAAAAAACGATATTACCGGGCTTTGGACTAAGTTTAGGGGTAAGTATATTTTGCTTATCTATCCTGGTGATTTTACCCTTTGCTATGTTGTTCTGGGTTACTTCCGGTATGGGGTGGACTGCTTTTATCAATACGATCGCTGATGAGCGTGTGATGGCAGCTATCTTTTTGACTCTTCGCTTATCGCTTTATGCTACGTTGACAAATTTGTTTTTTGGCACCCTAGTGGCTTGGGTATTAGTGCGTTATAACTTTCCAGGCAAATCATTAATGAATGCCTTAGTTGATTTACCTTTTGCATTGCCAACAGCGGTGACAGGCATTGCTTTGGCAACGCTTTACGCGCCTAATGGTTGGTTAGGGCAGTTCTTTGAGCAACGTATCGCTTTTACGCCAGCAGGTATTTATTTGGCCTTAGTTGTGGTTAGTATGCCGTTTATTGTTCGTGCCGTGCAACCTGTGCTGGAGGAATTACAGCCAGAATTAGAGGAGGCTTCAGCAACCTTAGGGGCTAATCGTTGGACTACTTTTAGACGAGTTATTTTACCGGAATTAACACCTGCTTTGCTTATGGGTACAGGCATGATGTTTGCCCGTGCTACTGGTGAGTATGGTTCAGTGATTTTTATTGCTGGTAATATCCCAATGGTTTCAGAAATTTTACCGGTGATTATTACTGCCAAACTGGAAATGTTTGATGTGCAAGGAGCCTCAGCTGTTGCCTTATTTATGCTGTTAATTGCCTTTACTATTTTATTTATTATTAATGCAGCGCAATGGCGTATTAGTCGTCGTCTTGAAGGTAGGGCATAAGGGTTGAATATGAAAAGAACAAATCAAAATCCCATTGACGAACCACGTTGGCTGAAGTTCTTATTAATTGCGACTGCAGTAGCCTTTTTAGGCCTTATGTTGGTTATCCCGCTTATCTCTATTTTTGTGGAAGCCTTTCGTCAGGGATGGCAGCTATATATAGCTTCCTTAACTGAGCCTGATGCGGTATCGGCGATTAGATTAACGGTGTTGACAGCAGCTATTGTTTTGCCAATTAATGTTATTTTTGGTGTTTCCGTAGCGTGGTTACTGACGCGCTTTGATTTCCGCGGTAAGCAGTGGATGACGACCTTATTGGATTTACCATTTTCAGTTTCACCAGTGGTTGCCGGTCTAATGTTTATCTTGTTATTTGGTAGCTATAGCTTCTTAGGTGGTTGGTTAGAGTCTATCGGTATTCAAGTGATCTTTGCAGTGCCGGGTATTGTGATTGCCACCTTATTTGTGACCTTCCCATTTGTGGCTCGTGAGTTAATCCCTTTGATGCAAAGTCAAGGTTCAAGCGAGGAGCAGGCTGCACTGGTGCTAGGAGCTTCACCTTGGCAAATGTTTTGGCGTGTGACCTTACCAAATATCAAATGGGCTTTGTTGTACGGCATTATTTTAAGTAATGCGCGAGCTATGGGTGAGTTTGGTGCGGTATCTGTGGTATCTGGGCATATCCGCGGTCTGACCAACACCTTACCGCTGCATATTGATGTGCTTTATAACGATTATAACCAAGTGGGTGCCTTTGCTTCGGCTAGCTTATTAGCTCTCTTGGCAATTTTGACATTGATTTTGCAACATGCCTTGAGCTGGCGGGAAGACCGTAAGTATAAGCAAGCTTTAGCTTCTCACTCTGAGAAAAACAATTTTTCAACGACTATGAATAAAAAAACAAATGAGGAAACGGCATGAGTATCCAAATTAAAAATATCAATAAGAGTTTTGGTGGTTTTCAGGCCTTAAAAAATATTAATTTGCATGTTGAAACGGGCCAACTAGTTTCTTTATTGGGACCTTCTGGTTGTGGTAAAACGACGCTTTTACGTATTATTGCGGGCTTGGAGTTCGCAGATAATGGCCAGGTGATCCTAGATGGTCAAGACATGACTGATAAGTCAGTACAGGACCGTAATATTGGTTTTATGTTCCAGCACTATGCTTTGTTCCGTCACATGACCGTATTTGATAACGTCGCTTTCGGTTTAACCGTGTTGCCGCGTAGTCAAAGGCCGTCAAGGAAAGAGATCAAAGAGCGTGTCATGCATTTGTTAGATTTGGTGCAGTTACCTCACTTAGCTAAGTCCTTCCCATCTCAATTATCCGGTGGTCAACGTCAGCGTATCGCTTTAGCGCGTTCTTTAGCGGTTAGTCCTAAGCTATTGCTGCTAGACGAACCTTTTGGTGCGTTAGATGCTAAGGTCCGCAAGGAGTTACGCCAGTGGCTCAGAAGAGTACACCATGAGCTAGGTGTGACCAGTATCTTGGTTACACATGACCAAGAGGAGGCCTTAGAGATCTCAGATAACATTGTTTTAATGAATCATGGTCTTATTGAGCAGGAGGGCAGTGGCTCTTATCTTTATCACCAACCACAAACACCGTTCGTGACGGAGTTCTTAGGTGAGGCAAATGCCTTTGAGGGTGTTGTGAAAGGCTCAAATTGGTATTTTAATAATTTCTCTGTGGCTGTTTCTGAAGAACAAAAAAAGCATGGTATTCGTGATGGTGCTGCCAAAGCCTATGTTCGTCCTCATCAATGGCGTCTAAGTCGACCAACAGAAAATAACGGTTTTATGCTCCATGGCTATTTGCAAGATGTTCAGGATTTAGGTCCATTCGTTAGGCTCCACGTGATCGATGAAGAGCAGGGCCAAGAGGTTGATGTCTTTCTACCGCAGCAAATACAGCAAGACTCAGGTTACAAAAAAGGCGAGCGTATCGCGCTTAGTCCAGAGTCGGTGACAGTCTTTAATCGGTAGCTTAAGTCGAAAGGTGATTTTTAAAAGTGAGCGTGCGTCAGAGCTGCTCACTTTTTTCTTCCTCTCGCTTGCTTAGGACGACTAGGCAATATGTGGGTAGAATAGAAANNAACTTCAAGCTAACTGGACCCCATTCAATGCCGAACGCTCGTCAATATTTGAATGGTTTTCAAGCATTTATGCCGATGTGATTAGCAAGGATCTATTTTCATTTTATTGTTCTGATGAGATGAGTCAATTGTTGGATTTCTTTGTGGGTCTTGGCTTTAACGAAGAGGTTGCTCGTGTGGTCAAAGCGCTTGAGGTGATGGATGGTAGTGAAAAGGCACGCATTGCTTTAGCCGAGGATTTTAAAACGCTATTTTTAACTAAAAAATCCGACACTGTACCGCCGCTCGCATCACTTTATTTAGAGCAGGAAGATATTGATTTTCTACAAAATAACCTACCTCTATCTGTTTTCTTAGAGCATAACAAACTGCCTTTAAATCCAGAGTTTAATGAGGCTACTGATCATATTTCAGTTTATCTTGCCGCTATCTCTGCCTGGTGTTTAGCGGTAGTTGATGAGCAGGACCCCAAAATTATGGAGTCAGTGGCGCAAGTACAAGGTATGTATTTAGAGGTTTCTTTACTTTCATGGGTAGAAGAGTGGCAAGATAGCGTGCAGCAAATAGAGGGTACTAATTTTGATTTTTATCAGTCTATTGCTAGTTTATTACACGCCTTTGTAGAGCTTGATGCCTATGTTCTAACCTTCGAGCAAGAGGATGATGTCGAAGATATTGAGTTAATAGATGATGAGGATAGCGAACGAACTTTGCATTAATTGTCATTTTAGGTATGGATAAATATATCCTGCCAATACCATCGTAGAAAGAGCTCGAGCTAAGATTCTTCTTTAGAGGAGATTCAGATGTTTCAGCTCTTTTTCTTTTTAGGCTTCCTAGGGTTATCACTCTATTTCTTTTTGCCAAGCTATCTACTGAGTATTTATCGACGTTATCGTGGAGATTGCTACTGGCGTGAGATTCGTCCTTACAAAAAACGCTATCCTTCGGTACTGGTTGTGCTGCTGTTTTTGGCTTTAGGCTTGGAGCTGACGCGACTAGATACTGAGGCAGTTTTTTATTTACTGTTGCTTGCGATTGTATTGAGTTTGTCCTGGTTTGATTTGAAGTTAAGAATATTGCCTGATGGCCTGCTTTTGGTGCTTGCAGTCTGCGGCTTGAGTTATCACTATTTTGTATTGAATAGTTATTTTTGGATACAATTGGTAATGGTTGTGCTCTGGGCCACTTGTGCTAAGATCTTTCGGGTAGTCACGCAAAGACTTGCTAATGGCAGGCTTCAGCAGGGATTTGGTGCTGGAGATACGAAGTTTATTTTGGCTTTGCTGTGCTGGTTTGATGGTCAACTAATGCTTTATTTATTGCTCATTGCTTGCTCTTTAGCCGTTGTGTTTTTAGTGAGTAGTCGCGTTTTTTTAAAAAAGACTGTAAGTAGCGTTGCTTTTGGTCCCTTTTTATCTGTGGCAGCATATATTATTTGGTGGTATGGATAAATAGCTTAGAGCAAAGGGGGCAGATGATGCAGTTTAAGGTTGGGTTGACTGGTGGGATTGGTTCCGGCAAATCGACCGTAACTAGGATGTTAGCGAGTTACGGGATTACGATTGTTGATGCGGATAAGATTTCACGGGCTAGTACAGCGAGTGGGGGCGCAGCAATAGAAGCCATTAGCATGGTGTTTGGTGAAGCGATGATTGATGAGACGGGAGCCTTGGATCGCGCTAATATGCGCGAGTTGGTTTTTAGAGAGGCTGATGCCCGTAAGCGTTTAGAGGCAATTGTCCATCCTATTGTGCAAGAGCAAATGCGTCTTCAAGCTGAGCAAGCAAGTAGTCCTTATGTAGTTTATGACATACCCCTTTTAATTGAGTCGGTGGGGCGTTATCGCTCGCAGTTTAAACGTATCTGCGTGGTAGATTGTGATGAAGAAACACAAATATCGCGTGTACAATCTAGAAATCAACTCGCTGTAGAGGAGATTCGACGCATTATTGCTAGTCAGGCTAGTCGAGAGCTCAGGTTAGAGCACGCTGATGACGTGATTGTTAATGGTGCAGGAGTTGATTTGGTTGAGCTGCAGCAGCAAGTGCGCACGATGCATGAGTTTTGGCTGGAGTTGAGCGAAAAAGACCAATTTTAAAAGGGATTGTCGTGGTTTTATATGAGTACCCAGTTAGTGAGAAAATCCGCTCTTTTTTACGTTTAGAGTACCTTTTTCAGCGCTTGTCTTTTTTTCATCAACATTTTGCGATTAGTCCGGAAAGTGATGAGAGCTTATTAGGAGCACTTTTTGATGTAATGGATGTCTGTGAACGAGGAGATGTTCGCAGTGCCTTATTGCAAGAGTTGGATAAGCAGAAAAATACCTTACAGGAGTTTAGAAATTACCCTGAAATTAACTTATCGGCAATTGACACAGCATTAATTGAGTTAACTCATGTCAGTCGTGAGTTGCACGATACTGGTAAAGTTGGTCGCGCAGTAAGAGAGAGTGAGTGGTTGTCTAAAATAAAAAGCCGTTATGTAGTACCCGGTGGTTTGTCATCGACGGAGTTTCCCGCTTACCGAGGTTGGCTGATGGGCAGTCAAGAGCGAAGGCAAGAGGTGGTGAATCAGTGGGTAGCGTCATTTAAACCGCTGAGTGAGGCTATCGATCAGTTATTACACTTTATTCGAGCCTCACGTGAGCCGGAGTATGTAACGACGGCAGAAAATGGTGTTTATGAGCGTTCTTTGGCTGGTCAACCTTTTCAGTTAATACGTGTCTGGGTACCAGAGTCTAATGGGGTTTATCCGGAAATTAGTGCGAATAAATATGTTGCGTTTGTGCGTTTATATCAATTAAGTCAGCAATTAGAGGCACAGTTAGTGACTAAGCCTATAGGCTTCAAAATAGCTTTTTGCAATTTTTAGTAATTAATAAGTTTTTTATAAATAGTGATTTATAGGATTTTTGAGTGAGTAACCCACCTGAGTCATCAAAGACAAATGAGAGTAGTCAACAGCATGACGCCTCAACGCATGTTTCAAAAGCTAAACAGTATGATTTATCCTCTAAATCAACATCAGCAGGACAGCGGTTTTTAAAATTTATTGTTATGTTGCTGTTGTTGGCAACAGTCGCTTTTGCTATTTATTACTTCTTTATGGGTGGGAAAGAGGCCTTAACTAGCACTCAGGACGCTTCTGCTGTTCCAGGCCAAAGTGCAGCTGCACCAAGTGGGGGACCAAGAGGGCCTGGTGGGCGAGGCATGGGGATGATGGGCGCAGCTACGCAGGTTACTGTGGTAGTGGCTGAAGAGCGTCCAATGGATTTTATTATTCGAGGGTTGGGCACCGCCTTACCTTCAGAGAGTGTGTTGGTGCGCAGTCAGGTTAGCGGTCCACTAACCAAAATTTATTTCGAGGAGGGGGCGGCGGTAGAAGCAGGAGATCCTTTGTTTGAGATTGACCCGCGTCCATTTGCTGCTAGATTGCAGCAAGCAAAAGCCGAGTATCAACAAAATGAAGCACAATTAGCTAATGCACAAGCTGATTTTAAGCGCTATCAGACACTTTTTAGACAAAATTCCATTGCTAAACAGCAGGTCGACACTCAAGAGGCGTTAGTTAATCAGCTTCTAGCAAATCGAGCAAGTTTACAGGCGACAGTTGTTCAAGCAGAAATTGAAGTAGAATACACAACCATTACCGCCCCAATTAGTGGGCGTGTAGGCTTGCGTCAGGTTGATATAGGTAATTTAGTCCAGGCAAATGCAACTGAAGGCTTAGTGACTATCACTCAGAATCACCCAATGGATGTTGAGTTCGCTGTTTCTGAGCTATATGTACCACAAATTGCGTCTAAGTTTTATCAGCAAGTACCTATAGAAGTTCGACTTTATGACCGTAACTCTTCGCAGTACTTAGGCAGTGGCTCTTTGCTGTCAATGGATAATCAGATTGATTTAACTACCGGTACTATCAAGGTTAAAGCACGTTTTGATAATAGTGATCATATGTTATTCCCAAATCAATTCGTGAATGCAAGATTGGTCGCAGATCGTTTTGAGCATACCTTGAGTGTGCTAACTGATGCGATTCAGCATGGCCGACAAGGTGCTTTTGTGTTTTTGGTCAATGACAATATGACAGTCGAGCAGCGTAACATTCAGCAGGGTATTGTCGATGCTGAGTACACTCAAGTCACTGATGGTTTAGTGGAGGGTGATCGTGTCGTGGTTGAAGGAATTGATCGCTTACGAGCAGGCTCTAAAGTAGAGATAGTCGATTGAATATTTCAGCCCCTTTTATTCGCAGACCGATTGCCACAACATTGCTGATGATTGCAGTGTTGTTGACGGGACTTTTTTCTTATCAGCAATTGTCAATTTCAGCGTTGCCTGATGTAGATTATCCAACGATTCAGGTTACGACCATGTACCCTGGCGCTAGTCCAGCGACTATGGAGGCTTTAGTTACTTCTCCCTTAGAGCGACAGTTGGGAGAGATGGCGGGCCTTGAGCAAATGAGCTCGTCAAGTGCTGCCGGCGCATCAGTGATTAATCTTAGGTTCAGCTTAACACTGCCTATTAGTGTGGCAGAGCAAGAGGTACAAGCAGCAATTAATGCCGCTTCCAATCTATTGCCGGATGACCTGCCGATGCCACCAGTTTATAACAAGGTGAATCCAGCGGATACGCCAGTTATTACGTTGGCGGTAACATCTGATACCTTGCCTTTGTATGAGGTGCGTGATCTTGTTGAAACACGTATTTTACAGAGCGTTGCGCAAGTCTCCGGTGTCGGGATGGTTGGTATTGCCGGTGGTCAAAAGCCAGCCTTTAGGGTGCAAGTCAATCCAACAGCACTTGCTGCTAACGATCTAACACTTAATGATATTCGTAATGCCATTACTTCGGCGAATATTAATCAGCCGTCCGGCAACCTAAACGGCCCACGTCGTTCGACGACTATTCATACCAATAGTCAGATTTACTCACCGGAAGAGTATGAAGATATCATTTTGACCTATGAAAATGATGCGCCTTTACGTTTAGGGCAAATTGCTAAGGTGGTTCAAGGGGCGGAGGATGTACGTCAAGCAGCTTGGTTAAATGATAAGCAAGCGATTCTGTTAAATATTCAGCGCCAACCTAGCGCTAATGTGATCAATGTAGTCGATGATATTTTGGCACAGTTACCTGCGCTAAGAGCAGCGATGCCACAGTCTGTGCAAATTGAGGCGGTAGCAGACCGTACAGATTCTATACGTCAATCAATTAGTCATGTACAAACCGAGCTGTTGATGGCTGTTTTGTTAGTGGTTTTGGTGACTTTCGTATTTTTACGCACGCTAACAGCGACCTTTATTCCTTCCGTTGTGGTGCCATTATCAATTATTGGTACGTTTGTGATCATGTTGTTTTTAGGTTATAGCCTCAATAACCTGACCTTGATGGCATTGACTATTGCGACAGGCTTTGTGGTTGATGATGCGATTGTCATGATTGAAAACATTGCCCGTCATATTGAGGAAGGTGAAACGCCGATGAGTGCGGCTTTGAAAGGCTCCAAAGAGATTGGTTTCACCTTGATTTCACTCACTTTCTCGCTGATTGCCGTATTGATACCATTGCTCTTTATGGGTGACGTGATTGGTCGCCTGTTTAGAGAGTTTGCTATGACTTTGGCGGTGGCGATTTTAATCTCGTTGTTGATTTCATTAACGCTTACGCCAATGATGTGTTCGCGTATGCTTAAAGCAGCACCTAAATTGGCCGAAGGAGAGGTTGCAACTGACGCACCTCAGGGTAACTTTATTACCAATTGGTTGGGTAAACAAATTGACAGTTTAGTGACTGGATATGCCTATTTGCTTGATAAGGTTTTAGCGCATCAGTTTGTTACGCTACTGGCTTTTCTGACTACTTTAGTTATTACTGTGCTGCTTTATCTATGGATTCCAAAGGGTTTTTTTCCACATCAGGATACAGGTCTGATGGTGGTTATGACAGAAGCGGATCAGTCGATTTCTTTTGATAGGATGGCAGAGTTACAAACTGAAATTGCTTATGCTTTTTCTGAAGATAAGGATGTTGTATCAGTCACTTCCTTTATCGGTGTTGATGGTAATAATGTCAGTTTAAATACTGGCCGTATGCAAATTGAATTAAAGCCACACAGTGAGCGAGACAGTGGACAAGAGGTAATGGAGCGTTTGGAGGAATTAGCCTCGAGCTATGATGGCATGCGAGTATATTTGCAGCTTAATCAAGACCTGTCTATTGATACTCAGCTTGCGCGTAGCCAATATCAACTCAGCCTATCATCGATTGATAGTGAGTTACTAAGAGAGTGGGTGCCTCAGTATGTTAGTGCTCTTAGTGAGATCGAAGGACTTACTGACGTAGTTGAAAACTATCAGATGAATGGCCTAGAGGCCAAGGTCGTGGTCAATCGTGATATTGCCGCACGCTTCGGTATTCGCATGGCTCAAGTTGATGAGGCGCTTTACAATGCTTTTAGTCAACGTTTAGTGTCGACAGTCTTTACCCAAGCTGCTCAATATCGAGTGGTCTTAGAGGTCGATCCAGCTTTTGCCACTGGCCCAGATGTCTTGTCTGATGTGTTTATTGAGGGTACTGAGGGTTTAGTGCGTTTGACTGATATTGCGACGGTCGAGATGGGCAATACGCCTCTAGAGGTGCAGCGTATTGACCAGTTTCATTCAAGTTTGCTGTCTTTTAATTTGCAACAACATTACTCACTGTCAGATGTGCTGCCGCAGATTCAGACGTTAGCAGGGCAAATTGATATGCCTGATTCGGTAGATGTGCGTCTACAAGGTACTAGTGCCGCCTATCTCAGTGCTCAAAGTAGTAATATCTGGTTGCTATTAGCCGCTGTATTTACAATGTACATCGTCTTAGGTGTGCTGTACGAAAGCTATATCCATCCCCTTACCATTTTATCAACATTACCTTCAGCAACCATTGGGGCGTTAATTGCCCTCAATCTTGCAGGGATGGATTTGGATATGGTGGGTATCATTGGGATTATCTTGCTGATTGGTCTTGTCAAAAAAAATGGCATCATGGTGGTGGATTTTGCCTTGGCAGCTGAGCGAGAACGAGGTTTAGCGCCGTTTGATGCGGTCCGTCAGGCAGCATTGTTGCGCTTTAGACCTATTTTAATGACAACCTTAGCCGCTTTATTTGCTGCTATTCCTTTGATGATGTCTGATGGCGTAGGGGCGGAGTTAAGGCAGCCTTTAGGTCTAGCTATGGTGGGTGGTCTTTTACTCAGTCAAGTGCTTACTTTATTCACAACGCCGGTTATTTATTTGTATTTTGATCGTTTAGTAAGCGGTAGAGCACGGCATGAGCAACAGAGCAGTGCAATATCAGGGCAAGAGAGTTGATGATGAGTCTTTCAGCGCCCTTTATTAAGCGTCCGATAGCGACATTTTTGTTAGCTATTGCCTTGGCTATTTGTGGAATTGCAAGTTATATTGCTATGCCAGTGGCACCGTTACCGAATCTTGCTATGCCGGCAATTTTTGTTTCGGCAAGTTTGCCAGGGGCTAGTGCTGAAACGATGGCAAGTAGTGTCGCTACGCCGTTGCAGCGCTCACTGGGTAGTATTGCTGGGGTTGATACGATAAGCTCTACTAGCCAAGAGGGTAGGACTCAAATTAGTATCCTATTTGAATTGAGTAAGGATGTTAATGATGCTGCCCGTGAGGTACAAGCAGCGATTAATAAAGCGGTGCCAATGCTGCCGAGTAGCATGCGGAATCCGCCCACCTATCGTAAATTAAATCCTGCATCCAGCCCTATTATTGTCCTTAGTTTGACTTCAGAGTCCCATAACTTGGGTGAACTCTACGATATGGCGAGTACCATCGTTGCTCAAAAGATAGCGCAAGTTGAGGGTGTGAGTGAGGTCTCTATTGGTGGGAGCTCAATGCCGGCAGTTCGGGTTGACTTAAATCCGATGCAATTAAATAGTTATGGCATTACCTTAGATGAAGTAAGGTTGGCGATTAGTGATTCCAATCAAAATAAGCCGCGAGGTTTTTTGGAAGATTCAAATTTACGCTGGCTTATTAATACGAATGGTATTTTGCGTAAAGCAGATGACTATAAGGGTTTGTTGATACGTTGGGACGAGGGTCAGGCTGTCCGTTTAAAGGATGTCGCTCATGTTTATGATTCTGTGGAAAACGAATATAATTTCGGTTTTTTAAATGAGCAAGAATCTATTAACTTGATGGTGCGTCGTCAAGAGACGGCTAATATCATTCAAACGGTTGAGGGAGTAAAGGCGTTATTGCCGAGCTTTGAGGCGCTTTTACCTGCTCAAGTTAACTTAGTCGTTGCCCAAGACCGCTCTCCAAGTATTCGAGCCACACTGTTAGAAGCTGAGAAGACTCTTGTTATTTCAGTGCTTTTAGTTGCTTTGGTTGTACTAGTTTTTCTACGAAATTTTAGAACCACATTTATCCCGGCTATTTCAGTGCCAATTTCTTTATTTGGTGCATTTATAGTCATGTATTTTATGGGTTTTTCCTTAAATACAATTTCTTTAATGGCGCTCATTGTCGCGACGGGTTTTGTTGTTGATGATTCGATTGTCGTTGTAGAAAATATCACGCGTTATCTTGAGCAGGGATTAAGTCCGGAGGAAGCCGCTTCAAAGGGGGCAAAAGAGGTCGGATTTACGGTGGTGACGATGAGTTTGTCTTTAGTCATTGTCTTTTTGCCTTTGCTGTTGATTGATGAGTTGATTGGTAATCTTTTTTTTGAGTTTGCCATGACACTGACTATTGCCGTATTAGTTTCTTTAGTAGTCTCTCTAACCTTAGTGCCCATGCTGTGTGCTAAGTGGTTAAAGCCTAAAGAAGATGAAGTGCAAAAGAAGTTTAAAAAGGAAAATGCTTTTGCGCGGATTTTTGAGCGTGGCTTCAACTTTTTTTTGAATCTCTATAAAGTAACGCTTGCTTGGAGTTTTAGGTGGCGTTTTGTCACATTATTTGCTCTGCTCTTGGTGGTTATTTTAAATGTGCATTTGTTTATCACGGTGCCTAAGGGCTTTTTCCCACAGCAAGATACGGGCTTAATGCGAGGCATGTTTAGGGTGGATCAGGGGACCTCTTTTGAAGCAATGAAGCCAAAGCTTGATGAGTATAGACGTATTATCTTGGCTGATCCTAATGTTGATTCAGTGAGTGGTTCAGCAGGTGGTCGAGGTGGTAGTACTAGTAGCTTTATGACTATCCAATTGGTGCCTTTTGAAGAGCGCGAGTTAAGTGCTCAAGAGGTTATTAATCAGCTGCGAGAAAAGCTTGGGCATATACCTGGCTCCTCAATATTTTTGTTTTCTATGCAAGATCTACCGGGAGGGGGCTTAGGTGGTCAGGCAGGGGGAGATTATCAGTTTCTTTTAAAGGCAGGTGATTTAGAGGTCTTGCGTGAGTGGACTGATAAGGTGCGGCAGGCTTTTCAAGTGCTCCCGGAGCTTGTTGATGTCTCGGAAGGCTCTGAAGATAAAGGTCGACGACTTGAGTTAGAAATTGATAGAGAAAAGGCCCAACGTCTTGGCGTAGATATGAGCTTAGTAACCAATACGCTAAACAATCTCTATGCTTCGCGGCAAATTTCTACCATCTATGAAGAACTCAACCAATATAATGTCGTCATGGGTGCCGCTTCACGTTATGCTCAAGACGCTTCAGTGCTTGATGATCTGAAGGTTTTGACAAGGGATGGTAGAGCTATTCCGATTAGCTCATTCACAACACTAAGCGTAGGTAATGCACCATTGAGGGTGAGTCAGCAAGAGGGTATGCTGGCAGATGAGATTAGCTTTGGTCTTGCTGAGGGCGTCACCTTAGAGCAAGCTCGAGAGGCTATTAATCAGGCACTGATAGATATTAACTTACCGACTCGCTTGGTGGAGGCTGGTTTTGAAGGCACTGCAGCTGACTTTGAAGAAATGCAAAGACAGCAGCCTCTCATGCTTTTGGGCGTAGTGGTTCTGTTGTATTTGGTTTTGGGTATTTTGTATGAAAGTTATATACACCCCATTACTATTCTGTCAACCTTACCGTCGGCGGGGTTTGGTGCCTTGCTTGCGCTAAATATGGTTGATATGGAGTTTACAATCATTGCGTTAATTGGGCTATTCTTATTAATTGGTATTGTTAAGAAAAATGCCATTATCATGATTGACTTTGCCTTGCAAAGACAGCGAGCAGATAACCTCAGTTCTGAGGAAGCAATTTTTGAAGCGTGTATTGTCCGCTTTAGACCAATTCTAATGACGACATTTGCCGCTATTTTTGGGGCTTTACCATTAATTCTGGCAACAGGATCGGGTGTTGAAATGCGTCAACCGCTGGGTATAACGATTGTGGGGGGCTTAGCGATGAGTCAAATTTTAACGCTCTATAGTACACCCGTGATTTATTTGTATTTGGATAAGCTATCCGGTTGGTTTAAACGTAGGACATCCGGAAGTAAGAAATTAGTTGAGAGTAAAGTATGAGTCTTAAACGATTAGCCCTCGCCGTTTCTGCGACAAGTGTTCTGGCGGCTTGTGCTGTTGGACCAGATTATCAAGTGCCTGAATCAGCCGTAGCGGCTGCTTTTAAAGGCACGGCAGTGCAGAGTGACCAGTGGATTGAGGTTAAACCTATTGATGGATGGATTCGTGGTGACTGGTGGACTGATTTTAATGACCCAGAATTGAATCAATTAATTGCTACTTTAAATCAGCAAAATCAAACAGTCACTCAAGCGCTAGCTCGTTATCAAGCCGCTATTGCGCAAACTAGGGGGTCGCGTGCTGATTTGTATCCGAGCTTAGACAGTACCACATCGGCAAATCGTTCTGGCGGTTCAGAGACGAGTGCTTCCAGTCGCTACTCCTTAGGTGGTGATGTGTCGTGGGAGGTTGATTTATGGGGGCGTATTAGTCGTCAAGTAGAGGCGAGCGAAGCATCAGAGGAGGCTGCGGCAATCAATTTGGCAGATGTGCGTTTAAGTATGCAAGCAGAGTTATTGCAGAATTATTTTGATTTACGCAGTGCTGATTTACAGCGCCAGCTTTTAACACAAATAGTGAATGCTTATGAGCAGTCTTTACAAGTCACTCGTAATCGCTACAATCAAGGTGTTGCTGCTTATGCCGATGTTGTGATAGCCGAGGCTCAGTTAGAAAATGCACGAGTTGATGCAATTGCAATTGAAACGACACGTAGTAGGTATGAAAATGCCATCGCTGTATTGATTGGGGAGACTCCCTCAACGTTTGGTTTGGCTGAAAAAGCAAACTATTTACCAAGTTTAATTACTGTGCCTGTGGGCTTACCTTCTGAGTTACTTCGCTCACGTCCTGATATTGCGATGGCAGAGCGTAATGTAGCGGCAGCCAATGCTGAAATCGGTGTGGCTCAGTCAGCGTGGTTCCCTCGTCTAAATTTGTCTGCGAGTGGTAGCTATCAAGAGTCTAACTTCTCTGACTGGATTAGTTCACCGCTTAATGTTTGGTCATTAGGCCCCCAACTGGTGCTGACTATTTTAGACGGTGGGGCGCGTAAAGCGAGTGTAAACTCCGCTAAAGCAAATTATCAGGCCGAGGTTGCAGCTTATCGTCAGGTGGTGTTAGACGCTATGCGTGAGGTAGAGGATGCCTTGATAGAGGGGTCTAATTTAGTGCGTGAGCAGGCTGCGCAACAACGAGCTTTGAGCGCTTCGCGTCAGTCTTTACAAATTACCCTCAATCAATATCAAGCAGGACTGGTGGATTTTCTGAGCGTTGCTCAGGTTCAAAACAGCACTTATAATGCAGAGATGCGTCAATTGAATCTGCGTGCTGGCCGTTTACAGAACCAAGTTAATTTAATCCGTGCTTTAGGCGGTGGATGGGAAAATCCTCGCTTACTACAAGCCAGTAATTAGCAGATTACTTTAAGGATAGTTTATGCCGTTTTTTAAATGTGATTCTATGAATGATTTTCCCCATGACTTCGCTCTTGATGAAGTGGTCAATGGGCTTAAGCAAAAGCGCCAGGCCTGGCGTACAGAGCAAAATCGCCTAGATGAAAAGGGTGGTCGCCACTTACCATCGCCAGAAATAATTGCTGAGGCTATGCACTCATTAAGTGGTGCCTTATTTCCAATGCGTCTGGGTCCGGAGGACTTGGTTCAGGAAAATGAGGATTTTTATGTTGGTTATACGCTTGGTAAGGCCTTAAACCTGTTGCTCACTCAGGCGCGTTTGGAGTTTTTGCAAAAGATCCAAGGCAATGGTGATGCGCTGAGCAGCATCCGTGCACAAGCAGTGGATGTGATTCGTCAGTTTGCGGCAACTTTACCGGAGGTCAGAGGTTTACTCGATCAGGATGTGCGTGCGGCGTATCGCGGTGATCCAGCAGCGACGAGTGTTGATGAGGTTTTATTATCATATCCAGGTGTTCACGCCATGGTTGCACATCGTATTGCTCATGAGTTATACAAGCTAGGCGTGCCAATTATCGCTCGTGTTATTGCTGAGCTCTCACACAGTCATACGGGAATTGATATTCACCCAGGTGCAACGATTGGTCCGGGCTGTTTTATTGACCATGGGACTGGTGTTGTAATTGGTGAAACCGCGATTATTGGTAAGAACGTCCGTATTTATCAAGCGGTGACCTTAGGTGCCAAGAGCTTCCCAAGTGATGAGCATGGTAATTTACACAAGGGTAATGCTCGTCACCCAATTGTCGAGGATGATGTGGTTATTTATGCTGGTGCAACCATTCTTGGCCGTGTTGTGATTGGTAAGGGCTCAGTTATTGGTGGTAATGTTTGGCTTACTCAGTCGGTGCCAGCAGGTAGTACAATTAGTCAAGCGGACCCTTGTGGTAATGGTGGTTTGAGATTATAGAGTCTGGTGGCTATAAATGATAAAAGCCTTAAGTTGTAATAAACTTAAGGCTTTTATAGATCTTAGACCTTAGGGTTTAACGCTTACGCTTAGTAGATAGCCGGAACTAGCATTTCCTCAGGCGTTGGTAAGCGCCTATAGTCAGGGTTATGGATACGCTCAGGCAGTTCAAGATCGTGATGCTCTGTTTCTTCGTAAGGAATTTGTGACAGCAAGTGCGAAATGCAGTTTAAACGAGCTCGCTTCTTGTCGTCACCCTCGACTACCCACCATTTTGCTTCTGGGATGTGTGAGCGTTGCATCATGATTTCTTTGGTTTTAGTGTAGTCTTCCCAACGGCGGCGAGACTCTAAGTCCATTGGTGATAGCTTCCATTGCTTCAAGGGATCGTGCTTACGCATCAAGAAGCGACGGTGCTGCTCATCATCAGAAATGGAGAACCAGTACTTAATCAAAATAATACCGCTACGAGCCAGCATTTTTTCAAACTCAGTTACATCACGATAGAAGGCCTCATACTCCTCGTCAGTACAAAAACCCATAACACGCTCAACACCAGCACGGTTATACCAACTGCGGTCGAATAAAACGATTTCACCACCAGCAGGTAGATGTGAAACATAGCGTTGGAAATACCACTGACTACGCTCACGATCGCTAGGTACAGGTAATGCAGCAACACGACAGACACGTGGGTTTAAGCGCTGAGTAATACGTTTAATAGCACCACCCTTACCGGCAGCATCGCGGCCCTCAAAAATCACCACAACTTTGACTTTGTTTTTAACGACCCAATCTTGTAATTTTACGAGTTCGCACTGTAAACGAAGTAGCTCACGGAAATAAAAGCGACGGTCCATGCTATCGGACTTGTGCTCTTCGCCAGCCTTCTGGAGTATAAGGTCGTAGCGCTCATCATCAATTTCCATTTCCAGCTCTTCATCTAAGCTGTCCATGATCTCAGCATAAAGACGGCGTGCGTGATCGGATAACTCTTGACTCATATTGCATATACCTTTTACATATTTTGTTTTTTAGATACCGTTAATACTATCATTTAATAATTAAATTTGTATGACTGTTATTGACTATTTTGCTATTTTGTAATATCACAGTTTTTTTAAAATAACTGCTTTATTTGATGGTGTCTAATTGAGCCTAAGTTAATTTGTAGTAAGAGTTTACTTGACTTTATATTAGGCTTATGCTATATTAATCAATTGCTTATCGTTATCTAACTAAAACTTTAAATTAAAAAACAAAAGATAGGCTGTATTAACTTACTCCATTACTCAAAGAAAGCTGAAAGTTTTTCAGTATCTCTTCAATCCCAGCATCACTTAGAATAAGCAGTCCCTCTTTGGGGGCAGGTGTTCGTGAGCTATCGTGTATCTAGGGAAAACACTGGTTTTCACTTAACTGCTTGGGTTGTCATGCACTTTATTGCTAAGCTAGTACGGTGGTTTATAAATCACTACAATAAATTAAGCTAAGTATATGACAAATATGTAGTATTTTCTTAATCCTGTTGTCATATATACTAGTTACTATATCGTTGTTGTTAGAGAAAATTCATTGTTATTGTATTGGAATACGATAGGTTGAGGTTAGAGCGCGGGTGTGGCGCAATACCAAACAATTATAAATAATTATTAGAAAGGAGAAAATTATGAAATTATTGACTCGTCTCCGTGAGGAATTTACAACTGCTTCTTATGAGCCTAACGGCAAGGAAGTAGCGCAGGAAGTTGAGTATGTATCTGAGCATGCGCCAGATGCATTAGTTCTTATGAGCATGCTTGAGCAGCGCAAGAATCACAACGACGCAGCTTAGTTTGTGCTCTGAAGAGCATTAATTTTTAATTTAAAAAAGCCGCTATAAGATTTTTCTTATAGCGGTTTTTAGTTTTTACACTATCAAAGAGTTAGTCTTGAGAGCTCTCAAGGAAGTCTTGAGCAAAGCGCTGTAATACACCACCTGCTTCATAAATACTGACTTCTTCTTGTGTGTCCAAGCGACAGATGACAGGTACATCAACGGTTTCACCATTGCGGCGCTTGATGCGTAATGTCAACTCGCTGCGAGGTGTTGGTGTGCCAAGCACATCATAGGTTTCAGTGCCGTCAATCTCTAACGTTAGGCGATTTGTACCCTCTTTAAATTGAAGTGGTAAAACACCCATACCAATTAGGTTGGTGCGGTGAATACGCTCGAAGCCCTCAGCGACAATGGACTGTACGCCGGCTAAACGAACCCCTTTAGCTGCCCAGTCACGTGAAGAACCTTGGCCATAGTCTGCACCAGCAATAATAATTAGCGGCTGTGCACGTTCCATGTAGGTTTCAATCGCTTCCCACATGCGTGTTACCTTGCCTTCTGGTTCAATACGAGCAAGTGAACCCTGCTTTACGGTACCGTCGTCATTGCGAACCATTTCATTGAATAGTTTCGGATTGGCAAAGGTAGCGCGCTGCGCTGTTAAGTGGTCACCGCGGTGTGTTGCATAAGAGTTAAAGTCCTCTTCTGGTAGGCCCATCTTATGCAAATACTCGCCAGCAGCGCTATCGAGCATGATTGCGTTAGAAGGGGATAAGTGATCAGTCGTGATGTTGTCACCTAGAACCGCTAAAGGAATCATGTCTTTAAGCGAACGTTCGCCAGCTAAAGCGCCTTCCCAATAAGGTGGGCGACGGATGTAAGTTGACATTGGACGCCAATCATAAAGAGGGCTCTTCGACTTCTCGGTGCTCTCGTCCTTAGCAAACATTGGGATGTATACTTTGCGATACTGCTCAGGCTTAACAGCTTTGCTTGCGACCTCTTCAATTTCCTCATCAGTAGGCCAAATATCCTGTAGGGTGATGGGGTTGCCATCTTTATCAAGACCAAGAGGGTCCTTTTCGATATCAAAACGGATACTGCCAGCAATAGCATAAGCTACCACGAGTGGTGGTGAAGCTAGGAAAGCTTGCTTGGCATGTGGATGTATACGACCGTCGAAGTTGCGGTTACCGGAAAGGACTGCCACAGAGTAGAGATCACGATCGATAATTTCTTGCTGAATCTTAGGATCTAAAGCACCCGACATACCATTACAGGTAGTACAAGCAAAGGCCACCACGCCAAAACCAAGCTGTTCAAGCTCTGGTAATAAGCCGGCTTCCTCTAGGTATAGAGCAACCGCCTTTGAACCTGGAGCAAAAGAGCTCTTAACCCATGGTTTACGAACTAGGCCTAAATTATTAGCATTGCGTGCTAATAAAGCCGCAGCGATAACGTTGCGGGGGTTATTCGTATTGGTGCAGCTAGTAATAGCGGCGATAATCACGGCGCCATCAGGCATTTGACCGTCTTGACTCTCATAATTGCCTAGCAAACCACGATTTTCTAATTCACTTAATGGCAATAAGTTATGTGGATTGGATGGACCAGCTAAGGAGCGTTGAACGGTTGATAAATCAAACTCTAAAACGCG
>LSQX01226009.1_pt1 | contig 20490 bp, 17 predicted proteins | sample 654561 | NCBI WGS metagenome assembly LSQX01 (sample SAMN04489861, study PRJNA283612) | anaerobic digester metagenome | isolation source: 4 biogas reactors fed with cattle manure at either 37C or 55C with and... | place: Denmark: Kongens Lyngby | collected 2014 | reverse complement strand
ACAGGATTAGCCCAAAAAGGGGGTGCCGTAATCAGTCATATTCAAATTGGTTATGCACCGGAAAATCTCTACGCCACACGTATCGGCATCGGCGAAGCAGACCTTATTTTAGGCTGTGATTCGTTAGTTGCTGCCTCCAAGGAAATCACCTCTAAAGCTCAAAAAGGTCGTACTTGGGGCGCTATTAACCAGGCCAAAGTACCTACGGCTGAAATTATTGCTAATCGCAAGTGGCGCTATCCGAGCAAGATCACCGAATACGATATTCGTGATGTATTAGGCGAAGACAATGTCGACTTCTTTGATGCTAACCGCAAAGCCTTAAAGCTACTTGGCGATACGATTTTTGCTAACCCACTACTCATGGGTTATGCCTGGCAGCATGGCAAAATTCCTTTACACCACGCCAGCATTATGCGTGCTTTCGAACTTAATGGTGTTGCTATTGACAAGAACAAGGAGGCTTTCGAGTGGGGTCGTTACCTAGCCATTCATGGCCCTGATTCGGTTAATACTGACCCTATTTCCATGGTATCTATGGATGAAGATGGCGATGGCAACACTAAAACTATCACCATGGTTGAAAGTCTTGACGCCTTAATCGATCGACTTGCTAAGCGTCTCGTCGACTATCAAAATCAGAAATATGCGGATCGCTTTAAGAGCGAAGTAGCCGCAATACGCGAAGTAGAACACCAAGTGGCCGGTAGTCATGCCCGCCGCCTTAGCCAAACCGTGGCACGTAACTTACATAAACTGATGGCATACAAGGATGAATATGAGGTAGCCAGACTTTATCTGCGTAAGGAGTTTTACGAACGCTTAAGACGTCAATTCGAAGGTGAACCTGGTAAAGACTACCAGCTGTATGTGCATTTATCACCACCGAGCTTAAAGCTTAAGGACGGTGAAGGCACACCTCGTAAAAAGAAATTTGGTCCACGCATCTTTACGCTTTTTAAAATATTGAGCAAGCTTAAGTTTTTACGTGGTACGCCTTTTGATCCTTTCGGCAAGCACCCCGATCGAGCACTAGAACGTCGCCTACTTGCTGAGTATCTTGAGACCCTAGAGCAAATCAAATTGTCCTTAAATGACAACAACTACGATATCGCCCTAGAATTAGCTAATTACCCAGACGACATTAGGGGTTATGGCTATATTAAGGAAAACTCAGTAGAAGCAGTTGCAAAAAAGCGTGAAAAACTACTTAAACAATTAATTTCAAATAGAAATTTGGCTGCTTAAGTAATTTTTACTTGCACCTGAATGGCTTACAATAGGAAAATAGAAAGTCGGCATTCTGTCGATACCGCGGATTCGTGTTTATAATCGGTCACGCAAGGTCAATCTATTTTCCTATTACGATCATGAGCTATTTAGAAGACATTTTTAGTAAATTCCATCAAAGCAATCCCCATCAGCCCGAGTTTACACAAGCGGTACACGAGGTATTGGAGACCTTAGCACCGTTATTTGACCGCGAAGAAAAATATGAAAAACACGGCATCCTAGAGCGGATTGTAGAACCCGAAAGACAAGTTATTTTTCGCGTTGCATGGACCGATGATGCCGGTAAGGTGAGAGTGAACCGTGGCTTTCGTATTCAGTACAACTCTACGCTCGGCCCTTTCAAAGGTGGGATTCGTTTTCATCCTACCGTTAACCCTAGCGTTATCAAGTTTTTAGGTTTTGAGCAAATTTTCAAAAATGCGCTAACCGGTTTATCCATAGGTGGTGCTAAAGGCGGTGCGGACTTTGACCCTAAGGATAAGTCGGATGGAGAAATCATGCGTTTTTGTCAGGCTTATATGACAGAGCTCTATCGCCATATCGGTGCCACTGTCGATGTACCTGCTGGTGATATCGGTGTCGGCTCTCGGGAGATTGGCTATATGTTCGGCCAATACAAACGCTTAACCGGTAGCTACGAAGGTGTACTCACTGGTAAGAAGCCGCTATGGGGCGGTTCCCTAGCACGTACCGAAGCCACCGGTTATGGTTGCGTCTACTTTGCCCAGCATATGCTAAAAGCACGCCATAAAGATCTAGAAGGCAGAATCTGCGCTGTTTCTGGTGCCGGTAACGTCGCTATTTATACCATCGAAAAGCTACAGGAATTAGGTGCGACACCAGTCACTTGTAGTGATTCCCGTGGTTTTATTTATGACAAAAATGGGATCAATCTGCATACACTGAGAGCTCTCAAAGAGGGAGCTAATGAAAGCTTAGAACTTTATAAACAGCATCACCCCGATGCTATTTATACACCGGTCAGTGACTACCCAGAAGGTCGTAATGCCGTCTGGTCCGTACCATGTGATTTAGCCTTCCCATGTGCCACACAAAACGAATTAAATGCTGAAGACGCCGACACGCTTCTTAACAACGGATGTATCTTAATCTCTGAAGGGGCCAATATGCCCTGTAGTCCAGAAGCTGTGGACAAGTTTCAGTCTGCACGTATTCTTTATGGCCCCGGCAAAGCGGCTAATGCCGGAGGTGTCGCCACCAGCCAATTGGAAATGGCGCAAAACGCCAGTATGCAGCAGTGGAGCTTTCAGGAAGTTGATAATCGACTAAAGCTCATTATGGAAAATATTTATCGCCAATGCGCTAACACTGCTGAGGAATTTGGTGAACCCAATAACTTAGTACTAGGCGCTAATATCGCCGGTTTCCGTAAAGTCGCCGATGCTATGATTGAGCAAGGCGTGTATTAATCCCACCTGATGTCTGCCAATAAAGGCTAAGCAACACAAAGGCCGAGATTCAATTCCGAATCTCGGCCTTTAACTTACTAAATAACAGTACAGACTACTCGGCTACTGCCTGCTGTGACTTACGAGTCAATAAAGCAATCAGATGAGCAATGGTTGCACGCATCTCATTACGATGAACCACCATATCTAGCGCGCCTTTTTCTAATAGGAACTCAGCACGCTGGAAGCCCTCTGGCAACTGCTCGCGTACTGTCTGCTCAATCACACGCGGACCGGCAAAGCCCACTAAAGCGTTAGGCTCTGCAATCACCACATCACCCATAAAGGCGAAACTAGCCGATACACCGCCCATGGTCGGATCAGTTAATACACTGATAAATGGTAAACCAGCCTCTGATAAGCGTGTCAGCATGGCATTGGTTTTAGCCATTTGCATAAGAGAAAATAAGCTCTCCTGCATACGAGCACCGCCAGAAGCACTGACACAGATAAAGGCAGTACGATTATCAATGGCATGCTGCACACCACGTACAAAGCGCTCACCGACTACCGACCCCATGGAACCACCCATAAAGCCAAACTCGAAGCAAGCCAAAGTCGCTGGTATATGCATGATCGTGCCACCCACCACAACAATAGCGTCACCCTCTTTAGTGTCCTTCATCGCTTCAGTTAAACGATCAGGATAGCGACGTGAATCCTTAAACTTCAATGGATCCTTAGAGCGCAAATGCTCTCCAATCTCTACTCTACCCTCTAGGTCTAGTAGTGAATCAATCCGAGCTCTTGCCTTTAAACGCATGTGATGCCCACAGTTTGGGCAAACATTAAGAGCCTTTTTAAGTTCATCACTATAAAGCGCAGACTCACAGCTAGGGCACTTAACCCAAACACCTTCGGGGACACGTTTTGTGTTTTTATCTTCGCGATTAATTCGCGGGGGTAAAATTTTATCTAACCAACTCATGATTTTTACTCTTTTGTAACCGTTTCAAGGCCTTGACGAATGTCACGCAACCACTCACCAGCTCGCTTAGCAGCTAACTCATCGTGACGGTCTTCACTCAGCCCCTCAATCGCTGCCTGCATCTCTGAAATTAACTTACTACCAATCACTACTGCATCAGCAACTGATGCGACAGCACGAGCACTTTCAACATCTTGAATACCAAAGCCTACACCGATCGGAAGGTCAACATAGCGTTTGATGTTTTGTACTTTTTTCTTAACATCTTCCGTATCTAATGTTGCGGAACCTGTTACTCCCTTAAGGGAAACGTAATAAACATAACCCTTGGCAATCTCACCAATCTTTTTGATGCGCTCATCAGTAGATGTTGGTGCAATCAAGAAAATCGGCGCTAAATCAGCTGCTTCATAATAAGCAGCAACCTTATCAAATTCTTCCGGTGGATAATCGACAGTCAACATTCCGTCCACACCTGCTTTAGCCGCAGCTTGGGTAAACGCCTCCCAACCCATGGCTTCGATTGGGTTAGCATAACCCATAAGAACCACTGGTGTTTCCTGATTATCCTGACGAAAACGACTCACAATATCAAGCACACCTTGAAGCGACATACCTTTGATAAGAGCACGCTCAGAAGCCAATTGGATAATTTTACCATCAGCCATTGGATCTGAAAAAGGAACACCTAACTCAATGATATCCACACCATTCTTGACCATCTCGTGCATAATCTTCACTGTACTAGCGGCACTTGGATCGCCACTCGTCACATAGGGAATCAAAGCAGCACGTTGACCACAACGGGCAAAAGCATCATCAATTCTTTTAATAGACATCTCTGTTACTCCACCCTACAACTGGATATTGCCGTATTCGGCAACTGTATGAATATCCTTGTCACCACGACCGGATAAGTTCGCTAAAATAATCTGATCTTTAGCCATCTGCGGCGCCAAGCGAGCAGCATATGCCAAGGCATGTGAAGACTCTAGTGCAGGCACAATGCCTTCAATACGACAACAATCATGAAAAGCCTGAATCGCTTCGTCGTCATTAACAATCTCATAAGAAGCCAAGCCAAGCTCTTTTAATAAAGCATGCTCAGGACCAACGCCTGGATAATCCAGACCTGCTGAAACAGAATGGGTCCCTTGAACCTGTCCATCTTCATCTTGGATAACCAAGGTGCGATTACCATGTAATACACCGACCTGACCGATATTAATCGAAGCAGAGTGGCGGCCAGTATCAACCCCCTTACCACCGGCCTCAACGCCGACTAAACGGACATTTTCATAGGATAGATAAGGATGAAAGATACCAATGGCGTTGGACCCACCGCCGACTGACGCTGTCACCACATCAGGCTGACGACCTGCAGCCTCTTGCATCTGCTCGATAGCCTCAACCCCAATCACGCGCTGAAAATCACGAACCATCTCTGGATAAGGGTCAGGACCTGCTACCGTACCAATAATATAAAAAGTGTCATCGACATTGGCCACCCAGTCGCGCATGGCTTCGTTTAACGCGTCCTTGAGTGTCTTGGAGCCACTCTCGACAGGAATAACAGTCGCACCTAACAGCTTCATACGGTAGACATTAAGTGCTTGGCGGCGTACGTCCTCGGCACCCATATAAACCACACACTCAAGGCCATAACGTGCCGCTACGGTAGCAGTGGCCACGCCGTGTTGACCAGCGCCCGTCTCAGCAATAATGCGGGTCTTACCCATACGACGTGCAAGCAGAATCTGACCGATACAATTATTAATTTTATGTGCGCCAGTGTGATTTAAATCCTCGCGCTTGAACCAGATCTGTGCCCCACCAAGCATCTCAGACCAGCGTTTAGCATGATAAACAGGACTAGGACGACCGACAAAATGCTTTAATTCGTAGTGATACTCGGCTATAAACTCGGGATCATCTTTGTATTTTGAATAGGCTTCTTTTAATTCATCAAGAGCGTGCACTAAGGTTTCTGCCACAAAGCGGCCACCAAAACGCCCAAAATGACCTGATTCATCAGGATAATTGTACTCTCTCAAGAGACCTCCGCTAACTTCTCAAGTAAATAGTTGATTTTACCTCAAATTGCATAAACATATTAGCTACTATGAGCGATTCACCGAATGCACTTCGGGCATTTCCCCTATAGCACTGAGTACCTTACGCACTTGATCACCATCTTGTACCTCAACGGTATACAATAAATTTGCTTGGCCCTGACGACTTTGAGTATTAAGACCAGCAACATTTATTTTATTTTTGGCAAATAACTCGGTAATGTCTCGAATTAAGCCAGGACGATCCGCAGCGGACACGGAGATATTAACTGGATACAAGCGATCAGCCGTATTACCCCAATCCACTTCAATAATACGCTCAGGGTATTTTAGTCTTAGTGCTTTAAGACTTGGACAACCATCACGATGTATAGTCACTCCACGACCTCGGGTAATAAAGCCATGAATTTCGTCTGGAGGCGCCGGATGACAACAACCTGCTAACTGAGTCAATAAGGAATCGACACCCACCACCAGTACACCGTTTTTACTATCGGTATGAATTTGTGATTGATGATGGCGTGATAAGATCTCTTCATCAGGGTTAGTGACTTCTTGCTCTACAAAGGCCTGAGCGATATTACGTAGACTGAACTCCTCTTTAGCCACGGCAACATACAAGTCCTCGGCGTGACTAAAACCGAGCTTCTGTGCTAATTGCTCAAGATTAGTTGCAGTTTTCCCCAATCGCTGTAGCTCTTTTTCAACCAAATCCTGACCACTGACAATGCGCTTTTGCAGCTCTACTGCATTGAACCACAAACGCACTTTGGAACGTGCTCTCGGACTTGCTAAATAGCCCAATTGGGGATTTAGCCAATCTCGCGAAGGGCCGCCCGATTTAGCAGCAATAATTTCAACAGTCTGTCCCGTCCGCAATGGTGTATTAAGGGCGACCATTTGTCCATCTACTTTGGCACCACGGCAACGATGCCCTAAGTCCGTATGTAAACGGTAAGCAAAATCAATTGGCGTACTACCTTCTGTCAACTCCAACACACGAGCTTGAGGCGTCAAGACATAAATACGAGAAGGTGCCGCTTCAGGTGTCGGTGCGGCCGCCTTCGCATCTGCTTTATCAGTCTTAGCCTGAGTGTCTTTAGCAACAGGGGCATTATCATCCGCTACCAAAGCTAATGCATCTCCGTTAGTGCCAAGCACTTGCTCTTGGAGTTTTGACGCTTCTTGCTCTGAGATTCCCTCTTCTCGGCGCCACGACAACAACTGTCTCATCCATGAAATCTGACGATCATAAAGACTGGCAGCGGATGTTGTACCACCCTTAGCTCCCGACTCTTTATAGCGCCAATGAGCGGCCATGCCGTATTCAGCAAACTCATGCATCTCAATGGTACGAATTTGTACTTCGAAATTACGTCCACCTTCATCCTGAACGACGGTATGCAGTGAACGATAACCATTAGGCTTAGGACGCGCAATGTAGTCATCAAACTCATCCATAACCGGAGTCCAGAGGGAGTGCGCCATCGATAAAGCGGTATAGCAGTCACGCTCCGTTTCGGTAATAATGCGAATTGCGTGTAAATCATAAATCTCTTCAAAGGAGAGATTTTTATTGCGCATCTTGTTGTAGATACTATAAATATGCTTGGCCCGACCAGAAACATCTGACTTGATATTGAGCTGTGTAAGATTTTTCTTGAGCTTATCAATAAAGTCCTGAACTAACTGCTCACGCTCGGTTCGCCTAACCTCAAGTTTCTTAGCTATATCCCGATAAGTTTCTGGTTCTAAAAATCGCAACGCAAGATCTTCTAACTCCCACTTGATCTGCCAAATACCTAAACGATTAGCTAAAGGAGCATAGATATCACGTGTTTGCTGAGCTAAAATCAGGGGGCACTGACGCTTGGAGTCACTGTACCAGCGTAAGGTCTGAAGACGCGATGCTAAGCGTAAAATGACAATACGCAAATCCGTGGCAAGAGCCAATAACATCTTGCGTAACATCTCTTGTTGATCCTGCGCTTGTTCGCTATCAGGGCTTTCAGCTAACGTGGCCTGCGCACCAATACGAATTAGAGTCCGCGTACCCTGGACTAAATTAAGTACTTCAAGACCAAATAAATCAAGAATCTCCTGACGAATTTCATGCGCTTCCTTGGGATCCTCGCTACTCGGGAAAGAAGCCAAAACACCTGCAATCATGGAAGTCACATCCATTTGCAGTAAGGACAGTGAATGCAAAACACCCTTGGCATGACGCACACAAGGTTCAGCAGTAAACATAACCGCCCCTGAGAGACGCTTTTCAGCCCACTCAACTGCTAAGCGTAACTTGGCTGCATCCTTCTCACCCAAGTCCTGATAAATAGGACTTAGCCAAGCCTCACTAAAATGGTGTTCATCTTCACCTGCAAGCACTTTTTTTATCATAAGGTCTACTTATAAAAAACTTGGTAAATTATAAAATACTAACTATGGTCTAAAAGATAGATATCAACTATGATAACTATGATGATTATTAATAGGTTACTTTATATTAAATCCCTATTTTACTTCTGACATACTATGAGCTCAAATACAAAACGGTTATTAATTATATGGCATAGCCGAACCTCTACCTCTGAGCAAGCAGCTAAGGCAGCAAAAAAAGCTGCCCAGGCAACCATATTAGAACTTTTGGGCTTGGAAGATGCTGATCTTGAGCATACTAAGTATGAAGTTATACTCAAACATGCCACTGAGGTCAGTTTAGATGACTTATTCAATGCACATAGTTATTTGTTTTGTGCGCCGGAAAACCTCGCCAGCCTAAGTGGCCAGATGAAAGAGTTTTTTGATATATTTTATTATGAATTGCTTGGCAAAATTGAGGGGCGACATTACAGTGCCATCATCGCTGCAGGAACTGACGGCGCAGGCGCACTGCGTCAATTAGAGCGAATTTGTACAGGTTGGCGTCTTAATCAGGTAGTCCCAGCTATTATTCTTAATACGGCTAGCGCTACTAAAGAAGAAATCCTGGCCCAAAAGCAACTCAGCCCAGAACAAATTGCTCAGGCTGAAGAAATTGGTGCCACCTTGATGGCGCTCCTCTCAAACTAAATACGGCAGTCCTTAGATCGTCTCTACCGACTCATCAGGAACGGGCAAGTTAAACACATGACGTAAATACGCTAAATAAGCTGGGTCATCACACATCGTCTTACTCGGCTCATCTGAGACTTTAGCCACTGGTTGACCATTGCAACTAACCATTTTCATGACAATTTGTAGAGCTGGTACACCCATATCATTAGTCAGGTTGGTACCAATACCAAAAGAGGCTTTGCAGCGCCCCTTAAAACGCTCGGCGATCTTCAGAGCCAAAGGAATATTTAGGCTATCAGAAAAAATCAATGATTTATTTCTAGGGTCAATGCGATGCTTTTTATAATGCTCAATCATGCGCTCACCCCACTCAAAGGGGTCACCAGAATCATGACGCGCACCATCGAAAAGCTTACAGAAGTACAAGTCGAAGTCATTTAAAAAAGCATCCAAGCCATACACATCAGATAAGGCAATCCCTAAATCACCGCGATACTCACGAGCCCACATCTCAAAAGCAAAAATCTGAGAGTCACGCAAACGAGGACCTAAAGCCTGACACGCTTGCAAATACTCATGTCCCATAGTACCTAAAGGCAAGGTGTCATACTCACGAGCAAGTAGAACGTTACTCGTCCCCACAAAATGCTCGCCCATCTGCTCACGCAATGTTTTGACTACTTCATAATGCCATTCACGAGAAAAACGACGACGCGTACCATACTCGGCTAGCTTAAAAAACTCGGCGTCAGGATCACCCGTATGAACCATCTCGATCTTGTCATGCAGACGCTTACGACCTTCCGTATAATCCAAGTCTGGATAAGTGTTACGGAAATAAACCTGATTAACAATCGCTAAAACCGGAATTTCAAAAAGAACCGTATGTAGCCAGGGACCCTTGACCTCAATGGAGATCTCATTAGGGGCCTCACCCTCACCAATAAAAAAATTACGCTCAGACAGCTGAAACAGTCCCAAAAAGTCGACAAAATCCGGCTTAATAAAACGTAAGCTACTCAAATAATCCAACTCATCTTGCTTAAATCGCAAGCTACACAAATGGCGAACTTCCTCTCTGATCTCATCAATAAAAGGACGAAGATTTATATTGTCATTACGACACTTGAAGCGATACTCAGCATGAGCTGCGGGGAATTGATGCAACACCACTTGCATCATACTGAACTTATATAAATCCGTATCCAATAATGAGTTGATAATCATTTTCATTCCGATAAAAGGCGCATTTAATCAATACATTACCACAGTAGAGGGTTTTCAACACCAGAGCGTTCAGGATTGGTTAAAATACTAAGCGTATATAAAGGGTAAGTTTATTATGCCCCGTTTTTCTTTGGAGTTGTCTTTATCATGACACATGTAGTAACTGAAAACTGTATTAAGTGTAAATACACCGACTGTGTTGATGTCTGTCCTGTTGACTGTTTTTTAGAGGGTCCCAACTTCTTGGTAATTGACCCTGATGAATGCATTGACTGTGCTGTCTGTATCCCAGAGTGTCCCGCTAATGCGATCTTCGCAGAAGAGGATGTGCCTGAGGATCAGGTTCATTTTATTGAGTTAAACGCTGAACTGACACCACTGTTTACGCCTATCACTCGTACTCGCGACCCCTTACCCGATGCCGAGGAGTGGAATGGCGTCGAAGACAAATTAAAATATTTAGAAAGATAGTTTTCAAGAGATGACTGAAACAACTGATTTACCATATACCGTTCAAACCCTTGTTGAGAAAAAGATCTGGGTACCCGGTAAGCTTTTCTCTGTCAAAACAACCCGTGACCCAGCATTTAGTTTCAAGCCAGGTCAGTACGCCCGCTTAGGGTTACCACTCGGCCTTGATGAGTCCGAGCTGACGCCCCCTGCTTCTGACTTGACTTGGCGTGCTTTCTCTATGGTTAATCAGCCAGATGATGAGCACCTTGAGTTCTTCGCCACCTTGGTACCTGACGGCTTATTTAGCCCGAGTCTACATGACCTTGAGATTGGCGACAGGATCTATATAGACAAATCTGTTTTCGGCTTCCTCACCATCGATCAATTTCCTCAAGGCGGTACCTTATGGCTGATTTCCACAGGAACCGGACTATCCGCCTTTTTACCGATGCTCAACGATGAGAAAACATGGGAATTATTTGATCACGTAATTTTATGTCATGGTACACGCCTCATTGAGGAATTCGCTTATACTGACATGATACAAAGCGTACAGGAACGTTACGGTGAACGGTTTGTTTATTTACCTATTTCCACTCGTGAAGCACACAAGGATTACCCCCAAAAGCGCTTTACAGATCTAATCGTTAGCGGCGAATTAGCAGAACTTGCTGGCCACCCGATGGATCCCGACACCGCGCGTTTTATGCTTTGTGGCAACCCCGGTATGACCACTGAGGCACGTAAGTTATTAGGCGAGCTTGGCTTCAAGTCCGGCCGACGTGGCAATCTGGGCAATTTAGCCGTTGAAAAGTATTGGTAGTATTTACTCTTTAGCAGACACTGTTTTAAAATTTACTCTAGCGGACATGTTCTGCATGCCCCTCTACGGAGACATTTAAAATGCTATACAACATACACGAAATGAACCGCTTGGTGCTGTCGCCATTAACCTACACAGCATCATTGGTTGCAGAGACTTTCACGAACCCTTTTAGCCCTTATTCTTACATGCCCGGCTCACGTCGTTTGGCAGCTCGTTTTGACTTATTCAATCGTTTCGGCAAAGAGTATGCAAAGCCCGAATGGCGCATTGATGAAGTTGAGATTAATGGCCAAGCGGTCAGTGTCACACCAGAATCTGTGGTTAATAAGCCCTTCTGTAATTTAGTGCACTTCAAACGAAGTGCATCTAAAGATCCTGAGGGTGATCCTACCGTCTTAATCGTGGCCCCTTATTCTGGCCACCATGCAACCCTCTTACGGGATACAGTCAGACGCATGCTGACTGATTTCGATGTTTATGTTACAGACTGGCTAGATGCACGCACAGTGCCTGTTAATCAAGGTGCGTTTGACCTTGATGAGTACGTTTACTATATTATTTCCTTTTTACACGCGCTAAATAAGCGTGTTCACGTGATGGCAGTCTGTCAGCCCTCAGTACCAGTTATGGGCGCAGTATCATTAATGTCCCAACAAAAAGACCCATTAGTTCCACTCAGTATGGTTCACATGGGCGGGCCAATTGATACCAGACAGTCACCCACCGTTGTAAATAACTTAGCCGATCGCCACTCACTGGCTTGGTTCGAAACTCAAATGATTCAGCGTGTGCCATCACGCTATCCCGGAGGTGGTCGTCTCGTCTACCCAGGTTTCATGCAACTCATGGGCTTTATTGCCATGAATCCTCGAACTCATATGAAGTCCTATCACGAGTACTATCTTGATCTGATGCGCGGCAACGATCCCGAAGCCGAAAAGCACCGTAGCTTCTATGATGAATACAATGCCGTCTGTGATCTACCTGCAGAGTTTTATCTGCAGACAGTCAAGGTCGTATTCCAGGATCATGCGCTACCTAACGGCACTTGGAAAGTAGGTAGTCACTTAATTGATCCAGCCTCTATCACTTCAACTGCCCTTCTGACTGTCGAGGGTGAATTAGATGATATTACCGGTATTGGTCAAACGAGTGCAGCACTCGATATGACCCCTAATATCCCTGCTGAGAAGAAAAAATCGTTTATCGCTAAGGGTAGCGGTCATTACGGTATTTTCTCAGGCCGTCGCTGGCGTGAAAACGTTTTCCCAGTTATTGCTGAGTTTATTAATGAGGCTCAAATCGATGAAGAAGAGCAACTACTGGCACGTCTACGCGCTGAAGTAGAGGAAGCGATTCGCAAGGAAAATGAAGCCCAAGCCCGTGCTAAAGCTCGTAAAAAAGCGCGCGATAAGGTCAAAGCAGCTAAAGAAGCCGCAATAGCTAAAGAGAAAGCACGCGAAGAAGCCATTGAAAAGGCCAAACAAGAGGCGCTTGAAGCAGCAGAAGTTGAAGCTAAGTTATTACAGGCAGCAGAAGAAGCCAGACAAGCTGAAGCCGCGGCAAAAGCTAAAGCCGAGGCCGAGGCCGAAGCCCAAAGAAAAGCAGAAGCTGAAGCTAAGGCAAAAGCAGAAGCTGAAGCAGCTGAAAAAGCACGCGAAGAAGCTGAACTACTGGCTCAACAAAAGGCAGCTGCTGAGGCTAAGAAAAAAGCGGACGCTGAAGCTGAAGTAAAAGCAACGGTTCAGACTAGTATTAGCGGCTTAGACCAAACGCAAGCAACTCGGACTGCGCCATCGCCTGCTAGGCCAGCAAACAAATCCGCTTATAAAGCACGCAGAACTCGCAGAAAATAATGCACTTATTAATAAAGCAATGAATCCTTTAGTAGAACAAATTCATGCTGTTTTACCACAAACACAATGTACTAAATGCGGTTATGACGGTTGCCTTCCTTATGCTACAGCGATCAGTGAAGGCGAAGAGATTAACCGCTGTCCGCCTGGTGGCGACGAAGGCATCTCAGCACTAGCAAAAATCCTTAATCGACCACCTCTTCCACTTAACACGGAAGACTGTGGTGAGCATGTTCCATTACAATTAGCCATCATCGAAGAGCGACACTGCATTGGCTGTACACTCTGTATACAAGCCTGTCCAGTTGATGCCATTATTGGTGCCAATAAGTTCATGCACACTATCGTGGCTGAGCTCTGTACAGGCTGTGAGCTCTGTGTTGCACCCTGTCCGGTCGATTGTATCGAGATGATTCCTGCTAACCGCCAATGGACTGAGCAGGATGCGAATAAAGCTTGGCATAACTATCAGCATCGTGAAAAACGTCTTCAACAACAAAAAGAAGCAGAGTCAGCACGCTTAGCAACAGCAGCTGAACGCACATTAAGCAAAAATAGTCTAGACCTACAAACAACTACTCCTGAAGTTAAAGACACTAAACAACAAGCCATCGCTGCTGCTTTGGCAAAAGCAAGAGCACGTCGCCAGGCAGTAACCCCTACCACTGAATAATCTGATGAATAAATTAAAACGTCAAGAAATTTTTGAGCGTTTCCGTGCTGCAAACCCTAATCCAACCACAGAACTAGAATTTGACAACAATTTTCAATTATTAATTGCTGTCCTCTTATCGGCTCAAGCAACCGATGTATCGGTTAATAAAGCCATGAATCCTGTATTTGCCACGGTCAAAACACCTCAAGATTTACTCGATATGGGTCTAGAGCGCTTTACTGATGCAATCAAAAGTATTGGTCTTTACAAAACTAAGGCTAAAAATGCCCTAGCAACTGCTAAAATCCTTGTAGAAGAATATGATGGTGTAGTACCTAATCAGCGTAGCGCGCTAGAGTCCTTACCAGGTGTCGGCAGAAAAACAGCCAATGTCGTTTTAAATACTGCTTTTGGTGAAATTGCCATGGCGGTGGATACACATATTTTCCGAGTATCTAATCGTACCGCTATTGCTAAAGGCAAAAATGTACTGGAAGTGGAACAAAGACTATTACGACTAGTTCCCAAGGAGTTTTTACTAGACGCGCATCATTGGCTCATTTTACATGGTCGCTACGTCTGTACTGCACGCTCGCCCAAGTGTTGGCAATGCGGCATTAATGACTTATGTGAGTTTAAAGAGAAGCAGTTAAGTCCGCTCTCCAGACGAAGTACAGCAGCTAAAAAAGCCTCTAAGAAAGCCACAAAAAAAACAGCTAAAGCTATAAAAGGAAGTTAATTTGTTTATCCATTTTTTCGGTTTACTGATCTTCACTTATATCTTTATCCGCTTAATACGCCCCCTTCCTCTGCGTTGGTGGTTTAAGCTGAGCTACGCTGGTATTACATTTCTAGCGACTCAAATTCATTTTTTACAAAAGCATTTTTTAGGTGGCTTGGCTGCTCCCGAAATTCCCGGTTGGTTAATCATGACGATGGGCTGGGCATTCGGCTCCATGATGGTATTAGCTTGCGCCTTATTACTACGTGATTTTCTGCTACTTCTCAGCTATACCTTTAGCAAAGGGGAACGAATCAGGCAAGCTATTTTATCGCCTCTCAACAGTAGCTTTATGGTGATGTTTTCGACTTTTATTTGCGCGGTCGGTGTTTGGCGAGCTGTCAGTTTTCCTACGGTTACTGAGACAGAACTGTATTTTGACAAACTACCACCGGCTTTTGATGGTTATAGCATCGTACATCTAACTGATTTGCATACTAGCCGCTTACTACCAGAGTCATGGCTAGGTGAGGTATTCCGTAGAACAAACTTCCTAAATCCTGATTTAGTGCTTATCACAGGTGATCTCATTGATGGCACACCAGAACACAGACGCCGCGATATTCGCTCTTTTAAACTGCTTAATGCACCCGATGGGGTTTGGGCGTCTTTGGGTAATCATGAGTATTATTCCGGACTAGATAATTGGTTAAACGCCTTCGAAAGCATCAGTTTGCCAGTTTTGATTAATCAAAACATCCGTATTAAACATGGTACTGATGAAATCGTCATTGCCGCTGTAACAGATGAAGCGGCCGCCCGTTTCGGCGAAGATATGCCAGATATAGATAAGGCACTTGCTCACACAAATGAAGACGATATGATCATCCTCATGAGCCATCGCCCGACCAACACCCAAAAAAATGCCGCTAAAGGCGTCAGCCTACAGCTGTCTGGTCATACTCATGGGGGCCAAATTACCGTACTAAATTTAGTCACCAAATTTGCTAATGGTGGTTTTTTAAAAGGCCTCTATAAGATAGGCGATATGTTCCTTTATCAAAACCGAGGTGCAGGCGTTTGGGGTGGTTTACCTATACGCATAGGGATTGAATCAGAAATTGCTCACATCACCTTGCGCTCTAAAAAAGCAAAGGCAGAAAGCGATACCACTTCTGCCTCTACTAACCAAGCTATAGCACTTGATAAAACTGATAACTAAGCTTTAATCCGCTGCATAAACAAACCTACCGTCTTTGACTCTACCCATGACCACTGCTCGCTCATCAAAGCCTTGGTGGTCCTGGGCGGTGACATTTAAGACACCGGTCGGAACAATTAAATCCTTAGTACTTTCTAATTGCACTCGCAAGGCCTCACGAAACTCACTCGTGCCCGGCTTATGTCCTTCTGCTAAGGTACGCTCTACAGCTGAATCAGCTAAGACCCAAGCGCCCCAAGCATCACTGGAGAATTGGGTCGCTGTACCCTCACCATAGCTGGCCTCATAGGTCTCGGCAAATTCAAGAGCCGCCGTCTTAACTGGATGGTCATCTGGCAATGTCCTTGCAACTACACTGGGTCCAGTAGGAAAAAGAGTTCCCTCTACAACCGAACCACCCACCTGTATAAATTCCGGTGTGGCGATACCATGAGTCTGGTAAATCTGACCTTGATAACCTCGTTCATGCAACGTTTGCTGTGGTAACACCGCCGGTGTACCCGAACCAGCAACTAAAATTGCGTCTGGATTAGCGCTCATCAACTTTAAGACCTGTCCCATCGTACTATTGTCCGTACGCTGATATGACTCCCGAGCAACTATCTCAAGTTTAGATTCAGCAGCCTCGGAAAACTCACGCCACCAGCTATCGCCGTAGGCATCAGCAAAACCAATATATGCAACTTTTTTATAGCCGCGATTAATCATATCCTCAACCACAGCACGAGCCATTAAATCATCGTTTTGTGACATCTTATAGGCCCACTCTCGACCTCCCTCACCAATCGGCTGTACCACACTCCCTGAACCTACTAAGGAAATCATAGGTGTCTTAGTCTCTTTAAGTACATCTAGAATAGCTAAGGCAGCAGCAGTAATGTTTGGTCCCACCAAAAGGTCAATCTTATCTTCAGACGTCATCTTACGAACGTTACGAACGGCCTTACTGACATCCGTCGCATCATCTAAAATCACATAGCGTGCCGGCTCACCACCTAGCGTCTCTGGCCATAGCTGGACTGCATTTTGTGATTGAATACCGATAGCCGCCGCCGGTCCGGTATTGGATATAGTCACGCCAACAACGACCTCTGCAATGGCGGCACTAGGCAAAGCCAAGGCTAATAAGGTGCTAAGGAATATTTTTTTCATTTTTATAAGCTTTTAATTAATCAATAAAATATTGTACAAAAATTTGTGTTCACAGATACCTGAAAACAAAAAAACCTAGCTAAGCTTTTAAATAGAGTTTAGCTAGGTTAGAGACCAGTTAAATCTAATCAACAACAGCGGCTTTCTTTTTCTTTTTGGGTTTTGGCTCATCAAAATCAAGAATGACATTATCCTGATCATCAATATCAATACTCACAAAACCGCCATTTTCCAAATGTCCAAACAGTAATTCATCAGCTAAACCACGACGAATCTTATCCTGAATCAGACGATGCATCGGCCGCGCGCCCATATGAGGGTCAAAGCCATGCTGAGCTAAATAAGCGCGTAACTTATCGCTAAACACCACCTCAACCTGCTTGGATTGTAGTTGCTGCTCAAGCTCAATCAAGAACTTGTCCACAACACGCAGAATGATATCTCGCTCAAGCGGGGCAAAAGAAATAATGGCATCAAGGCGATTACGAAACTCTGGCGTGAAGGTGCGGTTAATTTCAACCATCTCATCACCCTGTTGAGTACTTTGTGTAAAGCCAATACTGCCTTTACTAAGGCTCTGTGCACCAGCGTTAGTCGTCATGATAATAACGACATTGCGGAAATCTGCCTTACGACCATTGGTATCAGTTAGCGTCCCGTGATCCATCACCTGCAAAAGGATGTTATAGATGGCCGGATTTGCCTTTTCAATTTCATCCAACAAAAGAACGCAATGCGGATGCTTATTGATTTGCTCAGTCAAGAGACCGCCGTCATCATAGCCTACATAGCCCGGAGGTGCTCCGATCAAACGGGACACCGCATGTGCTTCCATGTACTCGGACATATCAAAGCGAATCAACTCAATCCCCAAAGATGCTGCTAATTGCTTTGAAACCTCAGTTTTACCCACCCCTGTCGGCCCACTAAATAAGAAGGAACCAATTGGTTTATCCTCTCGGCCAAGTCCAGAGTGTGCCATCTTCATAGCAGAACTCAGCGTGATGATTGCCTCATCCTGACCAAAGATAGTTGATTTTAATTCGGATTCGAGGGTCTGCAACTTACTACGCTCATCACTGGATACAGCTGCTACTGGGATACGAGCCATCTTAGCAATAGTACTTTCTACTTCCGGCTTGCCTAATAACTTTCTCTGTCGTGATTTAGGTAATAGTCGCTGAGCTGCTCCGGCTTCATCAAGCACATCAATCGCTTTATCGGGTAAGAATCGCTCATTTAAGTAGCGCACTGACAACTCTGCAGCCGCCTCAATAGCAGCTTGCGTGTAGCGCACCTCATGATACTCCTCAAACCGAGACTTCAGCCCCTTAAGGATCTGAATGGCCTCCTCTACTGTCGGCTCCACCACGTCAACCTTTTGGAAACGACGAGACAAGGCATGATCCTTTTCAAAAATACCGCGATACTCCTTGTAAGTTGTCGCCCCCATACAACGCAACTTACCCGAAGATAAAGCCGGCTTCAGTAAGTTACTAGCATCCATGGTGCTGCCCGAGGTGGACCCTGCACCAATCATGGTGTGAACCTCATCAATAAAAAGGATAGAGTTATCAATTGTCTCAAGCTGCTTTAGTAATGACTTGATTCTTTGCTCAAAATCACCTCGGTACTTAGTCCCTGCCAATAATGAACCCATATCTAAAGAATAGATTCTGGCCGTCTTTAAAATATCTGGAACCTTAGCATTCACAATGCGTTGTGCCAATCCCTCAGCAATCGCTGTTTTACCAACACCAGCCTCACCTACTAATAAGGGGTTATTTTTACGACGACGACAAAGCACCTGAACCACACGGTCCAACTCCTGCTCTCGCCCCACGACTGGGTCAAGCTTGCCTTGCTCTGCTAGCTCATTGAGATCAACAGCCCATTGCTGCAAGGGTGTATTTTGCTCTTCTTCAACAACCTCAGCAGACTCGTGACTTATTGCGCGTGGCGCAGACTGCTGTACCGGTTTATCTTTAGATGTGCCATGCGACAGGTACTCAACAATATCAATGCGATTAATTTCTTGTTCTTGTAAAAAATGCACGGCATGAGAGTCTTTTTCTGAAAACAAAGACACTAAAATATGAGCGCCGGTAACCTGACGCTTTGCTTTGTCTGAACCGCCAGAACCATGAGTGGCATTAACATGCATAACTGCACGCTGAATCACTCGCTGGAAACCCAATGTAGGCTGTGCATCACCATGGTCGTCCTGAGCGACAGTAGGTGTATTATCCTCAATAAAGACAGATAATTGCTTTTGCAGTAAGGGAATATTGGCGTGGCAAGCATGCAGGGCGTCGGTCGCCTCATTATTGTCTAACAACGCTAATAACAAATGCTCAACTGTCACGAACTCATGACGTCGAGTACGAGCCGAGACAAAGGCTAAGTGGATCGTCACTTCGAGTTCTTGGGAAATCATATCAGTACCTCTATTAAAGTCGGTATAAGTAGCGCACCATCAGTCATTGCTCTACTCTTATTTGCATTTAAACTGGTTCGCAGCTACAACGCAAGGGATATTCATGCTGTCTAGCATAATCCCTAACTAATTCAACTTTGGTCATTGCCACATCTCGGCTAAAAACTCCACAGACAGCCTTACCATCATGGTGAACCTTAAGCATTAGCGCAACTGCACGCTCTATATCAAAAGCAAAAAAGCGTTGCAACACCTCCACTACAAAATCCGTCGTTGTGAAGTCATCATTATGCATAAGAACCTGATAAAAAGGAGGTGGTTTAAGATTAGCTTTCTGCTGCTTTTTGACCGTACCTATTTCAGTTTTAGTTGACATATTTAAAAGATCATAAAATTAAAATCGGCTACACAAGACATCATATCAACCGATAAAGTATTAGCTTAATCTATTGGTTTTAATATTACTTAATTTATGCCCGAACACTAACAATTCAAGACAATCCTATAAAATCAATGACTACTGTATAAATTATTAGCGATTCCGTCAATGCGATATTTCCTTAAACTACTCCTAGTAAGTAGCTTTACTGTGGCTAGTCTACTAAGTTCAAAGGCTAGCCTTGCCCAACTCCCTAGTTTCAATCAGGTCGACACGCTTGAGGTGAAGCCCCTACGTCTCGGCAACGCTGCCGTATTAGCAGAAATAGCTGATACTGGTCGCAGCCGTCAACGTGGCCTCATGTATCGTGAGTTTATGCCTGAGCATCGTGGGATGCTATTTGTCTTTTCATCCCCAGAACCACTTTGCTTCTGGATGCGTAACACGCTCATACCACTTAGTATTGCATATTTAGATGAAAATGCTAAAGTAATTGATATTTTTGATATGCAACCCCTAGATGAAAGTAGTGTCTGCTCTACGGCACCAGCGCAATTTGCTCTAGAGGTAAACCAAGGCTGGTTTGAGCGCAACCAAGTCAAGATAGGCGATCAGCTACAAGCAGGGGAATGGCAAGACACCGAACAAGCTGAAAAAGCCCAACAACTCACTGAACCCCAATAAAATCTTTCAACTTCAACATCTTATCCTTTGGAATTCTTATGAAAAAAACATTAATCCTTGCG
>LSQX01098366.1_pt2 | contig 20494 bp, 19 predicted proteins | sample 654561 | NCBI WGS metagenome assembly LSQX01 (sample SAMN04489861, study PRJNA283612) | anaerobic digester metagenome | isolation source: 4 biogas reactors fed with cattle manure at either 37C or 55C with and... | place: Denmark: Kongens Lyngby | collected 2014 | reverse complement strand
GGCACCTGAAGCTAAATGATGCCGGAGTGGTCGAGCAGGGCGTTGAGAACCGGCAGGGACAGGTTCAGCAGCAAGGCCAATATGCTGGTGTAGACGGCCAGTGTGAACGCGGTCAGCAGGAACGTGCGGTTGTCGTCAAAACCGGTCAGCCTGCGCAGGACGAGAAACTGGAGGATGGCAGAGGCGGCGAGTCCGGCCGCCAGCATCAGCAGAGCGCTGAAGAAGGAGCCAGACAAAACCAGCAGGGCACTTAACGCGAACAGGCTGGCATAGAGGTAGGCCGGCGCCAGCTGATGGACGAGGCGGACCAGCTGCAGCCGCTGCCGGTACAGCAGGCGCAGCGCCAGCTGGTACAGCACCGCCAGGAGCAGGTTGGCCGCCAGGCTGATCCCGACGCCTTGTAAAAAGATGAAGAGCTGGCTGGCAAACGCGTACCCGTTCAGCGCGGTCGCGGTGTTCAGCGATAAAAACAAGGATAGCTGCGGCTGCCGGGTTCCGAGCAACAGCAACAGACCGCCCAGCAGGCTGGAGGTGAACAGCACCAGAACGGTGACACCTCCGGCCTTGCGGCTGTCTGGCAGGTTCACAGGACTGGCCGGATGGGCCAGCTGGACGGCCAGGTGCCTGAAGATGTCGGTACTGCCCTGGCGATCCAGGCGGAAAGACCGGTGGCGCTGATGCGGCCCGGGCTCGCCTGACTTTGTCTTCTGTCCCGTGAACGGGTTGAAGAAACTGACTGCTTTTTTCCAGAAGGGGGTGCGGACGCGGGTCTTGCGGCTGGTCGTTTCTGCCTGCTTTGGCTGGCTGTCGCCGGACGCCCCGGTCGGCTGCGCCGTTGCGCGGCAGCCGCATTTCTCGCCTGAATTCAGTTCGCGGCCGCAATAGAAACAATATCGGGCCATGCAATGGTGTCCTCCAACGGATTGATCTACTCCATCATAAACGGAATATGTTATCATTATATGACATAACGCGATCGTTTTTGGAAAAAGACCCGCAACGGTCATGGAGGATTCCCGGCAAGATGAACATTGAGAAGGTCCTGCAGGAAGAGTTTGCCCTGCATGAACAGCAGATCAGCCAGATTATCGGCCTGATCGACGGCGGCAACACCATCCCGTTTATCGCCCGTTACCGCAAGGAACAGACCGGCAACCTGGACGACCAGGTGCTACGCCGGCTTGCCGAACGGCTGGATCATCTCAAAGCCCTGGCGGCGCGCCAGGAAGAAGTGCTCCGGCTCATCGAGGAGCAGGGAAAACTGACCGCCGAACTCAGCCAGGCTATCCGGCAGGCCGCCACCCGCGCAGAGATCGACGACGTGTACCGGCCGTTCCGGCCAAAACGCAAAACGCGCGCCTCGGCTGCCCGCGCACAGGGCCTGCTGCCCCTGGCTGACTTGCTAGCCGGCGAACCGGCTTCAGAAACAGCCATTCGCGACCTGGCCCGGCAACTGGCCCAGGCCCCGGAAGGCCCGGCAGACGAAGCGGCTGCCCTGGCGGGCGCCTGCGACATTCTTGCTGAAATCCTGTCCGACGACACCTGGGTCCGCCGCCGTCTGCGACGGTTGCTGCAGGCCCAGGGTCAGGTCGTTACGGAAGGCAGGACCAGCGAAACGACCGTCTATTCAGCGTATTACGATTACAGCGAACCCGTCAGCCGCATCCCCAGCCACCGGGTCCTGGCCATCGATCGCGGTGAACGGGAGAAGATCTTGTCGGTTCGCGTGAGCATCGAGCCGGAGCAGGCGCTGGCTGTTTTGCACAGCCGCCTGATCTCACGGCCTTCCGCCGCGAAACCATGGCTGGAGCAGACCGCTGCGGATGCCTGGAAAAGGCTGTTGCAGCCATCCCTGGAGACAGAAGTCCGCAACGAACTGACCGTGCAGGCCCAGGAACAGGCGGTCCAGGTTTTTGCCGCCAACCTGCGCAGCGTCCTGCTGCAGCCGCCGGTGCGCGGGCACCGTGTGCTGGGGCTGGATCCGGGCTACCGGACCGGGTGCAAAACGGCCGTTGTTGATGCGACCGGACGCGTCCTGGCGACTGGCGTGGTCTACCCGACACCGCCGCGCAGCCAGACCGCCGAGGCCGCCCGGACCCTGACCGGCCTGATCGCGCAACACCAGGTCAGCCTGATCGCAATCGGCAACGGAACCGCTTCGCGCGAGACGGAGCTGTTTGTGCGCGACATGATTCATGAACAGAAGCTGGCAGTGCGCTGGTTTGTTGTCAATGAAGCCGGAGCCAGCGTTTATTCGGCGTCAGAGCTGGGGGCGGCCGAATTCCCCGATTGCGATGTGTCGCTGCGCAGCGCCATCTCCATCGCCCGCCGCCTGCAGGATCCGCTCGCCGAACTGGTTAAAATCGAACCACGCTCGATCGGGGTCGGCCAGTACCAACACGACCTGCAGGCCAAGAAGCTCGACGACAGCTTGCGCGGTGTCGTGGAAGATTGCGTCAATCAGGTCGGGGTGGACCTGAACACGGCCTCAGCCGCCCTGCTCGCCTACGTAGCGGGCATCAGCGCGTCCGTCGCGGCGCAGATCGTCGCCTTCCGGGAAGCGAACGGCCCTTTTAGGTCGCGGCACCGCCTGCTGGCGGTTCCGAAGCTGGGTCCGATGACGTTTCAGCAGTGCGCCGGGTTCCTGCGCATTCCGGACGCGGCCCAGATCCTGGACAACACGCCGGTCCACCCGGAGCGCTACGAACTGGTCGAGCAGCTGGCCGCCCGGTTTGGCCAGCCCCCCTCGCCGCGCCTGGCCGAACGGCTCCAGCAGCAGGACCTGCCGCGCTTGGCCGGGGCGTACGACGTCGGCCTGCCGACCCTCAAGGACATCATCGAGGCCTTGCAGAAACCAGGCCGCGACCCGCGCGACGACATGCCGCAGCCGCTGCTGCGGGCCGACATCCTGGAGCTGGAAGACCTCAAACCCGGTATGGTGCTGCGCGGCGTCGTGCGCAATGTCGCCGATTTCGGCGCTTTTGTCGACATCGGGGTGCACCAGGACGGGCTGGTGCACGTATCGGAACTGTCGGATAACTTTGTCCGCCATCCGCTGGCGGTGGTTCAGGCCGGACAGGCCGTCACGGTGCGCGTGCTGCAGGTCGACACGGTCAGGCGGCGGATCTCCTTGAGCATGAAAAGCGTTGGCGATAGCCAGGGGTGAACGAAATGGCTGTTTCCCGATCTGCTCCCGAGTCCGAAAAGAGCCGGCTGCATCCGGCAGCCTGGCTTTACTGGCCGCTTTGCCTGCTGGGCTGGCTGCTGCTGCACGTGCTCTTTCGGCTACGCGTCCGTGTCGAGCCGGCTGTGCGCAAGGTGAAGGGGCCGCTGATCCTGATGGGCAACCACCCCTCGTACCTGGATCCGGTCATCATGGCGGTTTCGCTGCTGCCCCGGCGGATCAGCTTTTTGACATCCCGTGATTTTTTCCGCAAACGGCTGCCCCGCTTCATGCTGCGCCGGCTGGGCGCGATCCCCAAGACCCAGTTCCGCACGGACATGCAGGCGATCAAGTCTGTCTTGCTGACCTTGCGGGCAGACGGAGCCGTGGCGATCTATCCGGAAGGGCAGCGCTCCCTGGACGGCTGCTTGCAGCCTGTTGACGAGGCCATCGCCAAGCTGGTCAAGAAGATGGCCTGTCCGGTGGTGCTGGTCAAGGAGCAGGGTGCCTATCTGGCCTGGCCGCGTTGGGCAAACGGACTGTTCCGTCCCGGCCGCATCGCGGTCTCGGTCACCCTCTTCATGACCGCGGAACAAATCATAGCCAGCTCCGTTGACGCACTGCAGCGGCGAATCGTCTCGGCCCTGGCGTACGACGAATACCAGCTGCAGCAACAGAACCGCTTTCGTTACCGGACCCGCGAACCGGCTGGCGGGATGGATAAAATCATCCACCAGTGCCCGGCATGCCGGCGCGAACTGGCCATGGTCTCCGACACGCGCAGCCTGACCTGCCGCTTTTGTCAGAACCAGGCTATTGTCGACCAGACAGGCTTGCTGCGGCCCGGCGGTCAAGGCCGCATCTGGCCGGACCTGGCCCGCTGGCACCAGTGGCAGGTGGACCAGCTGCGCCTGCAAATGGATAAACCGGGGTTCAGGCGCGGCTATCCGACTCGCCTGTCCTGGCCGGATTCGCAGGAGGGTCGGCAGCCGCTCGACGGGACGCTGGTCTTGACCGGCGAAAGCTTGCTGTTTTACGGGTCCGGTATCCAGGCAGACGATCCGCAAGCCGAGCCCTGCCTCACCGTTAAGCTCGAGCACAGGACCGGCATCTCGGCTGAATTCGGCAGCTATTTCGATCTGGCCTACAATGACCAGGTTTTACGCTTTTCACCGGAACCAGGCCAGGCGGTCGTGATTCTGGCAGATGTGATCCTAGCTCTCGGCAGCCGGTCCCGGACGCGCGCGAACGCTTGACAAACGGTTTGGCAGAGCGGATAATTTCCCTAACAATCAAGGCGATGACGGAGACAAGTAGCTGATCCATCACCGACAGGGCGTTCCGGCCCTGGACTGAGAGCCGGAACCGGCAGAGACGCAGCGAAATTCACTCCTGAGCAGGCAGCTGAACGTGCAGTAGGCTGACCCGCCTGCCCGGCGTTATGGGGCAGGGATATGACCGTATCCCGGCAAAGTGCGCAATTCGAACGGATTGCGAATATGGGTGGTACCGCGGTGGCCAAGCTGCCGTCCCATGCTGGACGGCGGCTTTTTTGCGTTGACGATCAGGAGGATTTCGATGAACGGATACATCTGGAACATGCCGATGGAAACCATGTCTGAGGAACAGATGCACGAGCTGCAGGGCGAACGGCTGGCTGCCTGTGTCCGGAGGCTTTACGGAACCGTGCCGTACTACACCGACCGCATGAAGGCGGCCGGGATGACGCCCGACGATGTTCGTTCGTTAGACGATTTGGCCAGGCTGCCGTTCACCGACAAGGACGACATGCGCGACAACTACCCGTACGGGACCTTTGCCGTCCCGCTCGGCCAGATCGTGCGCATTCACGCGTCCTCCGGCACGACAGGCAAGCAAAAAGTGGTCGGCTATACCCAAAAGGACATCGAACTCTGGAGCGAATGCTGTTGCCGCGCCCTGGCAGCGACCGGCATGACCGCCAGCGACATCCTGCATGTCGCCTATGGCTACGGCCTGTTCACGGGTGGTCTGGGCCTGCACTATGGCGCGGAGAAGATGGGTGTCACGACCATTCCCGTCTCGTCGGGCAACACGAAACGCCAGATCCAGATCCTGGTCGATTTCCAGCCGACCGCACTGGCATGCACCCCGTCCTACGCCTTGCATCTGGCCGACGAACTGGCCACATACGGCGTCGACAAGTCGATGCTCAAGCTTAAGGTCGGTATCTTCGGCGCTGAACCGTGGTCGCTGGCCATGAAACAGCAGATCGAAGACAAACTGAACCTGCGGGCGTTCGATATCTACGGGTTGTCAGAGACGCTGGGCCCCGGCGTGTCGATCAGCTGCGAAGCCGGTGACTTGCTGCACATCCAGTCCGACCATTTCATCGCGGAGGTCATCGACCCGGTCACGGGCGAGCAGCTGCCGGATGGCGTTTTGGGCGAACTGGTCTTTTCCAGTGTAACCAAGGAGGGGACCCCGCTGCTTCGGTACAACACCCACGACCTGACCCGCCTGTATCACGGACGCTGCGCCTGTGGCCGGACGACCGTGCGCATGGAAAAGGTGACCGGCCGGGCCGACGACATGCTCATTATCCGCGGCGTCAATGTCTTTCCCACGCAGATCGAGTCTGTCCTTTTGCACTTTGGCGAGGTGGAGCCGCATTACATGATCTATGTCGACCGGATCAACAACCTGGACCAGATGGAAGTCCAGATCGAAATGACACCGATGTTCTTTTCGGATTCGGTCAAGGAAATCGAGCAGACAGAAAGAAAACTGTACCAGGAAATCCAGTCCACCCTGGGCATCTCGGCTAAGATCCGGCTGGTCGAGCCGCGTACGCTGCCGCGCAGCGAAGGCAAAGCCAAGCGTGTTGTCGACCGCCGGACGTACTGAACGGCTCTGTCAATAGGTTTTCTGCTTGGTGTGGGTGATGCTGAGGATCTTTTCCGGACTCATGCCGCTGGCGGCGAAGGTGCTGTCCAGCATGACCCAGCCGGAGCCGTCGATCTCCTTCCAGCGGAAGGCTGCGACAACGACCCAGCCGCGTCCTTCGAAAAACACCTCGTTCCAGGCGTGGTAGCCCAGCGGTGTCGACCCCTTGATCAGGCGGGTCGGTATCCCCTGGGATCGCAGCATGGCACACATCAGTGACGCGTAATCATAGCAGATCCCCTTGCGCGACGCGTAGGTTCTGTCCGGATCGGGCAGATAAACGTCGATCTGCTGTTTGGTGATGCTGCTGGCCAGGGCGCGGTCGTAGGAGATGTTGCTGACGATCCAGGAATAGACGGCGCTGACCTTGGCGTCCTGGGTGTCCAGGCCGCTGCAGAGGCTGCCGGCCTTGCTGACACAACCCGAGCCGCGCGAAAAGTCGCTCATGACCGAGGACGCCGTAAAAGGGCGCAGACTGGATTGCAGCGAGACCGAGAAGCTGTGGCTCATCTTGGGCGTATAGGAGGTTCCCTCAACCTGTTCGTAGACCGTCAGGCTGTAGGTGCCGTTGCCCAGCTGCAGGGGGATGCCCAGGTAAGTGTTCCTCGCAACAATGTCATACTGATAGCTGCTCTTGTTGGCCAGCACGATCACCTTGCAGCGCTTGCTGGCCGGGATGCTGTCGACACGCAGCAGGGCGACCCCGTAGCGTGTGTTTCCGGTGTCGATCAGGATGCCGCCATCCTCGCTTGCAGTAATTTCGCTGTTTGTTCCGTACTGATCGCGGAAAAAGGTGCCGTAGTTCTTGGCGGGGAAATAGCCGTCGGCCGCAGCCGTGGGCGGCGGTGCTTTCGTGGCGGTGGGCCGCGGCGTGTTCGTGGCCGTGGGCGGCGGCGTGTTCGCGGCGGTGGGCCGCGGCGTGTTCGTGGCCGTGGGCCGCGGGGTGTTCGCGGCGGTGGGCCGCGGCGTGTTCGTGGCCGTGGGCCGCGGGGTGTTCGCGGCGGTGGGCCGCGAGGTGGCTGTGACGGTGGGCCGCGGGGTGTTCGTGGCGGTGGGCCGCGAGGTGGCTGTGGCGGCAGTGGTCGGCCGGATCGCGGCAGTTGGCTTTGCCGTTGGCGATAGCGTGGCCGGAACGGTCAGCGTAGGTCTGGGCGATGCGGTTACGGCCGTCGTCGGAGCAGGTGTTGCCGTTGCTGCTGCCGTGGTCGGCGCCTGGGTTGCCGGGCGGGTTGTTGGCGATGGCGGGTGCGTCGGCGACGGGGCCGGCGAGAGCGACGGGGCCGCAGTCGGGGCGGCTGTTGGCGCGGGTGTACCCGTCGGATCGAGGCCGGTCGGTACGGGCGGCACGCGATGGCAGGAAGACAGGAGCAGCAGGCCAAGAGTCAGCACCGCCAATAGAACCAGGCGGTGTGAACCAGGTGTTGGATTTGCTCTGGGCGGTTGTGACAAGCGAGCTTTCATGAAAAGAGCTGCTGCTTCCTTCCACGCTCCGGCAGACGGCCAGAACGATTTCCTTCATTATAGCTGATAGAGCAAACAAGCCGCAAGGCGAGCGGTAGCTGGCATTCAGACGGGCAGATGTGTATAATGTTTTTATCATCTTGCCAGGGTTTTTCGGATCACGAGGCATGTTTCAGGAGGTTCCCATGGTGTCAGACAAGAGAACAAAACTCGATCCTGCGGACTTAGCCTGGCTGTGTGAACAGATCGCGCTGGTTCAGCGATCCGGCATCTTGTTGCCGGAAGGGATCGCCCTGCTTGCCGAAAGCGCCGATGTGCCGCGTCTGAAAAAGGTCCTTAAGCAACTGTCCGACCGTGTCAGCAAACTGATGCCGCTTTCGGACGCCATGCAGGAGGTGCAGGCGTTTCCGCCTTATCTGGTCCGCATGGTGCGTATCGGCGAGCTTTCCGGCAATCTGGACAAAGTGCTGACCGGCCTGGCCGATTTTTACCTGCGCGACAACGACCTGCGCCAGAAGGTGCGCAACGCCCTGGTCTATCCGCTGGTCCTTCTCCTGATGATGCTCGCCATCATCGTGCTGTTGATCGTTCGCGTCCTGCCCGTGTTCGACCAGGTCCTGGGCTCGTTCGGCGGCCAGATGCCGCCGGTTTCCCAGGGCCTGCTCCACTTCGGCCAGTTCATCAGCCGCCATGCCTTCTGGCTGATCCCGACCCTGGTCGTTGTGGCGGTCGGGGTCTGGCTCTGGTTCAGGAAAAGCGCACCGGGCCGGCGTTTGCTCGACCAGATCCGGCTGCGCTTGCCGGTTCTGGGAACACTTTACCGGCGCCTTTATGCGTCACGCTTCGCGCTGTCCATGCATTACCTGCTGCGCAGCGGCATTGACCTGGACAGCGCGCTTTCCATGACCCAGGCGGTCATGGACAACAGTCTGGTCAGCAGCCGGATCGACGAAAGCCGCCAGAAAATCCGCAGCGGCTCCGACACGTTTGTCGCCCTGCAGGAGACCGGTTTGTTTCCACGCCTGTTTGTCCGCATGCTGGCCCTGGGCAGCCGTGCCGGCGAATTGGACACGGTGATGAGCAAGATCGCCCAGGCCTACGAAAACGAAGTCAACAACCGCCTGACACGCCTGACCGGCATGGTCGAGCCCTTGCTGGTCATCATCCTATCGCTGGTCGTCGGGATCATCTTGCTGACGGTCATGATGCCGCTGGTTGAGATCATGTCGTCGATCGGCTGAAAGGGGTGAACGTGGTGAATCAGCAGGTGTTTCGCCTGGCGAGCATCCTGGTGGCCGTCCTGGCCTTCATCCTGATCATGATCGCGGCCTGGCAAGGCCTGGGTGACCTGGAGGCTAAAAGCAGGCTGAGCGGCCTTGACGTGGCCCGCACGGCAGCCGCGCGGGCGGTTACGCAGTGCTATGCCCTCGAGGGCGCTTATCCGCCTGACCTCGCCTACCTGCAGGAACACTATGGCCTGGTGCTCGACACCGCGCGGTTCGCCTATGTCTACGAAGTGGTCGGTGACAATGTTCATCCGATCGTCGATATCCAGTTCAGGGAGGATGTCAGCCAATGACCCGGCGCGGCTACACGCTGATCGAGATGGTGCTCGTGATGTTCCTGCTGGTTCTGGTGGCGTCACTCGTCTTTTCCCTGACCGGTGCCGGAGCCACGGCGTATCTGCGCCTGCAGCAGAAACAGGACCTGGCCGCCGACCTGCGCACCGGCTTGTCTTATCTTGATGTCAAAATCCGCAGTCACGATGCCGCAGGCCAGATCTGGTCAGACCAGCGGCCAGACAACGGCGAAGCAGCCCTGGTGCTGCGCCGGACCGCGGCCGACGCGCCGTATGTGACCTGGATTTTTATCCATGAAGGCTATCTTTGCGAGCTGTTCATCCCCGAGCGGGCTGCGTTCAGCCCCGGCCTGGGCAGCCGCATCGCCGCAGCGGACCGCCTGGACATCCGCTTCGCGGATGAGCGGCAGCTGACGGTGACGCTGTCCCGCCAGACCGATGACGGAACGCTGTCCCGGTCGCGCACGATCCTGCTGCGCAGCGGAGGGCTCCTGCCATGATGACGACCAGATGCCGGGCAAAAAAAGGGTTCACGCTGGCTGAGCTGATCATGGCGATCGCCCTGCTGGCCTTTTTCAGCACCATGATCGTTCAGGTTTTCGCCAAGGCCGCGGATGTGACGGCCAGGGCCGACCGGCTGGACCAGGCGGTGCTGCTGGCTTCAGACCTGGCCGATCAGTGGAAGCACCACGCGGACGAGTCCGGGTATCCGGAAACGGCCGAGGGGAAGCCCGCGGTCCAGTCATTCGTGTCCTGGTATGACGAGGGCTTTTCGGCCTGTTCCGAAACCGAGGCCGCCTACGCAGCCGCCGCAACGCTCGAAGCGGGCGATGTGCCCGGCTTATGGCAGTTGCACATCCAGATTGAGACCGCGGACCGCCAGGAGCTTATCTACGAGCTGGCCGCCGGACATTACCGGAGGCTGCCATGAAACGGCCGGCGTACAACAGCAAGCGGGGCGCTGCCTCCGTCCTGATGATCATGCTGCTGGTGCTGCTGGTGTTTTTCGGCATCCTGTCCCTGGTGACGGCCGCCACGGACCTGCGCCTGTCTGACAGGCGCGCCCGGGCCAACCAGGCCTATTACCTGGCAGACAGCCAGGCGGCTCGGTTGCTGGCCAGGATCGGCGAGGTTTGCCGCCAGGACGATTATCTGCAAGCCGGCCCGGATCGCCAGTCCGAGCTGCTCGCCGCGCTGCTGGCGGAAGAGCCGCATGTCCGCACCTACGACATCGCATCCGCGGACGGCCGTCTGCAGGTCAAGGCCGTCACCGGCCTGGATGGCCGTGACGAGCAGGGCATGGAACTGGAGCTGGACATTTTTGCCGCAGCGGGCAGGCCGCAATCCGTGCGCATCGAGGTCGGGCGTTGGAGCTGGTGGAAGAAACCCTTCGACTACCAGGCTGAGCCGGGCGGCGTCTGGGAAGGATAAGCATGAACAAGATTCAAAACATCCTGGCCGATATGGTTCGCCTGCAGGCCTCCGACCTGTTTGTCACGGTGGGCAGGCCGCCGATCCTGAAAATAAGCGGTAACCTGCACGAACTGGGCGAGTACGGCCAGTTCGTGCCTGCGGACACCGAGATGTGCGCCCAGCAGCTCTTCGACCGAGAGCAGAGCAGGCAGGCTTTTGCGGCCCACGGCGAAGCTGATTTTTCCCTGTCCCTGAGCCATATCGGCCGTTTTCGCGTCAATGTGTTCCGCCAGCGTGGCTCCTGCGCCATCACGGTCCGGCGCATTTATTCACAGCTGCCCGACCCCGTGGAACTGGGCATCCCGGACACGGTCATGGGCTTGACCTCCCGGCAGAAAGGGCTGGTCCTGGTGACCGGGCCGGCCGGCTGCGGCAAGACCACCACCCTGGCCGCCCTGATCGACAAGATCAACCAGGAACGCGCCTGCCATATTCTAACGCTGGAGGACCCCATCGAGTTTCTGCACAGCCACCGGCGCAGCATCATCAACCAGCGCGAAATCGGCACCGACAGCGAAAGCTATGCCCAGGCGCTGCGCGCCGCCCTGCGCCAGTCGCCGGACGTGATCCTGATCGGTGAAATGCGCGATCTGGAGACGATCAGCATTGCCCTGACAGCGGCGGAAACCGGTCACCTGGTCTTGTCGACCCTGCATACGGTCGGCGCCGCCAAGACGGTTGACCGCATCATCGACGTCTTTCCGTCCAGCCAGCAGCAGCAGGTCCGGGTTCAGCTGTCGACCGTGCTGCAGGCGGTCGTGTCACAGCAGCTGCTGCCCGGAATTGACGGCAGCCAGCAGCCGGCGTTTGAGATCATGCTGGCCAACCCGGCGGTCCGCAACATGATCCGCGACGGCAAAACGCCGCAAATTGACGGCGTGATCCAGATGCACGCAGCCGCGGGGATGCTCACCATGGAGATGAGCCTGGCGAGACTGCTGCGCGAAGGTCAGATCAGCCGCGAGGACGCTTTCTTTTATGCCGTCAACCAGGAAGCCCTGACACGGCTTGTTTCCGTTGCCGCCCCGGACAGACCGGACAGCACGAATCCGCACGTTTTCTGAATGCAATCGCCTTGACGTGACTGGGGCCACCCGTCACAATATGATCAGGATGACGTACAGGGAGGAGTCTGGCAGGCCGTCCGTGTTGCCCAGGCGCAGCCGGGTCAAGGCCGTCAGGGTAGCGCATGGCCGGAAATGAGCAAACAACACCCCGTGTCAGACCGCTTGTCAAAGCGGCGGTCATCGGGCTTGGCCTGATCGGCGGATCGATCGCCAAGGCTTTGCGGACGCGCGCCGCGCTGACCGTTGTCGGGCTCGACATCGATCCGGCGGTTCTGGAGCAAGCCCGCTCCGAACAGGTGCTTGCCGACAGCGGGACGATCCATCCGGACGACGGCCCGGAGCATGTGGCCGATACCGGCCCCTGGTCTTTGCTGCAGGACTGTGACATCGTCTTTATCTGCACACCGGCGTCGACCATCGCCCGCCTGGCCCACTTGGCCGCTGCCTGGTGCCCGGGCCTGATCACCGATGTCGCCAGCGTCAAGCGGCCGGTTTTGGAACAGGTACGCCTGGACCGTTTCATCGGCGGCCACCCCATGGCGGGATCTGAACGCCAGGGCTATGCCCATGCCACGCCAGGGTTGCTGGAAAACGCGGTCTACGTCCTCTGTTTGCCGCCGGATTCGAACCTACCCCACGCGCGTGTCCGCCAGCTGGAGGACCTGATCCGTAAAATCGGGGCCACGCCGATGCACCTGGACGCCGCCGAGCACGACCGGGCGGTCGCCGCGGTCAGCCACCTGCCCCATGTCGTCGCCTCCGCGCTGGCACTGCTGGCCGCCCGCTCTGACCAGGGAACCTTGTCCCGCCTGGCTGCCGGCGGATTCCGCGACATCACCCGCATCGCCTCGTCCGACCCGCGGCTTTGGTCCGGGATCAGCCTGGAATCGAGCCGCTGCCTGCTGCCCCAACTGACCCAGTACCGCGCGATCCTGGATGAATACATCCAGGCTATTGAAGCAGGCGACAGCCATGCGCTGCACCAGCTGTTCTACGAAGCAGCCCATTACCGCAACAGCCTGCCGCTCGACGGCCGCGGCGCCCTGACCGCACACAGCACCCTGACCGTCTATGTCGACGACAAGCCGGGTGTTCTCGGACAGGTGACAACCCTGCTCGGCACCCACGGCATCAACATCAGCAACATCCGCATCCGGGAATTGCGCGCCTACGAAGGCGGCTGCCTGCAGCTGGTGCTGCCGGACGGCCGGCAGGCCGCGCGAGCCGCCTGGCTGCTGCAGGAGGCCGGCTATGTCTGCGACTGACTATGGCCTCATCGGCCATCCGCTCGGCCACAGCCTGTCACCGCAGATCCACGCGGCGCTGCTCGAGGCGGCCGGCTTGCCCGGACGCTACGATTTGTTCGATATCCTGCCCGACCAGCTGGGCGAGACCGTCAGACGCCTGGGCCGCGAACGGCTTGGCTTTAACTGCACGATTCCCTACAAGGAACAGGTGATGCCGCTGCTGGAAAGCCTGGACCCGGTTGCCGGACGCATCCGGTCGGTCAACACGGTCTGGCGGAACCGGGGCTACAACACCGATTACGACGCGTTCCGGCACGACTGCCCCTTGTCGTCCGGTGACCACGTTTTAATCCTAGGCGCCGGCGGGGTCAGCCGGACGATGGCTTTTGCCGCCGCGGACGCCGGCTGTGTCCTGCGGATCGTAGCCAGGCGGCCGCAGCAGGCCCGGGACCTGGCCTGCGCTGTGCAAACGGCCTGCCCGGCCGCCGATATCGCCTGCCCGGAGGACCTGGACGCCTGGCGGCGGGACGCGGATGGTGCGAACCGTTGGATTGCGCTCAACGGTACCCCGGTCGGTTTGTGGCCGCATGTGGCCAAGATGCCGCTGGCGCCAGATGACCTGTCGTTCTGCCGTTTCGTGTATGATACGATCTACAATCCGGTTGCCACCCGTCTGGTTTTGGCGGCCCGCTCGCGGGGCATCCGGGCCAAGGGCGGTTTGGGCATGCTGTTCGGCCAGGCTCTGGCCGCCCAGAAAATCTGGAATCCCCAGAGTGTGTTTCCCGAACCGGCCATGGCCGGCGTGTGCGCGGCTCTGGAAGCGGAAATCTGGCGGCAGTTTCCCCTGACCGTGCTCTTGTCCGGCTTCATGGGCAGCGGCAAGACAACAGTCGGCCGTCTGCTCGCCCGGCAGATGCAGCTGCCTTTTGTCGATCTGGACCAACAGATAGAAAAGGAGGCCGGGCGCTCGATTCCCGACATGTTTGCCCGGGACGGCGAAGTGGCTTTCCGCAGCCTGGAACGGCGGCTGCTCGAAGATATCGTCCGGCAGCCATACAGCAAAATCCTGGCCACGGGCGGCGGGGCCTTGACCGGGCCGGATATCGCGCCGGTCCTTGCGGCCGCGCCGACCCGGGTTGTCTATCTCGACATCCAGCCGGAACGGCTGGTCGAGCGGCTCGGCCGGGGCCGGGGACGTCCCATGCTGGCCGGCAAAGACTTCGGCCAGTGGCGCGCGCTATATGACGAGCGCCGTCCCCGCTATCTCGAACGAGCCGATCTGGTCGTCGATACCGCCCCCCCCGCCGACCGCGTGGCGGCTTTCATCTGGCAACGCCTGGGACTGGAGGAAACAACATGATCCTGGTTTTAAAGCAAGGAACCCCTAAACCGGCTGTCGAATCGCTCTGCGACTGGCTGACATCCGCCTACGGTGTCCAGACCAGCCCGATTTTCGGCAGCAGCATGACCATCGTCGGCCTGGTCGGGGACACGTCAAACATCCCGATCGAGACCCTCGAGCTGCAGGACACGGTCGAGCGGGTCATGAAGGTGCAAGAGCCCTACAAACGGGCCAACCGGAAATTCCATCCTGACAACACGTTGATCCAGATCGGCGATGTGACGGTCGGAACGGACCAGGTCTGCGTGATCGCCGGACCCTGCTCGGTCGAGTCCGAAGAGCAGGTGGCCGGCATCGCCGCCCTGGTCAAATCGGCCGGCGCCGTCATGCTGCGCGGCGGCGCGTTCAAGCCGCGTTCGTCACCGTATGCGTTCCAGGGGCTGAAGGCCGAGGGCCTGATGTACATGAAAAAGGCGCGCCAGGTGACCGGTTTGCCGGTGGTTTCGGAGATAACCAACCCGTCGCAGCTTGAGCTGTTCCTGGAATTTGTCGATGTGATCCAGGTCGGCACCCGCAACATGCAGAATTTCGAGCTGCTCAAGGAGCTGGGCCGGATCCGCCGGCCGATTTTGCTTAAACGCGGTTTTGCCAACACGATCGACGAGCTCCTGATGTCTGCCGAGTACATCATGAACGGCGGCAACAGCGAGGTGATTCTCTGCGAGCGGGGGATCCGCACCTTTGAGACCAGTACGCGCAATACGCTGGACATCAGCGCCATCCCGGTTCTGAAAAGCCGCACCCACCTGCCGGTCTTTGTCGATCCCAGCCACGCGGCCGGCTATGCCGTCTATGTCGAACCGCTGTCGCGGGCCGCGATTGCCGCCGGGGCCGACGGGCTGATCATCGAAGTCCACAACGACCCGCCGCGCGCCCTGTCCGACGGCCAGCAGTCCTTGACACCGGAGGCGTTCGCGGCCCTGATGAACGGGCTTCGTCCGATTGCCGCCGCCATCGGGCGCACGATCTGAAAAGGAGGGACCTCATGCCGGAAATTATTGCCAGAACGGCGACTGCCGACTATCCCATATTCATTCAGCAAGGCGCCCTGGACCATCTGGGCGAACGGATCGCGGCGTGCGTGCAAGGCCGGCGCGCCGTCATCGTCACGGACGACCAGGTCGGGCCGCTCTATCTCGAACGCGCATCCCGTTCGCTGCGGGCCGCCGGATTCAGCTGCAGCGAAGCGGTGGTGCCGGCCGGTGAAGCCAGCAAGACGCCGGAGCAGCTCGCTTCCCTGTATGCCCGCTTCCAGGAGACGGGCCTGAGCCGGGCGGATCCGGTCATCGCGCTGGGCGGCGGTGTTGTCGGCGACCTGGCCGGCTTCGCGGCGGCGACCTGGCTGCGCGGCGTTCCCCTGGCGCAGGTGCCAACAACCTTGCTCGCCCAGGTGGATTCGTCGATCGGCGGCAAGACGGGCATCGACCTGCCCCAGGGCAAGAACCTGATCGGCGCTTTTTACCAGCCGCGTCTGGTCGTGATGGATCCGGCGGTGCTGCATACCTTGCCCCGGCGTTTCATGGCCGACGGGATGGCCGAGGTGATCAAGTACGGCCTGATCGGCGACGAACCGCTGCTCGACCAGGTTGAGCAGCAGGCCTGTGACCTGGAGTGGGTTGTCTCGCGCTGTGTGCGCAGCAAAATCGCGGTTGTCGCCCGGGACGAAAAAGACAACGGCGAGCGCATGCTGCTCAATTTCGGCCACACCGTCGGGCATGCCATCGAGAAGGCGACGGGATTTAACGCGTTCAGCCATGGCGAAGCCGTGGCGGTCGGCATGGTCATCGCGGCCAGGGTTGGCGAGCAACTGGGTGAAACCGAGCCCGGCACCTGCGACCGGATCCGGCGTGTTCTTGAAGCCTACCAGCTGCCGGTCCGGGCCGATATCCCGCTCACGGCGATCCTGCTGGCCATTAAGAGCGATAAGAAGCGGCTGGGCAGCCGCATCCATTATGTCCTGTTGCGCCGGCCGGGTGAAGCTTTTCTCAAACCCATGGCGCCGGAAGAGCTGGCGGACGTACTCGGCGAGGTCTGGCCCCGTGGCTGATATCCTGGTCAAGCCAGGCCTTCTGAGCGGCACCGTGACACCGCCGCCGGCCAAGAGCGACGCCCATCGTGCCCTGATCGCCGCGACTATGAGCGACAGCCGGCCGCGCGTCGGGGGGCTGCCGGAGCCCTTGTCGGAAGACCTGTCTGCGACCGTTCGCTGCCTGGATGCGCTTGGGGCCGGTCTGCCTGAACTGGACTGCGGCGAGTCCGGTACAACCTTGCGCCTGCTCATCCCGGTCTGTGCGGCTCTGCCCCCTTCGCAGCGAGCGGATCCGCTCTGTTTCACCGGCCGCGGCCGTTTGCCGTACCGGCCGCTCAAAGATTACGAAGCGATCCTGGGCCCGGCGGGCGTGCACCTGCAGTTTCCCGCAGAGGGTTTTTTGCCCCTGACGATCAGCGGCCGTCTCGAGCCGGGCGATTTTTTTGTGCCCGGGCACATCAGCTCCCAGTATGTATCGGGCCTGCTGCTGGCCCTGCCGCTGCTCGGCAAACCGTCGCGCATCCACCTGACTTCGGCGCTGGAATCGGCGCCGTATGTCGCGATGACGATCCGCACCTTGCAAAGATACGGCATCGAGATCAGTCAGACCGCCGACGGTTTTGCCGTTTTGGCGCCCCAGCCGTACCGGGCATCGGACTACATGATCGAGAAAGACTACTCGCAGGCGGCTTTCTGGCTGACCGCCGCCTATGGCGGCGCGCCGCTGACCGTCAGCGGACTGCCCGCAGACACGGCCCAGGGGGACAAGGCGATCGAGGACTGGCTGGGCCGCTTGGCCAGCGGCCGGTCCGAATACGAAATCGATGCCGCCCAGATCCCCGACCTGGTGCCGATTCTGGCCGTCGCAGCCTGCCTGACGAAGGCCGAAACGCGCATTGTCCGCGCCGGGCGGCTGCGCCTTAAGGAAAGCGACCGGCTGGAAGCGACGGCCTCTTCATTGCGGGCAATCGGTGCCGCGATCGAAGCAGGCAGCGACAGCCTGACGGTCCATGGCGGCCGTCCTCTGCCCGGCGGCCAGGCAGACGCCTGCGGCGACCACCGCATCGCCATGGCCCTGGCGATTGCCGCTCTGTTCACCCGGACCGGTGTGCTGATCCGCGGCGCCGAAGCCGTGCGCAAGTCCTATCCGGATTTTTTCCAGGAAATGAGACGACTGGGAGGTGACGTTCATGAGCTCCATGTGGGGGACCACCCTGAAGATCAGCTTGTTTGGTGAGTCGCACGGCCCGGCCATCGGCGTCGTGATCGACGGATTGCCGGCCGGCTGCCCGATTGATCTGGAGCAGGCAGTCGCGTATTGCCGGCGGCGCGCGCCGGGCCGGACCCCCTGGTCGACGGCGCGCCAGGAATCCGACCAGGCGGAAATCCTGTCGGGTCTGTACCGCGACCGGACCAGCGGGGCCCCGTTGGCAGCGATCATCCGCAACCGGGACACGCGATCGGCCGACTACGAGGAACTGCAGCGAAAACCGCGCCCGGGGCACGCCGACCTGACGGCACGCCAGCGCTACGACGGGTACCAGGACCCGCGCGGCAGCGGCCATTTCTCGGGCCGGCTGACCGCGCCCCTGACCTTTGCCGGTGCCATCTGCAGCCAGATCCTGGCACAGCACGGCATCCGTACGGCGGCCCACATCTGCCAGATCGGCGCGGTCAAGGACCAGCTGTTCAACCCGCTGGCCTGTGACCAGAAGCAGCTGGACGCCCTGTCCGGCCGTGACTTCCCGGTCCTGGACACGGCCAGCGGCGCCCGCATGGCGGAGGCGGTCCTGGAGGCTGCATCAGCCGGCGACTCGCTGGGCGGTGCCATCGAGGGCGCTATCTTTGGCCTGCCGGCCGGCATGGGAGACCCGATGTTCGACAACCTCGAATCCCAACTGGCCAGCCTGCTCTTCGGCATCCCTGCGGTCAAGGGCGTCTCGTTTGGCGCCGGGTTTTCTGCCGCTGCCATGCGCGGGTCCGCGTTCAATGACACGCCGGCCATGAGCGACGGCGCGATCACGTTTCTAAGCAACAACAGCGGTGGCGTCATCGGGGGCATCAGCACGGGTCAGCCGCTGCTTTTCCATGTTGCGGTCCGCCCGCCCGCCTCGATCGGCCGCGAGCAGCAGACCGTCGACCTGCTGAGCGGCGAAAATGCCGTTCTGGCTGTGCGCGGCCGCCATGACCCCTGCATTGTGCCGCGGGCGGTTCCGGTCGTGGAGGCGGCCGCGGCCATCTTCAGCCTGGATGTGCTGCTGGGCGCGAGGCGGTGGTCGCATGACTGAGACCGGACGCCTGCTTTTGCTCAACGGGCCCAACCTGAACATGCTGGGCAGGCGCGATCCGCGCCAGTACGGCACCTTCAGCCTGGCCGATGTGGAAGACATCACCCGGCAGGCGGCAGCCCGGCTGGGTTATGCCGTGGACTGTTTCCAGACCAACCACGAGGGCAGCCTGATCGACACGATTCACACGGCCATGAACCGCTATGACGGGATCCTGATCAACGCGGGCGCCTGGACCCACACCAGTTACGCCCTGCGTGACGCCCTGGAACTGACCGGCCTGCCTGTGCTGGAAATCCATATCTCCGACATCTACCGGCGTGAGCCGTTCCGGCGCATCTCGGTCATCCACGAGGTTTGCCTGGACCAGGTGGTCGGGCTTGGCCTTGACAGCTACCGGGTTGCGGCTGAAAAGCTGTGCCACCATCTGAAAGGACGAAAAGACGATGAAGGATCCGGGGACAACACCTGACCTGGGCGCGCTGCGCCAGGAAATCGACGCCATCGACAAAGCCCTGATCAGCTTGTTCAACCGGCGCATGGCCGTCGCGCACAAGATTGCGGCGGCCAAGGGGGATGGCAGCCTGGTCTATGTCCCGGAGCGCGAGCAGGACAACATCCGGCGGGCTCTTGAGCAGGTCGAACCTGCGCACAGGCGGCGCGCCGAGAGCTTCCTCAAGAGCCTGATGCGCCTCTCGCGCAGTGTCCAGTACGATGACCTGATGCGCGGCGGGGCGGATTTTGCCGCCGGCCGCCTGCTGCGCGAAGCCGAACCGGCCTGGCCCAGGATCCGGCGGGTCATCGTGCAGGGTGCCGCCGGCGCCTATTCGGAACAGGCGGCGGCCCTCCTGTTTCCCGCCGTCGAACCGGATCGGGCGGAAACCTTCGCCGAAGCCTGCGACCGGGTGCGCGACGGCCTGGCCGATGTCGCGGTCCTGCCGCTGGAAAACAGCACGGCCGGAACGGTCGACGATGTCTACAACCTGCTGCTCAAGGACCAGCTGTTTATCTGGCGCTCCCTGACGCTGCCGATCCAGCACCAACTGCTGGTCAGGCCGGGTACGACGCTGGACCAGGTCCGCACGATCATCTCCCATCCGCAGGCGCTCGCCCAGTGCTCGGACTATATCCGCCGCCAGGGCTGGTCGATCGAGGCCTCGCTCAACACGGCCTTTGCGGCGGAACAAGTCGCCGCCAGCGGCCGCAACGACCTGGCGGCGATCGCCTCGCCGGCTGCCGCCCGCTCCTGCGGTCTTGATGTTCTGGCGGCCGAGATCAACAACACCGATGTCAACCAGACCCGCTTCATCGCGGTCGGCCGCTCATTCGCGGTAACGCCCGATTGCTCCAGGATCAGCCTGATCCTCAAGCTGCCGCATACCATCGGGGCCCTGGCTTCCACCTTGGCCGTCTTCAGTGACAGCGGTCTCAACCTGAGCAAAATCCAATCCCGCCCGGACCGTGACAGCCCCTGGACCTATCTGTTCTATCTCGATTTCGCGTGCGGCCGGAGCGACCTGCCCAGCGCCCTGGCGACACTCTACCAGCTGTCCTGCGAAATGCCGATGCTGCGCCTGCTGGGCTGGTACGGCGAGGTCGTTCCCTGACCGGCCGAACGCGTCTGGCTTGAGCATTTTCTCCGTTTGCAGTAGGATAGGGATGTTGGCCAGCCGGGCGCTTGCGCGCCTTGACGGCTGTTTTTCCAACCGGCAACCGCCGTGCAAACAGGAGGATAACGGTCATGATCCAGATGCGCAAAGTCAGCAAGAGTTACGGCGGCGCCGTCAAGGCCGTCGACAGCATCGACCTGGATGTCCGGCGCGGCGAGATATTCGGCTTCCTCGGCCCCAACGGGGCCGG
>LSQX01341904.1_pt1 | contig 20497 bp, 20 predicted proteins | sample 654561 | NCBI WGS metagenome assembly LSQX01 (sample SAMN04489861, study PRJNA283612) | anaerobic digester metagenome | isolation source: 4 biogas reactors fed with cattle manure at either 37C or 55C with and... | place: Denmark: Kongens Lyngby | collected 2014 | reverse complement strand
CGGTCGATCTCGCGGGCACATTCGGTGATCGTCTTGATCCTCGCGATCTGCGAAGCAAACGTCGAGACGATGATGGCATTTTTGTCGTCCTCACACCGCATGATCGCGTCGCGGACCCGAAGACGGGCAACCTGTTCGCTTGGCGAGTAGCCGCGGTCATTAAGGTTCAGGGATTCAACGATCAGGACTTTGACGCCCTGCTTGCCGATCTCACGCATACGGGCAAGGTCGGGAGCTTCGCCGATCACCGGCGTCATATCGAACTTGAAATCGTTGGCATATACCACGCAGCCGGCCGGGGTGTGAAGAACGGCCATGACCGAATCAATGATACTATGCTGAACGCGGACGAACTCTAAGGTGAGGTTCTGGGAGATGGTGTATTTCCCTCCGGCCTTCAGCGCAAAGGTCTTGTTCATCACCGAGAATTTGCGCTCGCCTTCGATCTGCTGTTTGATCAGCTCGTTCGTGTAGGGCGTCGAGATGATCGGGCAGTTGTACCGGTGAGCGAGTTTCTGGATCGCACCTATGTGGTCCAGGTGACCGTGCGTACACACGATCGCTTTTACGGTCCCTTCGACCGAGTTCATGACGGTGTCATCGGGAATTGCCCCCATCTGGATAAGATCCAGCGAGTGCATATTCTCCATATCCACGTTGTTGTTACCCGTGATCGGGTCCAGATATAAGCCAATGTCAAAAATGACGATCTCTTTGCCGACGCGGACCGCGGTCATGTTTCTTCCGACCTCGTTGTACCCGCCTACGGCTATTACTTCTATGTCAACCATATTTTGTTTCCTGATTTTTTTATGTCCGAATCATCTGCCTGACATTTCCAAGGAGGTAATACCTGACCTTTGCAAGGGCGGCAATATCTTGTGCCCCGCAGAGAAACATCGAAGCCCTGAGTTCCGTGTGAATTGTGTCTATTGCGGATCCAAGGGTTTCCTCGCCGGAAAGTGCCGGGCTAAGGAGGGATAAAGCCATCCCTCCAAGCGTGGCACCAAGAACGATCCCTTTTGCAATATCAAGACCGGTCTTCAACCCGCCGGTTGCAATAACCGGTCCTTTACTCACCTTCGCTACCTCAAAAACGCTGACTGCGGTAGGAATTCCCCATGTAAGCAGAGAATTTCCTAGTCCGGCCAGAGCTTTATCACCGGCAGCATCCCTTTTCTGCGCACGGGCCCCCTCGATCTTTGCCCAGGAGGTCCCGCCGTATCCGCCGGTGTCGATTGCTGAAACACCGGCATCGAAAAGCCGGGCGGCGACTTCAGAGGAAATACCGCATCCGGTCTCTTTTACGATTATAGGTACGTTTGCTTCTTTGCAGGCCGTTGAGATGGCATCGAGACACGAGGTCGCATCATGGTCGCCTTCCGGCTGGACGGCTTCCTGAAGGAAGTTTAAGTGGATACAAAGTGCATCGGCGTCGATCATCTCGACCGCGGCATCCACCCACTCCATCCCATGGCTGGCCAGCTGGACCGCACCGATGTTTCCGCAGAGGAAGGCATGGGGTGCAGCGTCTCTGACGACACTGAAACTACCCGCGAGATCGGGATTTTCGAGAGCCGCACGCTGGGAACCGACCCCCATTCCAAGCCCGTATTTTTCTGCAGCGGACCCGAGGACCCGGTTCACTTCGGCGGTGTCCGGGTGACCGCCGGTCATCGCGGAGATAAACAACGGCGAGGAGAGTTTTCTTCCAAGGAAGTCGACGGAGAGGTCGATTCTGTCCAGATCGCATTCGGGCAGCGCATTGTGCACGAGAATGATGTCTTCGAAGCCCGCACTGCCGGCGGTTACGTCGGTCTCGCTGCAGAGGCGCAGATGATCCAGTTTTCGTGATGATGTAGGTGTATTCGGGGTCATTTTTTCACCAGAGTTCCGCCGTAATTGTGTCCTGCAAGGAAGTCTCCCACACGGTTCGCGGCAAATATGTGCGAGTCGACCCCCTCATCGGCGAGAAGGAGAAGTTCATTGATCTTTCCACGCATGCCGCCGGTTATGTCGGTGCTCGACGAACCGCCGAGGTCGATTTCACCGACGTTCGTCCGGTTGATCTCGGGAACAACCGTGCCGTTTGCAAGAACGCCGCCGACATCGGTCGCGATCCCGACGCGTTCTGCACCGAGTTTGACTGCCAGGTAGGGAACGATCTGATCGCCGGAAACGATACAGGCGCCGCGTTTTGTGTCCATGACCACATCACCGTGAAGAACCGGGATTAGCCCTAGAGCAAGCATCTCTTTGATCTGCGAAACGCCTGCCGAGACGAGCCGGCCGTTCTCCGCAAGACAGCAGCCGAACGGATGGAGTGAAACGGCTTCCATGCCGGCTTTGCGAAGCGAGGCGACCACGGAACGGTTGAGCGCGGAAACGGCCGTATGCGTAACATAAATTCCTGCGGCGTTTGCTTTCGTGACGCCGCCGGGGATATCATACGCTTTTGCTTCGGGATGGCCGCAGGAGCCTGCCCCGTGCACGATGATGAGCGGGAATTTCCCGGCAAACGGGGCGATCTGCTCTGCCAGAAGGGTGATCTTTGCCGAATCGACGACGCCGTCTTCGGATTTTTTCGTTACAATACTACCGCCGAGTTTGATAATGACCAGTTCATTCATCTTTTTCCCTCCGTGCTCCTTCCGTATCGATGGACGTGGTTATCGGGCGGGCATCGCAGTCTTCGATCGCCCCGGCAACCCGATTGCGGGAACCCTTTGAGCAGAGAGCCCATATACATCCTCCCCCGCCGGCACCCGAGAGTTTTGCTCCGTATGCGCCGGCATTGCGGGCCGCAAGAACAAGCTGGGACAAAACAGGGTGACCAACACCGAGCGCGTCGAGGAGAGCATGGTTCCGATTCATTAAAACACCCAGTTCCTTGGGATTTTCAAGATTGTGCATTGCTTCCATGGTCACGCCGCCGATCGCATCCATGATGCCGTTTGCAACAACCGGCGATGTCCGTTTGAGTTCGGCGACTTTCCCCACCATCTCGGCAGTGTTGTGGGAGATAAGCGAATTGCCGATAACGATCGAGAGATTCTGCGGGGGAAGAAGACGACGTTTTTCACTTCCCCGGATAAAGACCAGACCGCCGAATGTCGAGACATACGTGTCGGTCGCGCTGGCCCGCCCTCCCTGCGTTGCCTTTTCCACCTCGAAAGCCAGATCGCCAACCTCTTCGCGGGTGTAGCCGAGCTCGAACTCATCGTTGATGGCGAACAGAGTTGCTACCGTCACGGCCGCCGAAGAACCGAGGCCGGATGCACTGGGCAGCTGGGATCTGACATACACGCTGCCTTTCACATCGGTGATCCGGAAACATTCCGAGATGTAGGGGGAGTTTGGTTTCTGATAATAACGGGAATGCCGAACCGTCACCTGGACCCGGGGTTTTATTGCCATCGCGATAGCCGGTTTTCCGTAAACGACCGAATGTTCCCCAAAAAGGATAACTTTCCCCGGAGCGCTCCATGTCGCCATGTCAGATCACTTCCATGGCAGCATACCCTACGACTTCGGTCAAGTCGCCGGTGATATCGCCCGATGTCTCATATAAGAGAACACGGGCCTCTTTTGCACCAAACGAGGCGCATATCAGCGCCATTGCGGCGATACATCCGTAGCCGCACATAGAGGGGCGAAGCCTGAAGAGTGTGTCGTAGAAGACGGACACATCCAGATTTCGTAACGCTGAAAGGACTGCCAGATCCTTTTCCGCAGCAATTTTTGCCGGCATATAATGCGAACCGTCGCCTGATGCGATGATGATCGGACGGATCCCGGTGGTTTCTGCAGCAGACAAAACGGCACGGGCGACCCGGACTGCGCCGTTTGGGGACTGATCGCCCATCAGGATCGGAACGACCCGTGCTTTGGGGAACCGGTGCCGGATAAAAGGCATCTGAACTTCGAGGGAGTTTTCCTCTGCCGAGATCACATCGTTTCGCACGGGAATCTGCGCCGCAAGGGCTTCGATGAATGCCGTGTCCGGGAACACGTTCCCAAGAGGCGTTTCCCAGATCATATCCGCGGTGGATGTCTCATATCCGGCGTGGCTTGGGCCGATCAGAACAAAGGTCCCGGCAAATGCCGGAGAGACCGCAGCATACCCGCATGCTGCCGTTTTCCCCGAATACACATAGCCTGCATGCGGCACGAGTATCCCGTACGGATCCGACACAGACGTTTCCGTAGCTGCAAAAAGAGCGGACAACAGTGCATCCAGCTCCGGCTCATTTTGTGGATAGAATCTACCCGAGAGTGTTGAGAGCCTCGCAGACTTTTCCGTAGCCTTGGGCTCTGCCGGTATTTTTGATATCATTGTTATATAATGGGAAGATTTCCAGATTCCCCATCTAACCGTTTTTGTCCGCCAAATGTGTGAAGCGAGGGCGGGTGTATGTAAGGTATAATACTATTGGTAGGGAAAGGCTTTAATTGTTGGGGTAGCGGGAAAATGAAAGCAGGAAAAAAGCAGATACGACAAAAAAAAGAGAAGGAGAGAAGCAGGTTTTTGGAAAGGGCTTACTCGCCGCTGCAGCCTTTTCCGGAACCGTCGCCTTTGCCGCAGCAGCCGAATTCATTCTGGACATCCTTGCCGAGAATTCCAACCGCGTCGGCCCGACATCTTTGACAATGACGCATCTGACGGACATAGGGTGCGCAAAGTTCGTGCATCTTTGCCTTGTCGGCGGCGGTCGGCGGGACAACGTCCTTGAATTTATACTGGGGAATAAGCGGGATGATATTGAAGTTAAAGACACCCATTGCTCCAACCTTTTTTGCGATCTCCGGGATATGCTGATCGTTTACCCCCGGGATGTACACGGTGTTGATCTTGACGAGCATCTTCCGCTTCACGGCTTCTTCGATACCTTTGAGCTGGTTTTTCAGCAGAAGTTCGGCGGCTTCGCGGCCGTGATACTTTTTACCTCCATACTCGACGAACGTGTAGATCTTTTCACCGATCGCAGCATCAATCGCGTTCAGCGTGACCGTGATGTTTCTGACCCCGTATTTCTCCAGAAGATCGATCTTATCTGGAAGAAGCAGACCGTTTGTGCTGATGCACAAAATCACGTCCGGATACTTTTCATGAACGAGACGGAGCGTCTCGAACGTCTCCTCGTTTGCAAGCGGATCTCCGGGTCCTGCGATCCCCACAACTTTAATGTGTTTCATCCGTGAAATGACTTCATCGATCCGCTCCAAAGCATCACCGGGAGCAAGAATCTCGCTCGTTACCCCCGGACGCGATTCATTAACGCAGTCATAATCTCTGACGCAGTAATTACACTGAATATTGCATTTCGGCGCAACGGCAACATGGCACCGGCCGAACACGTGTCGTGCATCCTGACTGTAACAGGGGTGCTCGTTGATTCTTCGAAGCGTTTCAGGATCATAGGGCAGATTCTGGGCATCACGCAGATCTTTGTCGGTTTCACGGGAATCCATAGTAAATCTATTGTGTTTCGTTCTATAAAGTCCAAACGTTTCTGGCACTGATGATTCACAGATAGGCTTTATATTCACGGGGCAGAAATAGTTTAAACAGAGTAGCAAGGAGGAATGAATGGTAGATATTGGCGGTCTTTTCGGCAAAAACGACAAACAGAATCCATGGATAGCACGCGGAGAACAGGCATACGATAAAGGATTGTATGACGATGCGGCCCAGCATTTCACAAAAGCGCTGGAGCTCGAGCCGGGTTCGGGAAAGCTCTGGACAAAACTTGCCGCCTGCCAGAAATTCACCCAGAAATACGATGCAGCCGCCCGATCATACGCCAAAGTCGTGGAATTCAACCCGGATGATTTCCATGCCTGGACCTCGCTCGCGGTTATTCTGGGAGATTCGGGAAAATACGAAGAGGCACTCTCTGCCCTCGGCCATGTCGTTCTCCCGGAAAGCGAGGTATATCTCAAAGACAGAAAATGCGAGTGGCTTTTGCGTGCCGGAAAATACCGGGAAGCTGCCGCCGTCTGTTCACAGCTCATCTCCCATTTCCCGGGAAATATCCAATACCGGATCCGGTATGCCGATCTTTTGATGCGAAGCGGTATGTTTGCCGAAGCACGCTCGGTTTACGACGAACTCGCCTCCTCTCTCGGGCAGCCCGAACTGATCTCCAATGCCGCATTCTGCAGCGAGATGACGGGAGATGTTGAAGGAGCGCTGAAACGGTATGCACATCTTGCCGAAAATGATATTGTCGGCTGGTACCGCAGAGCACGACTCGAAGAAAGCCTCGGGAACTTTAAAAACGCCGCCGCTGCATACGGCATGATCCAGCATTATGCGGCCGGCGATGACATTACCATCACAATCCGCCGGGCCTTATCTTTTTACTGGGATGGGAACGGGAAAGAAGCCGCAATCCAGCTTGAAAAGGTATTGGCGAAAGGCTACGCAAATGCAGAACTCTGGCATCTGCTTGGGACCATCTCGTTTTTGAACGGAGAGTTCAGACGTGCAATCGAAGCATTCGTCGAATACATCCATCTCAACCAGACGAATACCGCGGTCTGGTATATGAAAGGCTGCGCCGAGTACCTTTCCGGAAAATACAAAGAGGCACTCGAGAGTTTCGAGAAGATGGGCAAACTCGGCTCCGGCGGACCCTCGCCTGCAAAAATGAAATGGTTCGAAGACAGCGACCTTGATTTGTTCGATAATGCGCCGGCCCAGAAAGAACAGATCAAAGTCGAGGTCGGCGTCGTGAATGAGGGGCTTTTGTCCATGCAGGGGTATGCCCTTGCGGCGCTCGGACGATACGGTGAAGCCGACAAAGCCGCCGGCGTCGTTTTAAGCCATGCCCCCTCGAGACTCGATATGGAACTTCTGCACAGCCGGTGTCTTGCCGGACTCGGCCGGTATCAGTTTGCCGGAGACGCGGCGGCACGCGTTCTTGCAAAATCTCCCGATGACATCGCGGCTCTTGAGCAGCACGCCGCGTCCATGATGTTTGCCGGGAAATATAAGGAAGCAGCCGGATCATGGAAAAAACTCGTTGAAGCGGCGCCGGAAAACACTCTTGCCTACATCGGGCTCCTCAAATCCTGCAGCGGGACCGGGAGATATACCGAGGCTCAGGAGATAGCAAAACATCTGTTAAGTGAAGAGTATCTTCCGCGCGACATCACGATCACCCTGCTCGCGGGAGAAGCGGCGGCCTCTGCCGGGAACTATGAAGATGCGGTTCTCCATTATCAAAATGCAGCGTCTTTATCCCAGACTACGCCGGCACCGTACATCGGCCTTGGATCTGCATATGAGATGCTCGGCGAGTATGAAAAAGCCGCAGATGCATTCGCTTCAGCAGATGAGATCATACCGGATCACCCGGGGATCCTCCTGAATCTCGGCAGGGTCCAGGCGGCAGCGGGACTAAATCAGGCAGCTGCAGAGACCTATATTGGCATCATGAACAACCACCCCGACATTGCCGGAGCAGCGGTTCACGCAACAACTAGCTGCGCAGATCTCGGATTGAGCGAAGAGGCAGCGCAAGCGGCTTTGGCTGCATTAGCCAAAGGAGAAGGGGGAATCGGGCTTCTGACGCTTGGCGGAGACCTCTGCAGATCGATCGACCAACTCGATCAGGCACAGGAATGTTATACTGCGGCACTCAAACTGGAGCCTGACAACATCCATAACCTGTACTCGATCGGACATGTCCACCTGCTCAAAGGCGAGTTCAAACTCTGTATCGAGTATATGGACCAGTGTCTCGAGCGTGAACCCGAGCATTCACAGGCTTTGTTCGACAAAGGAGCGGCTTACGTAAACCTCGGCAGACTCGAGGATGCGGCAAAAGTACTGCGGCATTTGACGGATATCGACGAAACCAACACAAAAGCTCTGCTTGAACTCGCAGATGTCCTTGAACAGATGCAGAAGTACGACGAGGTTCTCGAGGTCTATGCAAAATATCTCAACGCAGGCGTTCCCAATGCGGACGTTGTCAGGAAACTTGCCTCAATCTACAGTATGCGGGGAGAGTATGAAGAGGCACTCTCCGGATACGAACTTCTGCTCGAATCTAACCCCGATGACATCGTCACCCGCCGTCTGAGGGCAGAAGCTCTCAGATTCCTTGGAAGAGATGACGAAGCGGCAGAAGCCTGTGCAGAGATGCTGACTCTTCGCCCAAACGACCAGAATATCAGATCCATGTATGCAGCATCTCTTGCGAACATTGGAAGAACGGAGGACGCCCTCAAACAGTATGCCGAACTGACCCTCAAAGACCCGGAAAATGTCGCCGCTCTTTTCGGCTATGCCGAGATGCTTTCACGCATGGGAAAATATCCCGAAGCGATCAGATACTTTGACAAACTGATTGGAAAATACCCGAGAAACAGTCTGCTCCATATCGAAAAAGCCCTTGCCTCGATCAAGATCGGCGAACCAAAGGATATCACGAGCGACATGACGACCGCAGCCCAGGCCGATCCGAAAAATCCGTATGTCCTTTCCGGTCTTGGATTCATGCAGATGGTCACCGGCCACCCAACTGAAGCACTCGCCGCATTCGATAAAGCGGAGACTGCAGGATGCAAAGATCCCGACCTGAACTTCTGCCGCGGGATCATCTTTCTTCAGCAGAACAGATTCGACATGGCGGAAAAAGCAGCGGACCATATCCTGAAAACCGATCCGGATCACCTCCCCGCCATGCATCTCAAAGCACGGTCGCTCGAGTCCGTCGGCAGACTGAAAGAAGCAGTCGGCTATTACAACAGAATCGTGCAGCTCTCTGAGCTCGGCAGAGAGACGGAACCATCCGAGGACTGAATGCAGATTCAGATCCTCTGCATCGGAAAGATCAAGGACGCCTATATTTCATCCGGGATTGCCGAGTTTGAAAAACGTCTGCGACCTTACGGGAAGATATTCATCACGGAACTTGCCGAAGTGAAAATCCCGGAAAATGCCTCGGTATCGGAAGAGCTTCGCGTGAAGGAGAGAGAAGGCGAACTGATCCTTGCAAATGCAAAGGAGGGATTCATGAAAATCGCTCTCGACCCAAACGGGACATCTCTTTCAAGCGAAGAGTTCGCCGACGTGTTTCGCGATGCGAAATTATCCGGAAAAAACCTCTGCTTCATCATCGGCGGGCCCCTGGGCCTGTCACCGGAATTGCTCAAATCGGCCGAAAAAAAACTCTCCTTATCCCGTATGACCTTTACTCACCCCATGACCAGGCTTATTCTCCTCGAACAGGTGTATCGCGCGTTTCGTATCCAAAACGGCGAACCCTACCACAAATAACCTTTTGAGGTGTGTTACCTGTTGTCATGTAGCATCAATATTATACGTGGCTAGTTCCAACATATACGTACCATGAAATTGGTATACACCGGCAAAACAAAGGATGTATTCTCACTTGAAGATGGGAACTATCTGCTGAAATTTAAGGATGACTGTACTGGTGCTGATGGGGTATTCGATCCAGGGATGAACACAGTCGGCCTAACTATTGAAGGTGCCGGACGTGCAGGTCTTAGATTGACACAGTATTTTATGGAGATCCTGAACGCAAAAGGAGTCCCCACCCATTTCATCAGTGCAGACATCGAGAATGTAACGATGACCGTAAAACCCGCCAAGACATTCGGCAAGGGTCTGGAAGTCATCTGCAGATTCCGCGCAGTAGGCAGCTTCTACCGCCGCTACGGAGACTATGTGGAAGAGGCAGCTCCTCTGCCGGCATTCGTCGAAACGACGTTCAAAGATGACTCACGCGAAGACCCGCCAGTAACCAAAGATGCGCTGGAGATTCTGGGCATCATGTCCCCCGAGGATTATGAGAGCCTTAAAGTCCTCACCCAGAAGATCGGTACCATCATGAAAGAGGAACTCGCAAAGAAGAACATCGAACTCTACGACATCAAGTTCGAGTTCGGCAAGATCGGCGATCAGGTCGTTTTAATCGATGAGATCTCCGGCGGAAACATGCGTGCCTACAGAAACGGCGAGTACCTATTACCGCTCGATCTGACAAGCAAGGTTCTCGACGAGTAACCACCCCTTTTTTTCTCTAAAAAAATACTTATATCAGGCTGATCTATCATTCATCATGAACAGACTGAAACTGCTGAGTTTCGGAGCGTGTGTGTTTATCATCTGCATATTTGCAGCAGGGTGCATCTCCCCGGAGGTTCCGGTGAATACCGATAATCCGGTTTTGACCGTAACGGTCGAAAAAGCGGGAATAATGATTCCGGCAAATGCGTCGATGACGTATATTCTCCCGGCAAATCCGACGACAGGCTACACCTGGAACGTGATGGAAAGTTCGGGACTGAACGTCACCGATGAATATAAGGCGACTCCTGTTCCCGAAGGCTGGACCGGCGGGGGAGGATATCAGTATTACACGCTGACCGCTGACAAAGCAGGAACGTATACATTCAAAGCAGCTTATGCACGGTCATGGGAAACGGATACCGAACCGATCTATACCATGACACAGGAGCTGGTCTTTTCCGAGGCAGAGAACGATGATGATGCCGGCAGTGTTATGCTGAGCGTGCTGTTTGACGGGAAGGTCAATCCGAAAGCGGGCGAGGTCGTAAAGATCTGCACGGAAGGAAATCCGACCACCGGATATTACTGGACAGCAGCACCAGAGACCGGACTGACCGTTCTCAAAGATGATTATGTCACGGAGGGTACCTCTGGAATGGCCGGCGCCGGCGGAACATATGTGTGGTATGTCACGGCAGAAAAGGCAGGGACCTATTCATTCAAAGCAACATGTCAGAGGTCCGGACAGGATCCGTCCAATATGTTCTTCTTCGATCTGACGTTCGTATAATCAAAACCATAAGAAGCGGCAACGCTTCTTCATTCCTTTTTTTTCTTATCCCCAGTACCGGTGCGTCTGCACGAACTTGCGTTCCGCTTTCAGGATCTCCCGGTAAAAGTTATCCCCGGTCGCAAACGTGTTCAGGATCCGGGCCGCCGCCTCCGGACCGACGCCCCGTCCCGCCAAAGCCACGACGGCCTTTTTGCCGCTGGATAGGACCATGTTCGCATTCCGCATCATCCGGGTCTCCGCCTCCCGCTCCTCCGTCGAGAGGGTCTTCTTTTTCAGGGCCGCAAACGCCGGCTCCTCGTAAGGCTTCAGCGCCGCGATCAGCCGGGCGCCGCAGACCGGACACACAGGCTGATCGGGAACTCTCGCGACCTTCGTCTTCGACTTCCATTTCCTGCAGTGCATACAGGCAAGGATCACATCCTGCTCATCGATCCTGTGCTTCACGCTCTCGATGATCGCCTGATCCTCTCCCGGAGGCACGACCACATCCCGGCCGGTAAAGAGCCCTTCCGCCCCGATGATCGACAGACGGCTCGTCTTCGTCTCCATTCCATGGTTTTTCAGCATCGCGACAACGGTTTTCGCTGACTCCACATCCATGCTCGAGAAGAACAGTTCGCGGAATGCTTCTTTTTCGATCACCGTCCCGTCGAAGAGATCGAGAAGACGGTTCATACTGATCTTTTCGTAATCCGCGTCGGCGTCGATCGCCCCGAACTTCTTCGCGATCTGTACGAGTTTCCATTTGTACAGCGCCGTTTTTTTCAGGGCAAGGATCAAAATCCCCTCGACATGGTCGGGTTCGAGAGAGAGGAGAACTTCCTCCACATCGGGAGCACGCAGAAACTTCGGGAGCCGGAGAAGGATCCGGTAGGCATTCGTCTCGATCCCGACCGACGTCCCGTATCGCGCAGAGAGCAGTATCGAAAGGACGCGGCCGATCGTCTCGTTCACCTTATGCCCGCCGCAGAGATTCACCACGACCCCCTCGTCAGAGTCTTCGAGAACAATCAGCTTATCCGTCGCCGTCACCGAACGATTCTTTTTCATCTCGGAAAGGACCTTCTCGGCAAAGCGGACGGACCTCTCATCCGCCCGGTAGTCGGCAAAGTTCTGCAGACGGCGCAGCCTCCCGACTTCCATTGCCACCGTGAAAGGTACCGGGATCTGTTCTCCTTCCCAGGACGGCAGCTCTCCTTTCGCATTTTTCGCCGGCTCGACCATGATTTTGTCCTCATCGATGTCGAGGACCCGCCAGATCCGCCCCCGGGCAACGAACACGGCGCCCGNNCCGACGAGATCCAGCTGATCACAAACGACTCGTCCAGGGTCCCGACCGGTTTTCTCGAGACCACATCGAAGATCATGCTCTTCTTCTCATCCGCAATCATCGAAAGATTCAGAGAAAGATACTTTCTTGCCCGGGCTTTCGTGATCACCATGCCGTTTTCGGTCCGGATCAGGTAGTGTTTTTCCATGCCGGCGATCACTTCCCGGATCAGCGGACCGGCATTTTCAAAGCAGAAACTTCTTGAAAAGATCTGCTCGATCTTTTCGATCGCGATCTCGCCGCGTTCTACCGCGAGGGCCGCGATCTGATTGGCGATCACGTCCGCGGCATTGATGTGCGGGCGTATGTTCTCCGGCTGATTGCTCATCGCTTTGTTGACGATCACCATCGACTCTAAGATATCGTCAAACCCGGTCGCAAGGATCATCCCTTTCGACGTGGCATGGATCTGATGACCTGCTCGCCCTGTCCTCTGCATGAGCCGGGCGACCTCACGCGGCGAGTTGAACTGGATGACGTGATCGATCTGTCCGATGTCGATCCCAAGCTCCATCGAGGAGGTACAGATCATGCCCCGCGTCATTCCGGCACGGAACTTATCCTCGGCATCGATCCTGACCTCGCGGGAGAGGGACCCGTGATGAACGTCCGTGTCCCCGCGGGGAAGAAGGGCATGGCCGATCGCCTCGGCGACGCTCCGGGTGTTCGTGAAAACGAGGGTCGAGGTGTGGGAGTCGATGCATTTTTCGATCAGCTTCGTCTGGTCGCCGAATGACTCGCCGGCAAACTTCACGGAAAGGTCGAGGGTTTTCGCGACAGGGACCTGCACGATCGTGCAGGGACGTTTCCCGCAGAGGAACCTGCCGACGACCTCGGGGTTTCCAACAGTTGCCGAGATCCCGATCCGCTGGAACTCGCCGGCGAGTTCGGCGACCCGTTCGAGCGCAACGGAGAGCTGGGCCCCGCGTTTTCCGTCGGCCAACTCGTGGATCTCATCGACGATGACGTAGCGAACGGCCGCAAGATGTTTGCGAAGCACTTTCCCCATCATCATCGCCTGCAGGCTTTCCGGCGTCGTGATCAAAAGATCGGGCGGATGGGTCGCTTGTTTTCGCCGGTCGTTCTGGGTCGTGTCCCCGTGCCGGACCGAGATCTTCAGCCCGAGTTCGGCCCCCCACCACTCGAGCCGGTTCATCATGTCCCGGTTGAGGGACCGAAGCGGCGTGATGTAGAGTGCAGAAAACCCGTCGGGCAGCGGGTCGGTGAGCATGTGATGGAAAACCGGCAGAAGCGCACTCTCGGTTTTTCCCGTTCCGGTCGGTGCGATCAAAATCGCGTTGATCCCGGAGATGAGTTTGGGGACCGCACGCATCTGGATCTCTGAAAACTCATCGAAGCCCCGCTTTTCCAGAACCGCCCGAAGCTTTGGATGAAGCGAGTCTTTGAGCTCCTGGATCGCGGATGTCATACTTCCCCCAAAGGATCGGGGCGGAGTTCGGTGAACGGAGCAACGTAGGTCCCGTCTTTTAAGAACACCTCGCCCGTTTCGGTCAAAATCGCCTTTGCGATCGGAGAGATTTTGTTGCCCGGAATCAGCCGGATATCCATCCCCCCGGCGAGCTCATAGAATGCCGGTACCAGAAGGACCCGGGTCGGATCGGCCGGCACCGGTCCCCAGACAGATGGGTCGATCTCGGCAAGAAGATAGCCGGGCGTTCCGCGCAGGGCGCAGCCGACAGCGTCATAGATGTTTACGACCGGATGGTGGTGGCCGCACAAAATCAAATGGCCGAGAAGAGATGGATCCGGGATCGTGTGGCCGTGGAAATAGCCTGTCCCGTCGATCAAGGCCCCGTTCATAGGGAGGAGTTCGCCTTTTTCGAGATACTGTTCAAGGCCGGTGTCATGATTTCCGGGAGCGAGCCGGAATTGGGTCTCTCTTCGGATCCTTCTTAGGACCTCGGGCATCTCGGTTCGTTCCTGATAGGTGACATACGGGATCATGTGTTTGAGGTCGCCGAGTACGATCAAATAGTCAGGATCGGCCTGTTCGATGACGGCAAGCAGTCTCGCAAGACGTGAATCGGTCCCGCTCTGAAAGTGCAGACCGTGCCGGTGGAGGTCGGCCTCGACACCGAAGTGGGGATCGGCTATGATCAGGGAACGTTCCTGTCTTTCGATAAGGACCGCTGGTCCTTCTGCATAAAATTCCGGCTGCATGATCAGGCGATTTTGATGAATTCGGTCGTCGGGGTGTAGCATTCCCCTTCTTCCATAAGTATTCCAAGACGCATCTTCGCTGACTTTTCGTCGAGGCCGAGACTTTGTAAGCGGGAGATGACGTCGAGTATCCGTGCTCCTTTCTTTTCGGAGAGAACGGAGATGATCTCGAGTATTTTTTCGTTGGTGACCTCATCTTTCGGACCCGCCGGTTTGACGGAGGCGAGCGCAGCGCTGATTTTTCCAGCAAACTCTTTACGGGACTCGGAGGGAGGGGACTTTTCCAGCCGCGAGATCGCCGACTCGGCGGTGCTCACGATCCAGGCGTCACGGGCGCTGCGGGTGGAGGGGGCAATCGTTTCCGGCACGATCTCGAGATACGTTCTGCCGGCATATTTGCGGAATCTGACCATGCCGAATACGGCGACGAATGAGGGGGCGGCGAGTTCGTCAGCGGTTTTGAGGAGAGCGGTGTTCTGCCAGCTCATGGAGCAGGAGAAAACCCCCGTCGGGTCGCTGATGCGAAGCGAAGAGATTTTTCCGTCTCTGAGAATTTTTTCGGTGAGGGTACCTATGAGATATATTTTGGGGGAGAATATGCCGAACTGGGTTTTAAATCCGGTTCCCGTATCCACTGCGTGTATAAGTTCGCCGGCGAATATACGGGATGCCGGGAGAAGTCCGGTATTTGGGGTGTCCATTCCTTAACTCATTTGGTTTGAGGGAGCATTAAACCGACCGAACGAGGATATTTTTCTCATATGAGGCGGGCAGTTTGGCGAAGTGAGAAGAGACTAAACGTCTCATGTATGAAACGAAAAACAGATACGAAATCGCATTCATTCAAGTGAACGTAATGCTTAAAAAAAAGGACAATGTAATGCCTTCAGCCGGAATTGAACCGGCGACAACCAGATCTTCAGTCTGGCGCTCTCCCGACTGAGCTATAAAGGCTCTTGCGTAACTAATGTTAGTAGAATAACTATTTATAATAATCTGATTGACTCTCTCAAACACCTTATCCATTCCAAAAACGTAGTACTACACAATGGTCAAGAGCGCCAATACAAAAAACGGAACCAATAAACAGACCCTTCAGGAAAAAATCGTCGGACGAGCCACACAGATCGTCCACCTGACACATAATGACTTGGACGCCGCCGGATCTGACGCTATCTGCCGGATGACATTCGGAAACGAGATCCTCACGCTTTTCTCGTCCGTTGGAAAATTCAGCTGGTTTCTCGCGCAGGTTGCCGGATGCAACGGAAAAGGAGACACTCTCATCATCAGTGATCTGAGCTATCAGAACGGCATCGAGGATCAGATACGAAAAGCCCATGCAGCCGGCTGGGTCATCCAATGGTACGATCACCACAAATGGACCGATGCGGAAAAACACAAGGTCACGCCGTTTGTCCAGACCCTCATCGTGGACACGACAAAGTGCGCAACAGGCGTTGTGGCCTCGGTCTTAGCCAAAGATAACAAAAGCGCACGCGAGGTTGCCGGCGTCGTCTGTGATTACGATCTCTGGAAACACCAGGACCCAAGATCGGCAAAACTCGGCATCGTAACCTCCAAACAGGAAAACCTCAGACTCATCAGAGACAAACTCACAGAGGGCATCATCATCGACGACGAAGTTACCCGGATTTTTGAAAAAATCGAGCACGACAAGAACAAGTGCATGAAAAAAAGCATCAGGGCCGCGAAAATCTTCCGGGGAAAATACACGATCGCTGTCATGCCTGCCTACGGCTACCCGAGCGAAACCTCTGCAGAAGCACGCCGGCAGCTTGGCACCGACATAGAACTTCTTGTCTTTGACAATGGAAAGTTCTCTCTCCGCAGTGTTCCGGAGATCAGCCACCTTATCGCCAAACAGTTCGGAGGCGGCGGTCACCCGAATGCATCCGGAGGAAGCTTCAACTACACCTGGAAAGAGAAGTGGATGCTCAAACTCTTCAAAAAAGTTTCCCAGAAAGACAAATTCATAACAGCAGCAGAGAACCTCTGACCGCACACTTTTTTTATCACCCGCGCAATACTAGCTTATGACCAACCTGGCCGAAAGCATCAGAATAGATTACGGGATCTGTACGACCTGCGGGGCGTGCGTAAACGTCTGCCCAAATAACATCATCCAGCGTGACGCCGACGCGTCACCGATCGTTCATCCCGGCCCGGAGTGTATATCCTGTGGACACTGTATCGCGATCTGCCCAAGCGGCGCCATGACGATTCCAAAGGAGATGGAAGAGGCCGGATTCGCCGACGCTGCGACCCTTGCACGCCATCTCAGATCGCGCCGGTCGATCCGTCTCTGGAAAGACAGTCCCGTTACAAAAGAAGAGTGCGAAGAACTCATCAAAATCACCGCCCACGCACCCTCCGGGTGTAATACCCACCCGGTCAAATGGGTCGTCGTGAACGACCCTGAAAAAGTGAAGGCATTCGTCGCGGCTTCAGCCGAACTCCTGCGGCAGATTCCAACGGATAACCGCATGTATGGTCTTGCTGCCGGACTCCTGAGAAAACTGGATGCGGGAAACGATATTCTCTGCAGAAATGCACCGGCGCTTCTTATCGCAGTCGCAAATCCAAAGGAAGATCTGGGTCTTGTGGACAGCATCATCTCCCTGACGTATGCGGACGTCTATGCCCCGTCGATCGGACTTGGTACCTGCTGGGCCGGATTTGTGATGATCCTTCTCAACGTGTTCCCTCCGCTTCACAAAATCCTCGGCATCCCGGAAGGATACAAAGCACAGTTCGCCCTTCTTGCAGGCCATCCCAAATACACATTCAAGCAGATTCCGCCAAGAGATATGCCGGAAATCTTCTGGTCGTAAAAAAAGATTAGAGGGTCATAAGCAAACGGGGCAGTTCGAGAGCAAGCCAGGGATTTGCCTTGAATATTGCAATCACAAGAGATTTCACCGTGATCTCGTCAAGAGAAAGATCGCTCATAGAATGGATGATGGAGTTGAACTTTGCATCATCCATTTTTATGAACGACTCTTTTACCGCATAATTTCTCGCCAGTGCATGACCAAGAGGGCCTTCACGCCAGGTAGTATCATAGACCATCAGCGCCATCTTGGAGGTATCGCCTTTTTTCAGTGCCGCTGCGGCGACTTCGCCCGCAAGCTTTCCGGTGTACATCGCATTATAGATTCCTCCGCCGGTGATCGGATCGGAAAGACGAGCAGCGTCCCCGACGATGATAAGATTGTCGGCGACCGTACATTCCAGAGGTTTACATACAGAGACCCCGCCGACAATCAGCTCGGTGATCTTCCCATTGGGGAACTCACGGGCAACGAACCGGTCGAGGTAATCCTTCGCACGGTGACCTTCGCCGGATTTCGTACCGGCTATACCGATACCGACATTGGCACATCTGTGTCCCTTCGGGAAAACCCAGATGTAACCCCATGGAGCATCCGTATATGAAATATAAAACAGATTGGCACGCTCATCGATATCGATATCGTTTACAATGTACTGGGCGCAGGTTTCCAGCTCGGTCAGCGGAACGGTCGTATTGATCCCCGCCCATTTGGCAAACTTCGACTCGACCCCGTCGGCTGCAATAACGACTTTTGCCCGGACCTCGTAGGTTTTTCCATGCTGATGGATCACGGCGCCCGATACTTTGCCGTCGATCATGATCGGCGCAGAGGCACGTGCATGGACCTGGATCTCGGCTCCTGCCTCAGCTGCCTGCCAGACAAGTTCACGGTCGAAGACCTTTCTGTCGAGAACGTAGCCTACTTTTCCCCCGGAGTGGTTGTTGCCGATCGTGAACTTCGTTCCATCCGGCCCGATCAATACAGCTTTGTCAAGATCGGCCGCGATCCACTTCGGGTCAGGTTCGATAAACTCAGCCAGTGCTTCCTTGCCGATACCTTCCGCACAGCGGACCGGAGCGCCGATCGCCGGACGTTTTTCGACGAGGAGAACGGACAATCCCTGTTCAGCGGCAGCTTTTGCTGCAAGAGCTCCTCCCGGACCTCCGCCGACAACCAAAACATCGTATGCTTCCTTCATTGTTCCTCCAGTTCGATTGCTCCAAGCGGGCAGACCGTAGAACAAATCTTACATTTGCTTTTACAGAGGGTCTCATCAACGGTCAGATAGGCATCGATGAGTTCGAGGGCCCCTCTCGGACAAACGGAGACACACGCTCCGCAGTATCCGCAGACATCTCGTCGAATATGAATCATCGTCTTAATAATTTGTTTCAGCCGCTTAATAGTTTGCTCTGCGGGAGCCTTATATCGTCAGACAAACAACATGGTTGTATGGATGCGGATGAAAGGACAAGACCGAGTCTGATGTACATCGTGCTGATGATCGTGGCGATCGGCTGTGTCGTGTACGGGATCTACGGATGGATCACCGGCTTGTGGTAAAAAAAGGGGAGTTATTTTTTCGAACCCGGGGCGGTCGTGACCTTCAAAACGGCTTCAGCCAACTCTTCCAGCCGCTCGGCCGGGAGACCGGCGACCATCTCTTCGTCGGCGATGCCGGAGAATTTGCGTGAACCGTCACACCCGAGAGAGAAGTTCGGTTCGCCGTTCTGATACACATAGGCGGTCGCATCCGAGCAGATCGACTGGATGCCGGCAAACTCAGGGTAGAGCCTTCCGCCAAGCCGGAAAAGCGTAGACTGGGCAAGTTTCAGCATGGCAAACGGATTGGCGAAGATGATCACGACATCCGGAACGAAGGTCGCTTTTTCCAGGGGGGCATAGACCGTAGCGTAAGTCGAAAGCGGCAGAGCAGGAACATTATATACAGTGCGTTTGCTTGCACCAAGCGAACTGTACTTTCCAAGTTTCAGGTAGTGTTCGCCGGAGTCCATCGAGGGACCGATCTCACGCAGACCAAGGACCCAGGCACCCCCGCCGCACTGATGTTTGGCGTCAGGTGCAAAAAAGATCTTTCCTTCCCGTGCGAGGGAGACCATCCGACAATGACGAACGGTCTCTTCGATCTCAGGGATGCCGGCAGGGATCTGCTCAGGAGACGATGCGAGTTTTACCGCGACCGGCGAGCCGGTAAGGTGAAGGGCTTCCTTAAGGGTCGCCGAGATTTTTGCATAATCTGTCATGAGGTAAAATACGTCATTTGATTATTTAATATCGTTCATAGAAGACGCAGTTTCTGCTCGACCTTGTCAAAAAATCCTCTGCCAACATCGACGAAGAGAGCGGGTTGTGAGGATTTTCGGATGAGCAGTCTGGCATTTTCACCGATTTCATACTGATCCTGACCGTCGATCACCAGCAGCGCGGGTTTGACGGAGACAAGGCGGATCTCGACTTCGCTTTTAGAGTTGATCAGGTACGGGCGCGAAGAGAGCATGTAGGGAGCAAGCGGGACTAAAAGCATCGCTTCGATCGTCGAGTCGACGATCGGCCCGCCGGCACTCATCGCATAGGCGGTCGAACCGGTCGGCGTCCCGATGATCAGCCCGTCCGCACGGAACTCATCGATCTGTTTTCCGTTGATGAACACCTCAAACTTGAGGATCTTTGCCGGCCGGGAGGTCACGATGACCGCCTCGTTGAGCGCCGATCCGACGGATCTGCCATTGTATTCTATGGATATCCGCATGCGGGGATCAAGAGGGAGCGGCAGGGAAAGGGAGGAGAGGATCTCTTCAGCTTTGTCCCGTTCGATATCCGTTAAAAACCCGACCTGCCCCTGGTTGATCCCGACGACAGGGACCTGGCGGTCCAGCATCCGGATGGTCCGGAGCACACTGCCGTCACCGCCGAGAACGACGATAAGATCGGCTGAGAAATCCTCCGACAGCGAGACAGGCGTATAGCCGAGTTCGGCGGCAACCGACTGTTCATACACGACTTCGTGACCCAGGTCGCGAAGCATCCAACCGATCGACTGGGCAAGTTCGACCGGCTCTTTATAATCTATCCGGGATACGATACAGATCTTCATTTTGACCTCAGTATCTCTGACACTTTTGCGTGGATCACCGGGTTGGCCGCGAGGAGAGGGCGGCCGGCGCATACATCATCGGGAAACGCAACCGGCGATCCGTCAGGCTGCGTAACAATGCCTCCGGCCTCTTCGCAGATGAACATCCCGGCGGCGGCGTCGGTGATCC
>LSQX01027738.1_pt3 | contig 20500 bp, 22 predicted proteins | sample 654561 | NCBI WGS metagenome assembly LSQX01 (sample SAMN04489861, study PRJNA283612) | anaerobic digester metagenome | isolation source: 4 biogas reactors fed with cattle manure at either 37C or 55C with and... | place: Denmark: Kongens Lyngby | collected 2014 | reverse complement strand
CCAAAATAGCTACATTAGGTGCAACGCAGTGATTTTCCCTTTGTTTATCAGTAATTTTCAATCGACAACTATCCCTATAATTCTTTGAATTTATACTTTTCAAACAGACCATAATTAATTTCTCCCTTTTTACTAATGTTATTGGTATTCCTAATATCGTTCTACTAAGACAAGATTAAATATAAAGAGTGTGCAATATGTGCCCCAGCAAAGCTAGCCCCCACTATTCAGGAATATCAATATGTATATACCTTGGCCGCCCGTTCCCTAAACATTAATTCTACTATGGATCAATTTCCATAATTCCAAATCTTTTACTGATTAAATCTATTGTGATTATATGGTTATCATAAAAAATAGCATTACCCAGCAAGCCATCAGCTTGAATTGATTTGAAATTAAAATTCTCCAATCCAGATGGTTCATAAAAAATCCAGGGCTTTTCTATAGTTAAATCTCCAATCTTCCAATCACTCTCTGATCTAGCTCCTTTAAGTTGTACGACAGACCCCCATGAGGGAATCTCTAGTAATTTCAGATCTTTAGCACTTTTCTCGTTAGTTAGGCTAGTCCAGATCTCTTTAGTCGCAACAATATCAAAGATACTAGAACCAGTATCATAAATTAGAGATAAATTTTTACCACCAATTTTAGACATTAAATATAGCTTATTGTTTTTATATTTCATATTTAAATAGTAACTCTTTTCTTTAATATAATTTGGAACATCATTTTGATTATTAAGTATAGCAAACCTTTCTTCCGAAAAATTTATAATAAGTATCCGATTTTTAAAGAAATCCAGACCAAGGCTTCCAATCAATTTATATTCAGCTACCTTTAATTCCTCTAGGCTACCACCATAGTCCTGTAATAATCCAAAATCCTTATATGTAAATTCATAGTTTGACAATTCCCCATCTATAGATACAATAGAGGGCCTTTTATCTTTCTCTCTTTTTACCCTATAGATCGGTTCTATGTCATAAAAAGAATTCCCATATAAAACTGAGGAAGCCCCCGTATCCAATTGCAAGTAATATTCTTCATCTATTCCATTAAATCTAAAAGGAATCAATATTGCAACTTTATTGTAATATTCCTCTCCAATTTGACTTTCCGCCCATACAAACTCATTCCATTCTATTTCTTGACCGGATCCACTTGTGGGTTCCCTAGTGGGTAATAAAAGCAAAATTAGGATAAATATCGCCACAGCTATAATATACTTTTTCATTGTCATCCCCCTATTACCATAAGCATCAGCATTATAGACTAAACCAAAACAGATATTAAACTTACTACAATAAAGACGTGTTTTATAAAATATGCACCGTTGTTTCTCGAAGTATTTTTTATTTCTTAACTATGAGACAGATTGGTGTATCCGTACTACTATCTAAGAATCCTAAATTATAAATGTTTAATTCTGATATGTGGGCAGTTTTTATACTTGCTGGTCCATATGGCTCTAACCACATGTTCCAAATTTCTATTTCATTTAAATCTTCTAATTGTACCTTTAAGTAGTTAATAAACTGCCTTGTGCTTGATTTTGCAGAAATCCAGTGTAATTCTGCAAAATACTTTTTATCCGAATAATCCTTTGCGTATAAGGCTGAATAATACATATTATTACTAACTTCAATTTTATTTAAATATCCTTCATTAGAACTCTTAACTTCTTGCAGTGGTTTATCACTTGCTAGAAACATGAATATGCTCAATGTTTATCACTCCATTATTAAGAATATAAATCAAAACTCTTTTGCCTTATTTACCAAGCTCATTCCATTCCTTCACTTTAATATTAACATAATATTCCTTTAATGTAATCTAAAAACCAAAAAAAGACGTGGATTTACTCCACGCCGTATATGTCTGTCCATTGTTCATTACCTTTAAAGAGTTACTGCTTATAGATTATTTGCTCTAAACCATATCTAATCTTAGGTAACTCGTTATCAACTACGTTCCATACTATTTTTATATCCACACCAAAATAATTATGAATTAAGATATCTCTTAGCCCAGCCATTTCCTTCCAAGGAATTTCTATATTATTATCTCTAGTTAGTTTTGAGATACTTTTCGTTGCCTCTCCAATAACTTCAAGATTTCTAATTACTGCATCCTGTATTAGGGTAGATTCAAAAAATTCATCTCTACCATTACTGGTATAATCTTCAATGTTGCTTATACATTCTAGAATATGGGTTAAGTATAGTTTATCATCTTTCATATCTCTATCATCTCACTTAACACATTTTCTTTAATATCTTGATGCAAAGAGTCAAAAGTAATTACATCTACTTTTCTATTAAATGTCTCTTCTAAGGAATGTTTAAAACCAATTAGATCGAACAGAGATCTATCACTGTCGAAATCCACCAAAAAGTCTATATCACTATTTGAGTTATCTTCTCTTCTTGCAGTTGAACCAAATAATCGTATTTTGTTAACTCCATACTTTAAGGCAATGGAGGAAACCTCCTCTCTTTTATCATAAATCAAATCTAAAATACTCATATTTTCACCCTCTTTTATTATATCTTATATAAATTATACCCTAATTACATATAAAGATATATCACTTTACTAATTTAAACTAAATGTACTATTATAATCACTGTAAGCTACTAATAATACCAAGGGCTTCATTATAATCATTATCCACCCTCCTCCAGATTTAAGTTCTCATAACTTCTCTATTTATTATTCTTACGATTAACTTCAGATATAATAAATCCGCCCATAATTGCAATTGGGATACTATTTGCAAATGCTTGTGGTTCTAAAAAACTCCCTAGGATACCACCTAAAATTGTTGAGATAACAGCTATAATAGCTCTTCCCATGAATCTCCATCTCCCTTCTACTTCGCTTAAATTTACTGCCACGAACTTGCTTGGCTAGTCTTTTATAAAGAACACTAACTAACTGTACTTTCTAAGTTTCTAGGGATTATTGGAATGAGTCCATACTTACTTGTGAAATAAAGGAAAGAAAATGCTATGGCTGTACCTATTGTCCCATAAATAGCGTCTACAATATCTGTTGTATTCATAAATCCCATGACAGTTTCACAAATAAGATTGCTTGCGATTATCATCAATCCTAGAATTGCAATACGATGAAATCTTACACCAGATATGAGCCAAAAGTGAAGTGCATCCCTACATATTGGTTCATAGCATTGCTTAATAATGATTTAGGTCTGGGTTTCTATAGAGATCCAGATTTTTATAATTTACTCCACCCCATATTCATCTGTCCATTGTCCATGGATGATGCCCATTAATTTGTATTCTCCTCCAACTTCTTCAAATGCTACTTTCAGACTTCTCCAATATATATTGTTATTATCTTGTGAAGTAATAATATAAAATTCTAGATATTCAGCCTCTGGATATTCATCAGATATATTATCTATCATAACTCCGTAGCTTACTACTGCATTTACCCCAATTATGTTTGCCCCTAAAAAATCTTCATCATATATAAATTCATCATAATAATCATTGAAATCCAATAATATCTGGGTTTCTACAGGGGTGCCATAATAATATCCCCAGTCATATTCTGTTGTATCTACAGGTAGATCTGCTACTTCTTGTGGTGTAAATACTTGGTCAAATGTTGAGTTTATGTGGACATAAGGAGTAAACATTAGACCTTTTGTTGGATGAACATAGGCTGATAAAGCAGCCATGTCTTTTGTTTTTATTAATTCCATAACTTCATGCCCTATATCCCAAAGGCTTTGAGCACTAGTAGCGCTATTTGCTGGGTTACCACCATTATTTAACTCTAATTCTAATTCTTCTAGCTGTGAAATTAATTCTGCATTTTCTTCCGTTAAATTATTTACCTGTATATTTAATTCTTCTATTTGTGCATTTAGTGCTTCTATATCTCCATTGTTAGATTCACCAGAATTATCTGCTACAGTACAAGCTGACAAAACAAGTGAAAGTACAAGTATAAAAATCATGAATAAATTTTGTTTGCTTTTCATTATTTGCATCTCCTTTCATATTATGATACTTACCCGCATTATAGCGTTAGTATCATAAGCTAGGAGGGTATTGCATCTTGTAATATACTTTTAATATTCTTGTAATCTTCGAGTCAGCAGATCGGAGCTAGCTCCTGCCAAATCTAATTATAAATTAAGTTCCACAGTAAGTCTTGTAAGGAACACTAGAATCTGGTGGTGTCATATATTCTTCTTTGATATCCTCATAATTAAAAGGGTCTTTTATTGCAGCTACTAAATTATCCAAAACTGTATAATCATGATTATCTACAGCTGCTGCCAATGCCTTTTCCACTTGATGGTTTCTTGGAATTAGTGTTGGGTTATATTTTTTCATATTATCCAGACTGGCTTCTTCTGATCTATTTTGTCTTCTTTGTCGTAAATTCCATTTGCTTTTCCAATCTATAAATTCAGGGTCTTGGAATAATCCAGATTTATCCAGGCTTTCGTATCTATCATCTGTTAAAGCAACAAAAGTATTTGTAAAGTCAGCTTTGTGCTTTTCCATTAGGAATAACAATTCTTCAACCAAGACCTGGTCTTCAGGTTCTTCATTGGAAAGTCCTAATTTTAATCTCATTCCATTTAACCATTCTCTGTTAAATATCTCTTCATATTTATCTAGTTCTATTTTTGCCAATCTTAAAGCTTCATCTTCATTCTCTCCTATTAAAGGTACCAGAGTTTCTGCAAATCTAGCTAAGTTCCATCCACCAATATTTGGTTGATTGCCATATGCATATCTCCCCCTTCTATCAATAGACGAAAATACAGTATTAGGATCATAGGTATTCATAAATGCACAAGGTCCATAATCAATAGTTTCTCCGCTTATGGTCATATTATCAGTATTCATTACTCCATGTATAAATCCAATTAACTGCCAACTAGCAATTAATGCTGCCTGCACCTGAATAACTTCTCTTAGAAGGCCTAAATATATATTTTCTTCATCTGCTACACTTGGAAAATGTCTACCTATTGTGTAATCTGCCAAGGCTTTAAGTTCACCAATATTTCCATATCTTGCTGCATATTCAAATGTTCCTACTCTTATATGGCTCTTAGCTACTCTAGTTAGTATTGCACCTTCTAGTGGGATTTCCCTATATACCTTTTCACCTGTTGTTACTATGGCCAAACTTCTGGATGTTGGTATTTTTAAATTATTTAGGTGATATATTCCTTCACTAATAATATACTCTCTTAACATAGGTCCAAGTGCTGCTCTACCATCTCCTCCTCTAGAGTATGGGGTTTTACCGGCACCTTTTAGCTGAATGTCATACTTTTGTCCACTGGGTGTGATATGCTCTCCTAATAGCATGGCACGACCATCACCTAGCATTGTAAAATGTCCAAATTGGTGACCTGCATAGGCTTGAGCTATTAATTCTTCTACAACCAATCCTCTATTTCCTGCAAATATATCCAAACTTTCTTCTTGTTTTAATCGTTCCACATCTAATCCTAGTTTTAAAGCTAATTCTTCATTTAATATTACAAGTTTAGGGTCTTTCACAGGATTAGGTTTTACTTTTGAATAAAATACTTTTGGCAATGTTATATAGCTATTATCAATATTCCATCCTATATCTCTTAGTTCCATAATTCTCATCTCCTTTATTTTGATCCTAATTAAACCTTAAAAATACAGGCGGTCAAAGACCGCCCCCATGGATTATTTAAATATATCTAGCAAATCTCCATATCCTTCTTTTTCCATATCTTCAATAGGTATAAACTTTAAAGAAACTCCATTTATACAATATCTAAGTCCTCCATCATCCTTTGGCCCATCATTAAAAACATGGCCTAAATGAGAGTCTCCTACTTTACTTTTTACTTCTATTCTTTTCATACCTAAGGAAATATCTTCATTTTCTACAACAGCATTTTTAGCTATAGGTCTTGTAAAACTTGGCCATCCTGAGCCAGAATCAAATTTATCTTCTGATGAAAATAGAGGTTCTCCTGTAACTACATCTACATAAATTCCCTTATCCTTATTTGTTAGTTTATTATATTCATGACTAAATGGTAATTCTGTTCCACAATTTTGTGTTACATCATAAGCATCTTTGCCTAATAAATCTTTTATTTCCTCATCTGAAGGTTTTGTATACAAGAAGTCTGGATTTAATAATAAATCATCATCTCTTTCTATCCCTTCATAAGCTAAGTCCAAGTTAATGTGACAGTAACCACTGGGGTTTTTTGCTAAATAGTCTTGATGGTAATCTTCTGCAACATAATAATTGTCTATAGGTAATACCTCTACTACTAAAGGTTTTTTATATTTTTCTTGCTCTTTTTCCATTAATTTTTCTATAATCTCTAATTGACTTTCTTTTGTATAGAATATTCCTGTTCTATATTGTGTACCTACATCATTTCCCTGTCTGTTTAATACTGTAGGGTCTATTACTTTAAAATAGTATAACAATATATTTGTAAGATCCGTTTCATTTGGATCAAATTTTACTTCAACTGTTTCTGCATGACCAGTATTTCTATATATTACATCTTCATAGCTTGGATTTTCTGTATTACCATTGGCATATCCACTTGAAGCATGGACTACTCCTTTAATTCTCTCCATATATGCTTCTACACCCCAGAAACATCCTCCTGCTAAATATATAGTTTCCACATCTTCTTCGTTATAATCTGTAGATAAACTAGTATTGGGCTCAACTGATAATTCAGCCACTCCAGTTCCTCCTGGATTCCAGCCTCTAAAAACTAATATTCCTATTATAACTATGGCAAACACAATTATATATTTGTAATTCATTTAATCATCTCCTTATAAATTATATATACCCAAAAACGATTTAATGCACTCTTTTTAATGATTTATCTTATCAAATATTAGGTTCAGCAAAGCTAGCCCCTACAATAGCCTTTATAACTATTATAATATTTATGTCCAAACCATTTATTATTGGGTATATATAATATAATGGATTTTTTAATAACACAACTAATAAGGAGAGATTATATATGAGTATTGTAAATTGGCAAGAAGTTTTAGATTTTTGGTTCCATCCTGATAATGTTCCCCTACAGTTTTCTGGTGGAGAAGATTTTGATGAAAAAATAAGAGAAAAGTTTTTAGATACTTGGAAAGCTGGTTCAGAAGGATTGTTAGTACATTGGAGAAAAGACATTAAAGGCAGATTAGCAGAGATTATTGTATTAGATCAATTCTCTAGAAACCTATTTAGAGATGATATTAGGACCTATACTCAAGATAAAATGGCAATAGCCTTGGCTCAAGAAGTGGTCAACCATTCAGATTATGATAAGTTGACAGTTGATGAGAAGAAGTTTGTTTTACTTCCATTTATGCATTCAGAAAGCTTGGAACTACATGATTGGGCTAAGCCCTACTATTTAGCACTTGAAGATGATAATCTTATGCATTTTGAAAATATGCATAGAGCAGTTTTAGAAGAATTTGGACGTTACCCATATCAAAATGCAGATTTGGGTAGAGAATCTACACCAGAAGAATTGAAATCACTAGAAGAAAATAAGGATGGGTATTATAGTGGAAAGTAAGGCTATCTAAAGATAGCCTTTTTCTTTATTTGCCTGAATCACTTATATTAAGCAGGTCTTCAGGATATGTTATCCATATTGTTTGGTCTAGTAAATAATCTATATCATATTTAATCACATATGAATGTAAAACATTTACTAAAACACTTAAGTGAATCATATCCCACCTATACTTTTCAAACCTATCTAGCACAAATTCTTTTTCCTTTCCCCTTAGCTCATCGGAAAAATAACCAAAGATATGCATAAAGGCATTTATAAAAGATCCATTTTTAGGAGGGTTAGCTAGGGCCAATCCTAAATTTTCTTTATATTCTTGTATGATTTCCTCAAATGTTTTTTTATCATGATTAGCTACAATTCTACCTAAAATTTTTAAACCTTCTTGGTTATAAGCCATTAAAAGATACTTATTATCAGAATGAAATTTTACTAATTCACTCATAGAGTTGGATTCTTCTACTTTTTGAAATCTAAAAAATGTATATAGTTTTGTTAAAAAGTGTTCTCTTAGGGCATAATTGGTTAGACGCCCCTCTTCTTCTATGGCTAAATCTGGATACTGCTCCATTACTGCTGCAGCAAATATTCCACTACCCTTTGAAGACCCTGTGAATTTTTCTCTACCATGATATACTTTAACATCTTTTATACCACAGGATGGCGACCTACCTTTTAAAAGAAAGCCATGCACATCTCCTAATGAATCAAATAAATTTTCAGAGTAGTCATTCATCTCTTTTGTATATGTATTCCCTGTTTCTGGCTGATAAAGGTCAATAATATCATTTTCCATTACCAATCTAATAGGTTTTCGTGGAACTCCTAGACCTATTTCTACTTCAGGACAAACTGTACGATAATTTACATAGGGTTTTAATCTTTCAACAAACTTATCATTTATTACATCACCATTATATCTGCAATTATCAAACCCCAAGCATCTACTTACTACTACAGTTGGTTTATTATGATCTTCCATTTGCTCAACCTCCATTTCATATCTCTTAGTTCATTTTATCTTATTTCTCATGAAAGATACAATTTTATTTAAGAAATAATAGATAATTTTTCTATTTCCTATCTTATAATTATATAAAGTATTAAAGGGGGCGACTAGATGAGAAGTAAAAACCAAATTGCTTTTGTTGCTATTTTACTTATTTCCTTAATTTTAACAGGGGTTATAGGTTACAAAATTTTATTAGATCTTAGTGTTCTAGATGCCCTATATATGACCGTAATCACCATTTCAATAGTAGGGTATGCAGAAGTAGGCGTTATGGATACAGAGGCGAAATTGTTTTCTATAATGCTTATATTTGTAAGTATTGGTACTGTAGGTTATTTATTTTCTACAATTATGAGTTATTTTTTAGAAGGAGATTTAAAAACTGCTTGGAGGCGAAGAAAAATGGAGTCAAATATAACTGAATTAAAAGACCATTATATAATCTGTGGGGCAGGAGAAACGGGACAAAATGCAATAAAGCAGTTTAAAAGCTCTAATGTAGATTTTATAGTTATTGATAAAGATGAATCTAAAATACATGATTTGATAGAAGACAATATATATGCAGTCCATGTTGATGCTACTCAAGACTTTGTATTGGACAAAGCCAGAATAAAAAATGCAAAAGGATTAATAACTTCCCTATCTACTGATGCTCAAAATGTTTATACAGTTTTAACAGCTAGGCAAATGAATAAAGACCTTTACATAGTATCAAGAGCCATTGATAAAGGTGCAGCAGGGAAATTAAAAAAGGCCGGTGCAAATAATACTATTTCCCCTAATGAAATAGGAGGTACTAGAATGGCCTCACTTATGTTAAGGCCAAATGTTATTTCCTTCTTAGATATTATTACCAGGGCAGGAGATGTGGTTCTGGATCTTGAAGAAGTAGTTATATACCAAAATTCATCTCTAATTAACAAACAATTAAAAGAAGCTAAAATACCTCAACAAACTGGTTTAATTGTATTGGCTATTAAAAAAGAAAATGTGGAAAAATTATTTTTAAATCCTAGCTCTAGTGAAATATTAGCAGAGGGAGATACTATGATAGTTCTAGGAAGAGAAGAACAAGTAAACCAATTAAAAGAAATAGCTAAAGATACTGGAGAAAAGCATTCATTCATTTGATAAATATAGAGCCTATTGGATAGTCCAACAGGCTCTTTTTTATTATGCTTTTTGTTTTATTTTACCAAAATAAAGTCCTAAGGATAAGAATACTATTCCAAATAATACTTGCATTAATAGCTCATATCTAATGTCACCAAGGGAATTTATTTTAGTTTCATTTATCCTAACAAAATAGTAAGTTGGAAAAAACTTGGCTATAGTTAATACTTTTTCTCCTAAAAACTCTTGTGGAACCATAACTCCTGAAATAAAAGCAGTTCCCAAGCTGGCCACTGTACTTAATCCATTTATCACAAATCTACTGGTTGTTAGATTTGTTATTAAAAATGTAAAGCACAATATGGCAAATGAAAATACATATATATTGATTACATGTTTTGAAAATGGGACTTCAGAAATATATTTTCCCTTTAAAAGAATACTTCCTAATACAAATATAGTAGTAATTAATAAACCTAAAACTACTTGTCCAAGGTACATTTCCTTATTGAAGGAAAGAAATGTCTTAGAAGATATTGCCATTCTATCCTGAATCTTTTTATTGTTAAAATCTGTCATCACAAGGCCTATTACTGCCACATATATAGCAATAATTATATAGCTTGTAAAATTAAAGTAATATTGAAACCAAGTACTAGCACCTGTAGCTCTTGATGCTTCTTCACCCTTTAAAAGTTCCACTTCAACTTCACTATTTAAGGCAGTTCTAACTCCTAAAAGATCAAAGTCTCCATCCTGATATTTTGCATTGGCAAATGCTAAGAATTTATTTAACTCATTTTCAATTTGAATGGATCCCATTTTTCTATCATCTCGAATAATCTCTAGGGATTTTTCCTTGTTTTGTACTAGATTTTGAAAATCTTTTGGGATTATTACAACTGCATCTACAACTTCTAAAAATATTTGATCTTTTATAAAATCTAAATCTAGGTCCATATTAACTATCTTGTTGTGGTCACTTAAATATAAGATTAACTCTTTTGACAAAGGGCTATTACTTTCATCCACAATACCTATATCCAAATTACTTTCCATAAATTCAGTTTCTTTAGAATCTATATTTGCCCCATTTAAAATAGATAAAAATAGAAATATCATTGTATATCCCAGTATAATCCACTTTTGTCTTAAGGCACTTTTTATAAAATATTTAAATACTGTCATATTGACTCCTCCTTAAAAACAGATAGGAAATCGTCATTAATATAATAGAATACACTAGAAGCACAATCATGCCTGGCATTAAGTTTTTTGTGTTTTCTAATAAATTTATTTTATACAGGCTATTTGTTATTATGGCTATAGGATTTAATCTTGATAGCATAGGAGCATTTTTTTCTATTAATACTTTTATACCTGGATTCATAAGCCCTGATAAAAAGGATAAAAACAAGGTTACAATAATAGAAATCATAGTTTTAACTCCAGGGCTTCTTTTGTTAGATGAGCCAATAAATAACCCTAATGAAATTCCAAATATATTTCCTAAAACTATAAATAGTATGCTATAGGCAAAATTTGTAAATAAATTAAGCTTTAATACATATTGTAGAAATAGAAAAAGCAAAACATTGGCTCCCATGTTTATTAAAAGTCCAACTATCATACCTGATATTAATAGAGTAGATTTTTTTATAGGTGTTGTATTTATTCTAGCTCCAAGATTGGATAAATTTGCTTGAGATAAGACTACTGTTTCAATTCCTGCAAAAACTCCATAGGTTGAAACCATTGCAATTAGAGAATAAAAGATTACTAATAGTCCATTGGCTTGTTGAGTTTTACTCTCTAAATAATCCACCTGGAAATCTATGTTTCTTGCAGACTCTCCTAAGGCCATGGTCTGTACAATCTGATCTGATATTCCTTTGATTACAGTTTGATTTAGCCCAGATTTAAGGACAATTATATTTAAATCTTCTTTTATAAAACCATCAATTGTTTCTGATTCTAGGCTACTGGACACTTGCTCTTTATCCAATATAACTATATTTACTACATCTATTTCTTCTAAAATGCCAGCAACTGGGTTAGTCTCTTCTATTCCAATATTAATTGTTTCCAATTCCATATTAGTTATTCCACTAAAGGCTACATAGAAAAACCCAGCCAATATTATTGGGTACATTAGGCCCCAAAAGGTAAAGCTCATATCTCTAAATGTGTTTTTCCCTTGATATATAGCACTTCTAATTAAGTCTTTCATTTATTCTCTCAGCTCCTTCCCTGTAAGCTCTAAGAATACATCATTTAAACTAGGAAGTTGGCTATACAATTTTATATAAATTAAACCTTCTTTGTTTATAAATTCTAGTAAATTAGAAATATTATTAACACCATTTTCAAATTTTATAGTATATTCACTATGGGTTTTTTCTACATCTATTACATGGGAAATCTCTCTTAACTTATCACCTATATCCTCTTCCAAATGTTCAAATTGAACTATTATTTTTTCTCTTGTACTTATCATGGCTTTTAATTGTTCTACAGTTCCAGATACCAAAGATTTTCCCCTATCCATTATTATTATTCTATCGCAAAGCATTTCTGCCTCTTCTAAATAATGAGTAGTATATATAATAGTAGATCCTTCCCTATTTAGTCTTTTAATTCCTTCCAGTATAAAATTTCTACTTTGAGCATCTACTGCCACTGTAGGTTCATCTAAGAAAATCAATTTTGGTTTATGAGATATTCCACAGGCTATATTTAATCTTCTTTTTAACCCACCACTTAATTTTTTAGGAAAAAACTTTTTATATTCCCCTAATCCTACAAATTCAATAGCTTCTTGAACATATTGCTTTCTCAAATTATTATCATCTATATAAAGTCCACAAAAGTAATCTATGTTTTCCCATACAGTTAAATTTTCAAAAACAGCAACTTCTTGAGGAACTACCCCAATTTGCTTTTTTATGCCGTAGGAATTTGGTTTCATTTCCTGACCAAAAACTTGAATGCTTCCCTTATCATATTTAAGCAAGGACAATATACAGTTTATAGCAGTTGTTTTTCCACATCCATTAGGTCCTAAAAGCCCTAATATTTCACCTTCTTTTACTTCCATATTAAAATGATCTAAGGCTATAACTTCTTTGTATCTTTTAACTAAATTCTCTGCTTTTACTACCATTTCATCACTCCTTCCTCTTAAGCTTATTTTATCAAGTGGATAAATTCTTTAGTAGTGTATAGGGTCACTATCTAATATGACAAATGTCATATTATATTGTAATATTCCTTTTTTATATATATAATAAAAACAATAAGGCTCAAGGAGATCCATATGAGAAAATTTATAGAGAAATCCATAATTGCATCATTATCCTTATACTCCACTTATAAATTTGTAGATGGATTAGATTTTGTTGTTTTTTTCTTAATGGCCATTCTTATATCTGTTTGCCTAGATTTAATTTCTAATAAAAAATATAGATCTTTATTTTATATTTTATTTCTTTTATTGGTTTTTTATAATAAGGCTTTCTTATTTTATCTTCCTCTTATATTTTATAATTTATATATAGACTTTAAGTATTATAGCTTGTTTTCACTGGTCCTCCTATTGTTGGATTTTTCTCCCATAATTTTAATTATCCTATTCTTATCCCTATACTTTTCACATTCAACAAATGCAATAGAAAATATAGTATCTGAATATAGGGCTATGAGGGATAATTTAAAGGAAGATACATTAATGCTTAAAAAATATAACGAGCAATTAACCCTTGATAGAGAAAAGAATATTCACATAGCTATACTTACAGAAAGAAACCGGATAGCTAGAGAAATCCACGATTCCATAGGCCATGCAATTAGCAGTTCCATTTTGCAAGTAAAAGCAATTAAAATAATGGGAAATCCTAATTTACATGAGCCACTGGATCAACTACAAGATACCTTAAACAATGGAATGGATGATATTAGAAAAAGCCTTCAAGGACTTAGAGATGAATCCTTCCACTTAAAGAGTAGAATTGAACTGCTAATAGATGAAATACCTCAAATGGATGTAGAACTTATATATAAATTAGATGAGGATATAGATTATAATTTAAAGTTTGATATACTTTCCATGGTTAAGGAAGCTATTACAAATACTCTAAAGCATTCCAATGCAAATCACATAAAAATAAGCCTGATCTCTCAACCAAAGTTCTATACTCTCATTATGGAAGACAACGGAAGTGAACATCCAGATCTTTATGGGAAAGGAATCGGTCTTGATTATATAAGAGAAACTGCAAATAAATATAATGGATTGTTTAATTACAAATATGATAATGGGTTTAAAATACATATAACCCTGATGAAAGGAAATTAAAATGAATGTTATAATAGTTGATGATGATTATCTAGTTGTAAATTCCCTAAAGACCATAGTGGAATCTAGTGGAATAAATGTACTAGGCATAGGTTATAGTGGTTCAGATGCCATAGAACTATTCTCAAATCATAAACCTGATGTAGTTCTTATGGATATCAGAATGAAAGATATGACAGGAATAGAAGCTACGAGACAAATACTTAAATTAGATCCAGAAGCGAAAATTCTCCTAATTACAACCTTCCAAGATGATGAATATATTAGAGAAGCCTTATCTCTTGGATGTAAAGGCTATATACTAAAGCAAAACATAGATAGTATAATCCCTTCTATTAATGCTGTTTTTTCAGGAAATATGGTTTTTGATAGTCAAATAGTAGATTCTATAAAAAAATATAGAGAGAAGGATATAGAAGGAGAATTATCTCCCCGAGAAATGGATATTTTAAAATTAGTTGCAGATGGTAAGAATAATAAAGAAATTGCAAGCTGTCTCTACTTAAGTGAAGGCACAATCAGAAATTATATTTCTACTATGCTAGATAAACTTCACCTTCGTGATAGAACACAACTTGCAATTTATTATTATAAATCTAAATTTGGTGTAGAGGATTGATTAAGATGAATAATCTGCTTCTTCAATTTCTACGTATTTCCATCTACCTCTTCTAAATACTACTATACTAAGCAGTCCAGATATTACTGTTGAAACACTTATACCTATCCAAACCCCTGTAGAGCCCATACCAAAAACTAATGCCAGTAAGTAACAAAGACTGACTCTTATCAAAAGCCATGATACAAAAGTTACTAAGAAAGGATACTTTGTATATCCTGCTCCTTGCATAGTCCTAGATAGGGATATTGTTACTGCATGTAATGGTTCTGACAGTCCTATTATAATTAAAAAAGACTTTCCTATTCTCAATACTTCTGGATTCATTTCGTCTAAGAAAAATTTTATAAAAGGAGTGGAAAATATTACAAATATTAAGGCTAAGGTTCCCATTAAAATTGCACCTAGTAATGCACAAACTTTAGCAGTTTTATTTGCACGCTCTAGTTTATCTGCTCCTATGTTCATACCTGATAATGTAGCCGCTGCAGTACCTATAGCAAGCCCAGGCATAAGAGCATATTGGTTTAGATTGGTTCCTATTACATATGCTGGGACAGCTGCTTCTGCCTGTAAAGTTCTGGCCAATATTGCAAATATTAAAAATCTACTTATATTTCTTGATAAGCCTTGTAATGCTGATGGAAGCCCAATTTTTAAAATCTGCCTTCCAACTTCCCATTTTGGTTTAATCATATCTATAAGATCCACTTTTACAATAAATCTGCCACTCATTAGCGCGGCCCAACCTAGAATTGCCCCTATTAATCTAGCTACTAAGGTTCCCATAGCAGCTCCTCCAACTCCCATCTCTGGGAATATCCATAATCCATAAATAAATACAAAATTGCCTAATACGTTCATTCCATTCATAATAATATCTATAATTAAGGGTGTCTTTGTATCTCCTGCTCCTTGAAAAATAGATTTAGCCATGAAATTAAGAAGGAAAAATGGTATTGAAACAAAAAATATAGCCATATATTCTTTCGCTAAAATTAATACATTATCATTTACTCCTAATAGGTGTAAAATCCATTCATTGGTCAATAATCCAAGGGGTATCATAAATGCTGATGCAACTATACTTAGAAAAAATGCCTGCCCTGCACTTTTAGACACACTTTTATGGTCATTCATTCCAGTAAATCTAGATATCATTGCTATGGTTCCTGTGGATATTGCCATAACTAAAACCATTATTAGCATAATAATATTTCTACCGGTCCCAACTGCAGATATGGCATCTACACCCAGCGAACCCACCATCTTTATATCGATTGTACCAATGGACACTTGAAGCAAAGACTGTATAATTATTGGCCAGGCCAAATATATGACATTGTAATATATATTTTCATTATTTAAAAGAAAATCCCTTCTCTTATTAGACTTTTCAATCATAAAATCACATCCTAAAGATGATTATAACATTTTTAGAAATAATTATCTAGGGAGGCGAAAGACTTTTTAAGAAGTGGTTTTACTTTTATTAATCTTATATAGGGTTTTGATTATATTTACAGTTACTAAGAATAGTGGGGTCCCTATAAATGCTCCTAATATACCAAATAGCTTTATACTTACAATTACTATTACAATAACTGCCAGTGGATGTAGCTTCAATTTATCTCCCATGATTTTTGGAGTAATAAAACTACCTTCTAATTGCTGCACAATTATTGCAGCTATGACTATTTTTATAGCTAGACCGAAGTCTATTGTAAGCGCTATAAGCAAGGCAGGTAAAACTCCAAGGAATGGTCCAATTAATGGAATTACTGAGGTTAAAAGGGAGAACAGGGCCATTAAAAGAGCATTTGGCATGCCTATAATCAAATAAGCAATAAACATTAGTACACCAATTACAGATGCCACTAATAATTGGCCATTTATATAAGTTGATAATATTACATCTATTTTATTAGCTAGTTTTTCTAATTCACCTTTATGTTTTTTTGGTATCTTTGAAAACAACTTTTCTTTAAACATTTTATCATCTTTTAAAAGGTAAAAAAGTATAAATGGGGTTAATATAAATTGAGTTACTATATCCCCCACACTGGAAAATATTCCCAATGCGTTTGACCCTATCCCACTTAGAAATTCTTTAATATTATTGTTAATCCTTTCAAAAATATTTAAATCTGGCAATATTTCTTGAAATTTTCCATTTAAGTAATCCTTATATTGGGTTAATTGATCCTTATTTTTTACAAAAGCATCTTCAAATTGATCTTTAACAACTGCTCCACCATAAATAAATAGTATTACTACCAATGCTAATACTAGTATAATAGAAATTAATGCAGCTAGGGAATCCTTTCCTATCCATTTAAACAATAACCTTTTTATAGGTCTTAAAGCATAATAAAGAAAGCCTCCAATAATAATAGGTGCTATTAGCATTCCTATTACTTGTAATATTGGTAATATAAAAGGTTGTATTTTTATAAATAAAAACAATATTGCCATTACTAACAAAACTTGTACTAAAATCTTCATTTTCCTGTCATTCAAACTAACCACTCCTCTTGATTGCATTTCTTAAGTAAGTTATACCCTTTTTTATGATTTATATTTACTCTCTTAAAATCTACAAAATAATATCTCTATTTTCTACTTTTATGGTATGATATTGAGTAATAATCAAAATAATATTAAGGATTGATGTTTATGGATAATGGACTATTATTTCAAGGTTTTGAATGGTATCTTCCTGATGATGGAAATTATTATAAGGATATGTTATTAAAATTAGATGACTTATCTGCTATAGGTGTAACATCTATTTGGCTTCCTCCTGTGTGTAAAGCTACAGGAACTAATGATACAGGGTATGGCATTTATGACCTTTTTGATTTAGGTGAATTTGATCAAAAAGGTTCTATTCGAACTAAATATGGTACAAAAGATCAGTTGAAAACCTTAATCAAAGAAATTCACAATCGAGGAATGAGAGTATATGCAGATGTGGTTTTAAATCATAAGGCAGGAGCTGATAGAGCAGAAAAATTTATGGCTATTATGGTAGACCAAGAAAACAGAAATAAAACTATTGGTGAGCCTATAGAAATTGAAGGTTGGACTGGCTTTGATTTCCCTGGAAGAAAGGATAAATACTCAGATTTTAAATGGTCCTATTATCATTTTAATGGTGTGGATTTTGATAATTTGACTGGCACTAAAGCTATTTATAAAATTATTGGAGAAAATAAAGGCTGGAATTTAGGCGTTAGTTGGGAAAAGGGAAATTATGACTATTTAATGTTTGCTGATTTGGACCTAGCTCACCCTGATGTGAAAGAGGAATTAAAAAAATGGTCTCTCTGGTTTATAGATGAATTAAGTTTAGATGGATTTAGACTAGACGCACTAAAACATATGGATGAAGAATTTATAAATGAATTAGTAACACATGTAGGAGAAAATAAAGACAACTTTAACTTTATAGGTGAATATTGGTCCAATGATTTTGAAGAGAACAAAAAATATCTAGAAAACACAAATCATAATGTAGATTTATTAGACGTACCACTTCATTTTAATTTATACTACGCTTCCCTAGGAGGAAATGGATTTGATTTAAGACAGATATTTGATAATACATTGGTACAATCTAATCCATTACAAGCTGTGACTTTTGTAGACAACCATGATTCCCAAATTGGAGAATCATTACAATCTAATATAAAACCCTGGTTCAAGGAAATTGCATATGGTTTAATACTTCTTAGACGGGATGGATATCCGTGTGTTTTTTATGGTGACTATTATGGCACTGGCGGAGACAACCCTCAACCAGGATTTAAAGAAAGTATAGATAGATTGGCAAAAATCAGAGGAAATTTTGCCTATGGAGATCAAGATGATTACTTCCACTCTTCTGATTTAATAGGTTGGGTAAGGCATGGAGTGGAAGAACATCCTAATAAGTGCGCTATTGTAATTTCAACAGGAGATATGAATACTTTGAGAATGTTTGTAGGTGTAGAAGAAGTTGGTAAAGTATATGCTGATTATACTACTAATAATGAGGCCAAGGTAACTATTGACGAAGAGGGTTATGGAGATTTTATGGTAGGCCCAGGTAGTATATCTGTATGGGTAGAAGATGGAATAGAAATCTAGTTAGGAGATGATAATTTGTCTGATTTAGAAACTCTTAGAAAAAGGGTAGATCAATGTGATCTAGAAATAGTCCAAGCACTTGAAAAGAGATTTAATATAGTAAAAGAAATTGTTCAATATAAGCAAGAAAATAATTTAGAAATATATCAACCTAGCAGAGAAGTAGAAGTATTAGAAAAGGTTCAATCTTACCTTAGTAAAGATGAATTTAGTGAAGAACTAAAAGAAATATATATTAAGATTATGGAAATGAGTAAAGAAATACAAGAAACCCAAAAAAATTCCTACTAGATATCTAGTAGGAATTTTCCATAATCTATAGTGTTATTATTTCATAACCATCGTTTATGTAATCAAACATTGCAGGATGGCCCAATGCATTTCCTTTAATTGGTATACCAGATTTTTCATTGTACTCTAATACACCCATTTGAGATGAACAAGCTTTACATATACTGTCAAACAATCCTAACTCTCTAGCTTTTAGATACAGTGTATTTTCTTCTTCATCTAGTAGTTGGATTAATTTTACAGCTTCACCTTCCATAATGATTTTTGTTTCTACACCTTTCTCATGCAAGTCTATTGCATTAATCAATACATGAACAAAGCACATTTTGTCTCCCTTAAATGGGAAAAAAGCAATCTTTCTCAATATTATCTCTCCTAATATTTATTTTACCTTCAATTATATGTATACCCTTAATCCTTTTAATTAATCTAATAAAAAATATAAGGACAGGGCCAGCGAAGCTAGCCCCTACAATATGATATCTACCTTGTTCCACCGCCGCTTCCGCCTCCTGAGAAGCCTCCACCGCCACCCATACTGGTGCTTCCTCCAGACCCACTACTTCTAGCAGCCTGAGCTTTAGTATGAGAGATATTGCTGGCTAAATGGCTTGTAAGGTATATTGTATTTCCTCTATAAACTGTTTCTTGAGTATAATTTGGATATAGTTTTTCAAATTGTTTTACTACAACTGCAGTTAATCCTAAAAACCCTGCCCATATCATAATGTTATCCCAGATTCTTACATTTACTGCCTCATGTTCATTTAATAGTGAGAAATCATTAAGATAATTTATATATTTATATATATTCTCTTCCACTTTTTTCCCTGCTGCTGTTAACTGATAGTCAGGAAATGTAAAAAACAATACTTTCTTTTCAGTTACTTCTAAATATCCTAAATTTTCAAGTCTTTTTTTGCTGTATTCATTTACAGCTTTTTCCCATCTATCTATTTTTGTATAATTTGATCTAGCCCATTTAGTAAATTCCTTTTCTTCTAAGATCTCATTAGACCCAGCTGCTGTTAGCATCATTTGGAATAATTCATTTTCTAATATATGGTCTAATTGACTAGTATTTAAAAACTTTAGGTTAGTAGAGTCTTTTTTAAATACCCAACCTACTTCTTCTTCTACAGCAATAATTCTATCTTCGTTTATCCATTTTAATATAAATCCTGTAAGAAGATTTTCAAAATTAGCTGTACCCATCATATATGGAATATAATAGATATCTAAAAAATTCCCTTCATAGGGATAATCCCTATAATATTCTTCTTTAAAATGCCTAGTAAATTTATTAGGAGATTTGTTTGTAGATTTTGAGGTTTTACCCATTACAAATACCACTATAAAAAATATTAA
>LSQX01135382.1_pt2 | contig 20502 bp, 14 predicted proteins | sample 654561 | NCBI WGS metagenome assembly LSQX01 (sample SAMN04489861, study PRJNA283612) | anaerobic digester metagenome | isolation source: 4 biogas reactors fed with cattle manure at either 37C or 55C with and... | place: Denmark: Kongens Lyngby | collected 2014 | reverse complement strand
GGGCACCTAGTTGTCGCGGTCAAGCGGGACCCATCCTCCGTGCGGCGCGTCGGCGACGCGCTTGTTGACGGTACCGCTGCCGAGTTCAAGACACCCGCACACGGGGCGACCAGCAGCACTCTCCGAAACCGGGCCAATGAGGCGAAGCGTCGCGGCGGACAAGCGCGCATGATCATCTTCGATCTGCGGGTCTGCGGGATGAGCGGTGACGAGGCCGAGCGCGGCATTGCTAGAATTCTGGGGGCGTACGGTGACTATTTCGACGTTGTTCGGGTTGTCGGCAACTCTTTCGACATTGAGCGGAGGCCCTGACATGGACGACTACAACCTGCTGGTGCGTGGTGCGCCAACGAGCGACATTGTTCGAGCACTCGCCGAATCCTTGGGCTCACCGGACCACATCAACGGAAGAATCGCCTTCCAGGTTGTCGGGCAGACCGCGATTTTGTTCGAGGATGCCGACTATGAGGACGACGTGGTGGGCCCCCTGAGCACCTATCCGATTTCCATTGCCATCGTCACGGGCACCAACGCGGAGATGGAAGCAAGCATTCTCCATGCGCAGAAGGCGCTGGCCGGATTCGAGACCCTGGCCCTCCGCAACCTCAGCACCAAGTTGCCGACCAAGGCGACGGCGGCTGCCTGAGCCGAAGAGATAAGGCCTCTGAGCCACTCAGACCGCCGCCGCGCATGATCCTTAGCTCGGCTTCGGCGCCCCCGGGCGGGCGTACCGAATCCAGGTGATCGCAATGCACATGACCGCCCAGATGGCACCGATGAGATAGAACGTCCACGGGCTCATCAGCGTGAGGCCGATGCCGAAGAGGAACGGACCGAACGCCGCGATCGCGGCAGTCCAGCCGATGACGCCGCCGGCTTGGCGTGGTTCGAAGATCATCGGCATCTGTTTGAACGTCGAGGCGTTGCCGATGCCCGAGAACAGGAAGATCGCGAGCATGCCCCAGAGGAAGCCGGTGAACTGACCCTGCAGCGCCTCGGCACCAGCCGCCGGATCCGGACGGAGGAAGAACATCGTCACGATGATCGACACCAACAGCCCGATGCCGGAGATCAGCGTCCAGATCGCACCGCCCATGCGGTCGGTCAGGGGCGAGAACACCACGCGGGCACCAGCGCCGACGAGGGCACCGAGGAACACGTAGCTCACCGGGTCGGGGACGGCATAGCCGGCGACCAGCACCGTCGCCGTGGCACCGACACCCTCGACGATCTCCGGGTTGCCGGCGCCATAGAGGTTCTTCATCAGCAGGCCGAACTGCGCGGACAGCCCGGAGAAGGTGCCGAACGTCATGATGTACAGGAGCGTCATCAGCCAGGTGTCGACATTGCCGAAGATGTCGAACTGCTGCTTGATGTTGGCCTTGATCGGCACGGACTTCAGCATCGTCCAGGCGAGAATCATGGCCAGGATCGCGAAGGGCACATAGAAGAAGCCGGCGTTCTGATACCAGACCTCTTCAGGCGGCTGACCGGGCAGCCCGACCATCGACTGCGACGAACCGAGGAAGCCGATCATGCCGAAGCCGATCAGCCACGGTGTGGCGAGCTGCACCAGCGAGACACCGAAGTTGCCCACCCCGGCCTGGATGCCCAGTGCGGTGCCGGACTTCGACTTCGGGAAGAAATAGGACGTCGACGGCATGAAGCCGGAGAACGCGCCACCACCGATGCCGGCCATGAACGCGAGGAGCAACAACTGCCAGTACGGTGTGTTCGAGTTCTGGACGGCCACGCCCCACCCGATGAGCGGGATCAGCAGCAGACCGGAGGTGACCGCAACCATCTTGCGCGTCCCCATGATCGGCGGGAGCACCATCCAGACCAGCCGCAACAGGCCGCCGGCCAGGCCGGGCATCGAGGTCAGCCAATAGAGCTGGTTGTTGGTGAGATCGAAGCCCAGGTTGGTGAGCTTCGGCGCGATCGCAGAGGGCAGGAACCAGGCGACGAAACACAGCGTGAGCGAGAACGTCGTGATGGCGAGAGTGCGATTGGCCAGGGACTTGTCCCACTTGGCCGGATCGTTCGCGTCCCAGTCGGTCAACCATTCCTTCGACCGAGCGGGTGTTGTTTCGGTGCTCATGCCTTGACCTCCTCAGGCTCGGGCGATTCGAAATGATCAGCCAGTTCCGGCGAACTGGTGTGGAGCATGCGGACCACGGTCAGGTGCATCCAGATCGCACAGATGGCGGTGAGCAGGAACAGCACGAAGAAGGTGCTGGTCGGGAAGCCGGTCCATTCCTTCGTGTACGCGAACAGCGGCGGCAGGAAGAACCCGCCCAGCCCACCGAGCATGCCGACCAGGCCACCGACGGGGCCGACGAGGCCCGGGAAATATTCCGGGATGTGCTTGTAGACGGCGGCCTTGCCGATGCCCATCGCACAGCCCAACAGGAAGACGAGAATCACGAACGGCACGAGCCCGATCGCATAGCCGAGGTGCTCGGTCGCGCGCCCGTCCGCGTGATTGATGACGATGTGCCCGTTGGGCATCATCAGGACACCGGTGGTGGCGAGCATCACCGCGAAGGTGAGGTACATCCCCCGGCGGGCACCGAACCGGTCCGCCAGCCAGCCCCCCACCGGGCGCAGCAGCGACGCCGGGAAGATGAAGGTTGCGGTGAGCAGACCGGCGAGGGTCAGGCTCACGTCGAAGTTGTCCATGTAGTACTTCGGCAGCCAGGCCGACAGCGCCACATAGGCCCCGAACACAGCCACGTAATAGAGGGAGAACCGCCACACCCGAACCTGCTTGAGTGGGGCGAGCATCTCCGTCAGCGACTTGTTCGCGCCCGCCTTGCGGTCCTGGGCCGGCGTACCCACGAGAATCGCGACGAACAACACCAGCAACAGGACGGTGTAGATGACCGGGATGAACCGCCACCCGCCGGGGATGAAGCCGAACACCATCGTGCCGGCCGTCGCCGCGATCACCGGCGGTCCGATGAACTTGGTCACCGACGCGCCCACGTTGCCCGCGCCGAAGACGCCGAGCGCCAAACCCTGCCTTCGGCTGGAGAACCACGCCGAGTTCCAGGCGACACCCACGGAGAACGAGTTGCCCGCGAAGCCGACGAGGAACGCCAGCACCAGCAGCATCGGATAGTTCTGGGCAAACGACACCGCGAGCGAGGCGACTGCTGAGCCGGCCAGGATGAACAACATCACCGACCGGCCGCCGATCCGGTCGGCCAACATGCCGGCGGGCAGACGCCACATCGATCCGTTCAGGATCGCCACGGCCGAGATCCAGGACAACTGGACGTCGCTGAGTCCGAACTCCTCCTGGATCGGTTTGCCCAGGATGCCGAACATCAGCCAGACCGCGAACATGACGGTGAACGCGATGCTGCTCAGCGCGAGCACGCGGCCAGCGCCCTTGGCTTCTGGAGTAGTGGTAGTGGGTTCTTCAGTGACGCTGGACATGCTCATCCTGCTCGATGCTTTGGGGTGGGCTATCGGATCGTGCCGATCAACTGCGGGTACGCCTCCGCTCGCGATCGGGCGTGCCGATCGGTTCCCAGCCCCGACGTCCGCCGGAGCTTCCGCTGGGCCGCCCCTTGTCGGCGGAGCGATAGACGACATAGGGCCGGAACACATAGCCCAAGGGCGCGCTGAACGCGTGGATGAGGCGCGTGAACGGCCAGATCGCGAACAGGATCATCCCGACGAGATTGTGAATCTTGAACAGGGTCGTGGCTTGTGCCATGGCCCCGATCGCCGGTTGCAGCACGAACAGCGACCGGAACCAGATCGACACGGTCTCGCGGTAGTTGTGTTCCGCCTCCCCAGCGGGGGTGATCGTGCCGAAGAAGGTGGCCAGCAGCCCCATGACGATGGCGCCGACGAGGAAGATGTACATGAACTTGTCGTTCGCCGTCGTCGCCTGGAACACCGGCCCCGTGGTCCGGCGCCGGATGACCAACAGGGTGACGCCGATGAGCGTGCAGATGCCGGCCAGCGCACCGAGGCTCAGTGCCATCAGGTGATAGGTGTGCTGGCTGATGCCGATGGCATCGGTCCAGCGCTTGGGGATCAGCAGGCCCATCGCATGACCGACGACGACCACGAGGACGCCGAAGTGGAACAGCGGTGACGCGATGCGGAGCCATCGCCCCTCGTACAGCTGTGACGACCGCGTCGTCCAGCCGAACTGGTCATAGCGCCAGCGCCAGATCGTGCCGCCGATGAGCATCGCGATCGTCACATAGGGCAGCACACCCCAGAGGATGATGTCCAGGGCCCCGTATTCGGTAGTCATCACAGCTCCTGCTGATTGAGGATGGGCAGGCGTACGCCATGGGGAACAGACGACGGCGCCGCAGCTGATCCGGCACCACTCATCGAATAGGGCGCGAGGGCAATGTCGACCGGACCGCCGATCCCGACCGTCTCGGTCGGCGGTTGCCAGCCGGACATGCGGGCGACCGACAACCGATCCGTCGGCGACTCCCCCGGCAGCGTCGCGCAGATCGCGGCGAGGACACCCTCGTGCGGCAGCTCGTCGTCGTGGAGGGCGAACCGCAACAGCTCGAGTGCCGGGCGCGAGGCGACGAGCAGCTCTCGCCCTCGCTCGGGGTCATGCACGGCAAATTCCAGGACCATCGGCAGATAGTCGGGCAGTTCACCGTCGAGATCGACCCAGAGACCGGAGTCGCGGTACGCCTGCTTGTAGCGCAGCAACGACTCCCCCCGCCGACGGGTATCGCCGTCGATCCAGAAGGTCAGATTGAGTGCATGCCGCCGCGAATAGTCGAACTCCTGCGCGTGGGCCGACTGGATGTCGGTGAGGTTTCCGCGCAGGTGGGCCAGCAGCGGAGCGAACGCCTCCCCCACCCCGGCCCGCGCCACCGATTCTGCAATCAGGTCGAGTCGGTCGACGAGCTCCTCATTCGGGTACGCCAGCACCAGCGCCGCGGCCGCGTACACGGCCCTCGCCTGCTCCGGCGAGACGCGCGGGCTCTTCACGGACTGATCGACGGAGCGCTTCCGCCCTGGCCACCTCATGACTCACCCCGGCCGATCGGTGAGCCCTGACCGTCCCAGTTGAGGAGGTTCACCCGGTCGGACAGTTGCTCGTCGCCCGTTGCGGACGTGGTGGTCTGGCGTTCCTTGAGCGCCAGGAAGTTCTCGATCGCGACCGGGACCGGCCGGCCGGAGGATTCGCCGAACGGGCCGGATTCATACATGCCCGCGCCGCCGTCATAGTCCAGCGAGCACCCCAATTCCTCCAGGTCATGGGCCTGTTCCCAGTGCGCCTTGGGGATGACATAGCGCTCGTTGTATTTCGCGATCGCCAGCAGCCGGTAGAGCCGACGGATCTCATCACCGGTCATCCCGACCGCTTCCGCGATCGACTCATCGGCACCGGTGTCGAGGGTGACCCCGCGCATATAGGAACGCATCGCCGCGAGCACACGCAGCACCCGGTCGATCTCCCCCACATCACCGGCGGTGAACAGCTCGGCGAGATATTCCGACGGGATCCGCAGTGCTTCGAGCGCGCCGAAGAGCACGCCCGAATCCTCGGCGTCGTGCCCCTGCCGGGACAGCATGTCGACGACCGGGGAGAGCGGCGGGATGTACCAGACCATCGGCATCGTCCGATATTCCGGATGCAGCGGCAGGGCGATCTTGAATTCCTTGGCCAGCGCATAGACGGGCGAACGCCGGGCCGCCTCCAGCCAGTCGTCCGGGATCCCGGCCCGACGGGCCTCCGCGATCACCGCGGGATCGTTCGGGTCGAGCATCAGGTCGAGCTGCGACCGATAGAGATCCTGCGGGTTCTCCACCGAGGCCGCTGCCGTGACCGCGTCGGCGTCATAGAGGATCACGCCGATATAGCGCAGCCGACCCACGCAGGTCTCCGCGCAGACGGTCGGCAGCCCGACCTCCAGCCGCGGATAGCAGAACGTGCACTTCTCGGCCTTGCCGGTGCGGTGGTTGAAATAGATCTTCTTGTAGGGGCAGCCGGTCACGCACTGGCGCCAGCCGCGGCAGCGGTCCTGGTCGACGAGCACGATGCCGTCCTCGGAGCGCTTGTAGATCGCGCCCGACGGGCACGATGCCATGCACGACGGGTTGAGGCAGTGCTCGCAGATGCGCGGCACATAGAACATGAACGTCTGCTCGTACGCGTACTTGATCTCGAGGTTCGCCTCGTCGCGCAGCTTGGCGACGATCGGGTCCTCCTGGCCGTGCTGGGGCATGCCGCCGAGGTCGTCGTCCCAGTTGGCCGACCACTCGATCTTCATGTCCTTGCCGGTGATCAGCGACTTCGGGCGGGCGACCGGGAAGTCGTCGCCGAGCGGGGCCTCGATGAGGTTCGCATAGTCATAGGTCCACGGCTGGTAGTAGTCGTCCAGCTCCGGCTGGACCGGTGACGCGAAGATGCCGAACAGCTTCGACAACCGGCCACCGGACTTGAGCTGCAGGCGACCGCGGCGGTTGAGTGTCCAGCCGCCCTTCCACTTCTCCTGGTCCTCATAGCGCCGCGGATAGCCCTGACCCGGGCGGGTCTCGACGTTGTTGAACCAGACATATTCGGTGCCCGCCCGGTTGGTCCACGCCTGCTTGCAGGTGACCGAGCAGGTGTGGCAACCGATGCACTTGTCGAGGTTCATGACCATCGCGGCCTGACACATGATGCGCATCAGTACTGCACCTCCTGGGAGCGCTTGCGGATCACCGACACGATGTCGCGCTGGACACCGGTCGGGCCGAGATAGTTGAAGGCGTACGCCTGGTGGGCGTACCCACCGATCAGGTGCGTGGGTTTCAGCAGGATCCTGGTCACCGAGTTGTGGATGCCGCCCCGACGCCCGGTGGCCTCCGACTTCGGGGTGTCGACGATTCGTTCCTGCGCGTGCGGGACGAACACGATCCCGTCCGGCAGGCGGTGGGTGATGATCGCGCGGGCGACGAACACGCCGTTGGCGTTGACCAGCTCGACCCAGTCGTTGTCCTTGACATCGATGGCGGCGGCGTCCGCCGGGCTCAGCCAGCAGGCCGGCCCGCCCCGGCTCAGCGACAACATGAACAGGTTGTCCTGATATTCGGAGTGGATCGACCACTTGTTGTGGACGGTCAGGTAACGGACGGCGACCTCGCGTCCCCCCGTCACGCCGGTGACGTCGCCGAGCTCGGGTTCGCCGTACATCCGCGTCATGTTGAGCGGGGGACGATAGATCGGCAGCTGCTCACCGGAGTCGATCATCCAGTCGTGGTCCAGGAAGAAGTGCATCCGGCCCGACAGGGTGTGCCAGGGCTTCAACCGCTCGGTGTTGATCGTGAACGCCGTATATCTGCGGCCACCGGTCTCCGACCCCGACCACTCCGGCGAGGTGATCACCGGTTGCGGCGCGTTCTGCGTCTCGACGAACGTGATCCGGCGCTCCTCCGAACCCTCGGACAGATCGGCGAGCTGACGGCCCGTCATCCTCTCCAGCGTCCGGAAGCCCTGGGTGGCGAGCTCCCCGTTGGTGGTGCCGGAGAACATCAGGATCGCCTCGGCGAACCGTTCGTCGGTGTTGATCACCGGCCGGCCGGCGGCAGTCCCCCGGTCGAACACGCCGTGCAGCCTGCCCAACTGGTTGACCTGGTGGGTGACGTCATAGGTGATGTTCTTGATCGTGAACCCGAGCCGATCGGCCAGCGGGCCGACCGAGAGGAGCTTGTCCGCGATCGCGGTGTAGTCCCGTTCCACGACCATCAGGTTCGGCATGTTCCTGCCGGGTCTCGCCGGGAGCTGGGTGCCCTTCCAGTCATAGACGTGACCGCCGGGCTGGGCGATCTGCCCGGGGGTGTCGTGCTGGAGCGGGACCGCCACCAGGTCGGACCGGGTGCCCAGGTGGGTCCTGGCATACAGGGCGATCCGCTCCGACAACAGACGGAACATCTCGAAGTCCGACTTCGACTCCCAGGGCGGGGTGATCGCCGGGGTGAACGCGTGCACATAGGGGTGCATGTCGGTGCTGGAGAGGTCGTACTTCTCGTACCACGTCGCGGCGGGGAACACGATGTCCGACAGGAGCGTGGTCGACGTCATGCGGAAGTCCGCGGAGACCAGCAGATCGAGCTTGCCCTCCGGTGCCTCGTCGTGCCACTCGATCTCCGTGGGCCGGAGATCCGCCCCGTGCTGGTTCTCCATCAAGTTGTTGTGCGTGCCGAGCAGGTGCTTCAGGAAGTATTCGTTGCCCTTGGCCGACGATCCGAACAGGTTCGAGCGCCACAGGATCAGGTTGCGCGGCCAGTTGCGTTCGGCGTCGATGTCCTCGATCGCAGACCGGAGCCGGCCTTCCTTGAGTTCGTTCGCAATCCACTCCCCGACCGACTCCGCCTCTCCCGCCTCGACCGCGGCCTTGGCCTCGTCGGCGAGATCCAGCGGGTTGCGATCGAACTGGGGATAGAACGGCATCCAGCCGAGACGGTTGGACTTCACCAGGGCGTCCGCGGCGTGGGTTCCGTCGAGCGAACCGGTCGACAGCGGCGAGGTCAGCGCGTCGGCGGAATAGCCGTCGGTGCGCCACTGGTCGGTGTGCATGTACCAATAACCGGTGCCGATCATCGTCCGCGGCGGCCGTGACCAGTCGAGGGCGTTGGCAAGGTTGAACCAGCCGATCATCGGCCGGCATTTCTCCTGACCCACGTAATGCGCCCAGCCGCCACCGTTGCGGCCGATGCAGCCCGTCAGCATGAGCAGCGCCATGATCGAGCGATAGGTCACATCGGCGTGGAACCAGTGGCAGATGCCGGCACCGATGATGATCATCGTCCGGCCCTTCGACTGCTCAGCGTTGGCAGCGAACTCGCGCGCGATCCGGATGCACTGCTCGGCCGGGACCGACGTGATCGGTTCCTGCCAGGCCGGCGTATAGGGCGAGTCGGCGTCGTCGTACCCCGTCGGCCATTCGCCCGGGAGCCCGTCCCGGCGTACGCCGTATTGCGCGAGCATCAGATCGAAGACGGTCGTGACGAGGTGCTCACCGACCCGCCGGACGGGTACGCCGCGGGTCACCACCGAGCCCTCGCCCCGCGGATCGACGAACGCCGGCATGGCGATCTCGGCGACCTCGTGGTCGACGTCGGCCATTGTCAGCGCCGGCCGAACGTCACCCAGATCCAGGTTCCATTTGCCGGCTCCGGTCTCCGCATAGCGGAAGCCCATCGAACCGTTGGGGATCGCGACGTCGTCGGTCACCACGTCGAACACGACGGTCTTGAACGCCGGGTCCTCCGAATCGTTGCCGAGGTCGGCGCCGGTCAGGAACTTGCCGGCGCACAGCTGACCGTGGCGCTCCTCGAGGCGCACGAGGTGCGGCAGGTCCGTATAGGTCGTCACATAGTCGCGGAAGAAATCGACCTTGCGATCGACGAAGAACTCCTTGAGCATGACGTGACCCATCGCCATCGCCAGCGCCGCGTCGGTGCCGGCCTGGGCAGGCATCCACTCGTCTGCGAACTTGGTGTTCTCCGCATAGTCCGGGCTGACCGTGACGACCTTGGTGCCGCGATAGCGGACCTCGGTCATCCAGTGCGCATCCGGCGTGCGGGTCATCGGGACGTTGGAGCCCCACATCATCAGGTAGGTCGCATCCCACCAGTCACCCGACTCGGGCACATCGGTCTGGTCGCCGAACACCTGGGGTGACGCGACGGGGAGGTCGGCGTACCAGTCATAGAAGCTCGTCATCGCGCCGCCCAGGAGGTGGGTGAAGCGCGTGCCGATCGCGTGGGAGACCTGGCTCATCGCCGGGATCGGCGAGAAGGACACGAGGCGGTCCGGGCCCCAGGTCTTGATCGTGTGCACGTAGGACGCGGCCGTGATCTCCAGCGCCTCGTCCCAGCTCAGCCGGACCAGGCCGCCCTTGCCGCGGGCGCGCTGATAACTGCGGCGCTTCTGCGGATCGTTGACGATCGATGCCCAGGCGTCCACCGGGTCGGCGTGCTGTTTGCGGGCCTCGCGATAGAGGTCCACCAGGACCCCGCGGCCATAGGGATACTTCACGCGGGTGGGCGAATAGGTGTACCAGGAGAAAGCCGCACCGCGCGGGCACCCACGGGGCTCGTATTCCGGCCGGTCCGCGCCCGTCGACGGATAGTCCGTCTGCTGCGCCTCCCAGGTGATGATCCCGTCGCGGACATAGACCTTCCACGAGCAGGACCCGGTGCAGTTCACGCCGTGTGTGGAGCGGACGACCTTGTCGTGACTCCAGCGGTCGCGATAGAAGACATCGCCCTCGCGACCGCCGGTGTGGAACACCGCCCGCCTGTCCTCCGTGGTTTCAGCCCTGCTGAAGAATCGACCTAGCCCGAGCAGGGCATCGGTGATGGGTCCGTCCGGACCGACTGGACGCGCGGGCGTGGTCTTCTCCGACATGTTTTCACCCTATTGTTCCGAAACTTTTAGCGCCGTCAGACAGCCCCGTCTAGGCTGCCTTTGTGGTCAACCTCACGCATTCGCACATGATCCTTGCAGGAGGACGATCCCGGCGCCTAGGAAGGGTCCCCAAATGTGACCTGGTCTTCAGAGACAGGACACTTCTGGGCCACTCGCTGGCGGCCGGACGCGGAGCGTGTCACCAGATTGTCGTCGGCCCGCCGGATTTGCCCGTGGGCAGGGAATCCGGCGTACGCCTCGTGCGCGAGGACCCGCCCTTCGGTGGGCCGGTCGCGGGGATCGCGGCGGGCATGGCCGAGCTCGACGGGGCTGGGTGTGCGGCTGATTGGCTGCTCATCACCGCCTGTGATCATCCGCACGCGGAGGCTGCGGCGGCGGCGCTGTTGGCCGGTGCCGGGTTCGCGGCAGGGGACGAAACCGGGATCCGGGACCACGGTGAACGGCTGTCGTGTTTTGACCCGCAGGGCGGATCAAAAGACAACGGCATCGACCTCATCACTCCGACGGACTCGACAGGCCACCGACAAACGTTGTTCGCCCTGTACCGGCGCACGGCTCTGGCCGCCGCCCTGGCGGCATGCGATGGTGGCCGTGACGTGTCGGTCAGACGGCTCGTTGCCGGCCTGCGCGCCACGTCCATCACGCTGCCCGACGGGCTGCTCGACGACATCGACGATCCCGCCGCAGCAGCTCGACTCGGCATCCACGTCCCCAGTCCAAGCACCGACCAGTGATGGAGGAACCCCATGCCCCACGACCGCGACCAGAACCTGAGCGACCTCCACGAGTGGATCGCTGCGATCAGCCCCGAATTGGGCATCGCACCGGAGGACATCCCCGTGGGCGCGATCCTGGATCTCTCCAAGACCGTGGCTCACGGCGTCACCCGCCCGGGCGTGCCGGTGACCGCCTTCCTGGCGGGGCTGGCCGCTGGTCAGGGCAAGAGGGCCGACGAGGTCCTCACCGACCTGACCAGCCGCGCCGAGCACTGGAAGTCCCGGGCTACTGCCTGAACCACACGACGGCGTTGGTGCCGCCGGTGCACTTGACGACATTGGCGAAGCTGCAACTCGTTGACGAGTTGACCGCAGTGAACTGGTCACACAACGTCCCGTCTGCGGGCGGCCACGCGGACTTGGGTGCCGGGGCCCGGGTTGGCGGCGCTGGCGCGGGAGCGGGCGCCTGCGTCACAGGTGCCCGGGGGTCAGGTGCGTTTTCCCCTGCGGACGGTACGCGGGGCCCAGTGCCCCTTCGGGAGATCGTCCGCCTCGCCGACTGCCGCGAGCACGGACGGCAGCATCGCCTGGGCGATCCGCCGATAGCCGCCGGGCGAGGGGTGGAACATGTCGAGGCCGATCATGGTTTCGGGTTCGGCCAGGAAGATGCGACCGACCACCCGACCCAGCGAAACGGTCCGCGCACCGTGCGCGAGCGCAGCCCTGCGTTGTGCGGTCGCGAGGAGAGCGCTGCGGCGGGCCGCGAGCGTACGCAGCGGCTGGCGGAGGGGACGGATGGCCCCCAGATTCGGACACGTCGCGACAATCACCTCGGCACCACGCCCCCGCAGACGTTCGATCACCTCGATGAGAGCGGAAACGGAGCGGGAGATCGGCACGTTGTGCGTCACATCGTTGCCACCCACGATCACGACGGCCAGGTCCGGGCGATAGCTGGCCGGCAGCGCATCGAGTTGGTCCAGCACCTCCCTCGTCTGCGCCCCCACGACGGCGGCGGTGAGGAGATGGACACTGGTGTCCGCGTGCTTGGCCACTTCCTTCGCGAGCCGACCACCGATGGTGTCGCGTCGGTGCTCCGCGCCGAGCCCGGCTGCGATCGAGTCACCGACCACCAGCAGCTCGATCCGGCCGGGTCGCTTGTGCTTATAGACCTTCTCGCGTTTGGGTGTCTCATCGCCGATTCCACGAGCGAAGATCTCGGCTCGAGCGAGGGCGGCCTGATGGCGCAGCAGGCGTACCCCACCGACCATCGTCAGGACACTGAAGAGAACGACGAACAGCAACCCACCGAGCCATCGGCACCACACACGCACACTCGAGTGTGTCCAAACGTCGGTGCCCACATGGCAACGCACCCGTGAACGCCGGGTGAACTCCGGCGCGTCGGTCCCCTGCCCTTGCTCGTTGCGGGCGCTCACCCCAGTCCTGCTCGCCCACTCCGCGCTGGGCTCACGTGTTCATCCGCAGCGCGGCGAGCTCGGCCCGGGAGCGTACGCCGAGCCGGGAATAGACGCGGGTCAGGTGATACTGGACGGTCTTCACGGAGATGAACAGCGTCGCCGCCACTTCGCGGTTGGTCATGCCCTGGAGCACCAGATCCACGACCGCCTGTTCCTGGGGTGTCAGATCGGTCAAGGAGTCCGCATCCCGGGTGCGGCTGCCCGCCTTCAACTCCCGGTTGCACCGGTCCACATAGCCGGTGGCCCCCATCGCCGAGAAGCCCCGCCGGGCTCGATAGAGCTCGGCCTCCGCATCCCGCCGCTTGCCGATCCGGCGCAGGGCCTGGCCGTATTCGAAATGCAGTCGGGCCCGCACCAGTGGCAGCGGGAGGTCGCTGATCTGACCCAAGGCGGTTTCGAAGACCTCACGACCACCGCTGGTGTCCCCCTGGGCGAACAGCAGGCGGCCCCGGGCTCCCCCGAGCCGGGCCATGCTGGAGCGGTGCTGCCGCTGCGCGGCGAGCTCCTCGTGGGGCCGGAGGAAAGCGTCCGCCGCCTCGCGCTCCCCAGCGGCGATCAGAGCGATCGCGTACATGTCATGCCAAGGCCAGAACCCCGGTTCGTTGATCGAAGGATGCAGGTCCTCAATACGCAGCTGCTCGAACGCCCGCAGGACGCCCGTGTAGTCACTCCGCGCCATCGCCACCGCAACCCGGGCCATCGCGGCGCCGATCTGCATGCTCTGATAGTCGGTGGGCACCGAGGACGCCTTCGCCGCATGGCGGTCGGCTGCTTCCAGGTCACCCCGCAGTGCGGCGATTTGTGCCCCGGCCCAGTGAACGAGCGGCATCGTGATGTTCTGGCCCGACTGCTCCATCATCGGGATGGCCCGATCGACGGCGGACTGGGCGGCCCGGAGGTCACCGAGCGCGATCCGGGCATGGGCCAGCCAGGCGTTCGACCAGAGCGAGATGCGCGTGGACCCGCGCCAAGTCGAGGTTGGCGCCGCTGTTTCCAGTTCGTGGGCGGCCAGCGGCACTCGGTCGAGTGCGAGGTGCAGCCAGCCCTGCCCCATCAGGGCCCGCTGCCCCTGTGCCCCGGTACGCATCCGGCCCGTCGCCTCCGCCGACACCTGAAGGGCTTCCTCCGTGCGACCGGCCCCGCCGAGCCCCAGCCCGTACATCGTCAACGCCTCGGCTCCCGGCACGCTGTCCGGATCCGTCATCGCTGCTTCGCACCACCGCACCAACGCTTCGGAATCCCAGTCCACGAGTGCGTGGAGAGCCAGACGATGGGCGATCACCGCTCCGGTGCCGGGGTCGTCGAGCTGCTGGGCACCCTTCCAGGCGCGTTTGAGAAGCATGTCCGCCTCGTCGCGATGCCCGAGGAGGAGTTGGTGATAGCCGAGTACGCCATCCCGCTGCGCCGAAACCTCCGTGCGTTCCAGCTCGGGAATCAGCGCCAGAGCGTCATAGAGGTTGCCCGCGCTCACCTTGGCATCCACACACGCCACCAGGCGACGCGTCTGATCTGCCGGTGCGATCGAAAGCCGGCTGGCGGCGAGCCAGGCCTCGCCGGCGTTGTCCCACACCCCGTCCGCCGCACACTTCTCCGCGTACGTCTCGATCTGCGCGGCCACCGCCTCGTCGGGTCCGCCCGCGGCCAGTGATTTCTGCCGGAGCGCGAGCCCTTCATCCGACATGAGGGTGGCGGCACGCTCGTGCAGTTGGCGTTGGCGGGCAACGCCCATCGATTCGTACGCCGCAGCCCGCGCCATGCGACTCGGGAATCCCACGAGCAGCCGCAGACTGGCCCGCCGAACGCGGAGCAGATTCTGCTCGATCGCCGCGTCCAGAATCGGCAGGGGTTCGGTCAGCCCAGCCACCTCGCCTGCCTCCTCGATCGGCACCCAGCGCCCGATGATGGCGCAGGCCTCGACCAGCGCCGTCACCTCCGGCCCGGCTGCCTCGAGCGCCGCGCGCATGCGGGCCAGGGCCGACGGGGACGGTGGAAGCTGGAAGTCGGGTGCCTTCCACGCGGCAGGATCGTGGTGCGCAAGCAATTCGGCGATCGCCGACGGGGAGCCATCGGCATGCCGCGCCAAACGCCGCGCCACTCCTTCGTCGAGCGCAATGCCCATCCGCGACACGAACTCCCGGACCCCGTGGGCGTCCATGGCCTCCACGATGGAGGTCGTACGCCGATGCGCCCGCCGGATCTCGCTCAGCGGGAGGTGGTCCTCCTGGGTCGGGTCCTCGACGGTGCCCGCAACCAGGACCAACAGGGGAAGATCGCGCATCCTGTGCACAGCAGACGAAAGCGCGCGCAGCGACGACGCGTCGGCATGGGCAGCCTCGGTGATCAGCACGACTGCAGGAGAGGAAGCCAATTTGGTGAGGGAACGCACCGGATCCTCACGATCGAATCCGAGACGATCCAGCACGCCGAAGTCGAGTTCGCTCTCCCACGCCAGACAGGTGACTTCGAGGAGATCCGTGTCCCGAACCCCACGCGCAGCAATCCCAGGCCTGACCAGCGTGTCGATCACCGAATGGACATCGTCACCGCTGCGACCGAGCAACAGCAGCAGCGTCGGCCGGCCCGTGAGTGCTGCCTCGACCATGTGCGGGATGGTTCGGGCAGCCCCGTCGCTGCCGTGCGATGTCTCACCAAGATGGTCGTAGCGCTCCATGCTCGGGGAGGATACCGCCCTGCAGGGAATGCCTCGACCCAGTGAAAAAAACGAGAATGCGCCCCGTCACCGGGCTGGTGACGGGGCGCATCCCACTGGAGGGTAGAAGTCAGCCGAGGTCTCCGCCGGCCACCGGCAAGGTGGTGCCGGTGATATAGGAGGCCTCATCGGACGCCAGGAAGCAGATTGCTGCAGCCTGCTCATCGAGCGAGCCATAGCGCTTCAGCAGCGACGACTCGATGGTCTGGTCGACCGTCGTCTGATGCCATGCTTCTTCAGCCTGGTTCTGGGGCTCACCGCCCCGCTGGATCTTCCGCGGAGGAGCGTCGGTCCCACCAGGCGCCGTCGCCACGACGCGGACACCATGCTCAGCCGCTTCCCAGGCCAGCGAACGGGTCAGCGCGTTCACGCCACCCTTCGCTGCCGCATAGGGCAGACGGTTGAGACCGGTGGTCGCAACGGACGACACGTTGACGATCGTGCCCCTGCCCCGCTCATACAGGTGCGGGAGCACCGCGCGGCAGGACCACATCGTCGGATAGAGGGAACGGTTGATCTCCTTGACGATCTCGTCCTCGGCGTACTCCTCGAACGGCTTGCGCCAGATCGTCCCACCGACGACATGGATCGCCACGTCAATCCGACCGAACTTCGCGATCGCGGCATCGACGACCTGCTGGGCTCCAGCCATCGTCTCGAGATCCACCAAGGTGGAAATCGCCTCGCTGCCGGTCTCGGCCAGCTTGTTCGCCACGCCTTCCACGAGTTCCGAGCGGTCGGCGAGCACGAGCTTGCCGCCCTCGGCGTGGATGCGCCGTGCCACGGCCTCGCCGATGCCCTGGGCCGCACCCGTGATGACGACAACCTTGCCCGCGAAGCGGCCAGGGCTGACGAACGGGGTGGCCTGAGCGTCCCGCATGGCGCGCCGCATGGTCTGCTTGGACCGGTCGGCGTGCGCGATGAAGAGATCGCGTGCCCGCTGGCGGTCGCCCGCCTCGATCGCGTCGACCATGTCGAGATGGTCCTTGGCGATCAACGGGTGGCACCAGTGCGCGTTCTTCAGGACCTCTTCCATTTCACCCTTGACACCCAGGCGCTGATAGGCCTGCAGCAGGTGCTGGTTGTTGGTCATGCTGAACAGATAGTCGTGGAACGCCGCGTTGGTCTCGGTGAAGCCCAACGGATCGGTGAATTGATCGCCCTTGACATAAGGAATGGTCGCCTCGGCCAACATCCGATAAGCCGCGATCTGCTGGGAGTTGAGGCGACCGAGCACCAGCTCAATCGCGCCCAGCTCGAGCGCCTGGCGGGCCTCGAAGATCGCATCGGACTTCTGGATCGCGGGGTGTTCCTCACCGATCTCGTACTCGTCGGTCTCTTCCTCCAGGAAGGTCGCCGCGATGCCCGAGATCTGCGAGCCGGCGAGCGACTCGATATCGGACTCCGCGAAGATCTCCTGACCCATGATCGTGCGGGTCGCCTGAGCAGGAGCGATCGACATGTCAGCCTCGACCGTGCCGGCAGTCTCGCCCTCATCGACCAGAATCAGCTGGCCCATGATGGAACGGACGAGACCCGGAGCAGCCACCGCCGGTGCGCCACCCGGGGCAGCGCCGATCTCGGCGGAGTCGAACATCTCCTGGCCCATGATGGCTCGGCCGCCCTCACCCGCGAGGATGAGGTCGCGCTTGGCTCCACGGACCATGCGTGCGGCGACCTTGCGAACGGTCTCCTCCGGAGCGAGCGCCGGGACGGCGGGCTCGCCGGTGGCGGCCACGTCCACAGCGGTCTTGGCCGGAGTGGAGGAGGTGAACTTCTCATAGAAGAAGCCGTTCGGCTCGACGCCGATGCCCTTCACGTGCTCACGAACAGCCTCGACCATCGGCGGCGGACCGCAGAGATAGATGGAGGCGTCACCCGCGTGCAGGTGCTCGGGCTCGATGATCCCCATGACGAAGCCCTTGTTCTTGGCCTGTGCATTGGGATCGGCGACGCAGTAGTCCCAGGAGAAGTTCGGCAGTTCCTTGGCCCACCTGTCGAGCAGGTCGGTCTCCACGATGTCGTTGTCGGTGTTGGCACCATAGACAAGGTGGAAGACGCGGGCGCTGCCGGTGGCCTCCACATGCCGCAGCATCGACATGATCGGGGCCAGACCGGTGCCACCGGCGACCAACAGGACCGGGCGCATCGCTTCACGGAGGAAGAACGAGCCGTGCGGGCCGTTGAACTCGAACGTGTCGCCCACCTTGGCCTTGTCGGCAAGCCAGGTCGACATGAGACCGCCGGGGACGATCTTGATCTGGAACTCCAGTTCCTCGTCGTCCGGGCCACTCGAGAACGAATAGGCTCGGGTGTCCTCGGAACCGGGCACCGTGATGTTCACATACTGCCCCGGCAGGAACGCCAGATCCGACCGGTTGGGGATCTTGGCCTTCAAGCGCACCACCAGGTCACCGGGGAACTTGTGGATCTCGGTGACGGTGGCGGTGTAGTTCGCCGACTGGGTCTTGGCGACCGACGACGAGGTCGGGACCTGGATCACCATGTCGGAGGTGGGCTTCGCCTGGCAGGTGAGGAGGTAGCCCTCCTCACGCTCAGCCGGGCTCAGCGCATCTTCGACATAGGTGTTCTCGGGCATGTCGAACTCGCCCGACTCGTTGAAGCACTTGCAGGTGCCGCAAGCGCCGTCGTTGCAGTCGACCGGGATGTTGATCTTCTGCTGATACGACGCATTCGCAATTGTCTGATTCGGCTTGACCCGAATGAAACGTGTCACACCATCCTCGAAGGACAGCGCCACTTTGTAGTCCGCCATTGGACCTCTCTCCTTTGGGTGAGCTGTCCGGGGATCAGATGTGGTAGATGTCCACCACGTGGTGGATGTAATCGTTCTTCAGAATCACCGTCTTGCGCCGGATCAGCGGCTGCTCGCCACCGAAATCGATGGTGTAGAAGGAGGTGCCGTAGTACGGGTCAACGTTGTTGTACCGGTAGTACATCGTGTGCCAGTTGAAGCGTACGTCGACCAGGTTCCCACGACGCTCGATGATCTCCACGTTGGAGATGTTGTGTGAGGTGCGCGGCTCCGGGATGGAGGTCGCGCTCGAGCGCTCGGTGCGGATACGGAAGACGCGGTCCTCGAGGCCACCCTTGTTGCCGTAGTAGAGGAGCGAGACTTCGCGGTTGGGGTCACTGGTCAGTTTGTCGTCGTCGGCCCAAGTGGGCATCCAGAAGACAACATCATCGGCATAGCAGTCCAGCCAGCTCTCGAACTCGCGGTCATCAAGATAGCGAGCCTCGCGATAGAGGAACTGCTCGATGGTGGTCTGATCGATGGTCACCTGGGTGTCAACAGTGGTGTTGGTCATTTATGAGTCCTTGACGTCGTTGTGTCGGCTCTGGATATTTCGGTTCAGATGTCCTGCGGCTTGATGTGCTGAGAGCCGCGCACCGTCGTTGCCGGGTTCTTGCCGTCCCTGGCGGCCTTCATGACCTGCAACCAATAGGCGTGCTGAACCGGATACAGGCCTTCGTCCTCATTGGTCGCACCGGAGGAGATGACGCCATCCATGCCGAGATCCTTGGCCAGCTCATCCGGACCATCGATCCACTGCGTCGCACCGCGGGACATGTCGTTCCACGGGGCAGCGAGAGCCTTGAAGGTGAACTGGCAGGAGCGGAACTCCTCCAGGTCGTCCGGAGTCGCCATGCCCGAGGCGTTGAAGAAGTCCTCATACTGACGGATCCGGTTGGCACGAGCCTCATCGCTCTCGCCCTTGGGGGCGATGCAGTAGATGGTGACCTCGGTCTGATCCTGCGAGACGGGGCGGAAGTGACGGATCTGAGTGGAGAACTGGTCCATCAGATACACGTTCGGATAGAGGCAGAGGTTGCGCGAGCCCTTGACCATGAACTCGCCCTTGGCCTTGCCGTGCTTCTCCGCGAGCTCTTCGATGATCGGGTAGAGCGGACGATCCTCGGGGTTGGCCGCATAGGTCCACAGGCACAGGTGACCATGCGGGAAGGACCAATAGCCGCCACCCTGCTTGCCCCAGGAGCCGGCGTCGAGCGTCTTCGTGGTGTTCTTCGACTCACCAGCGCCACGACGCGCGGTGGTGGCCGCATAGTTCCAGTGGGTCGCGGTGACGTGATAGCCGTCCGCGCCGTTCTCCGCCTGGACCTTCCAGTTGCCGTCGTAGGTGTAGGTGGACGCGCCGCGCAGGACCTCGAGACCCTCCGGGGACTGGTCGACCAGCAGGTCGATGACCTTGGTCGCATCACCCAGGTGCTCCTCAAGCGTGAGGACATCGGCGTTCAGCGAGCCGAACAGGAAGCCCCGGTAGGAGTCGAACTTGGCGATGTGGGTCAGGTCGTGCGAACCATCGACATTGAAGCTGTCGGGATAGCCGGCACCGTCCGGATCCTTGACCTTGAGCAGCTTGCCGTCGTTGCGGAAGGTCCAGCCGTGGAACGGGCAGGTGAAGGTCATGCGGTTGTCGGTCTTGCGACGGCAGAGCATCGCGCCGCGGTGCGCACACGAGTTGATCATCGCGTGCAGCTCGCCGTCCTTCGACCGGGAGATGACGATCGGCTGACGTCCCATCCACGTGGTGAAGTAGTCGCCGGGGTTGGGGATCTGGCTCTCGTGTGCCAGATAGATCCAGTTGCCTTCGAAGATGTGCTTCATCTCGAGTTCATAGAGCTCTTCATTGGTGAAGATCGAGCGATGGGCACGGAAGATGCCATTTTCGTGATCCTCAATGAGGAGCTGGTCGAGATCGGTGTGCGCAGTCATGTAGCCCTCCAGTGGCGACTCTGTCACTGTCCGACACGCCGGATTGCGGCCGGATATACGTCCACACTCTGCCCGCAAGCCACCCTGGCCACACCGGGCAATGCCCTAGGATTGACCAAGGGTGCCCACGGTGTGGACGGATAGCTCCAGAGGCTCCGGAATTGCTTCAGCCGGGCCCCTTGCGGAACCCGGCTGAAGAAAGTCCTTGGTGGTGCATGAAGCCCACCTTACGACCTCGTCAAAATCCAATCACTTGACGGTGACGGTCGCGCCAGCGGCCTCGAGCTTCTCCTTGGCGGCGTCGGCGTCGTCCTTCTTGGCGTTCTCCAGGACCGCCTTGGGGGCAGCCTCCACCAGCTCCTTGGCCTCCTTGAGGCCGAGCGAGGTGAGAGCGCGCACCTCCTTGATGACCTGGATCTTCT